>FWWL01001077.1_pt1 | contig 68081 bp, 70 predicted proteins | sample 2228331 | NCBI WGS metagenome assembly FWWL01 (sample SAMEA103939775, study PRJEB20133) | metagenome
AGGGTAAGCACCATTGAAGGCTGCCCCCGGCTGCATGGCGAGGCCGTTCTGGGCAGCCGGGTGGCCTTCGGCTGCGCCGATGGGGTGCTGATCGTGGAGCAGCGGGGCCTGCAGTTCGTGGGGCGCAAACTACCCAACCCCGCCGGAGCACCCCAGGGGGCCCGGGTAGGCACGCTGGTGAGCCATAGCCAATACCCCTTCTTCATCGGCAACTTTGGCCAAGGGCTGGCCCGCATCGATAACCAGATTACCCCCTACCCCCTCCCGGCCAACCCGGTGCGCTTTGGTTTCGATAAGGACGGGGTGCTGGTGGTGCTCACCGCCGACGGCAGCCTGCACGCCCTCGAGGCCGCCACCGGCAAGGTGAGTAGAAGCCTCAAGGTCTCCGAGCCCATCACCCTCTCGGGCGAAGGCGCAGTACGGCCCGGCATGGCCCTGGCCGACGGCATGGCTTTCGTGAGCCTGCCCGATAAGGGCGAGGTGCTGGAGATTGAGCTGGCCAGCATAACCATCAAGCGCCGGTTCAACGTGGGCGGGACCCCGGCCAGCCTGGCCTGGCTCTGGGTGGAGGGGGTACGCCACTGATGCGGGTCGCCTACGTGCTGGCCACCCCCCGGGCCGCCAGCTACAAGCTGGGGCAGATGATCCTGCCCCAGCTCGAGGCCGGCACCCATGGGGTCGAGGTGGCGGGTATCTTCTTCTTCGACGACAACACCCTGGTGCTGCAAAAGGGCAATCCCATCGGGGAGCGCCTGGTGCGCTTGGCTCAGGAGAGGGGCATCCTGCTGATGATGTGCGATGGCTGTGCGCTGGAGCGCGGCCTGGCCATAGGCCAGCCCCGCTGGGGCAACCCCGACGGCAGCGGGCGGCAGGAGCCCGCCGAGTGCCGGGTAGCGCCCCAGGTGCTGGAAGGGGTGCAGGTAGGCTGCTTTCCCGACCTCTACGCTGCTTTGGCCCCTAACCCACCCGGCCAGGTCATCACCCTCTGAGAGCCATAGCGAGGGCGGGGGCTCCATGCCCCGCCCTGGTTTCAAGGAAGGCTAGCATGCGCAACACTCCTATTCCCGTCAGCGTCTTGGTTGGTTTTTTGGGCGCAGGCAAAACCACCCTGATCAACCACCTGCTCTCGAGCCAGCACGGCAAGCGCATCGCGGTGATCGTCAACGAGTTCGGCGAGGTCAACGTGGACTCGAGGCTGGTGCGCCACACCACCGAGAAGATGGTGGAGATGTCCAACGGCTGCATCTGCTGCACCCTGCGCGAAGACCTCCTCCACGAGCTGCGCGAGCTATCCGAGATGGATTTGGACTACATCCTGATCGAGTCCACCGGCATCGGGGAGCCGCTCCCCATCGCCCAAACCTTCCACATGGAAGACCTGCCCGAGCGGGTGCGGCTGGACAGCATCATCACCGTGGTGGATGCCGAAGCCTTCTGGGATCACTGGAACCGCAAACGCACCGTGGAGGACGAGGAGGGCAACCTAGTAGAAGAGCCTCTAGCGGCCTTGCTGGCCGACCAGCTCGAGTTCACCTCCGTTGTGCTGCTCAACAAGGCCGACCGGGTGGACGAGGTGGCCCTGGCCCGATTAGAAAGCTTCGTCCACGAGCTAAACCCCTACGCCCGCATCTACCGCACCATAAAAGGCCAGATCGAGCCGGAAAAATTGATGGGCACCGGGCTTTACAACTATGAACTAGGCCTAGCCCACCCCGACTGGGAAGCCGAGTGGAGCAAGCCCAGCTCAGAAGTTGAGGAGTACGGCTTCGAGAGCTTCGTCTACCGCAGCGAGGTGGGCTTTGAGACCGAGGCTTTCGAGCGGTTTTTGCACAACTGGCCCAAAAACGTGGTGCGGGCCAAGGGCTGGGTCAAGTTCGTCAATCACGTGCCCGTAACCCTTTCGCAAGCGGGCAAGCAGATCGTCCTCGAGCCGCGCATGGAACCGCTGCATCCGCACCAGCTCGAGGCCTTACCCATAGAAGTTCAGCGGCGTTACCACCAGATGCTCGAGGCCCTCAACCAAGAACCCACCGAAATCGTCTTTATCGGTCAGGGCATCCTCAAGGAAAAGCAGGCCCTGGAGGAGCGCCTCAACCGATGCCTGCCCTCTGCCTGAGCCCCGCCAATGGAACAAAGCGACGTGCTAATCGTAGGGGCTGGGGCGGCGGGCTTGGGGATAGGCATCGCCCTGAAACAATTGGGGGCCAGGTTCGTCATCCTCGAGCAGCACACCATTGGCCACTCCTTCGCCCGCTGGCCAGCCGAGACCCGCTTTATCACCCCCTCTTTTACCAGCAACGCCTTCAACCTGCCCGACCTCAACGCCATCACCCCCGACACCTCTCCCGCTTACTCCCTGGGCAAAGAACATCCTACCGGCAAAGAGTACGCCCTCTACCTCCGAGCCTTGGCCCGGCACTACGAGCTTCCCATTCGGGAAAAAGTCCGCGCCTTACGGGTAGAGCAGCCAGGGGAGGAGGACTTCCTGGTGCATACCAACCGAGGCCCCTTCCGCAGCCGTTTCCTGGTCTGGGCAGTGGGCGAGTTTCAGTTCCCCAGGTACGCCCTACCGGGCTCTGAGCGGGGTCTTCACTACGGAACAATTCGCCGCTGGAGCCAGGTCAAGGGAAAGCGGCAAGTGGTGCTGGGTGGCTACGAGTCCGGCATAGACGCTGCTTACCATCTGGCCTTACTGGGTAAGGAGGTGGTGGTCTTCGACCCCAGGGCCCCCTGGAAGCTACAGGAAGGAGAACCCTCTCTCGACCTATCCCCTTTCACCCATGAGCGCCTCGAGGCTGCCCTGAAGACCGGACGCCTTACCCTGGTTCAAGCCCGCGTAGACCGGGTAGAGCACAAGAAAGGCCGCTACCTTATCCACCACCAGGACGGAACGATCGAGACCCCTCACCCCCCCATCGTGGCCACCGGTTTTGCAGGGGGTTTGGGACTGCTGGAAGGGCTGTTCGAGACCCACGAGGAGGCGCCCCTGCTCTCCGAAAAGGACGAGTCCACCCTGGCCAGGGGATTGTTTATGGTGGGACCCAAGGTCAGACACCTGCAAACCCCCTTCTGCTTCATCTACAAGTTCCGCGCCCGTTTTCCTGTGGTGGCCGAAGAGATTGGGCGGCGTCTGGGTCTGGACACCGCGCCGCTCGAGGTCTACCGCAAACGGGGTATGTGGGCCGACGACCTCGAGGCCTGTTGCACCAGCAGGTGTGCTTGTTGAGAAATCAGCAATGAGCGGTGAGTCGAAAGCTAATAGCTGAAAGCAATCTCGACAATCCCCTACCTCCCACCTCCTGAACCATGAGCAAACTTCCCGTTTCTCTCCACTGGCTGCAAGGCTTACTGGGCTATATGGTGGTATTCGTGCTGCTGCCGCTGGCCTATGCCTTGTTCTTACGTCGGAGCGGATCGGTTTCGGTTCTCCGCTGGTTGCCGATAGGCGGGCTGTTGGGTCTGAACCTGCTGGTGCTTTTGGTGGGTGGGGCCGCTTGGGGAGAATTTGTCTTCGGTGTAGGCTGGTTACTGGTGGGTCTCGGCGTACCCCTGTACTACCTAAACCGCACCCTCTGGAAACCCTCCTTGGCAGAAAAGCCCTTATAGGCCCGCCCAAGCCCGTGCAGGGCTCACTCCTCGAGGTAGGTATACCCCACCAGCTCCCGAGCGTAAAGCTCCATAAACGCGCCCTTCTCCGCAGGGGTCAGCTTGCGCGAGGAACGCACCAGCTTCTCCACCGCCTCGGCCAGCTCCCCCTCCTCGTAGCCCATCTTCTCGATCACCCGCCGGGCTTTCTCGCCGGGGATGAAGCGCTCGATCTTGTAGCCGTCCTCGTCCACCACCACGTGGGCCTCACCAATGCGGCCAAAAAGGTTGTGGCTCATCCCCAGCACATCCTGGTAGGCCCCGGTAAGGAAAACCCCCAGATAGTAAGGCTCACCAGGGCGAATCTCGTGTACCGGTAGGGTATTTCGCACGTCGTGCAGGTCAATGAAGCGGTCAATCTTACCGTCGGAGTCGCAGGTGATGTCCACCAGGGTGGCCTCACGGGTGGGGCGCTCGTTCAGGCGCGAGAGCGGCATGATGGGGAACAACTGCTTGATAGCCCAGGTATCGGGCAGGCTCTGGAACAGGCTGAAGTTGCAGACCAGCTTGTCGGCCAGCATCTTCTGCAAATCCTCCAGCTCGTCGGCGGGGTAGTCGAGCTCCAAAGCCAGCTTTAGGGTTTTGCGGGCGATCTGGTAGAACAAGGCCTCGGCAGCGGCCCGGTCGCGCAACGAGATCAAGCCCAGATCGTAGAGGTTCTGGATGGTGTCTTTGTTGGCAAAGGCGTCGTGGTAGACCTCCCGGTAGTTCTTGGCCGAGATGCTTTTGGCCAGCTCGAACATCTCCTGCACCACCGGGTGGGCGTCCTTGGGAGGTTCGACCCTCTCCTCGCCGACGGGCCGGATGGTGTCCACCACCTCCAGCACCAGCACGCTGTGGTAGGCGGTGACGGCCCGGCCCGACTCGGTGACCAGGGTGGGGTGGGGTTCCCCATGGCCATCGCAAATCTCCTTGGTCAGGTAGACTAAGTCCTCGGCGTACTCCGATAGGGTGTAGTTGGCCGAGGCGTAAAAAGCGGTCTTGGAACCGTCGTAGTCCACCGCCAGCCCACCCCCCAGGTTGAGGTAGCGCACCGGGGCACCCAGTTTGCGCAGCTGCACGTAGGTCTGGGCAATTTCACGCACGGCCTGCTTGATGCGGCGGATATCGGTGACCTGGCTGCCGATGTGGGCGTGCAGCATGGCGATGGTGCCCAGCATCCCGGCATTGGCCAGGATATCGACCGCCTGGACGATCTCGGGGGTGGTGAAGCCAAACTTAGCCGACTCCCCCCCCGACTCCTCCCACTGGCCCGAGCCCTTGGTTTTGAGCTTGTAGCGGATGCCAATCTGGGGTTCTACCCCCAGCTCGGCAGCAATGCGGATGACCCGGCCCAGCTCGGCGAACTTCTCCAGGGTGATAATGACGTTCTTACCCAGTTTTTTGCCCATCAGGGCCAGCCGGATGAAGTCGTCGTCCTTGAAGCCATTGCAGGCGATGATGGCCTCGGGGTGAAGGTCCTGGGCCAGAATCAGGGCCAGCTCGGCCTTGGAGCCTGCCTCGAGGCCGTAGGCGTAGGGCTTACCGGCCCGGGCTACGGTCTCCACCACCAGGCGGCGCTGGTTGACCTTGACCGGGAAAAGCCCCTGGTACCCCCCTTGAAAGCCATACTTGCGTATGGCCCGCCTAAAGGCCTCGTTCAGCGCCTCCACTCGAGCTTCCAGAATCTGGGGGAAGCGCAGCATCACCGGCAATGGGCGGCCCTCGTCCCGCAGGTCCTGCACGATCTCGTACAGCGACGCACTGGGCCCCCCCTCGCCCTCGGGGGTGACCTCGAGCTGGCCGTCCTCCCCTACCCGAAAAAACCCCGCCGCCCAGTGGGGGACGAGGTAGGTTTCCTCGGCATCTTTGGCGGTGTAGCGTTTGAGTTTCTCCAATTTGAATCCGGCTCTCCTCCCACAGGCTACGGGCAGAATGTCAGGCGGCATTCACCGTGCACTGTCCAGAGGAAAGTCTAGGGCAAAACGCCGCTAGATGCTATAGCCAAAGGCCCTACCGGCCCAGCTCGAGCCACACCTCAACCGTTTGCCCCACCCCCAGGCCCTCGGCCTGGCGCACTTTATCCTTGAGCGGGACGACGTACAGCCCGTCCTTAGGCCACAGCGAGGTCTTCCAAAGGGTCTTTCCGATGCGCACCCTGGCCGGAATCATGCCCCAGCCGTAGGTCAAAAATCGCTCGGCGCTCTTGATGGCCTGGCTCTGCTCTTCGGGCACGGTCACGAAGTAGAACGGCGCGGGGCCGCGCCACTCCCAGATGGCAGCACGGAAGCTAAGTTCCAATCCATCCCCCTTAGCGCGCCTGCGGCGAGGCTTCGGCCAACAGGCCGAGCGGGTTTTGGGCCAGGATGCGGAGGGCTTTGCGGCGGCGGCTCTTGAGTTCTTTGAGCTCGAGGCGCTCGAGCCTAAGCCGCTGCAAGGCATAGTCCAGGTAGGCGGCCTGAGCCTCCGGAGCCGCTCCGCCCAGCACCTTGCGCCGGGCCAGGAAACGCTCGGGCTCTAAGGCCCGCAATAGCTCGGGGTCGCCAAAACCGAGGTGGCTGTGCAGGTCGTCCAGGCCCAGCTCGGCCACGGTACGCCCTTCGCGGCTGAGCTGGCGCAGCATGCCCTGTACCCGTGGATAGGCCTCCGCCAGGGGCAGGTAACGGCCCGAGACCAGGGCGTCCACCAGCTCGGAGGCCAGCACGCTGCGGTCGGCCAAGCCCTGGGCCAGCACCTCCGGCACGAAGCGGCTCTCCTGCAAGGCCACCCGCAGCAAGGCCACGGCCCCTTCTGCCGCGTAGAAAAGCCCCTGCAAGGGCTCGAGCACCGCCGGGCCGTGGTCGTTGACATCGCCAAAAGGGGTGCTGTAGTTGAGGTGGCCCAAGGTGGTGGGCCCCCCCATCAGCTCGGCCAAGAAGCCCCGCACGTGCTCGAGCACCACCGGGTTCACCTTCTGCGGCATGATGGAGGAGCCTTGGCTGATCTTCTCGGCCACCAGGAACCCCCCCTGCTCGGCCCAGAACAACAAATCGGCCACCAAGCGCGAGAGGCTGGTGGCCATCCCGGCTAGAGCGTGGGCGATCTCCAAAGCCCAGTCGCCCGCAGCAATGGCGTCGTAGGTGTGCTCGAGGGTGCCGCCAAACCCCAGCCAGCGAGCCAGGGCCTTGCGGTCTACCGGATAAGGGCTCCCCGCCAGGGTGGAGGCCCCCAAGGGACTTTTGTCGGTGGTCTGAAAGGCCGCGCGTAGCCGCTGGTAGTCGCGCGAGAGCAGGTTCTCCACCCCGGTCAGGTAGTGGCCCAGGGTGGTGGGCTGGGCTGGGCGGTGGTGGGTGTAGGCGGTCAGCAAGGTCTGGCGGTGGGTCTGGCCCAGGCTCAATAGCTCCCGCCGCAGGTCGGAAAGCGTGGTCAGGATGCGCAGCAGCCGCTCGCAGGCATAGGCCCGGAAGACGGTCAGGTCGAGGTCGTTGCGGGAAAGGCCCCGCCGCAGGGCCCCCGCCACCTCGTAGCCAAAGCGCTCACGCAGGTGAAAATCGATGGTGAAGAAGATGTCCTCGAGCTGGCCGCTAAAACCGGGGACGGGTTCCTTGCGCAGCTCGCTTAGGGCCCAGGCCGCCTCTTTGGCCTCGGGGATACCGAGCCGGGCCAGACCCAGGGCGTAGGCCGTGAGGGCATCGAAAAAGTACTCAGCCAGGTGCTCTTTGGCAAAGCGAAAGTGCCGCTGCAACACCCAACGGCGGTATAGGTTGTGCCAGCGCATCTGCACCTCCTCCGGCGCAGCCCCTAGGCTACCCGGCTCACAAAAAAGCTAAGACTACAATACACTCTTACCCTCCCCAAAATCAGGTTTTTTGCCCGATTTGCCCCTAGGCTAGCCCCCAGGCCACTGTACCCCCCAGCGTGGTGGCCAGTAGGTTGGTCAGGTCGTTGGGCCACCTTAGGCGATCCTCGGCCAGGCCCAGCAGGGTGTCGGCCAAAGCCCCGGCCAGCCCCCCCAGGACCACCGCCTCCACCGGCACCTCGAGCCATGCCGCCCAGGGGGCAAACAGCAAAGCCCCCACCCCTAAGGCCAAGGTACCGGGAAGGCTCACCGCCGCGTTGGTTCCGCTGGGCACCCTTCCCTTGCCTAGGTGCCAGGCCCAGGGCGCGCGGCTACCCACCTCGCTGGCCAGGGTATCGGCAGCAGCGGTGGCCAAGGCCCCTAGGAAAAAAGCCGGGGCGACCAGGGCCAGGCCCAAGGCCGCCGGAAGACCGTTGGCCAGCACCTGTCCCGCGCTGCGGCCCCTGTGGTCGCGGCTAGCGGGGTTGAGCTGGCTGGCCAGACTGCCCAAAACCACGAAAAACAGTAGGGCCAGCGCCGCCAGAAGGCCCCCCGCCCACAGCGTAAGCCCCCCCACCCACCCCGCCGCCCAGGCTGCCCAGGGGCGAAGCCAGCCCAGCCGTTCGGCCAGCAGCCCCACCCCCAGGGCAAGCAGCAAAGCCGGCAGCAAGGGCATGGGTTATCCGCCAAACCTTTCTACAACACCTGCGACCAGCTCACGCTGCGCACGTTGGGCACGCTGCGCAGCCGCTCGTCCAGCGCCTTCTGTTCGGACTCGCTCAGGTCTACCCGGGTGCTGATGCGGAACAAGGAGGAAAGCGGGGAGGTGGGGCTGGAGTGAACCCCCATGGCGCTTTTGCCCATCGAGGCAATGGCGTCCATAATGTCGCGCAGAAGCCCGGCCCGGTCGTCGGCCAGCACCTCGAGCTGCACCACCCGTCCCAGCCCTTCCCAGTAGGCTGGCACCACCCGGCCTGGGTCCTGCTCCATCAGGCGGCGCATGTTGGGGCAGTCGGCTTTGTGGATGGTGACCCCCCGGCCCCGGGTTACGTAGCCCAAGAGGGCATCGCCCCTGGCCGGGCTGCAACAACTCGCCAGCTTGAGGGGGGCCTTCAGGTTAGATTCCAGCCGGATACCCATCTCGCTCCGCACCGGTTTGGGCCTGGGGGGCGGGGTCTGGCTTGGGGGAAGCAGGAGGCGGGCCACCTGCTGGGGGGTTACCCGGCCCGCGGCAATGGCGGCGTACAAATCTTCCGGCGAGGCGCTTTTGATAAGCCGGCGGGCCGCCTCCTCGAGCTGGCTTTCCAGCGGGCGGGGGAGCCCTCGCCGCTTGAAATACTTCTCCAGCATGCGCTGGCCTTTTTCCAGGGTCTCAGCCCGCTCAAAAGCGCGGAAAAAGAGGCGTATCTTCTGCTTGGCCGAGCGGGTTTTGGCATACTCCATCCAGTCCTTGGAAGGATGGGCGGTCTTTGCGGTGAGAATCTCGACGATATCGCCGTTTTGTAGCTCGTAGCTTAGGGGCACGATGCGCCCGTTGACCTTGGCCCCCACCATGTGGTGCCCCACCTCGGTGTGGATATGGTAGGCAAAGTCCACCGGGCTGGCCCCTTTGGGCAGGTTGATGATCTTACCTTTGGGGGTAAAGACGAAGACCCGCCCTCCCAGAAGCTCCCGGGTCACCGCCTCGACAAAATCGCGCGAGCTGCTGTACTCTTGCTGCCACTCCTGGATGCTTTTGAGCCAACCCACCCGCCGCTTGAGCTCCTCGGGGTCGGTCACCCCTTCCTTGTACAGCCAGTGGGCCGCGATGCCAAACTCAGCCACCTGGTGCATCTCCTTGGTGCGGATCTGCACCTCTAAGGGCAGTCCATTGACCGAGATCACCGTGGTGTGCAGCGACTGGTAGCCGTTGGGCTTGGGCACCGCGATGTAGTCCTTGACCCGGCCCGGGATGGGCTGCCAGATGGCGTGCACCAGCCCCAGCACGTGGTAGCAGACCTGCTTGCCCCGCAGGGTGTTGGCCTCGGAATCGGGGCCCTGGCGCGGCTCCAGAATGACCCGCAGGGCCAGCAGGTCGTAGATCTGCTCCAGGGCCTTGCCCTCCCGTTGCATCTTCTTCCAGATGGAGTAGAGGTGCTTGGTGCGCCCGGTCACCTCGAAGGCATGAATGGACTGCCTCAGGATAAGATCCCGCTGCAAGGCTTGCATCAGCTTCTCGCGGGCCGCCTGTACCGCCGCTTCACGCTCGGCCCGGTGGCTCTTGAGGCGGGCCTCGAGGTCCTGGTAGTGCTCAGGCTCGAGGTAGCGGAAGGAGAGGTCCTCCAGCTCCAGCTTGACCTGGCCAATCCCCAGTCGGTGGGCCAGGGGGGCGTATATCTCTAGCGTTTCCCGGGCAATGCGCCGCTGTTTCTCGGGGGGCATGAACTCTAAAGTGCGCAGGTTGTGCAGTCGGTCGGCCAGCTTGACCACGATGATGCGCACGTCCTCGGCCATGGCGATGAACATCTGGCGCAAATCCTCGGCGTGCTTCTCCTCGGCGGGTTTGTCCTCGGCAGCGGCGTGGGCCAGCTTGTAGAGCTTGGAGACCTTGGTCTCCCCCTCCACGATTTTGCGCACCGCCGGACCAAAGCGCTCCTCGATCTCCTCCGGACGCACCTCGGTGTCCTCGATGGTGTCGTGCAAAAGCCCGGCCATCAGGGTCTCGACATCCAGGCCCAGCTCGGCCAGAATCTGGGCCACCGCCACCGGGTGGGTGATGTAGGGCTCACCGCTTTTGCGCTTCTGACCCTCGTGGGCTCGGTAGGTAAAAACCAAAGCGGAACGCACCTGCTCTTTGGCCTGAACCGGTAGGTAGCCCAGGTGGGGCTCCAGGCTACGCCATAGGGCCTCTACCGCCTCTTGCTCAGCAGGTGATGGTTCCAGCAGCGGTGGGTGGAAACGTGGGGTCATAAGGATGCACCACCCAAGGACACTTCCCTGAGTCTAGCACCTCAAGCCCTGACAAGACACCCCGAACGCGACGGGAGGAGCCTGAGGCGAACTGGACAGGCAATGTAAACTGACTTTCCTTTGACCGGCCTATTGGAAGTTAAAGTGACCTAGAGGTCACCTACCTGAAGGGAGAAATCTTATATGGAGCGCTCTGCAATCCGGCAAAAGGTCTTCCAGGAGATGCCCCCCGAGTGGCGCTTCCGCCCCGAGGTGGATGGGGTTCTGCTGCGGCAGTACCCCGAGGCCGTACGGGCGGTGGCCCGATCCGTGGCCGAGGCCTACTTCGAGGTGGCCGGGGCCCATCCCGCCACAGCCCGGGCCCTGCCCCCGGAGAGCCGCCCCCAGTTCATCGAGGTGGTGGCTGGCCTGATCATGGGGGCGGTGGAGGAGGCCATCCTGCGGGAGGACTACTGGGACCAGATGGTCTACTACGGGGCCTTGAGCGTGCAGATTGGCTTCACCCAGCCGATGATTATCGGTGGCTGGGGCTTCGTGGCGGCCCGCACCCTGGAGGCCCTGGCCGCCTGGGGCCTGCCCCCGGAGGCCCTGCCGGGGCTGGGCGGGGCCCTGATCCGCTACACCCAGACCCTGGCCGCCCTGGCCGCGGAGAGCTTCCGCCTGGCCTACCAGCAGGCCATCCAGAAAGAGCTGGGGGTGGCCCCGGAGCTCTTGGAGCGGATGGCGGGGCTAGCCATCCAGGAGCTGGTGGAGGCGCTCAGGCCCTGAAGGGAGGAGAGTATGACCATGAGCGAGCTGGTGCAGAAGATTCTGACCGAGATGCCCCCCGAGTGGCGTTTCCGGCCCGAGGATGGCGCGGTCATCCAAAAGCACAAAGACCTGCTTCTCTCCCTCACCGAGGAGCTGGTGCAGGGTTTTTACGACGGCCTCTTCGCCCACCCCGCCACCCGGGCGGTCTTCCGGGAAGGGGAAAGGCCCCAGCGGGAAGAGACCCTGCGGGCCTTCTGGATCCGGGTGGCCCAGGGGCCCCACGACGAAGGTTTCTGGCGCTGGATGGCCTGGGTGGGGGTGGTGCACATCCGGCGCAGGGTCAAGAACCCCATGATGCTCGCCGCTTGGGGGTATATCGTCAACCTCTGCCACCGAAAGCTGCTGGAAAGCCTTCCGGCCGGGGAGGCCCAGGCCCTACTGGACGCCTTGGTTCGCCTGGGCAAGACCACCCAGGCCCTCATCGCCGAGGGCTACCTGGAGGTCACCCTCAAGGCGGTGCAGCAGGCCGGCGGGATGAGCGAGGGCCTGCTGGATACCCTGGTGGCGGTGGAGCTGGCTAGCCTGGAGAAGGAACTCAGAGGAGGGGAGGCATGAGCAAACAGGAGCTGATCCAGCGGGAGATCGTGGCGCTGCGCCAGGCGGTGCCGGAGCTCAAGGGGGTGATGGTGGCCTCGGCGGACGGCCTGGCCATCGCCACCGACTTCCCCGAGGCCGAGGGGGCCCGCATCGCCGCCATGGCCGCCACCGCGCTGGGCCTGGGGAAGCGCATCGCCCAGACCGTGGGGCTTTCAGGGCTAGAGGAGGTGGTCATCCGGGGGGCCGAGGGCTACCTGGTGGTCTACGCCGCCGGGGATAAAGGGGTCATGGCCGTCCAGACCCCCGCCGGGGCCAACCTGGGCCTGGTCCACCTGGAGGCCCGCTCCGCGGCGGGCCGGGTGATGCAGATCCTGGGGTGAGGGATGGCCCTGTTCGGTCAGCTTGCGGAGATGCCCCTGAGCGAGGTCCTGCCCCTGGCCGCCCGGCGGGAGGGGGCGCTGGAGGTGGTTCTGCCCTACCGCCCCCCGCTCTACCTGGCCTTCGCCAAAGGCCGGTTGCAGGCGGTGCGGGAGGGCCAGTCCGACGGGCCCACCCCCAACCCCTTTGAGGCCCGCTTCCTCCTGCTGGAGGCGTTGCAGGCCCGGGAGGGGGCCTTCCAGTTCATCCCCGGCCCGGTAGCGCCGCACCTGGACTGGGAGATTGAGCGGCTGGTGCTGCAGCACAGCCACCTGGACGACCTGGAGCAGTACCGCTCCCTCCTGCCCGCCCCCGAGACCCGCTTCGTGCAGGGCCCGGCGGCCTCTGAGGAGCCGCCCGGCGGCCTCCTCCAGGCTTTCTGGCAGCAGGCCGCCCCCCTGCTGGCCCGACCCCAGAGCGTGGCCGGGCTAGCCCAGCGGCTGGCCCTGCCCGAGGCCCAGGTGGCCTACTGCCTCTACCGGCTGCGGCAGGCCGGCTTGGTGCAGGTGGCCCGCCCGGAGGCCCCGCCAGAGCCGGGCCTGCTGGGCCGGCTTGTCTCCGGGGTGCGGCGGCTGCTGGGGGGTAGGAGTTGAAGCTGGTCATCACCGGCCCCATGGGGGCGGGCAAGACCAGCTTCATCCGGGCCCTCTCGGAGATCCCGGTGGTAGAGACCGAGGCCTTCTCCGAGGAGAAGGGGGCCCCCACCACCGTGGCGCTGGACTTTGGCCTGCTAAGGGTGGACGGGCTGGAACTCCACCTCTACGGTACCCCGGGGCAGGAGCGCTTCGGCTTCATGTGGGAGGTGCTGCTGCCGGGGGCGTTGGGCTTCCTGCTGCTGGTGCCGGGGGACGACCCGGGTAGCTTCCCTAAGGCTCGGCGGCTGCTGGACTGGATCACCAGCCAGTTCCCGGTGCCCTACCTGGTGGGGGTGACCAAGCAGGACCTCCCCCAGGTCTGGGAGCCGGCGGAGGTGGCGGCCTTCTTCGGCCTGGCGCAGGAGAGGGTGGTGGGGCTTTCGGCCTTGCAGCGGGCCGAGGCCCTGGCCACCCTGCTGGCGTTACTGCGAAGTGTGGAGTATGGTGATACAGGCTGGAAACCTCTTTGATCTAAGCCCCGAAGAAAAGGTTCTCTATCTTGAGGCGCTGGCGGAGTTCTTGCGGGTTCGGGAGGCCTGGGAGAGCCTGGCCAGCGTGCGGCCCCAGGTGGAGCCGCACTTCCGTTCGGTGGCCGAGCGGATTGTGGCCCGGCTGGCCCAGAGCCCCCTCACGGCCCACACCGCTACCCCCCAGGTGGTGGAGGCCCTGGTCGCCATCGCCGGGGTGTACTTCGCTCCCCCCCACCTGGACGCCGAGTACCTGGATCGGCGGGCCCGGGCCGGGCAGGCCTACCTGGAGGCCGGGCATACCCCCTCCACCCTCATTAGCGGCATTTACGGCCTTTGGCTGGACGAGTGGAGCCGAACCCTTGCCGAGCTCTTCCCCCACCCCGAGGATCAGGCCCGGCTCTACCGGGCTTTGGCCCTGGTGAGCCTGTACAACGCGGCGATTGTCCTCCAGCAGTTCACCTACGCGTGGGAACAGAGGGCCAGGGTACTGGAAGAAGAACTCCTGCAGAAGTTCCTCAGGGCTACGGGCATCTCAAGGGAACTCTACCAGCAGATGGCCAAAACCGCGGAAGACCAGAGTATCTGAGCCACACGCCCAGCCCCACCGTCTGGCCTTACAAAAGAGAGGTTTTTGCGCAATCCCCTGGACTCATCATCGAAGCTAAAGCGAACCCTTTTTCCTTCGCCCTGCCTTCATCGCGTACATGTGCTGATCGGCCAGGCGGTACAGGGTGACCGTGACTCCACCCTGCCTGTAGCACACCCTTCCTTGCCTGGGGGTAGACTAACGGCATGTTGCGCCTCGAGCTAGATAACCTGTCTTCCCAACGCATCGGCCCTGAGGGTCTGGATTGGGAAAGCGCCCTGGCCGCCCACGCCCCCCGTCTGGAAGCCGCCCAGCAGGCCCTCTGGCAGCGCAAGGCTGACCCAGGCCAGTTCCTAGGCTGGATCGAGGTCCCTGAGGACACCGAGACCCTGCGCCAGGTGCGGCGTTTCCGTGAGGCCCAGGACTGGGTAGAGACGTTGGTGGTGCTGGGCATCGGCGGCTCAGCCCTGGGGGCCCAGGCGGTGGCTGCCGCGCTGGGCCGGGGACCGGTGCGGCTACACTTTGTGGACAACGTGGAACCCGAGCCTATCCTCGAGCTTTTGCGCACCCTCGAGCCCAGCAAAACCCTGGTCAACGTCATCTCCAAATCGGGCGCCACCGCCGAGACCATGGCCGCCTTTCTGGTTTTCCGCCAGTGGCTCGAGGAGGGCACGGCCAACTGGAAAAAACACGTGGTGGTCACCACCGACCCAGCCAAAGGCCTGCTGCGCCCCTACGCCCAGGCCGAGGGACTGGCCTCCTTCGCAGTGCCCCCGGCGGTGGGGGGGCGCTTCAGCGTGACCAGCCCGGTGGGCACCCTGCCCCTGGCCTTCGCTGGGGTCGACCTGGAAAGCCTCCTGGCCGGCGCCCGCAAGGCCAACGAACAGGCCCAAGGCCCCCTGAGCCACAACCTACCGGCCCAGACCGCCCTGGTGCACCACCTGTTCGCCCAAAAAGGCAAGAACATCGTGGTCTTCATGCCTTACTCCACCCGCCTACGTTACCTCCCGGACTGGTTCGTGCAGCTCCACGACGAATCCCTGGGCAAAGCCCGCGACCGCCAGGGCCAGGAGGTACGTACCGGCACCACCGCGGTCAGGGCCATTGGCACCACCGACCAGCACGCCCAGGTACAGCTTTTCCGCGAGGGGCCCCGGGATAAGCTCATCCAGTTCGTACGCCTGTTAGCGCCTAGCGAAGACCTGAAGATTCCTGCGGTAAAGGGCTTGGAGGGCCTAGACTACCTCTTTGGCCGCAGCTTCTTCGAGCTCCTGGAGGCCGAGGCCAAAGCCACCGCCCATGCCCTGGCCAAGGCCGGCCAGCCCAACTACACCCTCACCCTAGAAAAGCTGGACGCCTACCACTTAGGCTGGCTGCTGCAACACCTGATGTGGCAGACTGCCTTCCTGGGGGAGCTATGGAACATCAACGCCTTCGATCAGCCCGGAGTAGAGCTAGGCAAGGAGTACACCTACGCCCTGATGGGCCGTAAGGGCTACGAGGAGCTGGCCCAGCGCTTGCGGGCCGAAGGGGTTTAGGACTCCTCGAGCAGGCGGCTCTGCGGCAGAGGGTAGCCCAGGTGGGCATAGGCCCGCTCGGTGGCCTGGCGGCCCCGGGGGGTGCGCTTGAGCAGCCCTAACTGGATGAGAAAGGGCTCGTGCACCTCCTCTAAGGTCTCGGGGTCTTCGGAGAGGGCGGTGGCCAGGGTTTCCAGGCCCACTGGCCCCCCCGCAAACCGCTCGATTAGGGTCTGTAGAATCTGACGGTCACGGGCATCTAGACCCAGGCTGTCCAGACCCAAAGCGTCGAGGGCCTCCCGGGCCCGCTCGAGGTGCACCACCTTTTCCCCCGCCACCTCGCTAAAATCGCGCACCCTACGAAAAAGCCGCTTGGCGATGCGCATGGTACCCCGGCTGCGACGGGCGATCTCCCGGGCCGCCTCGGCCTCGATCTCCAGGCCCAGCAGCCGAGCATCGCGCACGATACCCTGGGCCAGCTCGGCCTCGCTGTAAAACTCCAGGTGCTCGATGATGCCAAAGCGGCTGCGCAGCGGCCCGGAAATCAGCCCTGGGCGGGTGGTGGCCCCGATCAGGGTGAAGCGCGGCAGGTCGAGGCGCAGGGTACGGGCCGCCGGGCCTGTTCCGATCACGATGTCGATCTTGAAGTCCTCTAAGGCGGGGTAAAGGTGCTCCTCAGCGGCCTTGGAAAGGCGGTGAATCTCGTCGACGAAGAGGATATCGCCCTCCTCTAAGCTGTTGGTCAGGATAGCCGCCAGGTCGCCGGGCTTCTCGATGGCCGGCCCGCTGGTCACCCGGATGTTCACCCCCAGCTCGTAGGCCACCACGTGGGCCAAGGTGGTCTTGCCCAGCCCCGGCGGCCCGAACAAAAGCAGGTGGTCGAGGGCCTCCTTGCGGTTTTTGGCCGCCTCGAGGTAGACCCTGAGCTTCTGCTTGAGCCGGGTCTGGCCTACGTACTCCTCCAGGCTCTTAGGCCGCAGGGTGAGATCGGTCTCCACACCCTTCATCATAGGGTATGGCATCATAAAAACGATGTTGCGCTTTTCCGCCAGTGGCGTGCGGCTCGACCAGGCCCTGGCCTTCCACGCCCAGACCTCGAGGGCCAAGGCCCAAGCCTGGATCGAGGCCGGCCTGGTACAGGTAGAGGGCCGGGTGGTCACCAAACCCGCCTACAAGCTGCGGGGCGAGACCGTGGAGGCTAGCCCACCCCCACCCGAAGCCATTACCGTAGCCGCCGAGGAGATACCCCTGCAGGTGCTCTACGAGGACGAGGACCTGCTGGTCCTCAACAAACCGGCCGGGATGATCACCCACCCGGCCCCGGGGGTCTACTCGGGCACCCTGGTCAACGCCCTGCTGGCCCACTTTGGTCTGGAAGCCCCGGCACAGCAGCGCCCCGAGGAGGTGCGGCCTGGCATCGTACACCGGCTGGACAAGGATACCAGTGGGGTGATGGTGGTGGCTCGCCATGAGGCAGCCCACCGCCGTCTAGCCGAGGCTTTTGCCGGGCGCAGCGTATTCAAACGCTACCTGGCCCTCACCGTGGGTATCCCCCGCGAGGGCACCCTGAGCGCCCCTATTGGCCGCCACCCGGTGGACCGCACCCGCATGCACGTGGGAGGGATAGCGGCCCGCTATGCCCAGACCGACTTCCAGGTGCTGGCCTCGCTAAAAGCCCATGCCCTGGTCTCAGCCATTTTGCACACGGGCCGAACCCACCAGATTCGAGTGCACCTCAAACACCTCCACGCGCCCATCCTGGGGGATGAAACCTACGGCAAGCCCTCCGAACTCATCCCCCGCCAGGCCCTGCACGCCTACGAGCTGCGCTTCCAGCACCCCAGGAGCGGAAAATACCTGCATGTTGTGGCCCCTGTTCCGCTGGATATGGCGCGGGCCTGGGAAGCCCTGGGTGGGCGGTGGCCCGAGGGGATATCCATCGCACTGGCTTGATTTGCCCGCCATGCTTGGGGATACTGGGGAGCAAAGGCAAAACCCGGAGGCATGAATGAACGTAGTCTTCCTTTCCCCCCATTTCCCCCCCAACTTCTGGCCTTTCTGCGTGCGCCTGCGGGAGGCCGGGCACAACGTACTGGGGCTGGCCGACGTCGAGTACCACGAACTCCGCCCCGAGCTGCGCCAAGCCCTCACCGAGTACTACAAGGTCTCGGACATGCACCACTACGACGAGCTGTTACGGGCCTTGGGCTACTTTACGCACCGCTACGGCAAAATCGACCGGTTGGACTCCATGAACGAGTACTGGCTCGAGACCGAGGCCCGCTTGCGCGAGGACTTCAACATCTTTGGCCTACGCCCAGCCGACATGGACCGGGTCAAGCGCAAGTCGGTCATGAAGCAGATTTTTCAGCAGGCGGGTCTACGGGTGGCCCGGGGCAAGGTCTGCCGTAGCTCGGCAGAGCTACAGGACTTTGTGGATGAGGTGGGCTACCCGGTAGTGGCCAAGCCGGACATCGGGGTAGGGGCAGCCAAGACCTACAAGATCACCAACGACGCTGAGCTGATGGACTACATCGCCAGCAAACCGCCGGTGGACTATATCGTGGAGGAGTTCATCCCAGGGCGCATCCTCACCTACGACGGCCTAGCCGACCGCGAGGGCCAGGTGGTCTTCGATAGCTCCCTCGAGTACTCCAAAGGGGTGATGGAGGTGGTCAACGAGGACAGCGACATCTACTACTACATGGTGCGGCAAATCCCCGAGGACCTGCGCGAGGCCGGGCGCAAGGTGGTGCAGGCCTTTGGCGTGCGGGAACGCTTCTTTCACTTCGAGTTCTTCCGCCTCGAGGATGGCGGGCTGGTCGCCTTAGAGGTCAACATGCGCCCTCCTGGGGGACTCTCCATCGACATGTTCAACTATGCCAACGATATGGACCTCTTCCGTGAGTGGGTCAACGTCCTCACCCATGGTCGGGTGGAGCAGGTAGCCACCCGTCCCTACTTCTGCACCTACGTGGGCCGCAAGGATCGCATCCGCTACAAGCGCTCCCATGAAGAAGTGCTGGCGACATTTGGCCCACTCATAGCCCACCACGAACCCATCAGCGGGGTCTTCGCCGCAGCCATCGGCAACTATGGCTACATCCTGCGCCACCCCGAGCTGGAGCCTTTGCTGCAAGCGGCCCAGGCCATCCAGGAAAGAGCCTAGCGGGAGGCTTTATGCACACCGAGTACCACCGGTGGTTCAGCCCGGCCCTGGGACACGAGATGGAGCTCAAGGTCTATGGCCACTACGGCCAACCGGTGATGGTCTTTCCCGCCCAGAACGGCCGTTGGTACGACTGGGAAGGGCACGCCGGAATGGTACCGGCCCTGGCCCCCATGATCGAGGCCGGGCGGGTCAAGTTTATCTGCGTGGACAGCATTGACTGGCAAAGCTGGTGCAACCAAAGCATCCCCCCGGCCCAACGGGCCCGCCGCCACAACGACTACGAGGCCTACATCATGCAGGAGGCGGTGCCCTTCGTGCAGCGCTACACGGGTCTGCCTACCCTATGGGTCACCGGATGCAGCATGGGGGCCTACCATGCCGCCAACTTCTTCTTCAAACACCCTGAGGTTTTCGACGGGCTGATCGCCCTTTCCGGGCTATACCAGGTGGGGGGCTTCGTAGGGGACGAGGGGGGGATGGACGCCTATTTCAACTCCCCCTTATGGTACCTGCCCAACCTTACCGACGAGGCCAAGCTGAGCGCCTACCGGCGGAACAAGATCGTGTTTGCCGTGGGGCAAGGCCGCTGGGAGGAGGAGTGCCTGCGCGACACCCGGGCTATGCAGGAAGTCCTGCAGCAGAAGGGGGTCTATGCCACCTTCGACTACTGGGGCCACGACGTGGACCACGACTGGCCTTGGTGGCAGAAGATGCTGCCCTATGAACTCGAGCGCCTGGGGGTCTAAGCCTGGCCTAACGAGAGGGCCAGCACATCCTCCAAGGCCAGGGGAGACTGCGTTTTAAGCCGGGACTGCAGCGCCCTGGCGGGCCAGATTCTGCCCAGCACCCGCCCTAGCTGGGCCCGGTAGGGAGCCGGCAGGCCCCTGCAGCCTTGCAGCTTCTTCCAAGCCGCCTCCTCCTGGCCCAGCCCCAGCAGGGCCTGGGTCTCCAGCCCCAGCTTCCAGCTTTGCACCCCGGGGTCGGGCAGGTCGCCGATCTGCACCACCTGGGCCAGAGCCTCGGCCCACTTCTCCTGCCGGGCTAAGGTCTCGGCATAGCCCAGGCGGGCCTGGGCCTGGAAGTAGGGGTCGCTTTGCTGCAAGCAGCCCTGCATCATAGTCTCGGCCTCGTCGGGGGGCATCAGCAAGGAAAGCTTGAGGGCCACATCGATGCTGAGGGCGATATACCGGTCGCCAGGGAGTTTCTTGCTCAGAAGCTCGGCCCGCAGCTCGCGCAGGATGTGCTCGCTCTGGGGTGCTTTCTGTCCCCCCACGTAAGGGGGGAGGTAGGGTAGGCCACTGGCCCGCACCCAGTAGGCCACCGCGATGCGGTAGAGGGTGCGGCGGTGGCGGTAATGGGCCTCCTCCGGACGCTCTCGCACCTCGCGCAGGTAGGCCTCGGCCTGGTAGAGCAGCTCGAGGGCCTCCAAAGGCCGGCCCCGCACCAGCTCGAGCACGCTAGCCTCGCTCATGGCCCGGGCCCGGATGAAGGGGTCGGAAGCCTCACGAATAGACTGGTAAAGGTACTTTTCCGCCTCGGCGAAATTGCCGATGCGCCTTAGGGCGGTGCCGAAGCGGGCCCGCACCCGGGCCACCTCCTCAGGGGGGGCCCCGGAGGACTCTAGGGCCTCTAAACCCTGGCGCATCTGGGCCTCGGCCTCGTAGACCCGGCCCGTGCGCAGCAAGAGGTCGCCCGACTGGTAGCGGGCGCGGCCCACTAGCAAGGGGTCGTGGCTGACCTGGCGCAAGGCCTCGAGGGCTTCCTCGAAGCGGCCGGCATCCTTGGCCACCAGGCCCTGCCACAGCCGCACCCGGTCGGCCAGGAAGGGGGGAATGGGCAGCGCCAGGGCCTGCCGCACGTAGGCCTCGGCCTGGGCGTAATCCCCCTGCCAGCGCTCTACCGCCGCCCAGACCAGAAGCCCCTCGGCCCCGATCTCGCCCGAGAGGACTTCGGGCGGGGGCAGAAGCGTTAGGGCCCCGGCGAAATCGCCCGCATCCACCCGGGCTTCGGCGGCCTTGACCCGGGCCCAGGACTGGATGGCCGGGTCGGCAGACTGGGAAAGCAGCTCGAGGGCCTCCAGGGCCTCGGGGTGGGCGTACTGCCCCAGCACCGCCCGGTAGCGCACCACCGCCATGGCCAGCTTTTCCCGCTCGGCAGTGGGCCAGTGCTGTGACCCGGCCCAGAGGGTAGGCATAAGCGAGAGCCGGCTGGGGTCTTCCGAGAGCAGTTCGGTCAGTCGGTCCAGCCGGCCCGCCCCGTGGGCATGGTGGAGCTGGCGGAAGAGGTCGCCTTTGAAAAACTCCAGGGCCAGAAGGTGCAGCCTACGGGCCTCCTTCTCCGGCACCTCTGGCAGCAGGGTGCGCAAAGCCGGGCGCACCCGCCCCTCGCCCATGGGGGCCAGCAGGGCCCGCTCGGCCTGGGAGAGGTGCTCGAGGCCTTTGCCCAAGGCCTTTTCCAAAAGGGCCACCGGGATGCCGGGGTCGGCTTCGGGCGAGAGCACCGCCAAAGCCTGCAGGATAGGCCGCAGCGCGCTGTCCTGGGCCAGGTTGGGGGTACTGCCGTGGGTCTGGGCGGCCTCGAGCAAAACCAGGCGCGACAGCTCGGCGAAGTTGCGCCCAGCCTGGTTGACCAAAGCCTCCACCCGCTCAGGGGGCAGATCAGGCAGGCGGTCTTTCACGTAGCGCCGGGCCTCGGCCCGGCTGGGGGCAGAAAGCGGGTGCCAGGCCAGGTTGGGGGGCGGTTCGGAAAGCCCGGCCAAAAAGGGAATGGTCAGGCGGCGCAGCAAAGGCTCAATCCAGGCAGCCAGCCCCACCGGGTTGCCCTGAGCGTCGCGCAGGCTCAGACCGCCAATCTGGCCGTCCTTCTCCGCCCGCAGCAAAAGGGTTCGGCCCGAGGCGTTGAGGGCCTTAGCGATCTCGTTGCGCAACTCATCCTGCAAAGCCGCCTGCAAGGCATAAGGCTGGGTGGGCGAAAGCTGGGAGAGGATGCCCTCCAGCTCCAGCCCGAGTTTTTCCGCCAGGGGGTGAAGGGGCTGGGCCAGCTCGCCCCCCAGGTTGACCATCAGGCAGCCAGGCACGGCCCGCTCCACCGCCGAAAGTAAAACCCCCTTACCGGTCGCCGCCCCGCCTACCACCACCATCTGGGGCTTTTCCCCGTGCTCCAAGGCCCGCACGAACCGGCGGAAGAGCCGGCGCTTGTCCCGCCCCAAGGCCCGCCGGGCCGACTCTAGCGCCAGCTCAGAGGGCAGGGGGGGAGCCTCGAGGCCGGCCTCGGTGTACAGGTCGCTGATCACCTCGAACAGCCGCATCTTCTCTTCCGGGCTGCCCAGGTCTTTGTACAGGATGTTGCGCACCGTTCCGGCCCGCCCACCCCGCTCGGCCACCGCGGCCTCGAGCCAGCGCAGACTGCCCTTCTTGCCCCGATGGTCGCGCCCGCTCAGGTGGGGGCGCAGGGCCTCCAGGTGGGCTTGCCAGAGTGTACTCATCTCACCCACAATATTTACACCAAAACTTTGGTGTAGTGTAGTGGGTCAGGGTACTGCCAACTCCACTTCTAGATTTTTGTTCTTAGGCACGTTGATCAGGGCGCTGAAGGGGCGGTAACCGGGGGCTTCCACCTGTAGGGTGTAGTCGCCGGCCTCGAGCAGGAAGCTCGAGCGCTCCAGACGGCTCACGGCCACCTCGTCGGTGCCCTTTAGGATGCGAACCGTAGGATTGGGGGCATTCACCCGGACGTTCAGGGTGCAGGGGCAGGCGGGCTCAACCTCGCGCAGGCTACCCGAAGCGGTCGGTAGTGCAGGCGCGAGGGGGGCGGGGCTAGGTTCGGTGGGGGTGGTGGGCTCCGGTGCAGGGGATGTGGGTGTGGCTTCGGAAGCCGGTGGGGTAGGAGCAGGCTCTTCCGGTTGCGCAGGGGTTGCTTCGGGCATGGCGGGAGCCGGGCTGGCCTCCTCCGGCGGGGCTGGTGAGGGCTCGGGCACCTGGGGCAGCCTGCCGAAGGGGTCGGGGATGTTCCCCGAGGTGAGCAGGTTGGGACTGGGGCTATTCAAAAGGGCGATGCTGCCAAACCCCCCCAGGCCCAACAAAACGGCCAGAAGTGCCGTCCAGGCCGCCAGGCGGCCCCGGCGCAGATTCAACAAAGCCCAAACCAAAAGTAGCACCCCCAAAAGCCCCAGCCCCCAGAAGACCACCAGGCCATACTGGGGGTAAAACCAGGCCCCCCCCAGGCTCAACAGGGCCAAGAGCGCCCCAAAGCCCATCCAGGCCCACCCGCCTTTCTGCAGGCGGGTCAGGCCTAGTAGCAGAAGTAAAACGCCCAAAAAGCCTAGAATCCACAAAAGCAATGTATTCATCGCAGCTCCTCTCAGGTAGGCCCTCAAACGCAGGCAACAGAGGGGCCCTCAGTTACAACTCTAACACCCCAACCCATCCCCTTCGTCCTAGAACCAGGCCAAACGTCCTGGAAGGAAAGAAGCTGGCAAGGATATACTGCCGGTGCTATGAAACTCGTACGCTTTGGCGCAGGTCAGTGGGGCGTTCTGGAAGGCGAGACCATTCACGAAACCGATGGCCCGGCGGGCAACCCCACAGGTCAGCATTTTGACCTGGGGGGCGTAACCCTGCTGGCCCCGGCCACTCCCAGCAAGATCGTGTGCGTGGGCCGCAACTACCTCGAGCACATCCGCGAGTTGGGCAACGACACCGGCGAGCTACCCAAGGAACCCGGGCTTTTCCTCAAAGGCCCCAACACCCTGGCCCACCCCGCCAACCCCGCCCGTCCTCACCTCTCCGGTGATGTGGTGCCCTACCCCAGTTTCACCAAGCTGCTGCACTACGAGGGCGAGCTGGCGGTGGTGATCGAGCGGCCCATGCGGAATGTGCCTGAGGAAGAGGCCCTGGACTACGTGCTGGGCTACACCTGCGCCCTGGACGTCACTGCCCGCGACGTACAGAAAACCGATCTGCAGTGGGTGCGGGCCAAGAGCGCCGACAAGTTCTGCCCCTTAGGGCCCTGGCTGGTGACCTCCCTCGAGCCCCAGAACACCACCCTGCGCACCTACGTCAACGGCGAGCTGCGCCAGGAGGCCCACACCAGCCTGATGATCTTCCCCGTGGCTCGGATCCTCGCCTACATCAGCAGCTTCATGACCCTCGAGCCGGGCGATGTGGTGCTGACCGGAACACCGGAGGGGGTGGGCGAACTCAAACCCGGCGACCAGGTGGAAGTGGCCATCGAGGGCATCGGCGACCTGCACACCCGAATTGGGCATTGAGCCGCTCTTTAGCGGCTTGAACCGGCCATACTAAGCTCTAGGGTGCCTTAGAGCACCAAAGCCCGTTCAATCCTGGAAGCGCTGGGTTGTAACCCCAGTCTGCGGAAGGATGGGTCTATTAGACAGGCCCAGGGAGGTGAGCGAGTTGCCCAGGCCCGAGATACTCCTGCTCATTGCCGGTATCCTGCGGCTGCTCAGCGTGTTGGCCTCCCGGCTGGGCGGGCGGCTGGGGGTACCGGGGCTTTTATTGTTCCTAGGCATCGGCATGCTGGCCGGCAGCGATGGGCCGGGGGGCATCTGGTTCGACAACTACGCCCTGGCCCAGCTGGTGGGCACGGTGGCTTTGGTCTTCATTCTTTTCTCTGGCGGGCTCTTCACCCGCTGGAGCACGGTGCGGCCCATCCTGGGGCCGGGCCTCTCCCTGGCCACGCTGGGGGTACTCTTGACCATGCTCCTTACCGGGGCCTTTGCCCGCTGGGTGCTGAACCTGGGCTGGCTCGAGGCCCTTCTGCTGGGGGCCATCGTCTCCAGCACCGACGCCAGCGCGGTGTTCAGCGTGTTGCGCGAGCGGGCGGTGCGGCTCAGGCGGCCCTTGCGCCCGCTGCTCGAGTTCGAGTCGGGCACCAACGACCCCATGGCCATCTTCCTCACCATGGGCCTGGTTCTGCTCCTGACCCGCCCCGAGATGCCGCTGTGGCAGATTCTGCCCTTTTTCGTGCAGCAGATGGGGCTGGGCCTGCTGCTGGGGCTCTTGCTGGGCCTGGGGTCAGTCTGGCTGTTGCGCCGGGTGCGGCTGGGCTACGCCGGGCTGTACGCGGTGTTTTCCGTGGCCATTGCCCTGTTGGTCTTCTCCATTCCGGCGGTGCTGGGGGGCAGCGGCTTCCTGGCGGCCTACGTGGCGGGGCTGGTGGTGGGCCAGAGCGATTTCCCCCACAAATCCACCCTGTTCAGCTTCCACGAGGGCCTGGGCTGGCTGATGGAGATCAGCATGTTTTTGATCCTGGGCCTGCTGGTCTTCCCCTCCCAGCTTCCCGGGGTGGCCCCGGCGGCCACGCTGCTGGCGCTATTCCTAATGCTAGTGGCCCGGCCCATAGCGGTCTGGCTCAGCCTGATGGGCACCCGCTTCAACCAGGGCGAAAAGGCCTTCATCGCCTGGGTGGGGCTGCGGGGGGCCATTCCCATCGTGCTGGCCACCTTTCCGCTGCTGGCCGGCCTCGAGTCGGCCCAGCTTCTTTTCAACGTGACCTTCTTCGTGGTGCTCTTCTCGGTGCTGGTGCAGGGCACCACCCTGCCCCTGGCCGCGCGGCTTTTTGGGGTAGAGGCCAAACCAGAAGAACCCCCTGCTGACGGATAGCCGCGCTTTCACGCCTTCGGGGAAGTAGCGTCTACAAAAAGGGTTTTGGCCTGGGTGTAGAGTACCTGGCCGGCAGCGGCCTTGCGCGGACGCCAGACGTGTTTTTTGAGGGTGTAGTCTACCGCCACGTTTTTCTCGCCCCGGGCTTTGGAGTAGTAGGCCGCCAGCCGGGCCGCGTAGAGCAGGTCGGGCAGGGCCGCGCTTTGCCCCTGGGTGCGCAGAATGACGTGCGAGCCGGGTATCCCCTGGGCGTGGAACCACAGGTCTTCGCTGTGGGCCGCACGGGTAAGGAGGTCGTTTTCCTTGCTGTTGCGCCCTACCCAGACCTCATACCCCCCGGGGCTGCGCAAACGCAGGCCCAGAACCGCCCCTTTCTCGCGAATCTTGCGCTGGCGGGCCAGTAGCTCGGCGCGGGAAAGCCCCTCCAGGGCCTTCTGTTCGGCCTTGAGGGCGGCCAGCTCGGCCTCGGTGGAGGGGATGCGCTCCAGGGCTTTTTCCGCGTTGGCCTCGAGGCGCTTGGCCCGTTGGTAGTACTTCTGCGCGTTCTGGACAGGGGAAAGCCCGGCCTCCAGGGGGATTTCCACCACCTGGCCGGAAAAGTCCTCCAGCCGAACCGAAGGCCCTGGCCCCACGCGGTGGGCATAGGCCAAGAGCAAATCGCCCCAGGTGCGCAGCCGCTGGGCCTCCTCGAGGCGCTCCAGGGCTTTGCGATAATCCTCCAGGCGGGCTTGCAGGGTTCGCACCTGGCGCTCTAAAGCTTCGCGCAGGGGCTTGCGCAGGGCCTCGGCCTCCTCCGCTTCCCAGGCCGCGCGCAGCTTTGCCGAGAGATGGGTTCGCTCAGCCGGTTGCGTCACCAGGCTGTGGATAACCCTGTGGATAGAGGGCAGGTACGCGGGGCTGAGGGGGGTCTCCGGGCCCAGGCCAGCCCGGCGCAGGAACTCGGCGCCTAGTTCTTTGCCCACCCCGTCCAGGCTCTTGACCAGCTGGGCCAGAGGCCGGCCCACAAAGGGTTCCAGCTCCTCCAGCCGCAGGCTGCGCGGGTCGAGCTTCTGGTAGGGGGGCGGAGGCACATAGGGCAGGCCGGGCCGCAGCTCACGGTAGCGGTTGACCTGGGGGCTCACCACCCGGTCGAGGCCCAGGATGCGCCCCTCGAGGTCGCACAGAATCAGGTTGGCGTTGCGGCCCGTAAGCTCGAAGACCAGGCGGCAGGGCGGGGTGTCCACAAAGCCCTTCTCCCCTTCAAACTGCAAAAACACCACCCGATCCAGCTTGAGCTGCTCTAGCTGCACCAGCCGCCCCTTGCAGCGGGCCTCGAGCATCCGCTGGAAGGGGGTTTTGGCCAGGCCTTCCAGGCGCCCCGGCTCGAGGGTCAGAATGGGGTGGGGTGGGCGGTAGCGCAGCACCAGGTTGCCCAGCCCCTCCAGCAGCAAAGCCGCCGTCCCCTCGTCGGGAAAGGCCCAGCCCAGGCTGCGCCGGGGCAGCCTGGGCGCCAGCTCGCGCACCACCGCGTGGATCAGCAACCCTTCCACTTGACCCTCACGCCAGGCACGCGGACAACCCACACAACACTGGCCAAAACCACAACCTCAGCCAGCTCGCTTGGAGCGAATCCGTACCGTGCTGGGCGAGATGACCGTGAAAGCCCCCACCATTTCGGCCCCATGCGTCTGCACGGTTTGTACCACCACACTGGCTTTCTCGTCCGTGTCTAATCCGGCAAGCCTCAAAAGGATAACCCCCGTATGAATCCGTCCCAAACGGAACACCAGCTCGCCAAAATCCTTGTCGCTGGTGATTAATAAAGCGTTCAGGGTATTGGCTTGCTGAAGCACTTCTTCATCGGTGATACCAGGCGCCAGTTCCGCCACGTAACCGACCCAGTACCCCTCACTCCGCAGTTTGCTGACTACGGCCTTATCCACCCCCTCGTCCGCGATGAATCTCACGCAGCCCGACCTGGCGTGGGATACACCACATCCGCCCGCAGAGCCTCGGCGGCAAAGGCCAGTGCTGCGGAAATCGCCTCGTCGGTCAGGCGGGGGTGAGCCTTTAGAATCTCTTCTCTGCTCTCGCCTGCCGCCAGCCTTTCCAGAATGGATTCGACCGTGATGCGTGTACCGGCCACCACCGGCTTGCCCATCATGATGTGGGGGTTCGATTCAATCAGCGGCACTGCTCCCATAACATCTCTATCCTACACACACGCACCTACGCTCTTGCCGAGAAAACCAGCGCATAGGCCCATACGTTCAGGTTTACAGCCAGATCGGTTCAGTAGGCGCTCCCCTCCTCTAAGCCCTAACTCTCTTTGTTGTTTGCCGTTGCGGAACCTGATAAAATCGGTATTGTAAAACAAATACGACGGCAAGTTACTACACGCTAGCTGGCGAAATCAGATGGCACACCGAGTTTAGGAAAGGGGAGGTTTTGGGTGAATAGGGCTATGGTGGTTTATCAGCACCCGCCATCTCAGTATAACTCCATCTCAGGAGCGCGTTATACCGCTGGTGCGATATAAATGTTGGCTAGGCCTCACAGACACGCATGGAGGATATTGTGGAAAACAGTCGGAAATACTGGTTCCCCGCAAAGACGCACGGCTGGGGCTGGGGTCTACCGAGTTCGTGGCAAGGTTGGCTTGTACTAACTCTCTACATTGCCGGAATGGTCGCTCTGCCCCTTCTCGTAAACCCTGAAGAGCGCGTTGCTGAGTTCCTGGCGGGTGTGGCGGCCTTGACGGTAGCGCTGCTCGTCATCTGTTGGCTGAAGGGCGAGCCTCCAAAGTGGCGGTGGGGAAACCGGTGAGGCCTAACAATTCGCCCAAGCCGACACCGCTTCGCGGCGCGGCCTAACTCAGGCGTTAGCCCCCCTCAACCCGCCTGAGCTGCACCAAAAAAGCGGTATGCCCCACCTGTTGAAACCTGGGGTGGGCAATAGGGGGGCGGATGTCCCATTCGCGGTGGAGCACCTCGAGGGTGCGTTCGTGCAGGTAGGGCAGCTTCTGGGCCTGAAGGTGCTCGAGCAAAACGACCACCTGGGTCAGGTTGGGCAGGTAGCAGGCCACAAAACGGTCGGGCTTGAGGGCTGGGGTGACCGCTGGCAGCACCCGCCAGGGCTCCATCAGGTCCAAGGCGATGCCGTCGAAAAAGGCCGGGGGCAGCTCGGCCTGGGCCAGGTCGCCCTCCACCCAGGTCACATTGCCCCAGTCTTCAAAGGCGGCCAGGTTGGCCTGGGCCCTTTTGAGGTGCCTTGGGCGGGCCTCGTAGCTCCAGACCTGGCCCCCTGGCCCCACCGCCCGGGCCAGGTAGAGCGTCAGCCCCCCCGAGCCCGCGCCGGCCTCCAGCACCCGCATCCCCGGGGCTAAGTCGAGCAGAAAGCAAAGGGTAGCGGCATCCTTGGGGTAGGTGGGGGTGGCCTCGCGGGGCATGTGCAGCACGTAGTCTTCTAGTGTGGGGCGGTGGATGGTGAAGGGCTCCCCCTGGGGGGTGGCGATGCGCTGTCCGGCCCCGGCCTCCACGATGGCCTGGTGAGGAATGGAGCCTCGGTGGTAGTGAAAGATGCCCCCGGGCTCGAGGCGAAACAGGTAGGTGCGCCCCCGCCGGTCTTGCAGCAGGGCCCAGTCGCCGTAGGTCATGGGGTCTAGGGTAGCGGGTAGGGAACACAGGGGCAAGGGTGTACCCCCCCTAATGGGGGGGGTGCTTGTTAATCTCCCAAAGGAAAAAGCCTCCCAAAGTGTTTTCTGAATGGGGATAGGTGCCATTAATCTGCTCTTTACATAGCACCCCCCAAACAAGCCCTGGCTGGGTTGAAAATCACTAGTGCCTGGTTTTAGCTACTGTTAGCTGGGAGTGCAGGGGTGGAATGAATGAAGCGAGCGAATGGTCTGAGCGTAATTGAGCTACTCGTGGTCGTAGTCATCCTGGGCATCCTGCTGGCCCTGGGCGGGGGATGGTTCAGCTCCGACCGGATACGGGTCAACCAAGCTGCCCAGATTCTCGCAGCCGATGTGAACCGGGCCCGCCTCGAGGCCCTACGGCGCAATGTTCCAGTGGGCCTTCGCCTCAACTTCGCCAGCGGGGCTAACTACTACGAAATTGTGGTCGACGCCGACCAAAACGGGCTGGACAACAACGACCCCGTCGTTAGCCGCACTCAGTTGGGCCAGGGGGAGTTTGGCCGAATTGTGGGCCGGCTGCGGCAGTGCACCGCTGCCGATGCCGCTGCCGCCTCCAGTGCAGAGATCGTTTTCGATGCCCGGGGGGTTTATCAGCTGGCCACCAGCCGCACGGTAGAGCTAAGCATTGGCGCGTATAGCCGATTTGTAAACATCAACCCCCAGGGCCGGGCTCAGACACGCTCTAGCTGCTCATAGGAGCTGGTATGCAAAATCGAGGAATCACACTGGTAGAGCTGCTCATCGCCTTGGCGGTAATGGGTGTGGCCTTTGGAGCTTTGGTCTTCTCTCAGGTGATCAACTACCAGGCCACCGCCCGAGCCGGGGTAGTGAGCCAGGTGAAGGACACCGCCACACAGATTTTAGAAAACAAGGTGGGTGAGGTGCTGGCCAACTTCACCCTCTACTACAACGGCTGTCGCACTGGCAATGAAAGCGGGAACGGCTTCGTTTGCTCGGGCACCGGGTTCATTATCAACAGCGGGATTGATGAGGGGCTGCAGGGAGAAGGCCAGGTTCTCATCCTAGCCTCGGCTACTAGTCAGGGCATCACCATCAACCTGGCCACCAAGGTTTCCTGCTACGACGGCTTTGCCTCGCGCACCGCCGCTATCCGCTCGGACAACCTCGAGCCCTGCCCAGCAGTCAACTAGGAGAGGTTTATGCGCACCAAAGGTCTAACAATCCTCGAGCTGATGGTAGCACTGGCCGTGTTTGGCATCGTACTGGGGCTAGCCACCCGCTTTTTTGCCAGCCAGTCCCAGGATACCCGCATCATCCAGGCGCGCAACGAGGTCCAGGACCGGGCCCGCTTGGTCTTGCAGTTGGTCAGCCAAGACCTCATCCTGGCTGGCTCGAGCCGCTTCATCCGCAACAACCGAATTCTATTCGACGAGACCCACTGGGTCTCCTGCGCCCCAGGTACCCCCTGCCTGACCGGCACCGACGATAGTAGCCGCGATACCTTTACCACCCGCTACCACAGCAGCCTATACCCTAGCGGCCAGGAATGCCGCGCGGTAGGGTATCGCTTCGACGGCACCACCTTGCTGCGGGCAGATGTGCCTTGTAATCAGGCCCCCACCAACAACATCCCCACCAGCAGCTACCGCGGGCTGGCCCCCCATATCACCCAGCTCAACATCCGCTATGTCTGCGGCGATGCGGCAGCCACCGAGGTGGGGCTGCCCAGCGGCTGCATCGTGGTCGCCAACCCCACCGAACGCTTTGTGCGGGCTGCTCTGGTCACGGTTACGGCGGTCTCGCCTCAGGGAGACTATACCTACACCATTGCCCAACGGGTACCCATCCGCAACTTAAAAACCGACGAGGTGCTGTGATGCAAAAACCTCAAGGAATCGCCCTAGTCGTCACGTTGGCCATCCTGGTGGCGGTGGCGCTGCTGACCTTTGCTACCTCGGTGACCACCATGATCAGCCAGTGGAGCGCCCGCAATGAACGCGGCGCCACCGAAGCCTACTACGTAGCCGAAACCGGCCTGCAGGAGTGGAAAACCCGCCTGTTTCAGGCCTACCGTTGGCAACTTTCCCAAAGAACCAGCAACACCGCTAGCCAGAATGTTCCCTCCCGCAGCGAGTGCGACAACGTGCTGGCGGGTGGGGTGGATTGGAACCGCAACGGCAGCATCGATGCCGATGAAGCCCTTCCCGCCACCCGCAGCGGCAGCGTGCCGATGGGCAGCGGTACCGGAACCTACACCGTTACCATAGCCCAAGACCCTACCCGCTCCCGCTTCATGCTGGTGCGCTCGGTGGGCCGGTTCAACGGTTCGCAGGCCATCGTGCAGGCCACCTTCGACCTATCCAACACTGGCCCCTGGAATTACGCCATCTTTAGCGGGGCAGGAGCCGCCAACCGCCACCTCAACGGCGGGGCCACCATACGCGGAGGGCTCTATGTGCAGGGCCAGAGCAACAACCCTAACAAAGTGGTGATCGATTCAAACGGCGATTTCGAAATGCTGAATGAGTACAACTACACCAACGACAGCGTGCTGGCCAACCGACTCAACAGCGATATGCGCAGCCTTTCCAACCTCTGCGCCACCCTGCGGGTGCAGTATGGACGGGTGGAAGTGGGCGGCAGCGCTCAGTACGGTACGCCACAAAACCGCTTGCTGGGGGCCTATGTGGGGGCTTCTATCAACGATATTTTTGGCAACACCTCTAATGTCTGCCAAGCCAACCGGGGCATTTGCACCGACGACCGGGGGGCCTTTGACCTCCCTCCTGCCCTGGCCCCCCGCTTCCCCGAGTTCCACACCACCCCCTGCACCCAAGACCCCAGCCGTACTTGGGCCACCTGTGTGCGCGACGAGGCATCGGCCAGAGGTCTGCGGATTACCGGTAGCGCTATCCTCTTCCCGCTAGGGGCACTGCCCGTCAATTCGCTATCGTGTGTTTTGGGGAACGTACTCAGTGGGGGAGTCCTGCGCTTTGGCAGCACCAGCATGGACTGCCGCTACACCCTCAATGGCAAAACCGGCGGCTTCCGCTACACTGCGGGAAACCCGGGCACTCTGGAAATTTACGGCACACTGCACGTCAGCGGCCTCGATGTTGTCTTCGATGGGGCCGTTAACTACCAAGCCTTCGATTTCACCGACCCTTCCAAACGCAACGCCTCGATCTTTGTGGAGGGCGGCAGCATTACCCTGAACGGCGACCTGCTGCCCGATGCCAGCTCGGCCACCTTCCCCAACCAGGTGCTGGGCCTGCTGGCCCAGAACAACATCGAGCAGCTTACCGACAACGCCATGGGGGTTTTCTACGCGGGGAACCGCTTCCGCACCCGGCGCGATCAGCGCACCTTGGGCTCGGTGGTGGCCAACGAGTTCTGCACCACCGGCGCAGGCAACAACAACCAGTGCAACGCGGGCCAACGGGCCGAGGTAACCTACATCCCCACCATGGGCAACATCCCGGTAGCAGCTCGAATTCCCCGCGATACCATCGTGGCCTCTTTCAAGATTATGTCCTACGAACGGCGCTAGTTCCTCCTCGCTAGGGTAGACTAGGCCCAGTGGAAGACCTGGATGCCCTTATCCGCCGAGGCCGCTACGACGAGGCTCGTAAGCGCTTGTGGGCCGGTGAAACGGGAAATGCCGATGCGCTGGCGGTCTTGCTCGAGCTGCGCGACTGGCTGCGCCTGAAGGAGTACGAAAAGGCCCGGCGCGTTTTGCAACAGGATGGCGATCTAATCGCCGAATACCTAGATATTGCCCACGCCCAGGCCGCCCTCGAGGCCCTGGAGAAAGAGGATGAAGCGGCTCTTTCCGGCTTCCTCGAGGACCCTCACCTGGGCGCCGAGGCCTGGACTGCCCTAGGGGTGCTGCGGATTCGCCAGGGCGACCGGGCCGGGGCCCAACAGGCCTTCGCGGCGGCTTTGCAGCTAGACCCTGGCCACTACCGGGCCAAGACCAACCTGGCCAACCTGGCCCTCGAGGCCGGCCAGACCGACGAGGCCATCCGCCTCTACCAGGAGGTGCTCAAGCAAAACCCCGAGTACGCCCTGGCCCACCACAACCTGGGCGCGGCCTACCGCAAAAAAGGGCAGATCGACAAAGCGGTGCATCACATCAAGCAGGCGCAACGCCTACAGATGCGCCCCCCTGCCCGTCCCCCCCGCCCCATAGGGCCGGCTTCGGCTGCATCCCCGCCCCTGCCCGAGCGGCGCGGATGGCTTAGGCGCTGGTGGCTGTGGCTTTTGCTGCTAGGACTGGGCTACTGGCTCCTAAACCGCCAGCCGTAACGCTATGGCCAAGGAACGCTTAGACAAAGTGCTGGGGCATCTGGGGGTGGGCAGCCGCAAGGCAATTCACCGGCTGGCCAAGGCAGGCCGGATTCGGGTAGACGGCCAGGTGGTCACCGACCCGGCCTTCAAGCTCGACCCCCGCCAGGTCCACCTCGAGGTAGACGGCACCCCACTGGCCTACCAGCGCCACTTCTACCTGTTGCTGCACAAGCCCGCCGGCTACCTCACCTCGACCCAGGACCCCAGCGGCCTACCCATCACCGCCCTGCTGCCCCCCCAGTGGCAACGGCCCGACTGGATGCCGGTAGGCCGCCTAGACAAAGATGCCGAAGGCTTACTCCTCCTCACCACCGACGGCGAGCTACTCCACCGCCTGACCCACCCCCGCTGGAAGGTAGCCAAGCGCTACTACGTGGAGCTGGCCGCCCCAGCCACCCCAGCCGACGCCATAGCCTTCGCCTCGGGCAGCCTAGAACTCGATGGAAAGCCGCTCCACCCCGCCGAGCTATGCATCGGCCCGGATGCGCAAAGGGTAGAACTCATCCTCCGCGAAGGCCGCTTCCACCAGATCAAGCGCATGTTCGCTGCCCGGGGCAACCAGGTGCGCTACCTGCGGCGCGTGTCCTTCGGGCCCCTCGAGCTACCCCCCGACCTGCCGCCTGGGGCCTGCCGCCCTCTCCTGCCCCAGGAGGTGGCGGCGCTGTACCAGAGCGTGGGCCTCGAGGCCGAGCCCTAGAGCTGCTTCCGGCTCAAATCCTTGAGCAGCGTCCGGGCCGCATTGCGCCCGCTGGCCCCCATGATGCCCCCGCCTGGGTGGGTGCTGGCCCCGGTCAGGTAAAGCCCCTTCACCCCGGGGAACCTGTACCCGTGGGCGCCCAGCCAGGGGCGGAAGAGGAACATCTGGTCGGGAGTCATCTCCAGGTGCATCACATTCCCCATGGGCATGGCGAACTCCTGCTCCAGCCAAAGCGGCGTCTGCACCAGCTCAGTCACAATTTTGCTGCGAATATGCGGGTCAAAACGCTCGAAGCTGCGAAGCACCCCCTCTTTGGCCTCCGCGGCCCGGGCTTCCCAGGTGCCCGAGGCCAGCCGGTAGGGGTAGTACTGGGCCCACAGCCACAGGGTCTCGCCTCCAGGAGGGGCCAGGGTCTCGTCCACTGCAGTAAAGCTCATAGCAATCAGGGGCGGGTCGCGGGTAGGCTCACCGGCCAGGTAGTCGCCATAGGCCCGGTTTAGCTGCAGCTCACCGGTGATGAGAAGCCCCAGACCAATGCGGGCCTCGTCGCCAGGGTAGCTCTGGTAACAGAGCTTTTCCGAAAGGCCTAGGCGCAGAACCAGACCAAAGCCATTCCCCACACGCAGACCCTTGGCCCCCTGGGGCCTTTTGTCGGCAGGCAGCATCCCCAAGGTCTTTAGGATATGGGCCCCCGAGACCACCGCCCGGGCACTCACCTCCTGCCCGTCCATAAGGCGAAGGCCCATTGCTTTGCTGTTTACCAGCACAATCTCCGAGACCGGGCTTTCCAAGTGCACCTTCCCCCCGGCGGCCTCAATGGCCCGCACCAAGGCCAACGAAAGCCCTCCCGAGCCCCCCCGGGGCCGGGCCACTCCGCCCACGTGGTAGAGCGGGTGCCAAAGCAAAAAGGGGGAGGAAAGCGGATCGGAAGGGGGCGGCCCAGACTGCGCCGCCATCCAGATCAAAGGGGCCCGCACCCGCTCCTCACTGAAATATTCCTTGGCCACATCGCCATAAGGCCGCAGAATCTGGGGTAGCCGCTTCTGCCACTCACGCCCAAAGCCCGCCCCCCAGATGAGCTTCTTCCCCAGGTTCAGGGGGCTAGGAGAGCTGAGAAAAGCCTCTTTGACTGCTTGCGCGAAGGGCAGCCAGTCGGCCATGAAGCGGCGGTAGGCGGCCCCCTGCCCGGGGTAGCGCGCCTCCAGCTCCGCCGCTGTGCGCTCGGGGTCGCGCCAGACAAACCAGCTTTCCTGGCCATTGGAAGCGTGGAAAAGCGGGTCGAGTTCGATGTACTCTAGGCCGTGTTCGTATAGCTTTAGCTCCTCGGGAATGGGGGTCAGGCGAATCAGGATGTGGGCGCTACCCCCCAAGTCGAAGCGAAACCCCTCATAATCGATGGTGGAAACCGCACCCCCCGGCACCTTGCGCCGCTCAAACACCCCCACCCGGTAGCCCGCCTGGGCCAGGTAGGCCGCCGTCACCAGGGCGTTGTGCCCTGCCCCCACCACCACCACGTCAAAATCCGGCATACGGGAGCATCATACGGGCTATGGCCTTTTCTTGAATCCGGCTTTGTACCGCTTTTAGGCTAGGCCCCTCGCAGCCAGAGGGCCCTGGGCAGGAGCATGACCCGCTCGAGGCCCGAGAGCGCGGCCCGGCGCGAGAGGTTATCCCAGCCGTTTAGCTCGAGTTTGTCCAAAATCCCCTGGTACTGCAAAGCGGCCAAGGCCACCGCCCCCCGCCCCGTTCTGAGGTACCTGAGGCCAGAAAGCCCCTCGCGGTAGAGCCGGCGGGCCTCTGCGGCTAGCTCGCGCATCAGGGCCACATAGCCGGAAGTGATGCGGCCCGCCTGTAGATCCTCTAGGCGCACCCCATACCAGCGCATCCGTTCGGCAGGCAGATACACTCGGCCTAAAGCCAGATCCTCGCCTACATCGCGTAGGCAATTGGTCAGCTGCATGGCCTGGCCCAGCTTGACAGCCGCCCCAAGACCCTGCGGGCCCGCCCCGCCGATGGGGGCAATCATCAACCCTACTGTGCCCGCCACCCGGTAGCAGTAGGTGTACAGCTCCTCCATGCGCTCTAAGCGCACCGGGCCCAAATCGGTAAGGAAGCCCTGGTACATGTCGGCAAACGCCTGGCGGGGAATCGCCCAACGCTCCAGGGCCCAGGCCAGGGCCAGTTCCCAGTCCTTTTTAGGCGCGCCACCATAGGCCCGCTCGATGCCGGCCCACCACGCCTCGAGGTCGGCCTGGGGGCGGGCCGACTCGTCCACCGCGTCGTCGCCCGTACGGCAAGCCGCATACACCGCCCAGGCCCCCTTGCGGGCCTCACCCTGGAAGAGCAGGCTGCCGTAATAAAAGGTGGCGGAGTGACGGCGGATAATAGCCGATATTGCTTGCCAGTTGGGTTCCATACCGATCTCCTTACGCTTCGGATGGGCTTAGAATGCCTTTATACCCCGGATGCGACTTTTGCCCCTGTTACAAATCCTACCGTTCCCTCCCGCCAGCCGCGCACGGTGAAGCCACTTTTCGACAGGGATTCCAGCAATTCCTCGAGGGTGGGAAAGCGAAGGCCGCTCCTGGCCAGCACCCGCTGCACCGGACTGGACGAGCGATGGCTGAACATGATCCAAAGGCGCCCCCCTGGCCTTAGCACCCGGTGCATCTCCCTGAGCACCGCTTGGGGTTGGGGAAACTCGTTCCAGCTTCCCCCCACCACTACCCCATCCACCGAGGCCGAAGCCAGCGGTATAGCCTCAGCCCGGGCCAACAAAGGCATAAATCTGGGGTGGCCCTGGGCCTTGCGCCAGGCCACCCGCAGCATGGCCGGGGAAAGGTCAAGGGCCCAGACTCGGGCCGCCCCAGCCCCTAGCAAGGCCCGGGCGTAAAGCCCGGTGGAGGTGCCCAGGTCCAGAAAGTTCCTCTCTGCTACCGGCTCCATGGCCTGTAACATCCGGGCCAACTCCTCCGATAGGGGAAAGGGCCGGCCCGAGAGCAGGCTGAGAGCCCTGAAACGCCATAGCTCGTAGCCCCAAGCGGTAAAGGGAAGCAGGTTGATCCAAAGCGCCAAGGTGAGGGGCTTCTTCACGCGTTGGTCGGGGAACAAGGGGGCTTTCATTTAGACCGATTCCTAAACTTGTACAAAGTCTTCCAAAAGACTTGACAAAAGTTATACAATCATACTACACTACCATTCAAGATGCGCAGCGATATGGGGGTCTACACCATCGCCGAGGTCGAGGAACGCACCGGCCTATCCTCGGCCCTGCTGCGCCAGTGGGAACGGCGCTACGGCTTCCCTCGGCCCGAGCGCTCGCCAGGTGGACACCGGTTGTACAGCCAAACCGACCTCGAGGCCCTGCGCCAGATTAAGCAGTGGATCGCCCAAGGCATCACCCCAGCCCAAGCGGTCAAGCGCTACCTCGAGGGCCTGACCCAGGAAGGACCACGCCCCCCCGAGGCCCTCTCGCGGGCGCTGGAAGAGGCCTTGCTGCGGGCCGATACCGAGGCCGCCGACCGGGTGCTCTCCGAAGCCTACCGGCTGCACCCTTTAGAAACCGTGGTTCTGGAGGTCATGGCCCCCTGCCTGCGCCGCATCGGGGATGGTTGGCACTTAGGCCGGGTCAGCACCGCCCAGGAACACCTGGCCAGCACCTACCTGCGGGGCGCTTTGCAGGGGCTATTGAGCCTGATGGGCGGGGCGTTGGGGCCGGTGGTGGTGGTCTCCACTCTGCCCGGTGAGCAGCACGAGATCGGCAGCCTGATCACGGCTTTGTTCCTGCGACGGGCTGGCTACACCGTGCACTACCTGGGGCCCAACACCCCCCTGGCCGACCTGCAGTCGTTTGCCGAACGCACCGGAGCCAGGGCTATCGTGCTTTCGGCCTCGCAACCCATCTCCCTGGAGTCTTTGCCCCACCAGGCCCTGCGGCACCTGGCCCCTTTGGTGGTGGTGGGGGGGCGGGCGGCAGCGCACAACCCACAACTCGTCGAGCGACTGGGGGCCCGCTACCTAGGCAACGACCCGCGCGAGTTAGCCGAATCCCTCTCGGTAGCTCTAAAGGAGGCGGGTTTATGGTAGGCATCCACACGGCAAAAGGACGTCTGAGCGCTTTGTCCAAGGAGGCAGCATGAAAAAGGTGCGTAGGAAAGAAGTGGTTTACAGGGCCGGCGACCGCGCCGAAGCCATCTATCGCCTCGAGCGGGGCCTGGTGCGGATCGTGGAAATCCTGCCCGATGGCCGGCAGCTCACCCTGCGCCACGTTTTGCCCGGCGACTACTTCGGCGAGGAGGCCCTTACCGAGCGGCAGTACAAGTACACCGCCGAGGCCCTGACCGAGGCCGCCGCCTTTGCGCTGGACCCTAAAGCCCTCACCCACGACGAGATGCGGGCCCTAGCCGGCAGCCTGGCCAGCCAGATGGTGCAGGTACAGGCCTACGAGACCCACCTGCAGTGGGGCGAGCTGCGCAGCCGCATCTGCCGCTACCTGCTCTATCTGGCCGCCACCGCGGCCAAAGGCCAGGACGAACGGGGGGTCTATGTGACCGCCAGCCACGAGGAAATCGCTGATGCCACCGCTTCTACACGCGAATCGGTCAGCAAGCTACTCTCCGACCTCCGGCACGAGGGGCTTCTGGACACCGGCTACCGCAAAATCTACCTGGTAGACCGCAAAGCCCTGGAGCTCGAGGCCGAGAGCCGGCTGCTGCAGGCGGTATAACCCATGAAAGTCCTCCTCATTGGCGGTAGCGGCTACGTGGGCACCCACCTGGCCCAGCATCTTTTGGCCCAGGGTCACCAGGTGAGCGTGGCCTCGAGGCGGGGCCAGGGGCCTTTGGCCGAGGTGCGTTACCTGCGGGCCAACGCGGCCACCGGAGAGGGCCTGCTAGAGGCCGCCCAGGGGCAGGAGGCTCTGGTCTATCTGGTCGGCATCATCCGCGAAAAAAAAGGGCAGACCTTCCAGCAGGCCCACGTGGAAGGGGTGCGCCACAGCCTGGCCGCCGCTCAGGAGGCGGGTATCCGCCGCTACCTACATATGTCGGCCCTGGGAGCGGCCTTCGGCACCGGCAGCCGCTATTACCAGACCAAGGCTGAGGGCGAGGCTTTGGTTGAGGCCTCTGGGCTGGACTGGACCATCCTGCGCCCCAGCCTGATCTTCGGGCCTGGGGACGAGTTCTTCGGAGGCATCCTCAAGGGCCTGGTCACCGCCCCTATGCCCTTCATCCCCCTCATCGGGGATGGGTCTTTCGTTTTCCGCCCTATCTGGGTGGGCGACGTAGCCCGGGCCTTCGAGCAGGCCCTGCACAACCCAGCCACCCTCCACCAGCGCTACAACCTGGTAGGGCCCAAAGAGTACACCTTCCGCGAGCTGATCCTGCTGGTGCGCGATGCCTTAGGCTCTGGCAAGCCGCTATGGTCCATCCCCCTAGCCCTGATGGACTGGGTGGTGCCTCTGATCTCTCCCCTACCCTTCAGCCCCCTCACCCGCGACCAGTACCTACAGCTCAAGATGGGCAACACCGCCGACCCTACCCCCATCCGCCAGGTGTTTGCCCTAAGCGAGCGCACCCTGGAAAGCGAGCTGCCCCTCATCCTGAAAACCAAACGGTTGGTCGGTGCTTAATCTGGAATACGGTTGAAAAACCAGAAGGGGGCTAGGCTTTAGAGCGTGAAGCGGCGCGCTCAGGCCTATCTGTTGAAAATGCAAGCCCCCACCGACCCCCTCAGACGTTTCGAGGAAAACCCCCCGCACAACCGCGAAGAACTTCTGCGGCTGTGGCTCGAGCTGGCCCCCCGGGTACGCGCTTTGGACCCTGCGCGCTATTTTACCGTGCAGGAAGCCCTCGAGCAGCCCATTCCCTTTCCCGTGTTGGCCCTGTACATCTTCCGGGAGGCCCGCCGGGCCATCGAAGAGCGGGGCCTCGAGGAGCGCCTGGCCAAATAAAGGCTACCGTGCGGCCTCAGCCTTGCGCTGGGCCTCTTCCAGGGCCTGGCGAGCCGGCACGCTGCCTTTGAGGGCTTTTTCCAGGGCCTCCTCGAGGTAGGTGCGCCACACGCTAAACTGCGGTACCCTAGGGCGCGGCTGGGCCACCGCCACCTGCTCGAAGGCCACCCGGCGGTAGGGGTTCTCGCGGTAGAAGGCCTCCAGCAAGGGCGTGGCCGACTTACGCAGCGGTACGTAGTAGCTGGCTTCCACCCAGGTTTTGATGTTTTGCAGTTCCATCAAGAAGCGCCAGAACTCGAAGGCCCCCCGCTGCTGCTCAGGGCTGGCCCCCCGCAGCACCACCAGTTGCGCCCCGCCCAGGGGCACCCTGCCGTTCGGCTCGCGCGGAATGGGCGCTACCCCCAGTTTGAAGGCAAAAGAGGCGTTCTCCGCCGCTGGCCAGTTGGCGATCGAGGCCATAACCATCATGCCCTTAGTGCGGATGAAGTCGGTCTGGGCAAAGAAGCTCTCGGAGAGGTTGCGCACGCTGGTAAGGCCCTCACGCCCCAGGCGCTGAAGGTACTCCAAAGTCTCCACCACCTCGCGCGAGGTAAAGTTGGGCCGACCATCCGCTGTAACCAGGTTCCCACCCCGGCTGGTCACCTGGGCCTCAAAGGTCCACGACTCGGTGAGAGCGATAAAGCCTTTAGAGCTGCGGCTGGTCAGCCCTCGAGCGGCCTGCTCAAACTCCCGCCAGTTGGTGGGAACCTTTAGTCCCCTGGCCCGTAGCTGGTTTTCGTTGAAGAAGAGCACCGGGGTCGAGGTATTGAAGGGCAGGCCATAGCGACGGTTGTTGATCAGGCCGTACTCCCAGGCCGCCTCGAACATATCATCGGTAAAAGACCTAGGTAGCGTGGCCGCCAGTTCGTCTAAAGGCAGCACCACCCCTTCGGCCACCAGGCGGGGGAAAAACAGAATCTCGGCCTGAAACAGCACCGGGGCTCCACCCGCGCGCAAAGCCGCCAACAATCGGGTTTCGCCCTCACGGTAGTCGCCGATTAGGCGAGGTGTAACCCGGTAGTTGCGTTGGGCTGCATTAAAGCTAGCCGCAAACTGGGCAATGGCCCGCTCGGCAGGGCCATCCATGCTGTGCCAGAAAAGAATCTCGGTCTGGGCTGAGGCCAACCCAACCAGCGCAACCAGGGATGCCAACCAACGTTTCACCATGCTCCTCCTGTGGGTAGTTCCATTCTACGCACAAACAGAGAAGCATCCAGCTATCAGCGCTGGGTCAGCCCTAGCGCCGCTCCACAGCCAAAGCCCGGCGCTGGGCCTCTTCCAACACCTGACGGGGGTTGGCGTTGCCCTTGAGAGCCCGCTCGAGGGCATCCTCCAGGAAGCTATACCAGACGGTAAACTCAGGGTCTTGCAGCCAAACATCGGCATGCTCTACCTGAGCGAAGGCCACCCGGCGGCGGGGATCCTCACGGTAGAAATCCTCCAGCAAAGGCTGGGCCGATCGGCGCATGGGCATGTAATAGGTAGCCTGCACCCAGCGGGCGATATTGGCAGGCTCCATCAGGAAGCGCCATAAGGCCACCGCCCCCCGCACCTGCGGCTCGCTGGCCCCTCGCAGCACTGCCAAACTTCCCCCCGCCAAAGGCACCTTGCCCCCTTCCGAGCGCGGCACCGCCGCCACCCCCAGGCGGAAGGGGATGGGGGCCCGATTCTCGATAAGGGGCCACATGGTGATGGGCGCGATACCCATAAAGGCCTTGGTGCGCAAAAAGTCGGCTACCGAGAACTGGGCCTCGGCAATGTTGCGGCTCTGGGCCACACCCCGCCGCACCAGGCTTTGCAGGTACTCCAGGCTCTCCACCACCTTGGGGTTGGTGAAGTCGGGTCGGCCCTGGGCATCCACCAGCGAGCCCCCCCGGCTCATCACCAGCACGTTGAAGCTGTAGATATCGCTGGAAACGATATACCCCTTGGCAGCCCGGGTGGTCAGGCGCTGGGCTGCGGTGGCCACCTCCTCCCAGGTGCGGGGAGCCCCTAAACCTCGAGCGGCGAACTGGTCGGCATTGTAGAAAAACACCGGCAGGGAGAGGCCCAGCGGCAGGCCATAGGTACGCCCCTGAAGCCTACCGGTGTCCAGGAAACGCGGGTAAAAATCGGTGGGTAGGCCGCTCAGGTAAGCATCCAGAGGCAGGGCCACGTTGTCCTGGGCCAGGCGGCCCAAAAAAGAGATTTCTGCATGGAAAAGAGCCGGGGCCCCACCCGAGCGCAAAGCGGCCAGAAGCTTGAGTCCGCCCTCACGGTAATCGCCCACAAAGCTGGGCAGGACGCGGTACTCCCGCTGCGAGGCGTTGAACTCTCGGATATGGGCCTCCAAAATTTCCTGACCGGGTGGCCCGGCCGTATGCCAGAAGGGGATATCCACCGGACGCTGGGCCAGGGCCAACCCCCATCCCAGAACAACGAGCATCAACCAGCGCATGGGCTTAACCTCCACGGCTCGAGGCACCTCGAGCCCCGCCCCAGTTTGCCATAGCCCGGATGAGAAAGGGCCACAAATGCCCCTCTACCCTTTGAGCCCTTCCTCGAAGGTCTCCACAATCCGCCGCTCATAGAGTAGGTAGAGGATGACCAAAGGCAGGGTCGCGGCCAAGGCTGCCGCCGAAAGCGGCCCCCAGTCGGCGGGGTTTTGCCGCTGCAGATCGGTAATCCAGGTCTGCACCGTCTTGAGTTCCTTGCTGCCCGCCACGATGCGCGGATAAAGCACCAGGTTCCAGTGGGCGGCAAAGGCCAGCACCCCAGCGGCAATTAGCTGGGGGCGCAGCAGCGGCAGCAAAATACGCGTCAACAAAACCCGATGCCCGGCCCCGTCGAGGCGGGCCGCTTCCAGCAGTTCTTCCGGTACAGTGCGCATCCCCTGGAAAAGCAGGAAGACGATGAAGGGGCTGGCGGCGAAGGGCAGCACCAGGGCCCAGAGGGTATCCAAGAGCCGCAGGTTGACCAGAAGGCCGTACAGCGGCACCAACAAAAGCTCTACCGGAATAGCCAGCAGCACCAGAAAAAAGGGCAGAATCCGGGCTCCTTCCTTGATGGCGTAGGCCGCCAGGAAGCCGGTGGTGAGCTGCAGCAAGGTTACGCCGCCCGTGAGTAGCACCGAGAACAAAAGCCGGCCCCAGAAACCTTCCCAGAAACCGCCCCGGCCCAGCACCTCGAAGTTGGCCAGACTAAAGCCCAGCGAGCTGAAAATCTCGCCGCTAAAGACCACTTCAGGCGGGATGAAGGCCGCATAGGCCATCCAGATAAAGGGCAGGGCCACCAGCAGGGCCACCGTCCAGACCAAAAGATGCCCCAACCAGCGCATCAGCGTTCCTCCCGCAAAAGCCGGGCCTGGGCCAGGGCAAAGGCCAAGGTCAGGATGAGAATGACCACCGTGAGGGCAGCTGCGTAGCCCAGGCGGCCCACCTCAAAGCCGGTCTTGTAGAGGTAGTAGCCCAGCACCTCAGTACCCCCGAAAGGCCCCCCCCGGGTCAGCAGAAAAACCGCAGTATAGCCCTGCAGGGTCAGCACAGTGCCGATCACCACCAGAAAGGTGATGGCCGGACGCAGCAAGGGCAGGGTGATGTAGCGGAAGGCCTGGGCCGGGGTGGCCCCGTCCACCGCGGCGGCCTCGAGCAGGGTTCGGGGAATGGCCTTGAGCCGGGCCGAGACCACCAGCACTCCATAGCCGATATGCCGCCAGATGGTAAAGAGCATAATCAGCACCAGCGCCCAAAAGGGGCTTTGATCCCAGCGGGGAACTGGAAACACCGAAGCCAGCGCGCCGTACTCGGGGGAAAACAGGGTGTACCAGGCCACCGCGGCCCCACCCAGCGTCACCAGGCCCGGCAGGAAGAGCAGGGCCTTAACAGGGCGCTCGTAGGGCTGACCGTCTAGCGCCAGCGCCAGCAAAATAGAGAGGATGACGAAAGGCACCAACGTCATCAGCCCAAAGACCAGGGTGATGCGCAGGCTGTTGTAAAAATCGGGGTCGCGCAGAATCCTCTGGTAGTTCTCGAGGCCGATCATCCGCGGCTCGGAAAGCCCCGACCAGTCCCAGGTGGAAAAACGCAGCACATCCAAGAAAGGATAGAGCAAAAACACGCCCAGCAGCGCTACTGCTGGGAGGGCAAACCAGTGTGCACTATTCCGACCCATCCCTCATCCCCGCTGGCCCATAGGCCAAGCAGCACCAGGGTACTATACCAGACCCCCTGACGTGTGTTTGGAGATCTACCCAGCTACAAAGGAGGGGTGTAGCGGCCATCAATGGCCGTCCAACCACCATCCACGAACAGCACGCTGCCGGTGATATAGGAAGCCGCCGGCGAGGCTAGAAATACCACCACCGCTGCCACCTCTTCGGGCCGGCCCCAGCGCTGAAGAATGCTGCGCTCGGCGTAAGCTTTGTACCAGTCTGGCTGGTTTTTGATGGGGGCAGTGAGGGGGGTGTCGATCACCCCGGGGGCAATCGCATTGGCCCGTACCCCCTTAGGGCCTAGTTCGACGGCCAGTCCCCGCACAAGCTGCACGGTACCGGCTTTGGTCATGGCGTATACCGACTGTCCCGGCTCCACCACCAGCGAGCGAATGGAGGAAAAAGCAATCAGCGAGCCCGAACCCTGCTCGGCCATGGCCCGCCCTGCTTCGGTGAGCACATGGAAGGTGCCCTTGAGGTTGACGCTCACCACCCGGTCGAACTCCTCCTCGGTATAGCGCAGCGCAGGCTTGCGCACATTGATGCTGGGGGTGGAGACCGCCACATCTAGCCGACCGTAGCGCTGAAGAATCGTCTGAACAAGCCCTCTAACCCCTTTGGCATCGGTGATGTTAACCACACTGGCCTCGGCTTTGCCCCCCTTTGCCTCGATGCTGCGAACCGTCTCGGCAGCCGCATCGGCCCGCACATCAGCGACCACCACGGTAGCCCCCTGGGCTGCCAGGGCCTGGCAGGAAGCCTGCCCAATACCCGAACCCCCACCCACTACCAGCGCCACCTTGCCTTCCAGTCGGAACAGGTCTTTGTAGTCCATAAATGCCTCCGATACCTTTTATTGGCCTTTTTTCCTTGGGTCGAGGTAGTCCCGCAGCCCATCGCCCAAGAGGTTGAAGCCCAGCACCGCCAAGCCAATGGCCAGGCCAGGAAAGACAACCGGGTAAGGGGTGAGTTCCTGGTAACTCTGGGCCTCCCGCAGCATCCGGCCCCAGCTGGGATTGGGGGGCTGGGTACCCAAGCCTAGATACGAAAGCGCAGCCTCAGCCAGGATGGCAACGGCAAACGCCAGACTGGCTTGCACCACCAAGGGCCCCAGGATGTTGGGCAGAACGTGCCGTAGCATAATGCGCCCGTTGCCCATACCCAGCGCCCGGGCTGCCTCGATGTAGGGTAGGGCTTTCACCGACAACACCCCGGCGCGGGCTACCCGGGCAAAGGCGGGTACCGCAGCCAGGCCAATGGCCACCATCGAGGTGGTCACCCCCGGTTGGAAAATAGCCGCCAGCAGCAAGGCCAAAAGCAGCGCCGGCAAGGCATAAAGAGCCTCCAAAAACACCGAGAGCACCTGATCCAGCCAGCCCCCTACATACCCGGCCAGTACCCCCAAGAATAGCCCCAGAGAAAGACCAATACCCACCGCAATCAAGCCTACGTAAAGGGCATTCTGCGCGCCGGCCAACACCCGGGCTAGGGTATCGCGGCCCAGGATGTCGGTGCCCAGGGGGTGTCCCTGGGTTAGGGGAGGAGCCAGGCGGTTGGGGGTGGTGGCGTTGGGGTCGGTAGGGCTCAACGCACTGGCCAGCACCATCAGCAAAAGGCAGAGGATCAAAAAAGCACCCAGCCGGAGGGAAAGGGGCAGCCTAGGCATAACTCACCCTCGGGTCGAGTAGAGCGTAGAGCAAATCCACCCACAGGTTCATCAGCACAATAAAAGCGGCGATCACCAGCACCACCCCCTGCACCAGCGGGTAGTCGCGCGCGCTGATGGCGGTGAGGGAGAGCGAGCCTAGGCCTGGGATACCAAAAACCGTCTCTACCACCACCGTGGCGATAAGCAGGCTGGCAAACTCCAGGCCTAGCACTGTCACCACGGGTAAGGCTGCGTTGCGCAAGGCATGCTTGTAGAGCACCTGACGCTCGAGCAGGCCCTTGGCCCGGGCAGTGCGGATATAGTCCTGGGAGAGCACCTCGAGCACACTCCCGCGCACCAGCCGCACCAAAAACGCGGCACTGGCTAGGGCCACCGTCAGCACCGGCAGCACCAGCGCCGCTAGCGCACGCTCGAGGTTTGCCCAGCCCCCTATGGGAAAACTGGTGGGCAGGGGCAGCTTGAGCCAGATGATGAAGATGTAGATAAACATCAGCCCCACCCAAAAAGAAGGCAACACAATCCCCACCAATGAGGCCATCGAGACCCCCAGATCCACCAAGCTACCGGCCCGACGGGCAGCCAGCACCCCCAAAGGCACCGCCCACAAGGTGGCTAGGAATAAGGAGACCAACACGATGGGCAAGGTGATGCCCAGCCTGGCCACGATAAGCTCAGCAATGGAGGTCTCGTAGCGAATAGACTGGCCTAAATCCCCCCGCAGCACCCCACCCAGCCAGTCCAAGTAGCGCTCCAAAGGGGGCCTATCCAGGCCCAAGCGGGCCTCGAGGGCCGCCACATCCTCGGGGGTGGCCTCGATGCCCAAAATGGCCTGGGCCGGGTTACCTGGGATCAGCAACATAGCCCCGAACACCAAAATTGTGGCCAGCCACAAGGTGATCAGAGCGAAGCCGAGGCGACGAATCGTATAGGCAAGCATGGCGGTACGGGCTTCCTGGCTAGATATTACCCTCACAGCTCAGGCTTCAGGGCCTGCCCCATAGCGAAATAGCCGATAGCCAAGAGGCGTTTGGCTATCGGCACAGCTTCCACAAGGTTCTAGCGCACCCAGACCTCAGCCACACTAATCCCAGGGCTGAGGAAACCCTCGGGCCAGTTCTGCACCCGGGCCCGGTGGGCTCCCAAGGCGGGCAGGCTCATCACCCAAACGCCGGCGGCATCCTCGGCTAAAAGGCGCTGGGCCGCGGCCAGGGCCTCACAGGCCTTGGTCTGGTTGGGGGCTCGCAGGTACTGGGTAAACAGCTGCTGGAAGCGGGGGCTGTTGTAGCGCCAGTAGTAGCGAGGGTTGGCATAGTTGCCGATGTCGTTAGCCTCCACGTGCCCGATGATGGTCATGGCATAGTCGGCCTGGGTGAAGACCCGCTGAATCCAGGTATTGAAATCGGTGACCTGGATGCTCACCTGCAAGGGCCCCAGGCGGTTGAGCTGGGCCACCATGGCCTCACCGATCCGGCGCTCGTAGGGAAACTCCGCAGCCAGGTTGAAGGTAAAGCGCAGAGGGTTCTGGTTGGTAAAGCCAGCCTCAGCCAGCAACCGGCGGGCCTCGTCAGGGTTGTAGGCGTTAAAGTTGGAAAGGTCTACGTAGCAGGCCTCGCCCGGCGAGCGCATGGAGCCAATCTTAGTGCCGTAGCCCAGCATGGCCCCCTGGATTAGCTCGTCCTTATTGGTGGCCAGGGTGATAGCCCGACGCACCCGCACGTCGTTGAAGGGCGGGCGGCTATTGTTGAAGCCGGCCACTGCCTCCGCAGTAGCAGTGCCGGAGAAAACCCTAAAGTTGTTATCCCGCGAGAGCACCACCGCGTTCTCCGGCAGCAGGCTATAGGCGATGACGTCCAGATCGCCGGCCCGCAGACCTGCCAGTTGGGCGTCGCCGTCTCCCAAGAAGCGGAAGTTAACCCGGTCGAGGTAGGGCAAGCCTTGTAGGTAGTAGTTGGGGTTGCGCTCGAGGCGTACCGCCACTCCTCGCTCCCAGGCGGCAAAGCGGAAGGGGCCGGTGCCGATAGGCTGGGTACGTTGCTCGGCCAGCGGGCGGTTGCGCGGGCCGATGAGCGACTCGGGGCGGGAAAGAATGAACAAGAAGTCGTTGTTGGGCTGACGCAGGTTGAAGACCACCGTGTTGGGGTTGGGGCTGGTGATGTTGGCGATATCGCGGTAGAGGTCGGGGCGCAGGTGGCCTGAGGCCCGGGTATCGGGGTTGCGGGCCCGGTTGAACTTGGCCAGCACGTCCTGAGCGGTGAAGTCAGAACCATCGTGAAACTTGACCCCTTGGCGCAGGGTGAAGGTGTAGGTCAGGCCGGAGTCAGAGACCGTCCAGCGGGTGGCCAACGAAGGCACAATCTCCCCCTTGGGATTGCGCTTGACCAACCCCTGCAAAACGTTGTCGTACACCACCCGGGAGATATCGGCCCCGGCTACCTGGGTGGGGTCCCAGGCCGCCGGCTCGGTCTGGATGGCAATGGTGATCGCGCCCCCTCGTTGCTGGGCCAGGCCCAACCCAGCCAGGGCTACCAACATTAGGCCAACCGTGTGCAACCAACGCTTCATCACGTCCTCCTAAAAAAACCTGTTTGTATTGGGAAATACGCGATTTATGGTCGCGTCGTGTGGGCAGGCTGCGGTATCTCGAGCTTTGCCAAACTAGGTCGGGTTTTCTCCACCCTCCCCAGCCGGAAAAGGCACTGGGCGATACACCTTTCCCGGTCTCACGCGCACCCGCAAGATAACACGAACCCCCTCTTACGGTGAAGTGGGTCTCTAATGAAGCATGAGCACGCTGCTAGCGGCGTAGAGCCGGGCTGCGGCGATGAGCGCTTCGATCTCGATGTACTCATCGGCTTGGTGTGGGATGGTCCTTCCTCCCGGGCCGATGGTCACAATAGGCAGGCCAGCCCAGGCCCACAAAAAAGTGCCGTCGGTGGCCCCTGGCACGCCACCGTAGCGAAGGGGCATACCCAGAAGCGCCAGACCCTGCTCGACTGCCTGTACCAAGGGGGTTTCCCTCGAGGTCTGGGTGGCCGGTCGGTCTTCGAAAACCTCCAGGGTAGCGCTCACCCCGGCCTCGAGGCTTTCTTCCAGAACCTGCCGCAATCGGGCCTCTACAGCCCGGTGATCCTGGCCGGGATTGGTGCGGATATCCAGCCCAACCTTCACCTGATCGGGAATCACATTGAACTGCCCTTCCCCCGCCCCAGCCTGGAAAACAGTGGGGGTTATCCAGGGTTTGCCTAAATGGGGATGAACACTTTCAGCCTGCAATAGGGCTTGCAGCTTACCTAGTTCAACTGTAAACCTAGCAGCAGAAGGAATCGGGTTGGCCCCGGCGTAGGGCATGGCCCCGTGGGCCATTTTCCCCTGAAAACGCGCCCAGACCCGCATGGCTCCCTTTTGCCACAAGCACACTTGATTTTCTTCCGGTTCGCAGATAATGGCTCCAGCAAAACCTTCGGCATAGCCAGCCCGGATGAAAGCCTTGATCCCAATCATCAAACCTTCCTCGTCGCAGGGAATGCACAATCGCAAGGTTTTGCGGGGCTCGCCCAGTACCTGCCGCACAGCCTGCGCCGCCACGATGGCTGCCGCCAGCCCGCCCTTCATGTCGCAGGCCCCGCGCCCGTAGATTTTGCCGTCCACAATCCGGGCCTCGTAGGGGGGCACTGTCCACTGGTCTGGATTGCCGTGCGTCACCACATCGGTATGGCCCTCCAGAATCAGCCCGCCGGGGCCCTGCCCCAAATCGGCAATCAGGTTGGGGCGGCCCGGCGCCACCTCTTGCACGGTGGTGGCAAAACCGCGGGCACACAAATAGGGCTCGAGAAAATCCACCACCGGCGCTTCCCCCGGCCCAGGGAAATAGCTGGGGATGCGCACCAGTTCCTGGGTCAGGCGTACCAGCTCATCGGTGTCTACCGCCTCGGCCGCTTGGAGAGCAAGGTGGTTTTTGTCCATGTTTCTTCCTAAAAGAGAGGGCCTTAGCACTTATTGTTCGTACAGATCGCGGTAGGACACCAGCCCTCCCACCGAGTAAGCATGCAGCACGCCATGCACCAGGGCTCGAGCAAATACATCGGCGGCCACCGCACCCAAGCGGCTGAGCTCGGCAGGGCCCTCGATCTCCACCTCACCCGTAGCCAGGCAAAAAATCGTATCTCCATCGAACATGGTGTGCGCAGGATAGATCGCCCGGGCAATACCATCGTGGGCCATCTGGGCCACTTTTTGGGCCTGGGCCTTGGTCAGCCGGGCATTGGTCGCCACACAGCCGATCACCGTATTGCGCACAAAAGAAGTGCTAAAGATATCGGTGTAGTCGGGCGCTACCGGGAATCGGGGAGGATGCTTGAGTCTGAACTCGCCATTTTGTTCCAGGAACCGGGCATAAATCTCCCCCGTTACCGGGTCGTGGGCCCGCCCGTAGGCGTTGGCCGCCGCAATAGCCCCCACCACCAGCCCACCCGGCAACACCAGGCTGGCGCTGCCCACCCCCCCTTTTAGGCCACCGTTGCGGGCCCCAGTACCCACCCCCACCACCCCTTGCTCCACTGGGCCACCCCTTAGGTTCTGGGCTGCCCGGTAGCCGTCCTCGGCCTTGGGACGCACCGCCGCACTCCCCACCAGCAAATCGAAGATCACCGCAGCCGGCACGATGGGAACCAAGGCCTGGGTGGTCTGGTCGCCCACCGGGTAGCCTTTTCCGTGTTCCTCGAGCCAACGCATCACCCCTTGGGCAGCCTCGAGGCCGTAGGCGCTACCCCCGGCCAGCACCACCGCGTGTACCTTTTCCACCAAATTGACCGGGTTCAGTAAATCGGTCTCGCGGGTACCCGGCGCACTGCCGCGCACATCCACCCCAGCCACTGCCGCCTGTTCGGGCACAACCACGGTCACCCCGGTGAGGTTTTCTAGGTCGGTGTAGTGGCCTACCAGAATACCGGGAACGTCGGTAATGGCGTTGTGGAAGCCGGGCGGCATGAGCACACCCAGCATAACAAAACCCACCCCTATGAGCGGGAAACCAGGCCCACTAGGCTGTCCGAGGCTTTTGCACCCAGCGCAGCACGAAGTAAACCACTGCAACCACAATTAAGACTGGAACCAGCACCCGCAGCAGCATCCAGATAAAGCCGGCCAGCCCCTTGAGCACCGCCCCCAAGAAGGTGAAGAGCCAGCCCCCCACCCACAGCACCACCAGCAGCGCAACGGCAATCAGAAGGCCCAGCACCACCCACTCGAGGATGTCCTGCAGCGAACGCTCGTTCATGGAATTTAGGATAGCACAATCCCTGTGGGATTCGCTTTTCTTGTGGCTCGAGTTATGCGGATGAGCAGGAACGACACGGTAGAATCGGCCCGATGGCCCAACTCAAACCCCTCATTGCCCTTGGCGACCTCACCTGGGATGTGCTGGCCAAACCCGATACCCTGCTATTGCCCGGGGGGGATACCACCGGGCGGGTTCTGTTGATGGGCGGGGGCAGCGCAGCCAACGTGGCGGTGTGGGCCGCTCGAGTAGGCTACCCCGCTGGGTTCATCGGGGCGGTAGGACAGGATCGCTTCGGCGAGTTTGCCGTGCAGGAACTGGCCGCCGAGGGGGTCGTGCCGCATATCCTCTGGAAGGTGGGCATCCCCACCGGGGTTATCCTGGTTCTGATTGACGCCGCCGGGCAACGCTCGATGCTGACCTCCCAGGGGGCCGATTTCGAGTTGCGCCCTGAGGAGGTGCCCCTCGAGGTCCTCCGGCAGGGGCAGCACCTGCACCTGACCGCCTGGTCCTTGTTCACCGACCCACCTCGGCAGGCTGCCCTCAAGGCCGCCCAGGTAGCCCACGAGGCGGGCATCACTGTCTCCTTCGACCCAGCCTCCTTCCAGATGATCCGGGAGATCGGGCGGGAGGAGTTCCGCCGTCTCACCCGCCACCTTCCACTGGACTTCGTTTTTCCCAACCTGGACGAGGGGCAAGCCCTCACCGGAGCTAAAAAACCCCTCGAGGTCCTCGAGGTTCTGCAAGAGCTCTATCCCAAAGCCATGATCCTGCTCAAGCTGGCCGCTGAGGGCGCTTTGATTCTCGACCGGGGCCGGCGCATCGAGCTAGCCGCCACTACCGACCAGCCGGTAGATGCTACCGGGGCGGGCGACTCCTTTGGCGGGGCTTTCCTGGGGCACTACCTGCGCTCACGGGACCCCCTGGCCGCCGGGCTTTTGGCTGTACAGGTGGCCGGTTGGGTCATTGGCCGCTTTGGCGCCCGCCCCCCCATGGACGACGAACTCAGAAGGCGCCTGGATCGCTTCGGCTACAAGGGGGCAACCTAGCCGCTAAGATAGCCTCGAGGTGCGTAGCATAAATTTCCAGTGGATGGGGTACTCCATATCCGGGTCGGGGTAGGTCTGGGCAATCCAATGGGCCAGCTCGGCCATCGAGGGGCGGAAGAGCTCCTCCGGTACCTCCCAGGCGAAGGAGTAGATGCGCTCGCTGAGCATCTCGAGGCTGGTGCGGGGGCTGCGCATCTCGACCCAGTCCGCCACCACCCTGGTTTTGGGCTCGAGCCTGTAGCGGATTAACTCTTTTTCCACCTCAGCCAGCCGGGCTTGGTGCCGGCCTCGCACCAGGGTATACCCCCGGTTGGAAAGAATCTCCTTCCACTTTTGTTGAATACGCCAGTCCTCGCTCTCCTCGTCGGACTGCTCCCAGCCCTCAAACAAAAACCCCCCAGGCCGCAACACCCGCAGGCTCTCCCGCAGAGCCTGCTGCCAGTTGTCCAAAAGGTGCCAGAAGTGTACCGCAATGACCGCGTGCAGGCTGCCTCGCTCAAAGGGCAGCTCACGGGCATCGGCCTCGACCAGCCGGGCCTTGCGGGCCACCCCGGCCACCTTCTGCCGCAGCACCTCGAGCATGGCGGGGTTGTTGTCCAGAGCAATATACCGATACCCGCGGGCAATAATCGGCACCGCGATCCGGCCTGTGCCGGCCCCGATTTCCAGGAATAAGGGGTCGCGGAACTGCTTCTCTACGGGGGCCGTGAGGGCCGTAGCGATACGCCCCGAAACCTCAGGAGGGTGGTACCGGGTTCGGTCATAGGTAAAGGCCACCCGACTAAAATGAGAGGTCATGCTCGGATTTTATGATAGCAATCGAGGGTCAAATCGTAAATCATACATCGAGTCTGTAGGTTTGAGTGTGACCTTTAGGCCGGCCTCGCCCTCAGCCCTAGGAAGGGTTCAGGGGAGGCCGAACTCGAGCTTCCCTTTGGCCCGCACCATCTCTGGGGGAAGGCCCTGGCCAAAGTAACGGTCTTTGTCAGGCTCGCCGTCCCACAGCTCAAAGAGTAGACGCGCGCCCCCTCGGCTTCCACGCGCCCCCGCGGCGGTACCGCTGTTGCCCACCCTTCCAATCCACTGCCCCTTCCAAACCCTGCTGCCGGGCCTCAGGCCGGGGGCAATTTCGGAAAGATGCGCGTACACAGTGGTAAAACCGTCAGGGTGCCGAATCCACACCTCGCGCCCGCGCAACCGATCCATCTGCTGAGGATCGGCCCCATCGGCCACAGCCCGCAGCAGGGCCTCAAACTCCGCAGGGGTCATCTCCCGGTACTGGACCTCGGCCTTGACCACCTCTCCCCCTGCCGCAGCCACCACCCCCATGCCGTACTGCACCGGCGCACAGGCGTCCCCGTCCACAAAAACAAAGCCGGGGTTGGTTCCCTTGCGATACTCGCGGGCAGCCCCGGGAAGGTTAGTGTCGGTTTTGGGCAGACAGGCCCCAGGCAAAGGCAAGGAAAAACCCCCGGGACCTTTTTGCAGATCGCGTTTTAACTGAACAATCTCCCCTTGTAAAGCCAAAACTTGCCGGCGAGCACCGGATAGCTGGGCACTCTGCCAAAGGGCGAGGAATACCAGCAAAGCCAGTGCAATCCAGCCAGGCTTAATCGGCATGGCGTCATTGTATGATAAAAGACCTGTGAGCCTACAAAAAAGGCCGAGCGTCTCGGCCTTACGAAGGGGGTTCTGCCCTACAGCAGGCTTAGCAGGCGGGCTTTGATCTGCTTGGCGGTGAGGCCCTCGAGCTTCATCCCTTTGGCCCGCTCCACCAGCTCGTACACTTTGTGCATATGGCTGGTAGCCACCCGGAAGGTGATGGCCTGGCCAGCTACCTGAACCGTCACCTTGCGGATATTGGGCTCCTGCCAACGCTTGGTGTAGCCGGTGACCTTCTTACCTACCCCACCCTCACGCTTGGCCTTACCACGGGTAATGATGCTGTAGGCTACCGTGGGGCGCTTGCCGCTAATCTCACAAATCTTCGACATCTCCGGTCTCCTAACTGCCAACACAAGGGAACAACCCCTTGCTTCGGGGCAACAGCGTGGAGTATAGCACACCCCAAGCCCCGCGTGCTAGACTTCCCGGATGAATGTAGCCACCTGGCTGGTTCCTGCCCTTATAATTGCCGACCAGGCTATTAAGCTCGCTGTGCTGGCCGCGGTAGGCCCCCAGGCCCTCGAGTCCGAGGTGGGTGCCGTCTTCCTAACCCATCTGTTTTGGGTGATAGACGTCACTTTTATCAAGAACACCGGGGCCGCTTTTGGCCTCTTCCAGGGGGGGGCTAGGGTTCTGGTTTGGGTTAGCTTGCTGGTAGGCTTTGGGCTGCTGTTGTACCTGAGCTTGCAGCGCCGGGTGAATCTATTGGGCCAGGTGGCCTTATCCCTGGTCGCTGCCGGGGCCCTAGGCAACGCCATCGACCGACTGGGGCGGGGCTGGGTAGTGGACTACATCGACATCAACCGCACCGGGCTGGCCTTCCTGGACAACTTTCCCATCTGGAACCTGGCGGACGCCTGCGTGGTGGTGGGGGTGGCCCTCTTGCTGCTGCCCCAGCGGAAAAGGCGGTACTGAGGCCAGCCTCAGTGCATCTGTCCCCCAAAAGAAACACAAAATCCGCCAAGAAAGCCCTTTCTTGACACCGCCTCACGGTTGCTCCTACAATGCAGGTGGGAACGTCTAGCTTGGGAGGTTCTGTGGAAACGCTGCGCGTGTCTGGTAAGTCGCGTCCCAACTCCGTCGCCGGAGCCATTGCCGCTTTGCTGCGTTCCCAAAGCGAGGTCGAGGTGCAGGCCATTGGCCCGGAGGCCGTCAATCAGGCGGTCAAGGCCATTGCTATCGCCCGGGGCTACATTGCCCCCGACAACCTTGACCTAGTGGTAAAACCAGCCTTTGTTAAGCTCGAGCTGGAGAACGAAGAGCGCACAGCCCTGCGCTTCACTGTGCGCAGCCAACCCTTACAACCCTAGCAAGCCACTGCTAATTTTTGGTTAGGCTCCTCGGCGCGAGATAAACCGCACGCCCTTCGTTACGGTTCACCCCAGAAATGCAGATCCTCTGGTAACCCAAGACTCAGAGCGCTCATCTTAGGTTTGCTACTTTAGATACGTAGGAGGGAAGAATGACCTTGACCTTTTTGCTGATGATCGCGGTTTTTGTGGCAACCCTGTTCATACAGTTCTGGCTACAACGCACCTACGCCCATTACAGCCGGGTGGCCAATAGTCGGGGCGTCACCGGACAGCAAGTCGCCCGCGCCATTCTCGATGCCTATGGTCTGCACAACGTGCGGGTAGAGATGGTACCCGGCGCCCTTACTGACCACTACGACCCCATCGCCAAAGCGGTGCGCCTCTCCGAACCCAACTTCCACTCCCCCTCGGCAGCCGCACTGGCGGTGGCCGCCCACGAGGTAGGGCATGCCATCCAGGACGCCAAGAACTATGGCTGGCTGCGGGTACGGCATAGCATCCTGCCGGTGGCCAACCTTGGCAGCATGTTTGGCCCTTGGATTTTCATTGCCGGTATGTTTATGGGGGCTACCGGCCTGATGAGCATCGGCATTTGGTTGTTCGCGGCTGCGGCCTTGTTCCAACTGGTCACCCTACCGGTCGAGTTCGACGCTTCTAACCGGGCCCTGAACATCCTCAAAAAGATGAACTTCCTCAGCGAAAACGAGATGTCAGGGGCAAAAGCCGTCTTGACTGCAGCGGCCATGACCTATGTGGCCGCTTTGGCCAACTCGGTGGCCACCATCCTGCATTACGTAGCCATCATGATGTCCAACCGCGAGTAGACTTACTGCTTTCACCCGGCGGGACACCCGTCCGCCGGGTGTCTGTTATCCACGGCTTCCTCACGATGGGGTGGCGCTACCCCTCTACCCGCCACTTGGGCCCCTGGCGGGTGTCCTCCACCACCACGCCCAGTTCGGCCAGGCGGTCGCGGATACGGTCAGAAAGAGCGAAGTTTCGCGCCAAGCGGGCCTCCTCCCGCAGCTCCAACAGCAGCCCTACCAAACCCTCGAGCAAAGCCCCCCCAAGCTGGCCTTCCAGCACCCGGGGAGGGAACAGACCCAGCACCCCTTCCCCCAACTCCGCAAAAGCCCTCTCGGCCTTGGTCAGGCTATCCCGTCCGGGCCATTCGGCCAGGGCCTTGTTCAGCTCGGTAACGAAGTTGAACAAAGCAGCAATAGCCTGAGGGGTATTGAGGTCATCGTCTAGAGCGGCAGAAAAATCGCGGTACAGGGTTTGCAGGGCTTGTTCCAAACCGGGGTGGCTACCCGAGGGGGCCTGGGGCAGGTGCCGACGCACCTCGCGGTAGGCGTTCAGTAGGCGCAAATAGCCGTTGCGCGCCGCTTCTAGCCCTTCGTCGGTGAAGTCGAGCACGCTGCGGTAGTGGCTGTTTAGTAGGTAAAAACGCACGTACATAGGCTCGTGCCGGGCCCGCAACTCGGCCAGCGAGACCAGGTTGCCGGTACTCTTGGCCATCTTCTGCCCGTTGAGCAGCACATGGTAGTGGTGCATCCAGTAACGGGCGAAGGTGTGGCCGGCCGCCTCAGCCTGGGCGATCTCGGCCTCGTGGTGGGGGAATTGCAGGTCCACTCCCCCGGCATGGATGTCGAAGCCGTCCCCCAGGTACTTTAGGCTCATGGCGGTGCACTCGATGTGCCAACCGGGAAAACCCACGCCCCAGGGGGAGTTCCAGCGCATGAGGTGTTCGGGACCGGCCCGCTTCCACAAGGCAAAGTCGCGCGGGTCCTCTTTCTCCTCGCGTACTTCCACCCGGGCCCCGGCCTCCTGTTCTTCGATATCGCGGTTGGAAAGCTTGCCGAAACTGGGCCAGCTTCGCACGCGAAAATAGACCGAACCGTCGGCCACGTAGGCATGACCCCGGCGGATCAGGGCCTCGGTTAGCTCGATCTGCTCGGGGATGTGCCCAGCAGCCCTAGGGCTGATGTCGGGCCGCAAAACGTTGAGGGCTTGCATCTCGTCGAAGTAGCTCCACATGTACTTTTCCGCTACTTCCATCGGTTCTAAGCGCTCGAGCTTGGCCCGGCGCTGAATCTTATCCTCGCCCTGGTCGGCGTCGTCGGTTAGGTGGCCCACATCGGTGATGTTGGAGACAAAGCGCACCCGGTAGCCCTGGTAGTGCAGCCAGCGGCGCAGCACGTCGTAGACGATGGGGCCACGGGCGTGGCCCAGGTGGGGGTCGGCGTAGACCGTGGGCCCGCAGACATAGATGCCTACATAACCTGGTACGGCTGGCTTAAACACCTCTTTGGCTCGAGTCAGGGTGTTGTAGATGTATAGCGGCATAGGACTGTTCCAATCTCCCCAATCTGGGACTTCCTAAGACAGGCTTACTCCATAGCTATGAAAAAAGCCGGGAGGGTGATCTAGGTACACCCCTACCCCGGCACGAAGGCCTACTCAACATCGGTGAGCCAGAAGCATACCGCCAGTATAGCAGGCTATGCCGCCATGCAGCGCTCCTTAAGGCCGCGCAATAAGTCATCGATGTTCTCCTGCATCAGCTTCCTGACCAGCTTCTGCAACAGTCCACCGAAGATGGGAATGTTGAGCTCATACTCGAGCCTTAGCACCGCCCGGGTGCCCTCGCCCTCCGGCAGAAAGGCCCAGGAGCCCCGGTAGACATCAAAATCGCCTTCCCGGCTGTCAAACTCGTTGCGCAGCTCCTGGTCGAACCAGCGTTCCTCTTCGATCCAGTGCACCTTTTTACCCATGGCCACCGCCACAAAGCGGGTGCGGGAGGTGTGGCCGTGGTCCTCGAGCACCTCGAGGGTCTCCACATCTTTGAGGTAGGGCTTAAGCCCGGCCAGGTCGCGCGCCGCACGGTAGACCTCAGCGGGAGGCTTGGGAATGTACAGCTCAGAGACTACTTCCGGCATGAAGCCAGTCTACTAAAAGAGCCCTCCTTGGTTGAAGGGCTACCCCAGCTCTGACCATGGGGCCACCGGGGTGCTATAGACTTGCGGGGAAGGGAGCGTTGGTCCAGATGCATGCCGGTAGATCTATTTTGGAAAAACCCATAGGTGCTTTCGAGTTCCACGTTTCCGCCAGGGCCCGCGACTTTTACCGCTTCGACCTCTCGCTGTTTTCCCTGAGCGGCAACGTAATTCTGGCCGACTTCCAGGCGGCCCGCCGCTTTGCCCAGGCCATAAACGCCAAGCGCGACCTGCTGCGCCACCCAGAGCAGGCCGTACAGGCCAGCCAGATCAACGCCATGGGCCTGATTGATGAGATGTTGCACCTATTGGTGCGGCAGTACGCCGAGGAGCACCCCGGCATTATGCAGCAAGCCCTCTTTGCTCTGGCTACCCGCTTAGGAAGCGAAGGGCTCGAGGCCACACTGCGGGCCTTCGCCAGGGAGTTTCCCCCTTTGCGGGTCTACCGGGGGGAAATCTCTTTGGCAGACTACCTGGAAGGCCACAGCGAGGGGCGGCCCAACCGAGAGATTCTGCTCGAGGAGATGCTGCTTTTATGGATGGCGAATGCCAATCCGGCCTTCGCGCCCTTCCTCGAGCTTTTCGACGATACCCCTTTAGAGCAAAACAGCCTGTACCTTCCGGCCATAGAGGCCCTGGAGGCTTTTTTTGAGGGGCAGCCCCCCTTAGGCCAAAGTGGGCTAAGCCTCTTCAAAACCTTGCGCCTGCCGGCATTGCTCCACCCTCACTCTCTGGAGGCCCAGCTCGGGTTTTTGCTGCAACGCTATGGCCACCTGGGAATCCTCCACTACCGGCTTTTGGTGGCTTTGGACGTCATCCGCGAGGAGAAACGCTCCTTTGCCGTGCCAGTTTCCCTAGACCCCCCCAAAGGCGCTGGCCAGAGCGGGCTGTTGGAGTGGCCCCGGCTCCTTCAGGCCCAGGAAGCCGAGCCCGAGGCTTTCAGTCCCGACCTAGACTGGATGCCCCGCTGCGTGCTGATCGCCAAAAACACCTACGTCTGGCTGGATCAGCTCTCCAAAAAGTATGGCCGGGCCATTCGCACCCTCGAGCAAATCCCCGAGGAAGAACTAGCCATCCTACAGGATTGGGGTATCACCGGGCTCTGGCTGATCGGGGTATGGGAGCGCAGCCCGGCTTCCCAGCGGATTAAACAGCTCACCGGCAACCCCGAGGCCGCGGCCTCGGCCTACGCTTTGTACGACTACACCATCGCCCGGGAGCTGGGCGGGGAGCTGGCGTTGCAGGCTCTAAAGGAAAAGGCGGCCCGCTACGGCATCCGCCTGGGCGCGGACATGGTACCCAACCACGTGGGCATCGACGGGCGCTGGGTCATCGAGCACCCCGACTGGTTCATCCAACTACCCTACCCCCCCTACCCCAGCTACACCTTCAACGGCCCCGATGTATCCTCGGACGCCCGGGTGGGGATTTACCTCGAGGACCACTACTACGACCGTTCCGACGCTGCGGTGGTCTTTAAGTGGGTGGATCGGCAAAGCGGCCAGGTGCGCTACATCTACCACGGCAACGACGGCACCGCCATGCCCTGGAACGATACCGCCCAGCTCGACTACCTCAAGCCCGAGGTACGCGAGGCGGTCATCCAAACCATTCTGCGAGTGGCACAGCAGTTCCCCATCCTCCGCTTCGATGCGGCCATGACCCTGACCAAACGGCATTTCCAGCGGCTGTGGTACCCCGAGCCGGGAGGCTCGCCCTGGGGGCCGGCCATCCCCAGCCGGGCCGAGCACGCCCTGACCAAGGAGGCTTTTGACGCCGCCATGCCGCTGGAGTTTTGGCGGGAGGTGGTGGATCGGGCCGCCCAGGAGGCGCCCCAAACCCTGCTTTTGGCCGAGGCCTTCTGGATGATGGAGGGCTATTTCGTGCGCAGCCTAGGCATGCACCGGGTCTACAACTCGGCTTTTATGAACATGCTACGCGACGAGAAAAACGCCGAGTACCGGCAGATCATGAAGAATACCCTCGAGTTCGAGCCGGAAATCTTGAAGCGCTTCGTCAACTTCCTCAGCAACCCCGACGAGAAAACCGCCGTAGAGCAGTTTGGCAAGGGGGATAAGTACTTCGGGGTCATGACCCTGTGCGCCACCCTGCCGGGCCTGCCCATGCTGGGCCACGGCCAGGTAGAAGGCCTTACCGAGCGCTACGGTATGGAGTATCGTCGGGCCTACTACGAGGAAAAACCGGACGAGGGGTTTGTGGCCTACCACCAGCAGCAGATCTTTCCTCTACTCAAAAAGCGCCACCTCTTCGCCGAGGTGGAACACTTCGTGCTCTACGAGGCCCAGACCGAGGGTGGGGTGGATGAGAACGTCTTTGTCTACTCCAACCGCGCGGGCCTCGAGCGGGCTTTGGTGGCCTATCACAATCAAAATGCCCACACCCAGGTCTGGGTGCGGCGCTCGGTGATGCAGCTACACAAAACCCCCACCGGGCGCGAGACCCGCCAGGTAGGGCTGGGCCAGGGCCTGGGGCTAAGCACGGAGGCCGATACATTCAGCATCTTCCGCGACCTGGTCACCGGCCTGGAGTACCTGTACCCCAACCGCCGCCTACACGAGGAGGGGCTCTACCTCGAGCTAGGCCCCTACCAGCGCCGGGTCTTCCTAGACTGGCGGGAGGTCCGCGACCCCGACGGCAGCTACGCCCGGCTGGCCCAGCAGCTGGGGGGCCGGGGCGTGCCCAGTCTGGAGGAGGCCCGGCAGGCAGTCTGGTTCGAGCCGCTCCACCTGCCTCTTCGCGCTCTGGTGGGCCTCCTGCTGGCCCACCCCAGCCCCAAAAGCGGGCTAGGGGAGGGCTTACGAGAGGGGCTTTGGTCGCTGTACCACGCCATCGAAAAGCAGGCCCCCACCCCGCTTTCGCTACCGCCAGCAGAGCAGGTGTTGGCCCGCTTAGAAAGGGTACTGGCGGCCAGTCCGCACGACGACCGCACCACCCGGGCTGGGCTGGTGGCCTGGGCCCTCAGCTACGACCTGGGGCAGGCTGGGTTGGAAGGCGGGCGGCTAGGTAGGGCTTTGGAGCGGGCCCTGGTCGAAGCCGGGCTGGAGCCCACCCAGGCCCAGCAAGCACTAAGCCTGGCCCGGCTGCTGCTGGCTCAGCAAGAACCCCCAGAGCCCTCTCGGCTGCTCCAAGAGTTGCCCCAGCGACTGCAAGACCCCGAGACCCAGCGCTTCTTGCAGATCCACCGCTTCGGCCAGACGGTCTACTTCAACCGTGAGGCCCATCTGTGCTGGCTGCGGGGGCTGCGGGCGGTCTCGCTAGCTTTAGCCTCGAGGCGGCAGAGCCGGGCGTGGTCGGCCCTGATCACCCGGCTGGAGCAGGCGGCTGAAGCAGCGGGCTATGGGCTGGAAAGCTACCTCGAGCAAGCAATGCGAAAGCCGCGCCGACGCCCGGCCAGCCGTAAAAGCCCAAAACCAGCCCGTAAACGCAAAGATGACCTCACGCAGATCAAGGGCATCGGCCCCAAAATAGCCGCGGCCCTGCAGGCGGCTGGCATCACCACCTTTGCCCGGCTGGCCCAGGCCGACCCCTCCACCCTGCGGACTGCCCTGGCCGCTGCTGGTCTGCGCCCGGCTCCCCGCCTGGAGACCTGGCCCCAGCAGGCCGCAGCCAAGCTTGCCGAAGGAAAATCCCCTTCCAGGAAGGGCTGATACTTAGTTGGCCCGGGAAGCTTGGCCTTTTAGGGCAGCATCAGGCCGGGGCTTGCAGGTCGGTAATCTGTGGTTTGAGCTCGAGTTTTTCGATGTACTCCAGGTACTCCGCCTCGCCCAAGGGGTACTTGCCCGCCGCAGCCACAATAAACGCCTCCATCACGTTGGTACCAAAGCTGCGCCCCTGTAGGCGGGGGGTGGTGGTAATGAGGGTGCGCACCCCTCGAGCCCGCAAAAAGGCCACATCCTCTGGGGTGGTGGTGTTGGTGAGGACGATCTTGCCCGGCATCGCCTCTGGCATGAACCGCCGGATGAAGTGCCAGTCCCCCGCCACCACCTCGGCCCAGGCAAAGTAGCGCTGCCGCCAGTCTTTGATCTGCTGTTCTTGCTTTTCCCCGGTGGGGTAGAGCCACTGGAAGGGAAGCTGGGTGATGACGGGCAGCAAGAGATAGGCCAGCTTTTGCAAAAGCGAGAGGCGGTAGAGGGGTATGGGCAGACCCAGGCCAAAGATTAGATCGCCGTAGAGCACCCGAGCCCCGGCCTGATCCAAAGCCTCGGCCAGGCCAAAGCGGTCCACCGCGCTAGGCACCAAAACCCGCTTACCCCTCCAGCCGAGGATGGGCTCCAGCCAGCGAACCGCCTGGCGCTCGAGGGTGTGCTTCAATCCCGAACCATCCAGGATAGGGGTCTTTTGGGCTGCCTGGGCCAGGCGCTTGGCATCGCGAAAGGCGTAGCGGCGGCCTCCGGCATACACGTACAGGTCGGCCCCCCCCAGGCCGAAAGCGTCTATCTTTCCGTCTAGCTGGCGTACCAGCTCGATGGCTTTTTCCCAGCTCCCATCGGTGCCGATACGCTCGAGGATAACGGTCTCCCCCAGGCTTTCTAAGTACACCTCCGCTTTGGAGTTGCGCTTAGATGAACCGATCGAAACACTGACCACGCGCTTGGGCATGGCCCCTAGTCTACACCTGGGCCCTCAGGCCTAAGGCCCTAGCAGGCGGAACAAGCCCACCAGGGCCAGGCCCACGGCCAAACCCCAAAAGAAGCGGGCCCAACGCCTCTGGGCCGCCCCCTGGGCCGCCAGCACCCAGATCAGCAAGCCCAAAAGGGCCGAACCCAGGGCCAGGGTGAACAGCATAGCGGGTAGGTTGGCCAAAATAATCGGCATAACTCGCTCCTATACCCCCAGCAGAGCCTTGACCTCAGCAGCCACCCGCTCCTTGGTAAAGCCCAGCCGGCTGTACACCTCGGCCAAGGGGGCGCTGGCCCCAAAGCGATCCAGGCCCAACACGCGCTGGGCGTAGCGCTCCCAGCCCAGAGTGGCCCCAGCCTCGAGGGCCAGGGTGGGCAGCCCTGGAGGCAACACCTCCTGGCGGTAGGCCGCGGGCTGGGCTTGGAAAGCCTCCCAGCAGGGCAGCGAGACCACCCGCACGGCAAGGCCCTCTGCCCACAGCAGCTTCTGGGCCTCGAGGGCCAGCGCGACCTCCGAGCCGGTGGCCACGATAGCTGCTTTGGCTTGCGCGGCCTCGGAAAGGACATACCCCCCACGCTCGGCCCCCTCCGGCTGCACCTCGGCCAGCACCGGCAGCACCTGGCGGGTGAGGATCAGAGCGGTAGGCCCATCCCTGCGCGCCAGGGCCATCTTCCAGGCCACCGCGGTCTCATTGGCGTCCGCCGGTCGGATCACCCACAGGTTGGGGATGGCCCGCAGACTCATCAAGTGCTCGATGGGCTGGTGGGTGGGGCCATCCTCCCCTACCGCGATGGAGTCGTGGGTGAAGACGAAGATAGTCGGTACCCCCATTAGCGCAGCCAGGCGGATGGCCGGGCGCATATAGTCGGAAAAAACCAGGAAGGTGCCCCCATAAGGCCGCAAGGCCTTGCTCAGGGCCAGACCGTTCATGGCTGCCCCCATAGCGTGTTCCCGCACCCCATAGCGGACATAACGGCCTGCAGGGTTGGTGGGGCTGAAATCGCTCATATCGGGGGTGCGGGTGTTGTTGGAGGGGGTCAGGTCAGCCGAGCCCCCCACCAGCTCGGGAATCTGCGGCACCAGCTTCTCCAACACTTTGCCCGAGGCCGCCCGGGTGGCTAGCCGCTCTCCTGGGGTAAAGCGGGGTAGGTGATCCGCCCAGCCCTGGGGCAGCCGGCCCTCCAGACGGCGCCTGAACTCGGCGGCTTTAGGGTGGGCCTCGAGCTTAGCCTGCCACGCGGCATAGGCCTGAGCCCCCCGGGCCGCGGCCTGCCGGTAATGGGCGTACACCTCCTCGGGAATCACAAAAGGTGGGTAGGGCCAGCCCAAAGCCTGGCGGGTGGCCGCTACCTTCTCCGGGCCCATGGGGTCGGAGTGGGCCTTAGGGTGGCCCGCTAAGGGCGAGCCGTAGCCAATCACGGAGCGCACCGCAATCAGGCTGGGCCGGGGGTCGGCCTGGGCAGCCCGCAGTGCAGATCGGAGGGCCTCGAGGTCCTCTCCCGACACCCCCCGTACCACCTGCCAGCCATAGGCCTCGTAGCGCAGGGCCACATCCTCGGTGAAGGCCAGCTCGGTACTGCCGTCAATGGAGACCTGATTATCGTCGTAAAGCACGATTAGCTTGCCCAGACGCAGGTGGCCCGCCAGCGAGGAAGCCTCGCCGCTCACCCCCTCCATTAGGTCGCCGTCGGAGGCCACCACATAGGTGTAGTGTTCGACCAGTTCGCCAAATTCCGCCGCCAACATGCGCTCGGCCATGGCCATACCCACCGCGGTGGCCAGGCCCTGGCCCAGAGGGCCTGTAGTGGTCTCGACCCCCACGGTGTGGCCATACTCGGGGTGGCCCGGGGTCTTAGAGCCCCACTGGCGGAAACGACGGATCTCCTCCATAGAAAGATCGTAGCCCGAGAGGTGCAGCAGGGCGTAGAGGATCATAGAACCATGCCCTGCCGAGAGCACAAAGCGGTCTCGAGCCGGCCAGGTAGGGTCTTTGGGGTGATGCTTGAGAAACTCGGTCCAGAGCACATAGGCCGCCGGGGCCATCCCCATGGGCATTCCCGGATGGCCCGATTTGGCCTGCTCAACCGCATCCAAAGCCAGTACCCGAATGGCATCTATGGCCGCCTTGACAGTGGAAGGGGTCTGGGTCATACCCCGCCATCATACCCCCCACCAACGCTCTAAACAAAAACCTCGGGGGGACATTTTTCCCTAGGACACATGTCCTCTCATCCCCTTCTTAGACTCCCTTTCAGGGGGAAACTATGGAAGAAAAAGAGCAACGGCCCATAGGCGCACTTCTGGTGGTGGGGATCGTCACGGTCTTCATCCTGACCTTCTGGCTTTTCCACTTTTTCACCCATCTGGCAAGGGGATGACCTATGGACGAGAACGTACACGTGATCGAGCGCTATGAGCGGGCCTGGATCATCTTCGGTCTGGGGATGATTGCGGTCTTTCTGGTTCTTATCGGCTACTTGATGATTGCCAACCGGGACAGCATCCCTATCGGCGCAGGCCGGGTGAATGCCACCCAGGTGCGCAGCGAGGGGGATTTTGCCAACCCTCGAGTGGAACAGGTAGGCAACGAGTACGTGGTCTATGTGCAGGCGTTTGCCTTCGGCTATCTTCCTACAGAGATCCGGGTTAAAGCGGGGCGCAAGGTCACCTTCAAGATCACCTCGCCCGACGTGCAGCACGGTTTCCAAATCGAGCGCACCAACATCAACCCCCAGGTCATCCCGGGTGAGATCGTAGAGGTGAGCCACGTGTTTAAGAGCCCAGGCGAATACCGCATCATCTGCAACGAGTACTGCGGCATTGGCCACGCCAACATGATCAGCAAAATCATCGTGGAACCCTAAGGAGCGCGGCATGGCAGTCAAAACCCTTTCTCAAACGGACGCATACGCCGGGGCCCCAGAGAAGAAGTACACCCTGTACATGCTGATGCTGGGCTTCATCGCCCTGATGGTGGGCACCTTCTTCGGCCCCTTGCAGTCCTTTAACTACGGTGGACTCGACCTATACCCCTTCCTCAAGCCGGTTTTCCAAAACTACTACCAGGGCCTGACCCTACACGGGGTACTAAACGCAATTATCTTCACCCAACTCTTCGGCCAGGCCATCATGGTCTACTTACCGGCTCGGGAACTCGGCCTGCGGCCCAACATGACCCTGGCCTGGGTCTCGTTCTGGATGGCACTCATCGGGCTGCTGATCGCCGCTCTACCCCTTCTGGCCAACGCCGCCAGCGTGCTTTATACCTTCTATCCTCCGCTCAAGGCCCACTGGGCGTTCTACGTGGGGGCGGCCCTCTTTGTGCTTTCCAGCTACGTTAGCATCTACCTGGCCTTGGAGATGTGGGCCCGCTGGCGCAAGGCCCATCCGGGCCAAATTACCCCGCTGGCCACCTACATGTCGGTCACCTACTGGCTGATGTGGTTGCTGGCCAGCCTGGGACTGGTGGTCGAGGTCGCCCTTTTCCTGATTCCCTGGTCGCTGGGCCTGCTGGATGGGGTGGATCCCCTGCTGATGCGCACCCTGTTCTGGTACACCGGCCACCCCATCGTCTACTTCTGGCTGTTGCCGGCCTATGCCCTGGCCTACACCACCCTACCCCGCCTGGCCGGCGGCAAGCTGCTCTCCGACCCGCTGGCCCGCCTGGTTTTCCTGCTCTTTCTTTTGTTCTCGGTGCCGGTGGGCTTCCACCACCAGTTCGCCGACCCCGGTATCGCCCCTTACTGGAAGTTCATTCACACCATCCTGACCATGATGGTGGCCGTGCCTAGCCTGATCACTGCCTTCACCATTGCTGCCTCGCTGGAAAACGCCGGGCGCAACAACGGCGGTAAAGGGCTCTTGGGCTGGATTGCTGCCCTGCCCTGGAACAACCCCACCGTGCTGGCCTTTTTACTGGGTTTCCTGGCCTTCATCCCCGGTGGGGCAGGGGGCATCGTGAACGCCAGCTTTAACCTAAACCAGAACATCCACAACACGGTCTGGATTCCCGGCCACTTCCACCTACAGGTAGGTACCCTGGTCACCATGGCCGCCATGGGCACGGCCTTCTGGCTGGTGCCCCACCTCACCGGCAAGCCGCTGGTGGCCCGGGGTATGGCCCTGGCCTCCCAGTGGCTGTGGTTTATCGGCATGTTCATCATGACCTTTGCCTTGCACTGGATGGGTTTCCTCTACGCCGTACCTCGCCGCACCCACATCGCGGGAAGCCCCATCGCCATGGAGGCCTATCGGGAAAGTGCGGCCTGGATGGTTCTGAATATTGTGGCTGGGGTTATTCTGCTCATCGCAGCCATCCTGTTCTTCTACGTGCTCTATGCCACGGCCCTACAAAGCCGGCGCGAACCCAGCCAAGTGATGGCCGAGGTGCCCTTTACCGAGGTGCTTTCCAAAGCAGAAGGCAGCAGCCTAGCCCAGCTAACTGAGCGGGTTTGGTTCTGGTTTGGCCTCGCAGTACTGCTGGTGGTGCTGGCCTACGGCCCGGTGCTCTTCCAGATGTTCACCAATATGAACCCAGTACCTGGCGTAAGGCTCTGGTAGTTTCCCCCCTGGGATGGCCCCTGCAGCAACGCGGGGGCCATATTTTCAGCAGTAGAGTGAGGGCCGTGAAGAAGAAGCTGCCCCTCGAGGTCTACCTTCTAGGCGCAGTCAGTCTGCTCACCGATATCGCCTCGGAGATGGTCTACCCCCTCCTCCCCCTATTCCTCACCGGCGTCCTGGGCGCTTCAACCGTGGTGGTGGGGCTGGTTGAAGGCATCGCTGAAGCCACCGCTAGTCTTTTCAAGGTCGTAGGGGGGCGGGTATCCGACCGCATCGCCGCCAGGAAGCCCTTGCTGCTCTTTGGCTACGGCTTTCCTGCCTTGCTGCGCCCCATGCTGGCCCTGGCCACGGCCCCCTGGATGGTGCTGGCCTACCGCTTTTTGGACCGGGTGGGCAAGGGGGTACGCACGGCACCTCGAGACGCCCTGATCGCCGAGGTAACCCCCCAGGAAACCTACGGACGGGCTTATGGTTTCCATCGGGCCATGGACAGCCTGGGGGCCACCCTGGGCCCCCTTCTGGCTTTTTTGCTTCTGCCCCTACTGGATTTCCGCGGGGTGTTTTGGGTCTCGGCCATCCCAGCCCTTCTGGCTACTGCCCTTTTGCTCTTCTTTTTACGGGAGAAGCGGGAGATGCCTCAGCCCCTGCCCCCTTTGCGGCTCTCCAACTTCTCCCCCCGCTACCGCTGGTTCTTACTGGTCAGTGGGATTCATACCCTGGGGCTAGCCTCTAACGCCTTCCTCATCCTGCGGCTTGCCGACCTGGGGCTTAGCGCGACCCAGGCCACCCTGGTTTACACCCTTTAGGACTTACGCAGTTGGCTGAAGGATGTGGAGGGGATGGGCGAGATAACTTCGTATCGCCTCGCGAACAATGGACGCCTTGGCCTCGTAC
>FWWL01001082.1_pt1 | contig 67991 bp, 55 predicted proteins | sample 2228331 | NCBI WGS metagenome assembly FWWL01 (sample SAMEA103939775, study PRJEB20133) | metagenome
GGTAATGGGCAAGTCTTCCACTTCTACTACCACTTCAGCCGCTGCGGGGGTAATGGGCAAGTCTTCCACTTCTACTACCACTTCAGCCGCTGCGGGGGTAATGGGCAAGTCTTCCACTTCTACTACCACTTCAGCCGCTTCAGTATTTTCACGGGCGGCTGGGATATCTGTACCCACTTGCGAAACCCGATCGCCTGTTTGATCAGCAGTCGTGGCTTCTATTTCTGATTCTGGCTTCAAATCGTCTGTTGAGTCAGAATCAGAACTTGTCACCTCTGTTGTGGCAACTTCTGATAATGGGTCTGGCAATGAGCCAGATTCAGTTTCCGCTTCCGTGACCTTTGGTTCGACGCTTTCAACAGTTGTGGCAACTGGTTCTAAAGTGTCTGGAAGTGCATTTTTTTCTGCCAAATCGGCTGTTTCCACCGCTGTTTCCACCGCTGTTTCAACGGTTGCCGATGATAGTTCTATTTGAGATGCGTCTGCCCCTATTTCCGGGGTGTCATCTTTCCCTTCTGACTCTTTAAGATCCGTAAGATCCGGTTGAACTAGGGGTGTTTGGTCTGGTTTATCTTGCCGATCTTTTTTATCTTTGCCATCTTTGCCAAATAGTCCTTGAATCGTACCGAATAAACCGGCGATCGGTGCCAGAATTTTGCTCGTGACACCACCGCTGGATTTGTCAGTTTTGGCGTCAGTTTTGGCTTCGCTTTTTGCTTCGCTTTTAACTTTTGCCCCTGGTTTTTCTTTAGCGGGCTTACTTTTGCCTTTAGATTTCTTGACACTCTTCCCAGCGATCGCCTCTGACTGATCGCGATCGGACTTATCCTCCCGATCCTCAGTCTTCGACTCAGTTTTCGACTCAGTTTTCGACTCAGTTTCCGCTGTTTCTGCCACTAAATTATCGGCGGAAACAGGAGAAACTGCGGAAACTGCGGACTCGGTGGTTGCCGCTTCCGTCCCCGACCCCAAACTATCTTCTCCCACCGCCGGGGAAGAACTGGGACTCTCAATGTCCCACTCTGGGTCAAAGTTCACATCTTCTTTGTCCCAATCTTCTTTTGCTTCAGTCTGGCTACGCTCGATTTCTTCTACATTTGCCACTACGTTAGTTTCTGCGGCACCAGTTTGACTCTCATGCGGTGCTTCAGAGACAACAGGTTGAGCGATCGCAATTTCTGCCGTTGATTCTGGCTTAGTCTCATTAGTTTCTTCTGGAGTCGCAACGGTCATTTCGGTTGCGGACACCGCACTGGCGGTGGGAGTCTCTGAAGTAACCCCGACGACTTCAGGAGTAGCAGTTGGCTCCACCGTAGACTCTGAAAGCACGGTTTCCGGAGTTGCGGCAGTGGTTTTCTTATCTGGTTTGCCGTCTTTCTTGCCGTCTTTCTTGCTGTCTTTCTTGCTGTCTTTCTTGGCTTTGGTCTTAGTTTTCGCCGGTTGTAGAGTTTCCTCTGGGGACTTGCCTTGTTTAATACCTACTCGCTGAGAGCGAAATAAGGTCGTGAAACCTCCGGTCAGTTTAGATACAATCCCCGATTTCTGGTCGATTTTCCCATCGGTGGTTTCTGTTTTGGTTGGGACTTGAGTGCGTAGTTGGGCTGGGGTGACTTCCCAACGCAAGCGCATACTTTGCCAGCCAAACCAGACTAAAAGGGCGACACTAGCAGTCTGACCCAGAAGCACTGCGCCGGTAATTCTTCCAGCACAGAACCATAACACCAAGGCATAGAAGAGACCAATGCCACTCCAGAATATATCTCCTTTACGATGGACTTCTGGAAAAAAGAAAGCAGCTATGTAGATAGCGAAGCTGCCGATAATGACGGTTAGGGCTAGGATATATGTCAGCATTTTTGTGTTCCTTTCTATGTTCCTTTCTATGTACTGTGCTACGAAGACTCGGCGGTGTCTCCTCGTCATTGGTTAATTTTACCGTTCAGACCCCGTTCTCGCTCGCGCTTTTTCCCAGAATTATTTCCCAGAATTATTTCCCAGAATTATTTCCCAGAATTATTTCCCAGAATTATTTCCCAGAATTATTTTGATTAGCCTTTTTCTGCGGTTTTGTCCGAGAGTCTGTTATATCAGCGATCGCTGATAAAACCCCCTAAAACCCCGTTGATTCTGGGTTGATTCTAGGGCGATCGCGAAGCGTCCCGTAAGGAATCGCCAACATTTAATATCTTTTTCCATTACAACCTACAGGCGATACGAGCTACCCTGAGAAAAAACAGTCCTAGCACAAACGCAGAAAACCTCGACAATTATGACGAAACAGAAATTTGGTGTCATTGGTTTAGCCGTCATGGGTGAAAACCTCGCCCTGAATGTGGAACGCAATGGCTTTCCCGTAGCCGTATATAACCGGACAGCGGAAAAAACCGATGCTTTTATGACCAACCGCGCTGCTGGCAAGCAGATCAAAGCCACCTATTCATTAGAAGAATTTGTCGAGTCTCTGGAACGTCCTCGGCGAATCTTGATTATGGTCAAAGCCGGTAAACCCGTAGATGCGGTCATTGACCAACTCAAACCCTTACTAGACCCCGGAGACATGATCATCGACGGCGGTAACTCTCTCTATGAAGACACCGATCGCCGAGTAGCATACTTAGAATCTACTGGACTCCGCTATATCGGCATGGGAGTTTCCGGGGGCGAAGAAGGCGCACTCAATGGCCCCAGTTTAATGCCTGGAGGTACCAAAGAAGCTTACGACGAAATAGAGGCGATCGTCACCAAAATTGCCGCCCAAGTCGATGATGGCCCATGTGTCACCTACATTGGCCCCAAAGGAGCCGGTCACTACGTCAAAATGGTGCATAACGGCATTGAATACGGCGATATGCAATTAATTGCCGAAGCCTACGACCTCCTCAAAAATGCCTTGGGACTGGACCACAATCAACTCCATGAAGTATTTGCCGAATGGAACACCACCGACGAACTCAACTCATACTTAATTGAAATCACCGCTGACATATTCAAACAAATCGATCCAGAAACCAACAAACCTTTAGTCGAACTAATTGTCGATGCTGCCGGACAAAAAGGCACCGGACGCTGGACCGTAGTTAGTTCCTTAGAATTAGGCGTCGCCATTCCCACCATCGGGGCAGCGGTCAACGCTCGCATCATGTCTTCTAACAAAGAAGAACGGGTAGCCGCCAGCAAAGAACTTACCGGCCCAACCGCCAAATTTGACGGAGATGTCAAAGCATTCATCAATAAAATTCGCGATGCTTTGTACTGCTCAAAAATTTGCTCCTATGCTCAAGGCATGGCATTATTAAGCATGGCATCTCAAGAATTTGGCTACCATTTAGACTTAAGTGAAATTGCCCGAATTTGGCAAGGTGGCTGTATTATTCGCGCTGGATTTTTGAAGAAAATTAAAAAAGCCTTCAGCGATAATCCTAGCCTACCCAATTTACTCTTAGCCCCCGAATTCAAACAAACAATCCTTGACCGGCAACAAGCATGGCGAGAAGTATTAATCCTGGCCAATACCCTAGGAATTCCCGTCCCTGCTTTTAGTGCATCATTAGATTACTTTGACAGTTATCGTCGGGCCAGCTTGCCCCAAAACTTGACCCAAGCCCAGCGGGATTATTTCGGTGCCCATACTTATCAACGAATTGATAAAGCAGGCAGTTTCCACACCGAATGGGGTAAATAGGGTAAATAGGGTAAATAGGGTAAATAGGGTAAGTAGGGTAAATAATCAGAGTTAACAATTGCCCGGACTATTGCCTTGTCCGGGCAACTCCTGGCAAATATTAATTGAGTCGCCGTAATTTTGACTTGCTTTGACTTGTTTACATTGGCAATTTGTTATCGAGTTACCTACTGAGATGAATCGATGCCCCCGTATGATTAAGTTTTTCATTTAATCATACGGGGTATTTTAGTTTGAGCGATCGCCTCTCAGGAAAAACCCGAAATCCCTGAACGCAGCCGTGCTACTGTAAAAATGTTCGCAGATTCTCCAGGGCGTCCGATTGACTATCGATGATCAATAAGATTCAGCAATCGATCGGCTTTGTGTTGTTGGTGATTTTGGTGATGGGAATGACGATCGCCCCCAGTCACAGAAACCGGGTTTCTGCTCCCCCGGCAACTATTCCCACCGCTGAACTTGTGTCCGAATTCTCACCCATCAAGACAGAGGAAGCCCCAAAACCACCGGAAACACCTTCACCGATTGATTTTCCTACGATCTCTTCTAAGAGAATCTTCACCGACTTAGAGAACTTGGCTTTTGAGCGTTATTCTGAATCACAACGAGAACAAGCCCGTCAATATATTATCGATCAGCTAGAAGCAGCGGGATGGGAAACCCAGCAGCAAGAGTTTGAGGGCGGAATTAACCTCTATGCCGATCGCCCCGGAACTGACCCCGACCCGGGGACGATTTTAGTCGCTGCCCATTATGATACGGTGGCGTTTTCTCCCGGCGCCGATGATAATGCCACGGGAGTGGCTGCGGTTTTAGAAATTGCTCGGTTATTAAAAAATAGAGAAACAGTGCGATCGCTGCGAGTGGCTTTCTTTGACAGAGAAGAAAGTGGACTTTGGGGCAGTTTAGCTTTTGCGGGCAATGAGCAACTCCGCGCTAACTTAAAAGGGGTAATTATTGCTGACATGATTGGCTATGCTTGCCATATTCCCGGATGCCAAAGCTATCCTGCCAATATCCCGGTTACTCCCCCTAGCAACAAAGGGGATTTTATTGTGGTGATTGGGGATGCGGAAAATTTACCTTTACTCAATACCTTTAATTCCGTAAAAACTGACGCGATCGCCAGTAAAAACATTCACACCAGCCCAGTTTTAACCATACCCATTCCGTTAAAAGGGATTTTAACCCCAGATACCTTGCGTAGTGACCATGCACCTTTCTGGTATCAAGGGATTGGGGCGGTCTTGGTCACGGATACGGCCAACCTTCGCAATCCCCATTATCATCAGCCCACGGATGTGGTAGAAAATATTGATCCCGAGTTTTTTCTCGGTTCGGCGCAACTCATTCTCAACAGCACCACTACCTTATTAGCAGGTCACCGTTAGAAACCGCTTTTAGCCACTGCCTTGACCAACCTTAGAGGCGGGTGCCGCATTTCTGAGGGCAAGGGAAATTGCCTTTTATTCCCGATGCTTTCTGACTCAAGAACACAGCCTATTCCCCACTCTCTACTACCTACTTCCTACTGCCTATTATCTGTTAAAAATTTTCCCATCTGAAATTGATCCCTTCTCAAGGACAAGCACTAGAAATTATCTAATGATAATGATTAGTCACATTGCCGGATTGCCCCTCAGTTTTGCCCAGGCAATGATCTCTGTCACTAGGTTAAGTGAGAACGATCATTGGGGAGCGAGGATTAAAATTACTTAATCTTTCTGGCCAATCAGAGATAATGTAAATATAGACAAACCTCCAGAAAAATCTCGTATCTTAGGCAAATGATAGTTTACGTTAATTTTTATAAACAAAACATCTCAGAAATCTTTTATCAAATCTGGCAAACAAAACAAATCAGCACCCGGCATCGATGGGGATTAATGTCTGCTCTCATGCAAGATTCTCTGAGCGAAGATGAGCGGGATGCCATTGACCGACTGTTGCACGCCGTTCGGCGCGGCTGGCTGCAAGTTGAGAAAGAAGCTTGATCCCCTGTGGTTTCAGCGATAGATACCTCCTAGTCGGCTGGTTTTCTCTGTTCTTCGCTGTTCCGTGAACAGCGAAAGTCCAGGTTTACATTTGAATCATCTAAGCAGATCCGCGATCTCTGATGCCAGGCGATCGCGGATCTCTTTAATTTACTTTAATTAATTGATTAAATAACAAGTTGCTTACTATTTATAGTATATCGAACCTCTAAATATTAAAAAATTAGAAAAAATTATGAGACTAACTAGCCGGTTAGCTTAAAATCAACCCACTAATGTTAAAATTTGTAAACTAAGTTAATATTAATTTCATAGACCAGGACTTTTTTTAACCTATGACCCCCCCGAATCCAAGCGAATCAGAATTACTCAAAAACCTCCTCGAACCGTTACTAGAGGACTTCCACTATTGGTTTGGGCGAGCGCGGACTTTGCTCGAAACGGAGAAAATTGACTTTCTGGGTGCAGAAAAACAAGCGGATATGCTATCACGAGTGCAAGCAGCATCAGAAGAAGTCAAAATCGCCAAGCAGCTTTTTCTGGTCACCAATGGCCAAGCAGGAGTACAAATGCAGGTACTCATGCCCTGGCATCAACTCTTAACCGAGTGCTGGCAAGTCAGTATCCGCTTTCGTCAAGAACAACTAGGACAAAAGGGATCAGAACCATAGGCTCAACACCTGATGTTGAAGAAAAAGCGATTTTAACCGAAAATTAAGATTAAAGTTGCGCTACACAAAAGCCCAGGGCATACCCCGTCGCAAAGCAGGGGAGCGAAACCGCGCTCGCTCACCGGATAAAACAACAAATACACTGGAGGATACACGCGATGCTACACCTACTTTATATTCTCGCTTTTACTGGCCTAGCAATTCTGGCAGTAGGTAACTTAGTCCGTAGTCTGATTACATTAAGTGCCGAATCACAGAGAAGCTACGCCCCAACCAATTGGAACCAAAATTCTCCCCTGTCTCCCGTTGCCTCCACTCGGTCTCGACGAGTGCCTCACCCAGAGTTTTTAGACGATCAAGGAAATCTGGTGAATGAACCCTTGTTAGTAATGAAATCAATGACGGTAGAAGATGCCCGTCAGAAATTAGATGAGCTTTATAATTCTTCTCCAAGTGGCAACAGTGAACCCAAGGAACAAGCCTAATTGGTTTAATCATAAAAACTGCCAAAATTAAGACTTGAGAATCATCACTCAGGTCTTAATTTTTTGGGGAGATTCAGCTGATGACGCTTGCTGGTAATTATGGTCTTTAACATTCGTAGGGTGGGCAAAAAATTTTAACCAACCTACCATATATGATGGTTGACTTTTGCCCACCCTACAATATAAATACTGGTAATTATGGCTTTTAACATGCTTCGGGTGGGTAGGCATATTTTAACCAATCTACCATGTATGCTCCTACAATGCTGGCCTACCCTACAATATAAATACTTAACATTCTATGACAATTGCTATATAGCAGCGGAGTAACCCTGATAATTGCTAGATATTGCTATATAAATAAATATATATATATATTTATGTCAGCACTGAACGAGAAAAAGGCATCTTAAATAAAAATATCCAGGACGGACAATTAATCACCTCTGAAACGATGAACACAAATCAGTTATCTGAGCCACAACCGGACGCTCCAACAATGAGCGAAACACTGCCACCAATTAATCTATTCACCATGTTCCGTCTGGGGACATTTCAGATGGGACTAGGAATGATGACCCTATTAACCTTGGGTGTGATTAATCGGGTAATGATTGATGAACTAAAAGTCCCGGCATTAATTGCTGCCGGTGCGATCGCCATGCATCAGTTTGTCGCCCCAGCGCGGGTCTGGTTTGGTCAAATGTCCGATGCTAAACCAGTTTTGGGGATGCACCGGACTGGCTATGTTTGGATTGGTGCATTCTTATTTACCAGCCTTTCTTTTGTAGCGTTGCAAGTAGTTTGGCAACTCGGTGATAGCGTGGCGGTTAATGGCTGGACTACAGCCAGCTATCCTTTGGGGGTAGCACTTGGAGCGATCTTTGCCCTCTACGGTTTAGCCCTGAGTATGAGTTCCACCCCGTTTGCGGCGTTATTGGTAGATATTTCTGATGAGGATAACCGTTCTAAACTGGTGAGTATTGTTTGGTCAATGCTCATGGTGGGGATTATTATTGGGGCGATTATTAGCAGTGTTTTGCTCAAGCAAATCGCTTTAGATGCGCCGCTGGCGGAATTAAAAGCCTCAATTAATCGATTGTTTATCATTATTCCGGCCAGCGTATTTTCCCTAACTATTATTGCCACCGCAGGAGTAGAAAAAAAATATTCTCGCTATGCCATTCGTTCTACGGTTGCGAACCGAGAAGACCAAATTACCCTGGGCAAAGCTTTAAAGATTTTAACCGCCAATCGCCAAACCGGGATCTTTTTCTTCTTCGTTTTGCTAATGACAATTAGTTTATTTATGCAAGATGCCATTCTCGAACCTTATGGCGGCGAAGTCTTTAAGATGCAAATCTCCCAAACCACTCGCCTGAATGCTTTTGCGGGTATGGGTACTCTGATTGGCATTGCCTCTACTGGTTTTTTAATTGTGCCGCGCTTGGGTAAGCAAAAAACCGCTAAATACGGCTGTATTGGTGCGGCGGTTTGCTCTGGATTATTTATTATGGCCGGATTTGTGGGTAAACCGGGAATGCTCATGGGTGTCCTAGTTTTATTTGGTTTACTATCAGGCATCTTGACGGCGGGAGTCTTAAGCTTAATGTTAGATTTGACAGCAGCGGAAACAGCAGGTACATTTATTGGCGCATGGGGATTGGCTCAGGCAATTGCCAGAGGACTTTCGACCGTCCTGGGTGGTGGAATTCTGGATCTTGGTCGAGTTCTATTTAACGAACCAGTTCTGGCTTACTGCACGGTGTTTGCCACCCAAGCAGTGGGAATGATCTTGTCGATTGTCTTGCTTAACCGGGTGAATATCCAAGAGTTTCGCGATAATGCCAAGGCAACAATTATGACAATCATTGAAGGTGAACTAGACTGATTGTTTGGCCATCTCTAATGGATGCTATATAGGTTTTATGTGGATGATCTGGCTGAGAATCCACCGCCAGCGATTAATTGACCGTATATACAAGTTGCATTAACTTTGACCATTGAATTCGACCATTGACCACTGACTAATGAAAGATTTTTGGGATCAAGTCTTAAACTTTGCTAAGACCACCTGTAACAAAGTGGGCAGTGAACTGCTTGCGGATTTTGGCCAGGTTCAGCCTTCGGAAAAGAAAGATGGCAGCTTAATTACCCAGTCGGATAAATGGGCTGATGAGGAATTGTGCAAGGCGATCGCATTTCATTTTCCCGATCACGGGATTTTGAGCGAGGAAAGCCAGCGGATCTTTCCCAGTTCCGAATGGTGTTGGGTGGTCGATCCGCTTGATGGCACCACCAACTTTGCTCGTGGCATTCCGCTGTGGGGGATTTCTTTGGGATTACTATATCGGGGTATTCCGGTATTTGGTTACATCTATATGCCTCCCCTGGGAACTTCTTTTCATGGCTTTTGGTATGGTCAAACCGATCTAAAAAGGCCTAGGGGTGCGTTTCGGAATCACCGCCCGATCAAAACTTGTTCTGATGAACCGACTCACAATCACTTTTTTAATTTTTGTTCTCGCAGTATTCCGATCGTCCAGCATCCTTTTCCCTGCAAAATTCGCTTATTAGGCGTTGCGAGTTACAATTTTCTTTGCGTGGCCGCCGGTTCAACTATTGGCGGAGTGGAAGCAACACCCAAAGTTTGGGATATTTGTGGGGCTTATCCCATTGTCAAAGCGGCAGGTGGGGTTTGGCAGCCGTTGGATCGTGCCGAGATTTTTCCCCTGAAACCCGGTGAAGATTATAGCAAGCGCGATTTTCCGACCTTAGTCGTGGCCAAACCAGAATTATTGCCAATTTTTCAACCTTTGGTGGCATCTTTGGGCAAAAATTAACCGCTACTTTTGCTGGACTTAATTGCTGGACTTACGCCGATCTCAGATTTAAACCAAAAATGAATCTGGGAGCGGTAGTGGGAACACAAAAAACCAATATATCCACCAATTTAAGTGCTTAATTATTTATTTAATTTAAATTATTTCAATCAATTTTACCAAAAAATTTTCGGAAAAATTAAAAAATTAATTAATTTTAAGAATACCATTGAAAAATTTTCAATAGTCCCTAAGCTCCGTATAGTAGGCTACTATGAAAAAAGGCAAGAGAAGAAAGGAAATAGAAGAGAGGATTTTCCGATTTCCTATTTCCTATTTCCCATCTCCTCTTTCCTCTTTCCTAATTCCTCAGTTTGGATGCCCACCCTACAATATAAAACAATATAAATACTTATTGTTGCATAAATTTTTATAAATGCTATAAATTAGAGTAAAGCCGACTCATGGTTCGAGCGCGAGAGTGATTTCCTGGCTGCGATCGCAGGGGATGAAATGTAGATGAAATATACATGATACCAATTAAAGAAAATATTGCGACAATTCACAATTTCACAATTTGATTTGGGCTTGATTTGGGCACTGTTCCGCTGCACCCCTACATTTGCACCCTTACATTTTAAAGGTTGCATGATTTCTTCAAAATGGTATGAAAGATTAAAATTATCTAGTGTGGTGAGGAAGGAGTGCAGTTGTATGGCATCCGTAGAAGAAAAACTGGCACAAGAGTGGCGATCGCGCATAAACCGGGAGGCTCCCGAACATCAAAGCATTTATGATGGCACGATCCGCTGGCTGTTAGGGGAAAACCCAGAACGGCTGAATCAATTGGACGATCAACAGCTTTCGGTGCTTTCCCAGGGCATAGAATATCGCTGGAGAATTTTGCAACAGCGCTATTTGGGCGTACCCATGACCCAAGGGTATAACCGATTAATTCGTCGCTTGGCCAGTTTATTTTTAGTTAGGAATAAAATCCGCACTTGGGTCGCCCTGAGTCGCGATCGCCAACGCACGGTGGTGGATGTGATCCAAGAAGTAGTGCAAGAAATTTGTCAGCGCGATCGCTATATGCAAAAACAAATCGCCTGGATTAGTCAATGCACCGACGATCCCCGGTTACGCAATGCCCTGTTACTGGCGACCCTGGAAGAATATTGTCTGCGTCCAGTCCGCAACCAGCCCCTTTTGACTTATCGTTTTTTTAACTATCTGCGGCAGTCGGGACGGGCTGGACTCACCCATGTACCCGATACCGAGTTAATTCGTTTAGTCTCCCAAGAAATTACCACCGATAATAGTGATGATCCTGTAAACCTGCTGGATTCTCAAGCGATCGCCGACTATGAAGATCGACAAACTTGGGAGGAACAACAACGGCTGCGTCAAGCGGTTTGTGCAGAATTTGCCGATTATTTGGTGAAAAAAGTCGATCCGATGGCGGGTAAATGGCTGCATCTCTATTTACAAGGTCGTTCCCCGGAAGTGATCGCCCAAGAACTCAACGTGCCAGTAAAACAAGTTTATCGTTTACGGGAAAAAATCAGCTACCATGCCATGCGGATTTTTAGCCTGAAAATTCAGCCGGAGTTAGTCACCAATTGGCTACAAACATCTTTGACCGAACATAGTCTGGGTTTGACCCCAACTCAATGGCAAAAATATCTCGATAGTCTCACCCCGATCCAACGGCAGATTTTATCCCAGTTAAAAGCGGGCCAACCGATCAAGGCGATCGCCACAGAGTTAAATTTGAAAACCGCTGAAGTATTGAAAGAATGGAATCAACTATATTTAGCGGCGAAATCTCTGAGAAATTCATGAGCGGACAAATTTGTTCTTGATACACTAGGTAAAGCAGATCATTTATTAGGGGATGCGGGTACATCTATGTCCGATGGCTGAATTAATGGATCGGAACCCTGTTCAAAGCCTCGCGGATGCTCCTAACTGCGCGATCGCATCGTTGAGACTTAGCCCTGAAAGTCTCACGGATATATCGGCCAAATTCATCTACCCTCTGACGACCCTCTGACGACCCTCTGACCAATTCCCTCGCATTCAACCCCTTGGGTCAGAGGTACATCACCACAAATTTGCTCCTGAGAAAACAAAGCCTGCGGTTATATACCTACGATTGGTGTCACTTTTGTGTTGCCTCAGTTGAATTTAAAATCATGCCATATATGCCTATACCATCCCAATCTCCAAGTGACGGGTCTGCCCGAATGGATACTCAACAAATATTCCAGTTGATTGATAGCATCTTGCCTTTTGAAGTCTGTCTTTACTATCAAGTTCTCCCTTTATCGATTCAGGGGAGTCGCCTCCATCTGGGTATGGTCGATCCTAAAGATGTCTCCGCGCTTGATTATGTTCGGCGAATTCTGGGATATGTGAATTGTTCTCTCGTGCCAAAATCTTTAGAATCCCAAGTTCATAGTGACACCCTTTCAGCTTATTTAAAATATTCTAACTTGCGTCATGCTAGGGCATCTACCAGTTTAGATGAAAAGACCAGTCATTCTCCTGATCAAAAAACTGAGCAAGCCGTCGATCGACCCGTGAATCAAAATACTGAATCGTCTTTGGTCTATAATCCGGCGGACAATTTGGTGCGGACAGAACAACAAATGGCCGCAGCCCGTCGCCTGAATCGACCACAAGGGGTTAAAACCCCTCCAGGAGTACCGCCATCTCTCAATGAATTGCCGGTGTTAACGGTGCAGTCTGCTAATTTAGACAAGGATCTTGAGGCGCTGGCGCATTTGCCCCCCAATCAACTTTTACAAGAGTTATTAGCCAGAGTTTTACAAGGAGGAATTGGCCGCTTATACTTCGAGCGACAACTACAAAAAGGGCGCATTCTTTGGAGTCAAAATGGGGTAGTGCAATCCGTATTATCGAATATTCCTGAACCCTTATTTCAAAGTACCCTAAATGAACTTAAGCGCTTAGTTAATTTAAGTTTAATGCCGGTCAAAGAACCGAAACAAGTGGAAATTTTACGCTCCTATCAAAATGCGGATTTATTATTACGCTTACGGGTGATGCCTGGGGTGAATGGCGAAGAAGCTACCCTGCAAGTTTTACGCGGAGCCGCTTTAAAATTCTACCAACAGCAACAAATTGTCGCTTTAAGTCGCGATGCTTTGCGATTAGCCCACCAGCTAGAATACAAAATTAATCAACTAGAGCGCAATGCTCGGAATAATCCCGAGCTCATGCCCAGAGAATTAGATTCTTTACATGGGTTAAATCAGTTGATTCAAAAAGTAGAAAATCAAGTCAATTTTTTGCGAGAATTACAGCAGAAAAATTTTTGAATTGAACGAAATAATCTGGTGAAAAATTAGGACACGGGCTTTTACCGTGTTTTTTAAAAAAGTTACCAAATTACAGCAATTTTCTATTAAATAAACCACGGCAGATTTGTAGGGGCGAAGCATGACCGCAGACAAATTATTGCTGAAAATATTAAATTGAATCCGGTCAATATCGCGCCCTACCGTGGTTTAGTAAGAAAGAAAACCGCCCTATATTTTAACCCTAGAAGATCAGGCCAAAACTGGAGTTTTTTGTTGCGGCCAACGCCCCACCGCTTTGCCAATTACGGACAGGTCTTGCATGAGTTTGTCAAATCTTTCTGGGGTCAATGATTGGGGGCCATCGGATAGGGCTTTACTCGGGTTGGGATGGACTTCGATCATTAAAGAATCAGTGCCAGCCGCGATCGCCGCCATAGCCATCGAAGGCACATATTCCCATTTACCGGTCCCATGACTGGGGTCAATGCAAATCGGCAAGTGAGTCAGCGATCGCAACACCGGAATCACCGATAAATCCAACGTATTGCGGGTGTAGTCCCGGTCAAAAGTACGAATCCCCCGTTCACAGAGAATCACCTGGGGATTTCCGGCGGCCAAAATATACTCAGCAGCCATCAACCACTCCTCAATCGTCGCTGACATCCCCCGTTTCAGTAACACGGGCTTATTTTGACTGCCCACTTTTTTCAGCAACGCGAAATTCTGCATATTTCGCGCCCCCACCTGGATCACATCGGCGACTTCAGCAATCTTATCCAGATCCGCTGTATCCATCACTTCCGTAATAATTCCCAGACCACTGGCGTCTCTTGCCGCTGCTAGTAAACCGAGGGCACTTTCGCCATGTCCTTGAAACGCATAAGGAGAAGTGCGGGGTTTATAGGCACCCCCCCGGAGAAACTGGGCTCCGGCAGCCTTGACTCGCAGGGCAGTCTCCACAATCATTTCCTCATTTTCCACGGAACAAGGCCCAGCGATCGTCACCAAGGGCTGATGTTCGCCAAAAATCACCTGCCCGGCGGGGGTAGGCACTACCACATCACTAGCTTCCCCTTGGCGAAACTCGCGACTCGCTCTTTTAAAAGGCCGTTCTACTCGTAAAACTTGCTCGATCCAAGGACTAATTTCTTGGAGAGCTTCTCGGTCTAGGTCAACGGTATCCCCAACCAGACCAATTACGACTTTGTAGCGACCAACAATATTTTCTGGTGTTAGTCCCCATCTATTCCTCAGTTCTTCATTAATGCGATCGATTTCCGCTTGTGGAGTGCCGACTTTGGTGACGATAATCATAAACTTCTCAATTTTTGTGTTGCTACGCACTTTGTCATCTATTTTATAGTGCTACGCGCAGGGTGTAGGGAAAGAGGAAAGAGGAAAGAGGAAAGAGGAAAATTCTATGCATCTTTCTTCTATGCATCTTTTTCCTCTCTTCTCTCTTTTCTCTTCTCTCTTCGTAGGGTGTAGGGGACTGAAACCCTCTTTAAGTAAGGACTTATTAATGAGCAACCTCGAACCAAAGTTACGAAGTGCTATATCGCTCCCCACTCTAATAGACAAAGACTTACGCATGGTATCGGCTGATCCGCAGATTCAGCAACGGTCAAACTTTGATGCGTAAGTCTTGTACATCTTTATTTGACGGTTAGACGTTGGGTGTTGACAATTGACTGATACATTTACGCGACATTTTCCCGGGTTTTCCCGGACAATGCTCCGACAGCACTATTACCCGTTAAGGTGACAGAGGCGGTATCCCGCAAAGTGCTTAGAGAAACTCTCAGCACACGAACAGAGTTGTATTGGCTGCTTCACCTGGAGCTTTAAAGCCTCATTTTTTGCAGACCTCGGCAACCAAGAAAGGAAGTCTCAAAGGCAAGCGGAAAGGCTCCAAACTGGAATGGATGATTACTGCACCCGACTCTAGTCGCTTTATTTTACCGTATTACCCAGAAATGTTCAACGAATCTGCGATTAAATTCCGCTCTGCCAACCCAACATTTACTGGTGATTTGACTGATGACAACTAATTTTGTTGACGTTTTTCTTTTGCCGTCCGCCATGCTTGGGCCATTCGTCCCAAATTTGTGGTAAATTCGCTCCACCCTACCAGGCTTCCAGATACTTCAGGATCCCAAGACGCCGACAAAACGCCATAGCTTAACCCTAAGACCCCCAAGCCAAAAAAGCCCAAACTCACCAATACTACCGCTGTATTCGGGAGCTCAAAAATTTCATTGATCACAATCCAATAGCTAACAACAAACGTAGCCATCCCCAAAGCGGAAGGTATTCCACATAAAGCCGCCATCCGGCGGATCATGCGATTGCTGACAACTTCCGGGATTACCCGGTCTTCTTTGGCGATCGCCTTCCTGGGTGGATTGTTGGTGGCCTCTGCTTTGGCCGTGGGACGTGATGGTTGATTTTGCTCCTTTGCCTGAGCAGCGGCTTTCTTGGCTGATTTTTTTCGTTTGCCGGGTTCAAAGGGTAAGCGATCGCGCGTTGATTCCTCCGACATAAGTTTTGTTTTACTGTTTAACCACGAATGCTTAACCACGAATGCCGAGGCGGGCAATCAGTGCTTGATACCGCTCCCGGTCTTCTTTTAGTATATAGGACAACAGCCGCTTTCTCCGGCCAATCACTTTTAACAGTCCGCGACGGCAAGCGTAATCTTTGGGATTATTTTCTAGGTGTTGGCTGAGTTGTTTGACTCTTTCGGTGAGAATGGCAACTTGCAAATCAGCGGATCCAGTGTCCGTCTCATGCTTTTGGTATTCGTTGATGATTTTTTGTTTGACTGGTTGTGGCAAACCCATTGATTTTTTTGATTTTTCTAAAACAGCAGCTTTTAATCATAGCAAATTTTTCTGTCCTAGGTCTAGGGGTTTTCATCTATTTGCCTGATTTATTTGCCTGATTTTTGGCAAAAATTATTGACTGAGAAGCGCGATCGCCTGTCTAATCCACTCATCGGCATCGGTATCCGCCGACAAGCCAGTATTTTGGCTGAGACTGGTTAGAGTAGCCATCACTTCACTGGGGGTATATCCCAAAGCGAGTAGGGTCATTTCTATATCTTCTTGGAGGGCTGGGTTTAGCCCTGGAGTGGCTGTGGTGGATAAGCCCGCTCGCTGATGCCATTCTGCCAGCTTGCTTCTGAGTTCCAAGGCAATGCGTTCAGCGGTTTTCTTGCCCACCCCAGGGGTTTGAATCAGCACTTCCACGTTGCCGGTGACGATCGCCTGTACCAATTCCGTGATGCCCAAGGTATCCAGAAGCGCGATCGCCAACTGAGAACCAATCCCACTCACACTGATTAACTGCCGATATAAATCCCGTTCCGCTAATGATGCAAAGCCATATAACACCCATTGGTCTTCCCGCACTTGCAAGTGGGTAAATACTTGAATAGACTGACCAATAGCGGGTAACTCCTGCATCATCCGAGGCGGAATTTGCAAGTCATAACCGATATTATTCACTTCTACGGTAAGAATGACGCGACCATTAGGGATTTTTTGCACCCCGACCAGCGTCCCTTTGAGATAACTTAACATTTATCTGTTGATTGTTGATTGTTGGTTAGAATATTGTTGGTTGTTGGTTGGAATGTTGTTGGTTGGAATGTTGCTTGTTCTCTCCCCTGTTCCCTCCGCTCCCCCCGCTCCCCCCGCACCGAAAGCTCCTCTATCCTCCTGGTAAGATTGAATTTACTGTTTACTCTTAACGATGAATGCTCAAATTTCAAGGCTTACTCTGAAATGGGAATCGACCCCGATATCCTGACCTAATTTACAATAATTTCTATGTTAATTCCCATCCCACCAGAAAGTAAAAATTATCTCAACCATGCCAAAAAAGGCGAGCGCAATTTATGGATACTTCCTTTTTTAGTCCTGTTTAGCTGCGCGATCGCGGTCTTACTACCCACCTTAAATGCTATGACTAATTCTCCCCAACTACTGACCGATCCATTTGTTCAAAAACCCACGGCAACCTCAGTGAATATTGTTTGGTTTACGGATTTTCCTGGGTCAGAACATCGGGTAATCTACGGAGCAGATATGAACAAAATTGTCGGCGCCACCACGACTAAGTTAAGTCGCACTCGTGAAGACCAAAAATCTCGATTTGGCCAACAAACTAAACCGGGTCAAATTTGGCAAAAACCAACGCCGCGAGACATCTGGCGCCATGAAGCAGAACTAACTGATTTAGTCCCAGAAACTCGCATACCCTATAAAGTATTTAGTACCCGCAATGATGGACTGCAAATTAGTAGTGACACTTTCACCGTATCTCCAGCCCCAAAACCGGGAACACCTCTGAAAATTTTACTCACTTCCGATCATCAACTGATGCCCATGACTGCCGCAAATTTACAAAAAGTGGTGGAAACCGTGGGTCAAGTGGATGCGGTTTTTCATGCCGGTGATTTAGTGAATATCCCTGATCGCGCTTCGGAATGGTTTGACGATAACCGAGGCGGGGCGTTTTTCCCTTGTTTGCAAGGTCGAGCTCATTATGAACTAGAAAAAAATGGCCGAAAAACTGTTTATCACGGTGGTAAAATTATTCAATATGCCCCGATATTCACCACTTTAGCTAACCATGAGGTGATGGGCAGGTTTGGCAAAGAAGATAGTTTAGATGGTGAATTTAACGATCCATTTCCGAGAAAAGTGGCGGAGGCAATTTACCAGCAGAAAGCGTCAGAGGTAAACCCAGATAATTCTGAGGTATTGCGTGAGCGCTGGTTAGTGGATAATTCTTTTAATAGCGAAACTTACGAAGAAATATTTACTTTTCCGGAAAGTACATCGGGAACCAAGAAATATTATGCCGTCACTTTCGGCGATATTCGTTTAGTCGTTTTATATGTGACTAATATTTGGCGCCATCCTAATTTATCACTAAATATTAGAGGCCGCTACCAAGAACGCCAAGCCGATGTTAATCAACCAGAAAATTGGGGACATGGCCAGCATATTTTTGAACCCATTACTCCTGGCAGCCCGCAATATGAATGGTTGAAACAAGAACTAAATAGTCCTGAATTTAAACAGGCGAAATATAAAATAGTCATGTTTCACCATCCCCCACATTCTTTGGGGGAAAATATTGTGCCACCTTACACAAATCCACAGCAACGCTTGGAACAAGATGCAACAGGTCAGATTACGGTAAAATATGAATATCCCCCCAACCAAGATTATATTATGCGCCATCTGGTGCCATTAATAGAAGCAGCGGGAGTACAGTTAGTATATTATGGACATTCTCATATATGGAATCGGTTTGTCAGTTCGGGTCAAAATCACTATACTCACTATTTAGAATCCTCTAATGTGGGCAATACCTATGGGGCGTATTTTTTCCCCAATCAAAAACGCCAAGTTCCCGAGAATTATCAAGAACAATATGCGGCGATCGGCGATCCCAATGGCTTAGATCCGGTAATGCCCAATATTGCCCCTTTGGTGGGCGAAAATGGGGAAAAATTGCCCTACATTGCCAGTAACGATATTTCTGTATTTAGTATTTTTGATACCAAGACAGGAACCGTGAGTAGTTATCGCTTTGATACCAGAGAACCGGGCAGTCCTGCGGTAAAGTTTGATGAATTTGCCTTGAAAGTTAATTCATTTTAATGGCTCCAATCAGATAGATATCTGCCATAAAATCTCAGCTAATCGGCTAAAATAAATAAAATAAATCAGATAAATACCTGAGCCATTGATACATAATTAGTCGAGTTTTTGAGAAATAAAAATCATTAAAAAGCTTAGTATAAAAATGGCCAACTTAGCATTAATTCAGGTGTAATTTTATGATTAATTGGCGAGGATTAATATGTTTGTTGATTCAAGGGCAAGCAACTGAAACGGAAAAGCTCCAACTCGAAGATGAGTCGATTCCTTCCCCTCCCCCTAAATTGTCAGCAAAAAGTCTTTCATGGCTTGTTTCCATGCGCTCATTCACAAGTCTCAAAAATGTCATTCCCGCCTGAGCGAGAGTCAAAATTTTGAGACTTGATTCTCCCGCTATCCGCAATTGAAACGGGATTTTGTGAGCCCCGGATTTGGTATAATCAATTTGCTCTAAAATCAATTTGCTCTAAAATTAAATTATTTTTTGGCGAATACGCAAATATGTAAATATGCAAATATGGAAATATGGATACCAAATTTAAATTAAAACTATGTTAGACACCCTAGATTTAAATCTGTCTCTGGATAAAGAGTCTTACGAAGCTCAAATCGAGTCTTTGATGCAAGAATTGCGGCAGCTACAACAAGCCTGTTGGGACAAAAAATTGCCGATGGTGGTGGTTTTGGAAGGTTGGACCGCAGCGGGAAAAGGCTCTCTGGTGAAAAAAATGGTGGGATATATGGATCCCCGTGGCTTTACGGTTCACCCGATTTGGCCACCAACCGAAGACGAACGGCAGTATCCTTTTCTCTGGCGGTTTTGGCAAAAATTACCGGCCAAAGGGACAATCGGATTTTTTTACCATAGTTGGTACACTCATCTGCTAGAAGACCGACTATTTAACCGAATTTCCGAAGCGAAAATCCCGGCGATGATGCGGCAAATAAATGCCTTTGAACGGCAATTAGCTGACGATGGGGTGGCGATCGCCAAATTCTGGATTCACTTAAGTAAAAAAGAACTAAAAAAACGCTTGAAAAAAGCCCAAGCAGACTCTTTGAGTTCTTGGCGAGTCCGTCCCGAAGACTGGCAACAAGCGAAACATTACGATCGCTATGCCGCCTTTGCGGAGGACATGAGATCGCGCACCAGTACCGGCCCAGCGCCCTGGACTTTGGTAGAAGGCGACTGTCAACGCTGGGCGCGGGTGAAAGTGTTGATCCAAATGGCCAGCACCATCACCGAAGCACTCGATCGCCTCAGTTGTCGGACGCCACCTCCCACTTTGCCTTTACAAGAAGCATTAAAACCCGCTGAACCGGATTTTCTCTGTAAAGTTGATTTAAGTTTATGTTTGTCCAGAGAAGAATATAAAAAGCAGTTACGGGAAGAACAAATCCGACTCCGAGAACTGCAACTGGAAATACATAAACACCAAGTGCCGGTGATGGTGTTATTTGAAGGCTGGGATGCCGCCGGAAAAGGGGGCGCAATTAAACGCTTAACCGATGTTCTCGATCCTAGAAGTTATGTGGTCAATGCCTTTGCTGCCCCTAGTGCGGAAGAATTAGCCCATCATTACTTGTGGCGGTTTTGGCGCCGGTTGCCTGCCCCAGGTCAATTTGGCATTTTCGATCGCTCCTGGTATGGGCGGGTGTTAGTGGAACGAGTGGAAGGGTTGGCCACGGAACCGGAATGGCGACGAGCTTATCAAGAAATTAATGAATTTGAAGAACAAATCACTGGGGCTGGTTATGTGTTGGTGAAATGTTGGCTACATATCAGCTTTGAAGAACAATTAATCCGATTTAACCAGCGCAAAGATAGTCCTTTTAAGCAACATAAACTCACGGAGGAAGACTGGCGCAATCGGGAAAAATGGCCTTACTATTATGTGGCGGTAAATCAGATGATTCAGCGCACCAGTACCCCGATCGCCCCTTGGACGGTGGTGCCGGGAAATGACAAATACTATGCCAGGGTAAAAGTAATTCAAACGGTGATTCAAGCCATTGAAAATGAATTAAAACGCCGTAGTAAGTAGTCGTAGTAAGTAAAAGAGTAGGGTGGAATATTTCTAAAGTCTATTTCTAAAGTCCTCCGTTTTAGCCACGCAACAATATTATGAATTAGTTGCGGGTCTGGCGGGGAAAAAGTTTGCCAAGGTGGGTGGGTTTGGTCGGTAATTAGGCAAATTATCCCGTCAAAATCATCTTGGTGGAAAGCGAGCGCTCGATCTATTTCTGATTTATGGGTTTCATAATAAGCCTGTACTGCGGTCAAATCCATTAAAGTTAATCCCGGAAAATTTTGGATTATTTCTTGATAATCCGCTCCTTGGTGTTGTAAAGAAATTACCGTTTATACAGGGATTCGCGTATAACGAGTACAAGCATGACCGCCACATACTCCAGCGGTTTTTTGAATAATTCTGGCTGGCAATTTATCTGGCAATAAAAGATAGTCTTCTGTTTCTAGCGAATCAATTAATTGCCCTAAAAAATCGACTAATTTAACGTTCATAAACTATAATGGGTATGAGGGTTTTATGAAAAACGATAAATTTACATAGAAAGTCGGTTTCTTAGACTTGGTATAGAGAAGCGCTTGCATATACACAGAAACCGGGTTGATTCTGGGCTAACAACAGTTATCTTTACAGTTATATTTGTCGCTCAAAAAACCCGGTTTTTGATACTTGAAACAATCCTTGAAACAATCAATTAAGCGGGATAAATCCGCAGACGGCGGTTAGGTTCATCGCCAAAACTGGCAGATTTTAAGCGATAATGTTCCACTAACTCATGCTGCATTTTCCGCACTCTGGGCGAGCGCGGCAATAATTCCACGGGCTGCCCTTTGGGAATGACGATTTGTTCCACGGCTAACCGGGCTTCTTCCAGGGCTTCTAACTCATGTTCGCTACCACTTTCACTGAACAAATAAAGGTCAGTTAATTCCGTCATTTCTGCGTCATCCATGTGCAACATTCGCCGCAAAGAATGAGCGATTTTGGGAATACTGCTGGAGTTAATCGTATAGATGGGAACTTGCCGATTTTTGGCCATTTGTCGCAGTTTAGAGTGGTTTTTCACGTGCGATCGCAGCGCTAAAACCGTATCAGCGCTATCAATATCCTTGGTAATCGCGATCGGTAAATTCAGAGATTTCACCACTTGCTCTAAATTTTGATGACTAATCCCATAAGAATAGACATGAAGCGGCAAATCTTCCCCATTTGGACCGGCACAATTTTCTACCGAATCGCAACCAAAATCAGCCTGATTAACAGCCCGATTAATAGCAGCCCGATTAAATAGATGGTTTGAGGGGGGCAAGGACTCATTCAGCAATTGCTCAAAAGACTTGGGTTCACTCCCTCGGTCGGCACGACTCTGACGGCCCATATTCAAGTCCATCTGATTGGGCAATGGTTTCATCTTCCCCGAAGACCGCCAACCACTCACCCCAAAAGGTTGCACGGGAACTTTCCCAGGTGTTTCAGCACCTCCCTGCTGAGTAATCGTCACCTCACCCGTATCGCTGACCGTCCTCACTTGCAGCACAGGTTCGCGACCCCGTAGCAGGGCATCAATGGTTTCGCTGACCTGTTCATGGACGATCCACCGCTGGCGTTCCAACATTTCCACCGCAATGGCAAAAGTCGGCGGCGCCTTGCGTTCTAACACGGTTTTTTGACAACCTCGGCGACGGGCTTCGTCATCTCCCAGGGTGACAGACTGAATGCCCCCGACTAAATCCGACAGGGTGGGGTTTTTAATCAAGTTTTCAATCTGATTCCCGTGAGCGGTACCCACCAACTGTACCCCCCGTTCGGCAATGGTTCGGGCGGCTTGGGCTTCCAGTTCGGTGCCGATTTCATCAATTACGATCACTTCTGGCATATGGTTTTCTACCGCCTCAATCATCACCTTATGCTGAAGTTCCGGGGTTGCCACTTGCATCCGACGAGCCCGACCAATAGCCGGATGGGGAATATCCCCATCTCCGGCAATTTCATTGGAGGTGTCAATAATCACCACCCGTTTGTGCAAATCATCGGCTAATACCCGCGCAATTTCCCGCAAAGCGGTGGTTTTGCCAACCCCAGGACGACCCAACATCAGAATCGATCGGCCACTTTCCACTAAGTCCTGGATCATGTTAATGGTGCCAAAAATTGCCCGACCGACCCGGCAAGTTAAGCCAATTACCTCGCCTTTGCGATTCCGCATGGCACTAATCCGATGCAGGGTTTTCTCTATTCCGGCTCGGTTATCTCCACTGAAACTACCAACGCGAGAAATCGAGTATTCTAAATCCGCTTTGGAGATGGGGGTCTGGGACAGATATTCGGCTCCACCAGGAAAACGGGCTTCCGGCAGTCGTCCCAAATCCATGACTACTTCTACCAAATTGGCAAGCTGCGGATGGTTTTCTAAGTGTTTCCGAATGGAATCAGGAAAAATCTCCAGCAAAATGTCGAGATCGTCGGTCATCTGAGTCCGCCCGAGATCGACGTTTTCCGACCCAACCATTGATGCTGGCCGATGATTCTGCTTGTGGACGATTTGCATACCGTGGGAATTCACCATATATAAGTCGTGTCGAGAAGTGGGCAGTAAATAAAAGACAACGAGAAAAGGTTTTGGTTAGTTAGGGGTTGTGAGTGGTGGTTTGGTCATGGCTTTGGATTATTTTGTATTATGTGTACTACATTGTAATTCTAAACCCATTTTGAGTTGAGAAACAAGGGAATTGGCTAAATTAACTGCCTCTACTAGCAAATTGGGGTAATTTTCCAGATAAATGTTGCTCTGGAGTTGTTGGCTACTGAGTTGTTCCAGGCGATCTAATAACGGAGATAACAAGACGCGGGCATAGCTGCCATAGGCAATTCCGGCGATGGTTGGTTGCTCCGTTGGTCGATCTTTTGGTTTAGTGTGATTTCCTGGATGGCTGCTTTTCAGCAAGTTGGCCGCTCGCAGTTTGCTAACTGTGTGGTGATTGGTGCCACCAGCTAGTTGCACATAGCCCGGAAGTCCCGCCCTGAGAACTTTCTGCCCGAGTTTGATGCTGGCATGGGTGGTGCCCGCGCCGATGTCGCCACTCATGGGACGACCGTCGGTTTGCCAAACCAGGGCACAGGGGAGGGGAGAAATTACTTGATAGATTGACCATAGGTAGTCAATTAAGTTTTCTCCGTCGGGACAACTGATGGCTATGAGTTTGAGGGGTGGGCGATCGCCTTGTCCATGTACCCAAGGGGCGATCGCACTCCATAGCCGTTGAAAATCTTCTAAGCGACCAACTTGGGTATGGATTTCTACCGCATCCACCCCGCAAGGTAAAACTAATTCCGCCACCGCTTGGGGGGTGGAGACATAAGAACGAGTTTGAATTAGTCCCAAGGGACAAACCGGGACACAACGCCCGCAACCATAGCATTTGGCGTCGATGACTCCAGAAAATACGCCATCGGTCGGAGATGGGGGAAAGGCGATCGCCTCTGCGGGACAAATTTTTTCACAAGGGCGGGGACAGCTTGGCGGACAAACTGTTGGAGCGAATTCCGCTTTTCTAAAATGGGGGTCTTCTCCATCATTTAAGCTCACCATCAGCAGGGGTTTGCGGCTAAAATACTGCCCTCTTTTCTGGGAACTATCTTCAGCATGAGGGAAAATTCCTGGCGCCACAGTTGGCGCCTCAATTTGCGCCTCAATTTGCGCCTCAATTTGCGCCTCAATTTGCGCCTCAATTTGCTCTGCAACTTGTAGGGCTGCTTTTGCAGAGGCAATCACCGCCGGATCTGCTGCGACATCAATACAGTCAGCACCGGCGAGGGCATAGGCTAAAGTCAGATTTCGCACCGATGGCAGATGTTGATAGCTTGCACCACAAATCAGTTTAAACCAATGGCCTTGTTTCAATGAGTTCAAAGGAGAATTAAGATTGCTCACGCTTATATGCTAATCCGTGATTGCCAAAATTGCTAGGTTTTTTTCCAATTTTAGGCAGGATTGTCACCCATGACTAGAGCATTTCATTAAGAAAATTGTAGCCCTTGTCACATATACTGAAAATGACTTGCGGATTGGCTAAATTTTCCTATATTACTGATTAACAATTATTTATAAATTAGCGTTACAGAATTAGGCGATTGGTCTCCAAAGCGTCGATAGTATCGATGTTTTGTGAGGAAAAAAGAGCAAACCCCTATTCCCAAACCTCTTTTTTTGTGGCCACAAAAAATTTTTTTTACAAGCAATAAGTCGCCTTTGCTAAATTTTTGTTATTATGCTAAATTGATTTATTGCTAGATTTTTTGACAGCACCCTGTTTATATCTTTGTTTATATTTTTCTTCCATAATCGGCGTAAAATTGCCTAGTCAGATGCGTTAAGTTTTGAACAAAACTGATTTTTTGCTACTTTTTATCTTAGTTTTATCTTAGATCGTTGGCGACCGTACCTAAAATCGACAAATTAAAACTCTTCAGTTCATTGATGACTTGGTTCACCGCCAAAAACTTGGTTTTCTTCACTGCCACTACCATTAAAATACCATCGGTATGTTCAGCCACAAAATTCGTGTCCACTAACTCCTGCAGGTGAGCAGTGTCATAGATTACCAAGTCAAACATTGACTCTAATTCTTCCATTAAATAACGCATTTGCGGAGACGCCAGTAATTTGGGGGCAACCGGGGTGGGCGCACCGGCAGTCAGCACAAATAAGTTATCCGCTAGAGGCGATCGCGAAATCATCTCTTTGGGTGAAATTTTATTGATCAACACATCACTCAGTCCTTTGAAGTTAGGAATATCTAACATCAGGTGCAGGGCTGGTCGGCGTAAATTCGCATCGACTAACAATACTCGTTGACCCATCAGGGCAGCAGTTTGCGCCAAATGCAAAGCAACGGTAGACTTACCATCCCCCACTTGCGCGGATGCAATGGTCAAAGAACGGATGGGAAAATCCGCCGCGAGAAACCGCAGTTTCGCAAATAGCAAACTAAAGGCTTCCAAGAACTCCGGATTGTCAGAATAGCCACCTACGGGTTGATTGGTATCGGATGCGGCGCCCGAATTGCTCAAGGATAAAGAACTAGAACTGGTATCTTCTGAAGACGTGGCCAATTTTGTGACGCCGCGATCGCGGGGAATAATTCCCAACAGGGGAAATGGAACCAGATCCTCGATATCTTCGGGGGTAAAAAAGACATTCTGGGCGATATCGCTCAACAAAACCACCCCCAACCCTAATCCTAGACCGGCGATCGTGATCATCAGCAAGAGTTTTTTTCGCGATTCTCCATAAACCGGCGTGATTTCACCGGAGATTGGGTGACGGGTAAAGTCAGGTTTGGCCACTAACTCCCATGGGACTTCTGTTTGAGCCGACTCAATACGGAGTCTTTCTCGGTTTTCTAGGAGTTGATAGAGAGTGGTTTGAGCAATTTTTAACTGATTTTGCAGTTCTTGATACTGGCGGGCGACTACAGAGAATTCCCGAGTTTGCTGGAACAACGACTGTTCTTCCTGTTCCAGAACCCGCTTACGAACTTCCAGGATATTAATTTGAGTCAGCGTATCAGCGATCTGAGCAAACCGAGCCTTACGACTATCACTTTGAAGGGATGTAACTTGAGTGTTACTCTCTGCGGTTGAGAGTTGTTCACCGAGAGTTAGCTCTGCTTCCTGCCTCAGTAATTCAGATACATTTCGTTGCTGCTCTCTTAGCGCTTGAATTACTGGGCTACCCTCTTTAAACCGAACCGACTCAGTAGCGATCTGAGCTTCTATTTGCTGTAGACGTACCAACAGTTCTTGATAAGGAATTCGTTCACTCAAGGCCAACGCAGCCAGCGCTTCACTACTTGTCAGTCGCACCGTTCTTTGTAAATTGGCATAGAGCGCTTTTTGTTGGGCAAGCTCTTGCTCTGTCTCAAATCTTGCCACTCTCAATTTACTCCTTTGATTGGCTAATTCTGAAGCTAAAGCGCTAATGTCTGTTAGGTTGTACTTTTGTTGAAGCGCTTGTATCTGCTCTTGTATATCATTGACTTGCTCCTGCAACTTTGGAATTTGTTCATTAATAAAACTTACTCCTGAATTAATCCGAGTTCGTCGTTCATTTAAACTGTATTGTAGGTATTTGTTGGCAAGTTTTTCCAGAACAAATAATGTTTTTTGGGGGTCTTCTGAGTCATACAAAACTTCGATCAGTTTAGTGCCGCCTTCTCTGATATTTTCCCCGACAACTACTTGCTTAACAGTTAATTTACTTCTGAGATCAAATTCCTCAAATTCTGGATATTTAGCCTGCACTTGTTTAACAACTTCAGATAGTATGCCCGGACTTTTTAAAATTTCAACTTGAGTGGTGTAGTCTAGCTCCGCTCTAGCTACGCCGGTGCCAGTTAAGGCACCGGGGTTGGTTCTTTGAGCTTCAGAAGTTAGGGGTTCCACTAAGAGGCGAAAATAGCCCCTGAATTCCAGAGTGGGTGAAGGAATCAACTCAAATGCCAGCCCACCAAATAAGATGGCAGGAATCAGACTTACCCACCCTTTTCTGAGTAAAATCCTGATCAGTGGGGGGATGATATTGGCTTTTTTCGCCTTGGGAGCGTTTTCTGGATCCACCTCATCGTCTATGTATGGCAGTGGTGGCGGCAACTGCGGCGCTACCGGCTGAACCGGTGACAGTTGCTTAAAATCCTGTGCTGGTTCGATTTTATTTTCACTGTACTGTTCACTGTACTGTTCACTGTATTGTTTTGTTTCCATTGTCGCCTCTGCGTGGGTCAGCCATTGCGATCAGCACTAGACAAAAGCCAGATCCCATATCTGGGTATTTTGATTCTGGGTATTTTGATCTAGGTACTATTATTGTAAGCTTTTAGTCCTTTGACTACTCGCTGGCGCGTCTTCCTGGGGTTTTGGAGAAAAAAGTTCTGGATTGTCGCCGCATCAACACTTTGTCTAGGCTTGCTTTACGCGATCGCCTTTGTTTTTTTGACAATTCACACTGGGATTACCTCCCATTTTACCTAGAAGCCGATCGCTTTTTTGTTCAGACGCTTCACCCTAAAAAAATGAGTGTTGAAATGAGTGTTGATAATTGTCATCAACACTGCTCGACAATCTCGCTATTTTATGGTAATAAAAAATTAATAAATTCAGATAATTTAACCGTTTTTTTTCGGCCAATTCATACCGAGAGAATATTGGTTTTTAAAGCTCACTGATTGAAGAGATTTTTGTTCAGCATTTTGTTCAGCATTTTGTTCAGCATTTAAGGATGAGAGGAATAAGTCGATAGTTTCCTGCTTCACCCATCCTTTTTGAACCGCCAATTCTCCAAAGCGTAAATTTACTTGATTTTGTTCTGCTAAGATGCGGCTGATTTGTAAATCATCTAACAAACCAGCCTCTTTGAGATATTGACCCAAAGGTTGTGGTTTCATTCGGGACAATTCAGGAAATTTTTCCGCAAAGAAATCAACAGTTTCCGGCTTCAGCCACCCCTGCTGCGTCAAAATATCTCCTAAACGCAAGTTGGGATTTTTATGTTGCTGTTCTAAAATGAATTCTAGTTGGGCATCAGAGATTAATCCTACTTGTCTCAAATGTACCCCTAGAGGAACTTTGTAATTGTAACGATTAATTTTTTGCTTGAACAATAGCCAGAAAAATGGCATATCTTCAATGAGGTAACGTTTGGCCAAGCGTTGCGGTTCCGACATCAGGCGATGCAGCCATTCTATGCCCAGTTCACTCATCCATTTTGGCGCTCGCACCCGATAACCAGCTTCAAAATCAATGGTAGCACCAATGGCCAGAAACACTTTAACATTATTCAGTCGATGCTTATACTTAGCAACCCACTTTTCTTGTTTAGGGGCGCCGACCCCAATACCTAAAACTGTCGCGCCTGATTGATTAATTAAATCAATAATATAGTCACACTCTGGCTCATTTTTTTCAAAGCCAAAAGAGGGAGAATAAGCGCCGACTACCATGTTTCTGCCCACCCGTTCATTAATTTTTTGCTGGGCTTGTTGGGCAACTCCTTTCGCCGCTCCCAAGAGAAAAATTGTGACATTTTCATCATGCTTATAGTATTCATAAAAAGCGGGAAAAAAATCCGAGCCTGATAATTTTTCTTTGAACGGATTTCCCAAAAATTTCGCCGCATACATTAAAATTTTGCTATCGCAAACTCGATAATCTGCTGTCTGATAAGCGTAATAAAAATCTGGGTCTATTTGTAGCTTCATTAAATGATCTACATTCGCGGTGACAACAAACCCACCCTTCTTAAGTTTTTCTAAAAGTTCAATTTTAGAAAAATTGTCCAGTAATACGTTAAGAATCTTGACTTGACTCATAAAACTCTCCTGTTATATTCATCAGTTAACTAGAATATTTCTAGGTGTCTTTTGGCCGCTGAATTAATTGGGAAATTTGCTTGAGCTAATTTTTTCGCTCTGATGTCGCTCTGATGCCGATATGATGCAGTTGTTTGCCATTACAGGCAGAGTGCGTTTCCCTTTTTGGTTGTTTAATTTATCTATTTTTATTTAACCATAGCATAATCAACCTCTTCACCCGAATATCTTTACAAAAGTTTTAAATTTCTCCCTTGTCTTACCCCCTTAAGTCTTCTCAGTTTTATGAAATCTTCACAAAGCTAAGGTTTTTCTCAGGAAAAATAAATATGCACTTATTGTCCCTATCCCGGCGATATGGTAGAGAAGCCTCCGCTCCAGAAGCTCCCCTGATTGATCGCCTTGTTCCTTGGAGATATCGCTGAGATATCGCTGAGATATCGCTGTTTAATTGGGCTGTTTAATTGGGCTGTTTAATTGGCAAATTTGAATTCTTTGACATCTAAAATTAATAATTAAACCCAAACATAGGTCTAACTATCCCCATTTGGTGGCTGAATAAATTTGAAAAATAACCGAATAAATAAACAAATAGTTCAAGTGATTACTAAATTAAAAGTTATTTTACGAAAATTTAATTTTAAAATAGAATAGATAATTTTTATTTTATTTTAATTGAGTAAATTAAAAATGAAAAATATGCGAGTTATATATATTTATGGATTTTTAAATATTCTCCAGCAAAAAACGCTGCATCTATCTGTTACGTCGAACTCGCAGTTTTATTCAAAAAAATTATGCTAAAATTGACGATAATGGGCGAAACAGCAAAAAATCGAAAGCCCAATGTGGTATTTTCCACCCGTCCTCATGAAGGTACAGCGACCCATCCTGAAGGGGTGATTTTATATATGCGAACTGCGGAAGAAAATGATTCTCTCGCTTGGGTTGATTTGCCAGGAAATAGCGTCACCAAATCGCAATTAGCTATTCTACGGGCTGCCGCTTGCCACCCAGAAACCCCGGCAATTCCTCGCCATCCCGAACATCACGAATTAGTCCAAAAAGGGGCTGACTTAATTGAAGAAGAAAAGAAAACTCTGGGCGGTCAACTGGGGCGTCCCTCCGGGGTGAGATTTCGCACTTATGAATGAACGCTTAAAGCGGTATGTGCAGGAATGGAAAGGGACATTATTTGTTACGGAAGATTTGCATAAGGATTTACATAAGGCGGTTAATTTGATTTATAACCATCCCTGGCGACCATCGGCGATCGAACGGTTAAACCGTTCTTTGAGACTTGGCATCAGCAAGCGCGAATTTGCCCAATTAGTTGTTTCTCTCTACTTAGACGATCGCCTCTGTTTAATCAACCAAGATACCGCCACTCAGCAATCAGAAATTATCTGTTCTCTAGGATTATTTACCCCGATGAAATGGTATTTTACCACAGAGACACAGAGAAGCACAGAGAAAAATTGGCAGGAAATAATAATTGTTATCCCTGTCTTCTGTGTCTCTGTGGTTTACTATAATATTATGCTATGATATTTTATCATTATGCTATGATATTTTATCCTATATTGTAGCATAAACCAATCGACAAAATGGTGCGTTACGGCGGGGTTAATCACATTTTGGGTTAAATTTGTTAATTTGTGCCGCCTAACACAACGCAAAGCCCAAATAAACCTTATTTCGGGTAAAATATAACTATAAGTAACTGTAAATTCCCAATTTGCTATAGAGTCAACCGTGTTTTTTAGCATTATTATTCCTACTTACAATCGTTGGCCGATTCTGTCAAAGTGCCTCAAAGCCTTAGAACAGCAAAATATCCCCCCAAACCAACCCCTAAATTCCCCAGTTTCCGGCTATGAAATTATCGTTGTTGATGACGGTTCGACTGATGATACGATTCGGTGGTTGCGATCGCACTCTGAGGAATTGCCTCACCTCCGCTGGTTAGAACAACCCCATTTAGGCCCAGCGGCAGCGAGAAATTTAGGGATTAAATCCGCCCAAGGGGATACAATTATTTTTATCGATAGTGATTTAGTCGTCACGGAAAACTTTCTCCTTGCCCATGCTACCGCATTACAACAAGCCCAGGAAAAATTCGGCCATTCCCGCATCTTTACTTACGGGGCTGTGATCAATACTTGCAACTTTGAAAATCCCACCAGCGAACCTTATAAAATCACCGATTTTTCTGCTGCTTATTTTGCTACGGGAAATGTGGCGATCGCGAAAAATTGGTTAGAACAAGCGGGGTTATTTGACGAGACTTTTTCCCTCTACGGTTGGGAGGACTTAGAACTAGGAGTCCGGCTAAAAAAACTCGGATTAAAACTAATTAAATGCCCGGAAGCAGTGGGTTATCACTGGCATCCCCCATTTGCCTTAGACCAAATTCCCCGACTAATTGACCGAGAAATTCAACGAGGTAAAATGGGCGTAATATTTTACCAAAAACATCCCACTTGGGAAGTCCGTTTAATGATTCAAATGACTTGGTTGCATCGCCTGCTTTGGGGCACTCTTTCCCTAGGAGGAATGGTGAACGAACGCACCTTATCTGGTTTTTTACAATGGATGATTAACCGAGGAAAATCGCAACTTGCCTTAGAAATTGCCCGCATATTTCTCAACTGGTACAACGTCCAAGCGGTTTATCAAGCTTATGCCGAATTAGTTCCGCCCCAAAATCCCCCAAGTTACTAATTACCAATTCAGTATTAACCTGGGGAAATTATAGTTATTTCAATTAAGATTGATAAAAATATATCGGGGCGCAAGCGTTGCGCCATTCAGAGTTTTGTATCAATTTCAATTGAAATAACTATTAATTTGAGATTAAATTCGAGAGCGAAAGGGAATTTTGGCAGTTTTGGGAAATTAGTCGAAAAATTTAGTCATCTTGTGCTACCCTAATTAAGTTGTGAAAAATCGCACATCTGGGGTTTCGGGTGTTTTCAATCCGGTGTTTTCAATACCGATGAATACCGATGAATATTTTGAAGTGTTTTGGATTGAAGTGTTCTGAAGTATTTTGAAGTATTTTGAAGTATTCTGAAAATCCGCCCAGATGGAGGATAAACCCGAACGAGGAGAATCAAAGATCATGCCAGTTGTATCATTAGCCGAAATGCTAGAGTCAGGGGTGCATTTTGGCCACCAGACCCGACGGTGGAACCCCAAAATGGCTCCTTATATTTTTACCGCTCGCAATGGAGTGCATATCATTGACTTGGTGCAAACTGCCCAGTTAATGGAAGAAGCTTATGAGTATATGCGGAATGCATCGTCCAAGGGTCAAAAAGTTTTATTTGTGGGTACCAAACGCCAAGCCGCAGGAATTGTGGCAGCAGAAGCCAACCGTTGCGGTTCCTACTATGTGAACCAACGCTGGTTGGGGGGGATGCTTACCAACTGGGAAACCATCAAACGCCGTGTTCAACGCCTCAAAGAATTAGAAAGCTTGGACGACAGTGGATCTCTAGATCGGCGACCCAAGAAAGAAGCTTCTACCCTGCGCCGGGAAAAGGCCAAACTGCAAAAATATTTGGGCGGCATCAAGAATATGCGGAAAATCCCCGATATCGTAGTGATTGTGGATCAACGTCGGGAATACAACGCCGTACTCGAATGCCGAAAATTAGATATTCCCATTGTCTGCTTGCTGGACACCAACTGTGACCCAGACTTGGCGGATATTCATATTCCGGCCAATGATGATGCAATTCGCTCGATTAAACTAATTGTGGGTAAGTTAGCTGACGCTATTTACGAAGGTCGTCACGGAGATGCCCCTCAAGACTTAGATTATGAGGAGTACGAAGACGACTACGAAGACGAGGACGAGTACGAAAATGGTGACAATTCATCGGATTATATTGACGATGAATCTGACGATTCTGATGACAATTAATTCATTTTCACTGGCAATGAATTAATTAATAAGTTAACAATAAGTTAACCCTTGACTGACTGGTTTAACGATGTAAAGTATTAAATAAGTAAATAAAATACTAAAATATTAAGTCAGTTTAAACCAGCCGTCAATTTTCTCTGTTCAAACTAACCATAAATTTCTCAAGTAAGGCAATATGGCGGAAATATCTGCACAAGCAGTAAAAGAACTGCGCGAAAAAACCGGCGCAGGCATGATGGACTGCAAAAAAGCGCTGAAAGAAAATAACGGTGATCCCGTAAAAGCGGCAGAATGGCTGCGGCAAAAAGGCATCACTTCCGCAGACAAAAAAGCCGGACGGGTAGCGGCAGAAGGTCTTGTAGACAGCTATATCCACACTGGGGGACGCATTGGGGTTTTAGTGGAAGTGAACTGCGAAACTGATTTCGTTGCCCGTCGGGAAGAGTTTCAGACCCTAGTCCGCAATATTGCAATGCAAATTGCCGCTTGCCCGAATGTGGAATATGTCAAAGTTGCGGACATTCCCGAAGCGATCGTCCAGAAAGAAAGAGAGATCGAAATGGGTCGGGATGATCTAAGTGGCAAACCGGAAAATATTAAAGAAAAAATTGTTCAAGGTCGCATTGAGAAGCGCCTGAAGGATTTAGCTTTAATGGAACAGCCCTATATTCGGGATCAGAATAAAACCGTAGAGGAACTGGTTAAAGAAACTATTGCTCAACTCGGTGAAAATATCCAAGTTCGTCGGTTTGTCCGCTTTGTTTTGGGTGAAGGCATTGAGAAAGAAGAGAAGAACTTTGCGGAAGAAGTGGCCGCTCAAACCGGTGGCAGTAAGTAACACTATAATGGTCATGATTTAAGTGATGAAAGGTAAAAGAAAAACTTTCTGTTTCTTTTACCTTTTACTTTTTCGGTGATTATCGGTGATTATCATCGGTGATTAAGTTATTTAAATGTCGAAAACCGGGAAGATATGTCCAACAGCCTGAGACAAGTTGAGCAACAATTAGCTGCGATCGAGCAATCTTCACAAGCTTTAGCCAACGAGTTGCAACACACTTTCTTGAGTTACTTGAAGTGTTTGGGAACTGCGGTTAAAAAACAACTGATTTTAGCCAGTTATTATCTATGTACTCAAGGATATCCCGAAGCTTTTCTAAGTTTATCTTTTAGAGAAAGACAGGAGTTACAATCAGCCATTCGGCAAAATGCTCTGAGCGCTGTTCAGGATTTGTCGATTTTGCTGACTTCAAGTTTAAGATTCATAGCGAATTTAGCTAATAGAATCGAAACCGATGACTTAGCCGAACACTTAAAGGGAGATGACTTAGAAGTTGGCAATGATTTAAATTGTTTAGAAGATTTTTTAGACGCAGCTAAGGCAAAGGCAGAGGCAGAAGCAGGGAAAGGAATAGAACCAGGGAATTCCAGTTTAAACTTCTCAGAAAACATTTCAGAGGTAGAATCTATCGCAGCTGGTGCATGGTTAAAAACTCCCCACCGCGTTTCTCAGTGGTATAAAACTTTAGAACAAGGGATTCAAGAAATTTTAAGAGCGGTTTCCCGGAAGACGAATAAAGATTTACAGTCCTATAAAATTTTACCGGAAAATTTACCGGATTTACCGGATATTTTGTTAGAAACTGGCTTGAAAAAGTCGCTTTTTATTGAACCTACAGGAAATCTGCCCAATTTGGCCAACGTTACTAGAGAAATTAGCAATGATTCTGCATCAAAAAGTTCTCAAAATAGAGAAGAAAAATCTCGAGTAAAGATGACTTTTTTAAAAATATATTTGCGTTTGTCAGATATTGAATTTGCTGAGCCTGTATTGATGGCTAAACGCCACCAAATCTGCGAAATTTCCCATAGGTTAGATAGTCTTTTAAAGGAGTATGAAAAGAAACAACAAGAGCGCATGATTGCAGCAGCTGAAGCTGCTTGGAGAGCGAGTTGGTTTGAAGATTAGGGGAAGTACCGTGATTACAGAATTACCAGATTGGGTTAGGTTACGAAAAGCCTTGTCTATTGAAGCGGAAAAAGGTTTTCAAGACTTGATGGGTCATCAATACCGTTTTAGCGAGTTTTTGCATTTGAGTTTAAAAAATATTCCAGCGGGATTGGGGGCTGCCGATCGCCAATTATGGCGTAGTTTAGCCAGTCAGTTTGCTGTCTATTCTCAATTAAATTCTGAACAGAGAAAAACCTTAATTGCCCAGACACAAATGTTTTTGTTACAAATGCAGCAATTACTCACTTTTCCACCAGATTCAAACTATACCCAGGAGCGAGCGACCCAGGGGAATTCTGGGGCAGAAAATCATCCTTCTACCCCAGGGAGAACCTCCCATCAATTTGTTAGATTAAACGGAAGTAAAAATCTAGATAAAAATCCCGAGAAAAATTCAAATCATCATCTAGATAAAAATCCCGAGAAAAAATCAAATAACAATCTAGATAAAAATCAAAACAATAATCTAGATAATAATCAAAGTATGGCGGCGTCTAATGCTATGTCTAGTAAGGAAAAATCAACCCAGTCCGGGCAAAAATCCACCGCCAAGAGTTCGCGCCTCGTTTCTCTGGATCAAGGTTTGACTTCGGTGCCGGGACTGGGAGACAAGACCGGCGATCGCCTCGCCAGATTGGGACTTTATACCGTGCGCGACCTGTTATTTTATTACCCAAGAGATCATATTGACTACGCTCGTCAAGTGCCGATCGAAGAATTAGAAGCCGGTGAAACTGTGACGATTTTGGGTAGAGTGAAACGGTGTAATTGTTTTACCAGTCCTAGGAATAAGAAGTTAAGTATTCTGGACATTGTGATCAAAGACCAGACTGGGGAAATCAAACTAAGTCGCTTTTTTGCCGGTCGGGTGAGTTCTCGTGGCTGGCAAGAACAACAAAAACGGCTTTATCCCGTTGGGGCAATGGTAGCCGCTTCGGGCTTGGTGAAAAAAAGTAAGTATGGTATTACCCTAGATAATCCCCAGTTGGAAGTGCTGGATCAGACGGGTGGGGAGTTGGACTCCAGCATCGTCGGTCGGGTCGTCCCGGTTTATGCCCTCACCGAGGGAGTCACCGCTGATGTAGTGCGACGGGCGGCGCTGAAAGTTTTGCCAATGGCGGAACTTTTACAAGACCCCTTACCCGTAGAACTGAAGAAAAAGTACGGGTTAATCGATTTACCAGATGCGATCGCCAATATCCACTTTCCCCCTGATCGCCATACCCTAGCAGAAGCCCGACGCCGTTTGGTCTTTGATGAATTCTTCTATCTCCAACTGGGACTACTCAACCGCCGTCAAGCGGCCAAAAAATCGGCCACCACCGGCATCTTAAAGCCCAAAGGGGAATTGATTGACAAGTTTTATCGGCTGTTGCCTTTTAAACTCACCCAAGCCCAACAGCGAGTCATTAGCGAGATTTTGAGCGATTTAGCAAAACCGGAACCGATGAACCGCTTGGTCCAAGGGGATGTGGGGTCTGGGAAAACCGTGGTGGCTGTGGTCGCCATGTTAGCCGCCATTCAATCCGGCTATCAAGCGGCAATCATGGCTCCCACAGAAGTCTTAGCGGAGCAACATTATAAAAAAATCGTTGCATGGTTCAATTTACTGCATTTGCCCGTAGAACTGCTCACGGGTTCCACCAAAACCGCGAAACGTAAACAAATCTACGCCCAACTGGAAACCGGCGAATTACCCGTGATTGTGGGAACCCACGCCTTGATCCAGGATTCGGTAAATTTCCACCGCTTAGGGCTGATTGTGATCGACGAACAACATCGGTTTGGGGTGCAACAGCGGGCGCTATTACAACAAAAAGGAGTCGATGGCGTTACCCATGTATTGACCATGACCGCTACCCCCATTCCTCGGACTCTTGCCCTTACTTTACATGGGGATTTAGATGTCAGCCAAATTGATGAATTGCCTCCCGGACGTAAAGCGGTTCAAACCACAGTCTTATCGGTAAAAGAGCGCCACGCAGCTTATGATTTGATTCGGCGAGAAGTTGTCCAGGGGCGACAAGCTTATGTGGTGTTGCCATTAATTGAAGAATCGGAAAAAATCGACTTGAAGTCGGCGAGCGAAGAATATCAGCGACTCCAGGAAGTGATTTATCCAGAATTCAAGGTGGGATTATTACATGGCCGGATGACTTCCGCCGAAAAAGAAGCAGCGATTAATCAATTTCGGGAAGGAAAAACCCAAATTTTAGTCTCCACCACCGTGGTGGAAGTGGGAGTCGATGTCCCCAATGCCACGGTTATGCTGATTGAAAATGCCGAACGGTTTGGCCTATCTCAACTACACCAGCTACGGGGACGGGTTGGTCGGGGGGCAGCGGCGTCTTATTGTTTATTAATGACCCATGCTAAGGCCACCGATGACGCCAAACAACGCTTAAATGTGATGGCCCAGTCTCAGGATGGCTTTTTAATTGCGGAAATGGATATGCGCTTGCGCGGGCCCGGTCAAGTTTTGGGCACTAAACAATCTGGTTTACCGGACTTTGCCCTGGCTAGTTTGTCCGAAGACCAAGATGTGTTGGTTTTGGCGCGGGATGCGGCGGAAAAAGTGATCGAAAAAGATCCCCATTTAACTCGCTGGTCGCTGTTAAAGCTGGAGTTAGACCAGCGCTATCAACGGCTGATGGGTGGGGCAATTTTGACTTAATGTGCGATCGGGGTGTGGGGGCCCGCCATCGGCAGAGGAGCAGGGGGGCTTTCGGGGCTTTCGGGGCTTTCGGAGCGAGGGAAAACAATTATCAATTATCAATTATCAATTACACTCCAACAACCAACAAACAACAAACAACAAACAACAACTAACAACCGACAACCGACAAACAACGCTTGACTTTGCAACCCACTACCTGTAAAGCTATGTGGAGGCAAAATCAAATCTGTCATTTCATTTCTACTTACAACAAAATTCAAGTGCAAGCAAACACTCTCGAGTTCAACCAGCCTCGGACAGAGGAGGTTTCAAAAACAACGTCCAATCCGCCATTTACTTTACAACAGTTAAAGGCAGCGATTCCCGCCGAATGCTTTCAACCTTCGACATGGCGATCGCTCTCATACTTTTTCCTGGATATCGGCATCATCGCGGGACTATACGCGATCGCGCATACCCTAGACTCCTGGTTTTTCTGGCCCGTCTTCTGGGTCATGCAAGGCACAATGTTTTGGGCCTTATTCGTGGTGGGACACGACTGTGGACATCGTTCATTTTCTCGCCATAAATGGGTCAATGACCTCTTCGGTCATCTATCCCATACCCCCCTCCTCGTGCCTTTCCACGGCTGGCGAATCAGTCACCGGACTCATCACCAAAACACCGGCAACCTGGACACCGATGAAAGCTGGTATCCAGTCAAACAATCTACCTACGAGCAAATGCTCTGGTATGAAAAATTCTTGCGCTTCGAGTGGGCTTTGCTATTTGTCTATCCCCTTTACTTATTTAAACGTTCTCCCGAACGACCAGGTGGATCTCATTTTCTGCCCGGTAGTCCCCTATTTAAACCCTCGGAAAAATGGGATGTGATTACTAGCACCATCTGCTGGAGTCTGATGGTTGGCTTATTAGGTTTCCTCACCTATCAATGGGGTTTGATGTGGCTGGTGAAATACTACCTCGGCCCTTACATTGTCTTCGTGATGTGGCTGGATTTCGTCACCTATCTCCACCATACCGATCCTGACATCCCCTGGTATCGCGGTGATGATTGGTGTTTTCTCAAAGGTGCGCTTTCCACTATTGACCATGATTATGGGTTGATCAACAATATCCATCACAATATTGGCACCCACGTCGTCCATCATATTTTCTTAAATATGCCTCACTACCATCTCAAAACCGCGACGGAGGCAGTTAAACCAATTTTAGGAGATTACTACCGTAAATCTGAGCGGTCAGTCTTTGAAGCTTTTTGGCGTGCTTACAAAACTTGTCATTTTGTCTCTAATGAGGGCGGACAAGTTTATTACCAAGCTAAAACTACCCTAGACAACAACCTAGACAACAAGTAGATTTATAAGATTGGCGATCGCTCTCGCTCACCAGTTTTTTGCTTGTCTTTTTGCTTGGCGTAATTCTGGGGGATGAGTCTTGAAATTACTTACAGGATTCATCCCCAAAATGAATAACAAAAAAATTACCAAAGAATCTATTTAATATTTTTCTTGGTTTTTTGACTGCATAATAATATTAATCATTGAGCATCATTGCTTTATTTTTTCATAAAAAAATGAATAATTCACCTAAAAAACGCTAAAAAACACGCTAAAAAAGAAAAGAACACAAATTAATAGCCCATGATTGATTTTTAGGCTATATTTCTATTATTATTTTGGCCAGCCCCGCTCAAAAAACCGGTTACTATGAGTCGGGTTTTCCGTAAAGAACTTCTTCTACTTCGGCATTAGTTTTGCCTAAAATTCTGGCGATTGGGGGAATTAAATTTGGGTCAATGGATTTACCGGCAAAAATATTTTGAAGTTCTTTGGGGGAGAGTTTGAAAGTATCGCAAAATTTGACAAATTCTGGGGTACTGACCTGTAAATCTTGTTGTCTTTCCCGCAAAAGAAAGGCGATCGCTCTTGGGCCAAACTTAGGTCGTTCCGCCAGACTCAGATACTTTTTCATTAGCGCATCTACTTTACTGGAATCTGCCCCAGCTTGACGCAGCAAATCTAAACAAGCGATCCGTAAAGCTTTGCGAAGTCTTTCCTCTTGATTCAAAGTTTCTATGATTTCTTCAGAATATTCAGGGCTGCAAAACCCTGCCAACGAACCTTGATACAAAATTGGCACATACAGATCGTGTCCCAATTCCCAAGAAGCATCTTTATTTGCTGCCATAATCTGACTTCCTCCTGAAAATGATATTCGCTAGTTTCTCAGAAACCATCGCCGATTGGCAAGTCATAGCAAATTCGGTGGTCAAAACCCAGGAGTAACGGACGCTAACGGTATCAGATCCAACGTGATGGGGGCAATCGCTGGCTTATATAGCACTTGTCAGCGTTATGAAGGACAAAAAAACTTGTCATTCCCGCGCGGGAACCCAGAAAACCTCTGCACTTCCCGAACGACTATAATCTCTATATCAGTGCGCTAGTAATGAAAGCGATCGCGCTCACCCAACCGCCGGGCAGCAAGTCAGGGTTTAACCACAAAGTGAGAGTCTGATGGTGTAATTGACTCACTCTGGTAAAAATCCTTACCAGAGAAACTTGGCAAATGAGACACCATAGTTTGAGAACAGTTTGAGAATAGTTTGAGAATAGTTTGAGAACAGTTTGAGAACAGTTTGAGAGCAGTTTGAGAACACAAATAGCCTTGGGATTGCCGCAACCATCCGCAACCATCAGTGTGCAGCCAATGCAGCCAAGTTCTACTTATACAAACAAAATACAAACAAAATTTAATCACAAGAGCTTAAACTATGCAGGAAAAACGTTTTTCAACGCTTTCTCATGGGCGATCGCACCAGCGAGTGAAAATACATTCACCAGGGAGCGGCTCTCTAGAGTTATCGGAAAACTGGGAACAACTCAGTCATCGAAGTGGGGCTGTGGTGGCGCCAACCCTGGAAAGTAGCCAAAAACAAGCCCCAATACTGGCCGCATTGTTAACGGAAATTTTATCGGTGATATTTCCGTATCAGGTGGAACCCCAAAAAGTCTCCATATTCTTAGGGGAGAATTTAGAAATAATTAAATCTTTACCGAATCATTTACAACAATGGCTGTCTACTCAAGCCCCTGGGAGTCTTTCCCGGCATCAGCAATTTACCTTTGCTTCGGTTTTAGTCGATTTTGGCGGTTTAATCTGGAAATTATCCGATGGACAAAAAGTGTATCGCCGAGAAGTAGCGATCGCCTGTGGTGAAACAGCGTTACATCTACTAGAGTCAGAAAAATTTTCTCAACCCTGGGGACAAATTCACAACAATCTAGCATTTGCTTATGCGGAAAGGCTGATAGGCGATCGGGCTGCCAATCTATCGCAAGCCTTCACTCACTATCGAACAGCCGTTGAAGTAATTGGTCGCCAAGCCTTCCCCAAACATTGGCACAGGCTAACAGTTAATCGAAGTTTATAGCACTTCTCAGAGTTATACAGTAAGACTTACGCCGCTACTTCCTACCTAGGATTTTGTCGGCGTTCTTCTCCGATAAAAAGCCCCGCATTATAGTGCGGCATAAGCGCGGCAGTCCGATAAAAATAAAAAAATCACACCCTCAAATATTCAAATGCGTTTTCCAGCAAGTTACTTTAAGGCAGATTTTTTCAAGGTGCTTTCTAATCCGATCCGGATTCAAATTCTGGATACCCTGCGTACAGGAGAAAAAAGCGTCAATGATATCGCTCACTGTCTGGAATTGGAAGCCTCTTCGGTTTCTCAACAACTGACGGTATTGCGTCGCAGTAACTTGGTAATTTCTCGCAAGCAAGGCAACCAGGTATTTTATAAAATCCGCGATTTGGCGATTTTTAAAGTGCTAGATGCCGCTTTGGAAGTGTTTAACAACCACCTAGTTGACGTGCGGGAAACTTTGGAAAAACTAGAGTGAGGCGGAGGGGCTTTTGGGGTGTAGGGTGTAGGGTGTAGGGGGAATAATTGATAATTGATAATTGATAATTGATAATTGATAATTGATAATTGATAATCATGTTTAATTGTCAATTGTCAATTGTCAATTGTTAATTGTTTTCCCCCGCTCCTCTGCTCCCCTGCTCCTCTGCTCCCCCGCTCCCCTGCTCCTCTGCTCCCCTGCTGCCCCCACTGTCGCTCGCTGAATTTTTAACTTTCGTTCACCACCACGGGATAAGGAATCAAGCGTTCATAATCTTGCAGGGTGCCATTAGATAAACAGCAACCGATAATCTCTCGACCTACGGGGTCAAGATCCGGTTCGAGAAACTGCTTAATTTGCTGGTCAAAAAATTTCTTGAGAATTTCTGCACCGCGATCGAAAGCTTCATCGCCGACTTCCGGCTGTAAATTGACCCGAAAAAACCAATTACCAATAGTTTGGCCTTCCACAATCATCGATCGCAGAGTATAGCCCAACAGGGAACAACGAGAAGCCACCGCTTGCTCGCGACTAATTCGAGCGCCACCACGACGAGCGAGATATTCCCGTGCGATCCACTGAGGCATAAAGCCCACTTCCCAAGCCCCAATATGCTGATTGGGACATAAAACATAACGCACTTTAGGAGTAGAAATAATTTGTTGCAGAATTAAATTCGCTTGAGTCACCCGCCGACCCGTGGCAAAAGGCCAATAAGAACCGACCCCCTCCGAAGTCATCCCTTCTTTTTGCACAATACTGGGGTTAGCGTAGCCGCGAGGAGCAACCAGTCGCCACAGCCAAGCTAGGGCAGGTGGCAGAAAATGTAGTAAACCGATAATTCCATAACTGGGCAATTCCTTAGTACAAGGCGGAGTGCGTACCCCAAAACTGCGAATATCCACACTTACGGGACCGTTCACCACTCGCGGAATAATTGCTCGCGGAATCACCACACGGGGGTTGGGGCAAGGTTGACCCGGTGCGTCCTCAATATGATCCCAAATCAGGGCAGTGCTATGGGGAGGCGCATCAATATTCAGGAATAGCAGGGGTTGTGGGGGATGGATAGTCAATTCTTCCAGGGCGGGGTCTGTGCCGTAGCGAGTGATATGGTTCAAGCGAACAAACCAGGCATTTTCTGCATCCATCACCGCCAGCTTATCTCGATTTTCCGGTCTGCGGAGGCTGGGATGGCACAATGCCATGTCATCGGTGACAGGATGCAATTCGCAGCCTCTGGGCAAGATTAAAGTGCGCTCGTCTCCAGTGATGATATTTTTCCCTAGCAACAGACTACCGTCAAAGCGACGGTGAATTTGCTCCAGCATTTCGCTTTTACCGCCGCCACTTGCCCCTTCATGCATCAAGGTGATGTGATTATCGTAGGGAGTGACGACTCTAACGGTGGAAGCGTGAGCGGTAATCCAGTTTTCTTGTTCGCCCAAAGTTAACAGAATGCCGTAAATCCCTTTTTTGGCACTCGGCCCAGGATAGAGGTTGTAGCTGAATATTTCGTGTAAACCAGGACAACGATTGTGGACTACCACTTGTTTGCCGCCAAAGACTGTATGGCGGAACGGCGGAGCCACATAGATTACCCCGCCTAGGGCAAATTCTGGGCCTAAGCTGGCTGGGTCGTGAATTCCTTGGAGCAAGGATAGTCCAAAGGCAAAAAATCCGGCATTGGCTGGTGCCACAACTACAATCTCTGGGCCTTTGCCTTGAACCCCAGCCACGAATACAAATAAGGCCAGTTCCTGGGTTTTCAGCCATTCAAAAGTCTGCGATCGCAGGGGACCAAAATCAGAGCCATACCGGGAACTAAAGGTCTTTTTATTAGTGGGTTGGTTGTCGCCAATTACCATGCAATCGGGATCGCGTCGTCGCATATAGGGCTCGGTATAGTTAGCGCAAATACCATTTTTAACTTTGCATACCACCGCTTCAACTACTTTGCCCCGACCGGGAATTTCGTATGCTACTTCATGATAACCGGGCATTGAGGTATTGGACTGGGCATCCCGAACCGCCAATTCGATCAGTTCCTCCACGTTTGAGGCAAAGGTAAAACCGGGGCAGCATTGGAGAATATCGATCAGTTCTGGAGGTAGCTTAAAACTAGGAAGCGAATTTATTTGTGCCATAAACTTCCCGAACCATCTATTAATAAAAACTACTGGAACTACCTGGCAGATTTTGGTGAAATTGCCCTTTCATCTTTCTACAGAAGCGAGGCAAAATTTCTCTGCTTGCTTTGGCTGATAACGACTAGATCGGCAATGATTAGCTCGGCAATGATTTGAAGAGCAATTCTTTTCTTCTGCATGATTTAGTAGCCTAACAGTAAAAATTATCCATGCCGCTGAATCGTTATAAAGTTTTAATATTTTCTGGTTTTGCAGACTATTTGTATGTTTAAATATTTTTAAATATTAGTCTATGAATATGAAAAGTTTTGCAGATTCATATAAAGCGATTTAAAGCATAGTCATTTAAATTGTGATTGATACAATGCTTGCGCCCCCAAAGCTTTGTATCAATCACAATTGAAATGACTGCTTACCTAAAGGCTGACCAGTGGATATCCCTCAAGCAATTGCGGGATAATCTGCCGATTTATCAACCGTGACATGATGTTTTTCCGCAGAAATTTTTGAGATTTTTGGTTGCTGTATCGGAATTTCAATATAAAATGTTGTACCTTGCCCTGGTTCTGATTTACATATTAGGGAACCGCGATGTTTTTGTACCACAATTTGATAGCTAATAGATAACCCTAAGCCGGTGCCTTTGCCTACTGGTTTGGTGGTAAAAAAAGGGTCAAAAATTCTGGATTGCAATGCGGGGGGAATTCCCGGCCCGTTATCCTTAACTGAGATTAAGACGCGATCGCCATTAATCACTTCCGTCTGAATCTCAATTTTACCGGGTGGCCGTTCCCCGTCAACCGTTGACTGGTGGTTTTGGTCTGAGTCTAAAGCATCGATCGCATTAGCCAGCAAATTCATAAATACCTGATTCAAAGTCCCCGCATAGCATTCGACGTGGGGTAAATTGCCATAGTTTTTGATCAACTGAATATTATTCGCTTTGAACCGATGTTTCAGAATTACCAAAGTGCTGTCGATGCCCTCGTGAATATCCACCTTTTTAATATCTGACTCATCCAAGCGGGAGAAATTACGCAAATTCAGGACAATCTCCCGGATTCTTTCCGCTCCCATCTGCATTGACGAGATCAACTTAGGTAAATCTTGGCGGATAAATTCAAGATCGATTTCCTCTTCAAATGCCGTAATTTCATCAATCTCTTTAGGGCAATGTTTCTGATAAAGGGCAATCAGTTCCAATAATTGTTTGGCATACTGATTGGCATAGTTAATGTTACCGGAAATAAAATTAACTGGATTATTAATTTCGTGGGCAACCCCCGCCACCAGTTGACCCAAAGAAGACATTTTTTCACTGTGAATCAGTTGAGTTTGAGTCTGCTGGAGATGTTCAAGGGCTTGGCGCAATTCAGCGGTGCGTTCTTCTACCCGTCTTTCTAATTCTTTGTTACATTTCTGAGTCAGTTCTGCTTCATAGCGTTTCAGTAAATTAATATAAGCATTGGAATGATAGCGCAGTCTGGCAATAAGTTCAAGCGGATCCGGGAGTTTCACCAGATAATCATTTGCCCCATTAGCAAATGCTTGCGCTTTCAATTCGGGAGCTTCATAAGTAGACAGAACGATAATAGGAAGTTCGCGAGTTGCGGGATGAGCGCGGAAAAATCGCAATAACATTAACCCATCAATTTCAGGCATAACTAAATCCTGGAGAATCACCGTCGGATTTAAGTTCATGGCCATCGGTAATGCTTGAGTGGCATCTTCACAGTAATAAAAACTAATTTCTGGTTGAGAATTAATCATCCGCCGCACGGCTTCAGCCACAATTGGCTGATCGTCAATCAGCAACACCTTGATAGTTTCTTGAAGCAAAGGACTTGTGCTTTTTGGTTTAGTTTTTTCGTCACCTGATGTTTGTCTGTTCATAGATTTCATGGCAGGGTAACTTTTTTTTCGAGTGATAATTTCTTCAGATATCGAATTAATTTCCAACAATTATTAATAGTTATTAAGATTTCCCAGAGTGATGATTTCCAAATATTCATGCAGTATTAATTTAGGTGATTTTTAGGTGGAGCGATATTAAATAAAAAAGCTGTATTTTAGGTTTTGAGATTACATCAGGACTGGGTATCGATGTTGGCTATGGTCAACCAAACAAAGGTAAAAGCCCAATCAGTCTTAATGTGTAATGAATTCTTATTATGGCTAGATTATAGCATATTGCTGGCATTTGGTGAACTATCTATCAAAATTCTGCCAGCCACTTGATTCAGTGAATTTTCTTATTTTTACTTTTATTATTGCATGATAAATCCGTAAATTTACGGATGAAGATTTATCAGGGAATCCATAAATTTACTGATAATTTGTTTTTGGTTGCTGGTTTTTGCTTGCTTGTTATTTCTTTAAAGCCTACAACTAATACGCAAGCTAACTCAAAAATTAGGAGTCATCGGCAACCAATCAATATTTATATCAATATTTATATCAATATTTATATCAATATTTATATAGTCACTTCAACTGTGATCGAGACAAAACATCAGGGGCTCCAAGGACGCCGCGCCTCTACTACCGCTTGGGCTTCGCCCTCGCGCCCATGTTGCATTGTTAATGGGCAACGGCGTTACATGAATTCTATAATTCCGCGCCCACCGTCAATTCTGACTAAATCACCGTCGCGGAAAATCTGGGTGGCATCGTGAATACCCATTACGGCGGGAATTCCATATTCACGGGCAATGATCGCCCCATGAGAGAGTTGACCGCCGACTTCGGCAATGAGACCCCCAGCCTTAGCCAGCAAAGGGGCCCAACCGGCATCAGTGTAAGGCACAACCACAATAGTTTCCCGGTTAAGATTGGCAGATAATTGCAAGGTTTTCATAATTTTGATCCGACCTTGAATCACCCCTGGACTGGCACCAATTCCTTGAATTTGGGCGGCGGAAATTGGCAGGTAAGAGGATGGATTCGTGGGCGGGGAATTGCCATAAACCACGAAGGGAACTGAGGTAATTTCGGCATCTTGTTGCCGTTGATCTCGACGGGCGGCGATTAAGTCATACAGAGGGTCGATGACTTGTTCGATTTGTTCGGGATTTTGGCAAAGGTTCCCTAAATCCAGCGTCGCCAGCTGCCGAATTTCTGATAATTCTAAGAAAAATATATCGCCAGGTTCAGCAAGTAATTCGGCATTTAACCAAATTTTTTCTAGGGCTAAGATACTCCAGCGCAATTCCGCTAAAAATTTACTATAAATTTCTGTCACCTTGCCTTTGAGTTGCAGTCGTTTTTGGACGAGTGAAGTCTGGACTTTTTGGGCAGTCGGTTTGGCAGGAACCTGGTCGGCAGAACAAAGCAGTTGGGCAAATAAATTTCTTAAGAAACTGGGGTTTTCTTGCCAACGAGGAACGGTGATATCGGTGGCTGTTTCGCTGAGGTAGCCGTATTGGTTGAGGAATTGTTCAAATTGAGCGAAAACCGTTTGACCTTCGGGAATTTCGGCTAAGATGGCAAATAGTTGGGAACAGTCCCCGCCTTGGTTTTGATAGTCTGGCAGCAGTTGATTTAAATTCGGTAGCAGCATCCGGGTGTTGTTGGCCAGTTCTTGCAGCGATCGCACTGCCGCCACTTCGGGAGTTTGGCTATAGTCTAATTCCGTATCAGGTACTCGCAATAAAGCCCGACGGAAGGCAAAACTTAACGGGGCTAAAATACTGTAGTAAGTGCAATCGGACAACAACTCTAATATCGTATCGATTCGTTCAATTAGGGATTGGGGAGTTAGGGAAGTTAATTTTGTAGCAGAGAAATCCCAACTTTGATCCCGTTGTTTTGCCAGTTTAGTTAATCCGGGTTTAAACCGATTTTTATAGGCTCTGTAAAAGTCATCAGCTAGTTGAATTTCCCGCCGGATTAGTCGTAGTAAACCGGGAATATTTTTCACCGTGGCAGCGAGGGGCGGTTTACTAAATTTAGCTCCTCTGGTGAGAAATTCTAAGCTTTCCGGGGGTAAACCCATGCGGCGAAAAATTTCTCCTAGTAAAGAGGCGTTAAAATAAGCGCGAGCATAGTGTAAGGTGGCGGTTGCTTGAAAATCAAGACCTTGGGCTTGGTCTTGGAGGACTAGGGTAAAAAGTTCGCCCCACACACCACAGGTTAAGGGGCGATTTATTGACCAAGTGAGGGGATGAATGATTCCGGGGATGACTTCGGCGGCAATTTTGCGCGTCCAGATGGGTAGTAAGGTGGTGATGGGACGGCTTTGCAAGATCCAAAATTTTTGGCCATCGTAAGTCCATTCGATGTCCTGGGGAATGCCGTGATAGCGGTTTTCGATGTGGCGGGCTAAAAAAGCGATTTGTTCGATGACGATCGCCGGAATATCCCCTTTGCCTTGGATGGGCAGGTTTAGGTCTGGGGGAAGTTTCCAAGGGCTATTTTTGATATGTTCCGGGGGACAGCCGGTGGGATCGATGGCAGAGGTGGCTGCTGCACTGACCAAAACTTGATAGCGTTCCGGGGTTTTTCTGCCAGAGACGACTTGGCTACAGTCTCCCGGTAAGGCTTCAATAATTACCGCGTCTCCCTGACGCTGGATCGGGTCACGACTGAAAGCGACCCCAGAAAAGACGCCGCGAATTTGGGGCTGAATTAAGACTGCGATTCGCGGGAGCGATCCGCCTTGCGGAATCGCTGCATCCCCAATGTTTCGATCTTGGCGATATTGGATTGCCCCAGGGCGATCGTAGGAGTTGAAACAGTCCGTAATCGCTTGCTGCAATTGCTCGCGATCGCAAATGTTGGAAATACTGGCATATTGGCCCGCTGCCGAAGCGGTATCTAAATCTTCATTAATCCCGGAAGACCGGACAATAAAAGGAGACTCGGGACTAGGGTTCAGGGTTTTGATCAAAGCTTCTGGGTCATCTCCGGGCAGCAGAATCCATCCTGGGGGCACCGGATAGCCCCAACGTTTCAGTTGCGAAAGGGTTGCCGCTTTTTGACCGACTTTGCTCGGATCTAGGGGTTGGGAAAGAGTTTTGCAGGCGCGATCGCCCTGAAAAAAACGAAACATTTTCTCCGACTCCCGGTGAGTTTCTTCTGGGGGGAGGTCTAAATCATCGGGCATTTGGGCATAAATCCAAAATAACAACAGACTTAGAATAGCGGCTAATCCAGTTCGCTCCCACTGTTGCCAATATAATAGTGCCGTAATCGTGGGCATGAGAATCAACACCCCAGTCCGTCCCCATTGGCGTTCCCGCAAAATGGTAAAACTCACCCCACCAATCAAAAAAATCAACCCAGCAATGCGCCAGTCGTGAACCACAAACCCCCAGACGACATTGGTAGTTCCGGCGCCTTTGCTCAACCAATAACGACCCATGACCAAAGCAATTAAAGCCACCAATTCCCACTCTGGGTTTTGGGGAAAAAATTGCCTCGCCAATAAAACCGCCGCAATTCCTTTGAGGGCTTCGGAAATCACCGCCAAAATTCCCGCCAATTTACCGCCGTGGTAAAAGGCTGCGGACACACCAATATTGCCCGTACCCAATTCGGCCAATTTCCGCCGAGTCACGACCCATGTAATCCAAGAGATTAGGGGTAGTCCGCCCAATATGGGACAGACGGTGAAAATCAGAAAAGCACCCCAAACTTGCGTTAAAGTCATTGAGCGATAAAAACTAACTAATTCTGTTGATTCTTCCGTCCCCTATAGTTTAGATCCTTTGTCAAGTGGTTGGTGATGTTTGTAAATGATCAAAATAAACTAATACAGAGGTTTTCCAATTAATCAACCACAGAAAAAATATGTATGTAGGGGCGATTCGCTTGCTTGCCCCTACAGAGGGTGTAGTTTACTTAACAGAAAAGCGCTGTAACGGAAGGGAGGAAAACTAACGAGAGGAGCAAAACCTAGTTACTGGCCGGGGAATGCCATCATCAGGCCAGTTTACTGTTACATTATTATGCTGGCACTTTAGGGATACCTTTGAGCCTTGCGGTACTTTTAGCTGATCTCCTTGATAAAGAAACGGATCCCAATCAAGCCGAAACAAATGAAAATCTGGCTCTGGATAACGTTTGATGTAAAATGGGTTGGTGCGTATGGGTATTGGCAACTCAAGCTTAATTTTAGCAATTACTTCTGGCATAAAATTTCTCCTTGGTTTATTTTTTCTAAAATCGGCCAACGTTTTTCATATTGTCTAATCCATTCTAACTGTTCGCTATTTTCTGGCATATCAATCTTCTCATTGCATTGCTCCCAATATTTTTTTTCTTGCTTCCATGAGGTACTGCATATTCCGCTTTCTTTTGCCTTATTTTGATTTATCTCTCTATAGGTTACTGCTAACAGGCAATCATGGTCGGGTTTTTTAGATAATTTAACTCCGGCATCACCTGTGGTTTCTTTAGCTTTTTTTTTCAGCGCTTGAAAGCCATGATTTAGAAGATGCATAATCCTGTTGATTCAAATAAGCCCAGCCCAAATTAAGCATTAAGTTATAGATTACGTCAGGGGTGGATGACTCCCTAGATTGCCAACCCAGGCTGACTAAGAGAATGGCGTCATTGGTATTATTTTGCATATTATATTCTCTGGCGAGTTGATTTAAAACTACTAGGGTAGCGTCTAAGGTTGGCTGGTCTTTTTTTGCCCGAGCAACTTGCAATCCTTCTCGAATAGTTTTTTCCGCCGCCTCATATTCAGGTTTTCCTTGTTCCACCAATACCTCAGCTAGTTTTGGATAAGCCGGAGTATATTTAAAATTCACCGCTAGTTCATACTTTTGTTGGGCAGCCTTCAGGTCTCCTGATTTTTGATAATGTTCCCCCCAATAATAAGCGATTTTAGGGACTAATAAATTATAAAATATCCAAATAGTTCCCCAAAGCACTAAAGAAATCAAGGCTGTAACTTCATGGACATATTTTTTATGAATATTCAAACTTTCTAGCCAAATTTGAAGCTCTTCTTTGCCTTTTTGGGTCAGGGCTTGTTTCCCAGAGAAAAAAGTCAAGACCGTTGGGGAAATTAGGGCAAATATCCCTAAAGCATTATCGAATTCTCCGGCAAAAACTTGGGCGGCCATTTCCCCGACTAAGCTAACGGAAATTGTTAAGAAAAACCAGGTTAAAAGATTACAAGGTAAGTCCAGGGAATCCCAGAACGAGAACCTTTTAGGCGTAGGGGCTGAAGGCTTGGGTTCGCAATACCACCACCAGGCACTTTGGGGGGGATGGAATATTTCCCGCCATTCATCTAAGTTAATTAGACTAATTAATGTTTGCCATTGTGGGGATTTTAAATAGCGATCGCCTCTATGGAGTTTTTCCAGTAGTTTTCCGGTGAAAACTGGGGTTTCTTGGGTTAAAGCCCATTGTACCCCATCACGAGCGGTCAGCACTTCTAATCTCTGTTCATCGGTTAACTCTTGGCTTAACTCTTGGAGGAAACCTTGGGCAGCAGTATCAATCGCCTTGTCAATTTCTTGATGCCATTGTAGAGAGCCAAAATTGGGTATTTCTACATCAGTGGCATCAGGATTAAAAGCCAGATTGATGATTTTAGCCGCGATCGCCTCTAAGGACTTTTCGCTCATCACCTGCTGAGTTGCTTGGCGGGTGACTTGCTGCAAATCAAGCTTACTTGTTTGAGAATTCAGCGCATCACGGGTCGTGGTTTTAACCAGGTGATTAAATACGCGATCTTGGACTATTTTCGCTCTGGCGATCGCTATTGTTTGGATCGTCTGCTGGACTGAAGCGATCGCTGCCTCGTACCGTTGAACTGCCGCTTCTAGTTCCGGGGGACTCATTACTTTTACCGCTGGTACTGATAGCCACTCATTCACTTAATCACATTTTTCCCTAGTTCCAGTATGAACCATAATTTTCCGATTGGGTGAAGCGATCGCTAACTTTCATATTTCTTAACATAAATACCCTAAACAGCCGATAGAATCAATTACCTCAGTCTTATCTTTGCTCCCTAAATTCTGCTACACTGGCAATTTGGGAAAAGCTGACCCCGGATCCACTATCTCTCGATACTTAATTAAGGAGCGATCGCGCCGAATTAAATCGCGGTGAAATCGCGACAATCTAATAATTATAATAATATTATTCTAATAATTTACAGAATTATTTACAAAATTTACAGAATATTTACACAAACCCAATTGAGGCGCTATGTCCTTTTAGTCTAAATCAACCTGAGAATTACAGTAGGTATTCTCATTGGGCAATATTCCCAGATCATATCCAGCTCATATATCGTAGGTTGAGTAAAATTGTTTGACCAACCTAATAATTTTCTATATATCGATTAACCAAAAGTGAAAATTGTTTTCTGGTTTGATTCTGCCTGCTGCTGCAAAACTTGCGCTAATTCTTGGTCTAGTTCGGCTAAATTTTGTTCAATATTTTTCACAATTTGCTCTATTTTCGGCTGATTTACCGGCAAATTTTGGGCAATTTCTTGATTGGCTTGATAATGTTGCTGTAAATACTGCCGCAGCTTATCAGTTTCTTGTTGATAGCGATTTGACTCAGCGATCGCCGTGGCTAATTGCTGTTGAATTTGTTGATATGCTTGCTGTTGGTTGGATAAGTCCGTTAATAAAACATTTAACTCTTGACTCAAGCGTTCTTTTTCCCCAATGGTTAAGGCGATCAGTTGTTGTTTACTTTGACTCGTGGCAACTTCGTGGCGCTGTTGCCGTTGCTGTAAATAAGTAATCTGTGATTCTAGATTGTTCCGCTGTTGTTGGAGACAAGTTAATTCCCGATCTAATTCCGCTTTTTGTTGTTGGAGATTTTCTAATTCCTCCCGTTGGGGGGCGAGCGCCATAAATTGACGAGATATTCGCTCGCGGAGGGCATTTAAATCGGTGGTTTGTAACTCAGCTTTAATCCGTTTTAATAGTTGAGCTTTTTTCTTTAACTGTTGTAATGCTTCAGCCCGTTGACGCAATTCTGCTTCTTGGGAAAGTAAGGTGGCCGTAGATTGGAATAATTCTGATTGTTTTTGACTAATTTCTTGTAACTGGGTGGCGCGATCGCGGATTTTTTGCTGGAGGGCTTCTGGTAATGGTAACGTCGTCAACCGTGGTTGCCAACCATCCAGTAAAATCATTTGACTCTGGAGTGTTTGCATCAGTGCGATCGCCCAAGCATTAATACTTTCCTCGTCCTTTGTGGCAATTTCACCTAAACTTTCTGGGGCAAAAACTGACCCACAAAATTTTATGGTTGCTTGGCTCAAATCAAACGGTAACTCAATGGTTTCAAACTGATGAAGAGACGTAATGGATAACGTCTCTTCATCCCGCTCCCTGATTTGATGTTGAATTTGTTCTATTAATTTTGTAATCTGATCGAGATTTTGTTGTAGGTTTTGCCGCCCAGCCATATTGTCCAATCAGTCAATCTGCTTTTTTAGCATACATCAATGGCGAGCGCGGAGACTAGACATCGATAAAAATTATCTGTAAATCACCTACTTATTTGCCGATATTGCTATATCTGTTCGCGGGTTGTGTTTCCATTGGTTTCGGGTTAGCTTTTGGAGTACCTTGCTGCCAAGTCATAATTTCCTTGAGATTGTTCCAGGAAGGAGTAAAGGCTAAACACACCAGAGAGCAAGCATTCCAGCTACCTTGTACCGGAACACCCAGTTGATGACAATGGCCACCGCGCCGTCCTTCTGGCTGATAATGCCGACAGTTGCGACATGAGGAAGATGAACTGTTTAGGGGTTCCATTGATATTTCAATTTTAGTGTAAGGTTTCTTTATTTAAAGCACAGATCAATTTTTGAAAGTGATTGATTTTATACAATTTGTGTTACGTTTTATTAAAAAAAATTACAATAAAAACATAATAGAGCGCTCGCTGACAACTTTGTAAATATTTTGTAAATATTTGTGAAATATCATGGCGAGCGCAGAAACGGGGATTTTCATCTAAAGCAACCCCATGTTTTGCGGTATAAGCTTGTTGGACACAGCGGCGAGCGAAGGCGACCCCAGCGGATTCCAGTCCTCGATCGCCTTGTCCGTCAAAATAAAGCACTTCGACTTTATTGTTGCCATAAATTCGACAAAGACTCACATCAAAAGTGCCGCCGCCCATGTCACAAACCAGTAAATTTCCCGTGAATAGATCGCTGTTTTGCGCCAGCGCTCGTCGGTGCATTTCCCAAGTATAATAAGCCGCTGCTGCCACCGGCTCACTAACTAACTGAATCAAGGGCAATCCCAAATCTTGAATCAGTTTTTGTAGTTTTTGTAAAGATTCTCGACCGCGATTGTAAATATCCCGCTGCCAAATTTCTGGAACCGATACCACCAAACGAGCGATCGCCCCTTGTTGGGTCGTAAAACTGTAAGGATTTTCCGGGGAAATTAACAACTCCCGCAGATAGTCTGCGGTGACATTAACCGCTGTTTTCCCTTCTGGGCGAGCGAGCAATTCTGACTCTGAGATCGGCAACCGCATTTTAAAATTGCCATAACTTTCAATCATTGGGTGATTCGCTGCGGTCGTCCGAGCCGCAGTCCCAATTTCCATAAAATTATCTTCATAAGCAATAAAAGATGGAATATATTTATGCCCGTTTGGACCACCATACTGAAACGCTTCTAATTCTCCTGTAGTGCCGAGATAAGAAATAATCGAGTTCGTGGTGCCAAAATCAAGGCCAATATTGTAGCCTGCATTGTCGCCTGCATTTTCCCCTGCCATGATTCTTTTTACTAGCTTTTGCGCCGAATTTCTGCCGGCTCTCGGATCTATTTTAATCGCCTCTGGGCATCCTTACACAATTTTTTTTGGTCATTTGTTATTTTTCAGAAATGCGGAGCTTTTGGCGCAGGGGAGCTCGCCGTCGGCTTTCGGAGCTTTCGGAGCAGAGGTGATGAGGGGCAGAGGTGATGAGGGGCAGAGGTGATGAGGGGCAGAGGTGATGAGGGGCAGAGGTGATGAGGGGCATGAAGAGAGATGCATAGAAGAGAGAAAAGAGAAAAGAGAGGATCTTTCCTCTCTCCTCTTTCCTCGAACCTCTTTTCTCCAAAAGCACCCCTGCACCCCTGCCCCTCCGCACCCCTGCCCCTCCGCACCCCCGCTCCTCTGCCTCTTCACTGCTGGCTCCTGTCCAGATTGGCAGTAGGTTGGAATAAGGGAGTGTTCGATACGGCTTCTTGAAGATTGACCCCCAGGGCGATCGCGGTGAGACATAAAATGGTGACAATAAACGCCGAATATAGCAATACTGAGCCAACAGCATTGATGTTAATAGGGGATTTATCAGGATCCCTGGGGATAAACATAATCACAATGCCAAAAAATTTGATTCTATACTTTGATTATCTCTGAGTTGAAAGATTAATGCCATCATTCAGAATACAGGAATTTATTTTTAGACTAAATTTCCGTGGTTTTACGGATATTTTTAGGGAAGAAAGAAAAGTGGCGGGGCAAAGGGACATCCGATCTAGATCGGTTTCAAGGAAAAAATCAGCAATTCTGCACCAAGCGTCAGCCGGTGAGAGTGACAATCAGTGCGCTGGCGTCCGACACAGCGAAAAGCCAGAAGGAAAAAGGGCTCAAAACCATCCTTAAGACCTAATTTTACAAAAAAGCCAATGATGCAATAATACGATCTGTAGGGTCAACATCGGTATATATTTGGACTTGAGACTCGGAAATTTTTTTCACATTGGTTGACGAGCTTGACGCCGAATCAAGCTCGCCGAATCAAGCTCGCCGAATCAAGATCACAGCAACTCAAATTAACTGTGAATTCAATTGGGGATATGCGACATGGACTTAAAATCACACCGATTTATTTCGTATTTTCAAGCAGAACAAGCTACCGAACTGTGTCAGATCGCCACGGTGAGCAGCTTTAAAGATGGAACGCTAGTCTTTGAAGAAAACGAAATCCCAGATAGCTTGTACCTGGTGCTAACAGGTGAAGTCGAATTCAGCAAATCCCTGGGCTCAAATCACTATCAGGCGATCGCTTCAGCTTATCCCAACGACTTTTTTGGCGAATTTGGCGTTTTAGATGGAAAACCCCGGAGTGCTAGGGCGGTCTGTCGAGGCGATACAACTTTAGCGAAAATTCCCCGCGATCTTCTCATGGAAATTTTAGGACGAACTCCGGGTCATGTGGTTCTCAAGTTGTTTTCTCACATTATTCAATATCTGCGGATTACCACCGATCAATATGTGCGGGAAGTTATGCACAAACAAAAAATGGCGTTAATCGGAGAAATGGTGAACACCATTGTCCATGATTTTAAAAGTCCTTTTACGGGAATTCAGTTATCCTGTTCCATGCTGCGAGAAATGCATGCCGACCATGAAGAGACTCAAGAATGGTGCGATTTAATTGAAACTCAGGTATCCCGAATGCTGGGCATGGCGGAAGAATTATTAGAATTTACGCGGGGAACTTCTAGTTTACATAAAAAAACCGTAAAATTATCAGAAATTTTCGCCAAATTTGAAAAGATGAATCGGACTTATCTCCAGGAAGCCAAAGTTGATTTTGTGGTGACTGGGGTTGAAAATATTGTGCTGTATGCCGATGAAAACAAATTAATTAGAGTCTGGCAAAATTTAGTCACTAATGCGGTGGATGCTTTTGACGGCAAAGGCGGTCGGATTGAAATTACGGCAACACAACAAAGTCAATGGGTATATATAAAAATTGCTGATAATGGACCGGGGATTCCCCAGGAAATTCAAAGCCGCTTATTTGAGGCATTTGTTACTTATGGCAAACGCGGGGGAACGGGTTTGGGAACCGCGATCGCTCGTTCAATTATTACGGCGCATGGCGGGGATATTTCTTTTACATCTAATTCTGGCGGGACAACTTTTTTGATTAAGTTGCCTGTAGAAGAAACTGTAGTCGAGTCCGAAGTAGCGAGCGAGCCAAATTTCCCGGTAAAAACAGTCAATTATTAATCTTTGTTATTGGTTATTGGTTATTCGCTATTAGATTAAACAAATAATTTGCCAACAAATAACAAGTAACGAATATTATGACATGGACGGAAAAAATTCTCGGCCAACTGCCCGGTAATGTATTCGCTGGACTCCAACAGGCGGATAATTTGTGGCGATCGCTCCGGGAAAATTCCCGCCCTAGCCCAACCGCGATCCATCAAGCCCCAGAACTCCTAGAGTCTGTAGAGTGGGATGTAGTAATTTGTGGGGGGACTTTAGGGATTTTTATTGGCACAGCTTTAGCGGTGCAAGGTTGGCGAGTGGCCTTACTGGAACGGGGAGAGTTGCGGGGACGAGATCAAGAATGGAATATTTCCCGCCCAGAGTTAGAGGTATTATCGGAACTCAACCTGCTGACCAATGAACAGATCGAAGCGGCGATCGCCAGTCAATATAACCCCGCCCGAATTAAATTTACTGGTGGCCCAGAGTTTTGGGTTCGAGACATTCTCAACCTGGGAGTAGATCCGGTTTATCTTCTTGATGCCCTGAAATCGCGGTTTCTTGCTGCGGGCGGTCAACTTTTTACTCAAACCGCGTTTGCGGGTGCCATAATTCATCCTAATGGCGTGCGCGTCCAAGCCACGGTTGCCCCTAGGCAAAGGTCTGGGGCGGGAGGTGCCGGGGGAGCGGCACAATTTTCTGGCACCGAGGAAAACAGCCTCCGTAAGAGTTTCACCACGCGCTTAATGCTTGATGTCATGGGGCATTTTTCCCCCATTGTCCGGCAAGTCCGCCAAGGGCAAAAACCCGATGGCATTTGTTTAGTCGTCGGCACTTGTGCCAAAGGGTTTAGTCGAAATGATACCGGAGATTTAATGGTCTCGTTTACCCCGATCACCCGTCAATGTCAGTATTTTTGGGAAGCATTTCCCGCCAAAGATGGGCGAACCACTTATTTATTTACATACCTTGACGCCGATCCCAAAAGGATCAGTTTGGCGGATTTATTTGAAGACTATTTTCGCTTGCTGCCAGAGTACCAGAATGTTTCCTTAGATCAACTGGAATTTGTCCGCGCCCTGTTTGGATTTTTCCCTTCCTACCGCCAAAGTCCCCTGCGATCGCCTTGGCATCGTTTATTATTTGTCGGCGATAGTAGTGGGGCACAATCTCCATTGAGTTTTGGCGGCTTTGGTGCCATGTTGCGTCACCTAAAACGGCTCAGTCGGGGGATCAACGATGCCCTAAAAAACAACCAGCTTTCCGCAGAATCTTTAGGTAAATTAATGCCCTATCAACCCAATCTTTCGGTGACTTGGTTATTCCAACGGGCGATGATGGTGCCGGTAGAACAAAAAATTAACCCGAATCAAATTAACCAGTTACTTTCCGGGGTGTTTCAGGGGATGGCTGACCTGGGAGATCCGGTGCTCAAACCTTTTTTACAAGACGTGGTTCAGTTTGCTGGACTATCGAAAACCTTATGGAAAACATCAATATCCCAACCGGGATTAGTGTTTCAAATTATACCCCAAGTCGGATTACCGCCCTTGATAGATTGGATGCAACATTATATTAACCTGGGGATTTATACTGCTTTATGTCCTCTGGGGCAAAGCATGAATTCCTGGGTGAACCGTTTGCCCCAAGCACAACAGTATGAGTGGCGCCGACTCATCGATGCTTGGACTTATGGTTCGGGTCTTGATGCCAGCGATCGCCATTAATTCGGTGATTTGGCTTTGAACAGGGGAGCGAGCGGCAATTTTGGGCAAAAAATAGCCCACAAAATAGCCAAGGTTCCCTGGGTTAATTTCCAGCGAGTGCATCTACAAAATTCTGTTTAATCCAGTAACAGGGTGCTGGGTTATTTGTATTATTTACTGGCTCGAATCTAACCATGCAGAATTGGCACAAAAAAAACGAAATCGCGAATTTTAATAATTCGGCGAAAAAACCAGAAAAACTGAATAAATCCTGGGGTGAATTAAATATCACCGGAAAATTTACTTTAGCGTTTTTTGGCTTATTATTATTGGGTGGCGTCGCGACAACCGGGTGGATATCTTTAAATTTTGTCCGGCGGGAAACTGAAGCGGCTATTATTAGCAGCAATAAGCTGCAACAGTCAGTGTTTCGCATCAAAGCGGAATTCGATGTTGCTCGTGAGTCAGAAAGGCAGTTTTTTCAGAATTGGTCTAAGACGGATTTACACGGGGAAACTCAACGTTATGTGGAAATGCATCAGCAATCTATCGAGCGATTACTGATGCATTGTGATGAATTACAAAAGTTGCTTGCCGGGGTGGATATCAGTCCGACATTGAAAAAATCTCACCCCCAGGTTATTGCTTATGTAGAAATGATCTCTAACTATCGCGATCGCTTTCGCGAAGCAGTACAATTAATGGCCGAGTTAGGCATGGATGAAACTGGGGTTATCGCTCGTTTAAATCAAAAATCAGAGCTGTTACGGGATACTATCTTGCTCGAAGACAACCCAGAATTACTTAGCCTATATAATCAGATGAAAGCTGAAGAAAAAGAATATTTTTTCAACCGAAGTTATGCCGCAATTAATGCTTTAAAAAATACTAGAGAACTTCTGGCCGACCACATTGTTAAATTAAAAACTTTGGCTCCAGAAAGGCAAGCTCGTTCCTTGGTTTACCTAAAAGATTATCAAGCAATTTTTAATAAAATTGTCACCCTGGATCTAGAAATTCAGGACACAATTGAAAGCTTTGAAAAGCAGTCGGCTGAATTGTCTGAGCAACTGATTTTATTGTCTAACCAAGAAATTGAACGCGCTCGACTTCAGATCGAACAAACCAGCCAAGCCGCTACGATGTTATTAGGAGCAGCTTTGGTCTTAGCATTAGTCTTATCCGCCGCGATCGCCGAGCAGTTTTGGGGGGCATTGAAACAATTAGAAACCGAAAAAGAGAAATCTGAACGCTTACTGCTAAATATTTTACCGCAGCCCATTGCAGAACGGCTCAAAGAAGAAGAACAAATCATCGCCGATAACTTTCCAGAGGTCACAGTATTATTTGCTGATATTGCGGGCTTTACACCTTTATCTGCCTCCTTATCTCCGACTAAATTAGTCCAATTGCTCAATGAAATTTTTTCCGCTTTTGATGCCTTAGTCGAAAAGCATGATTTGGAAAAAATTAAAACTATTGGCGATGCCTATATGGTGGTCGGAGGTTTACCCTATCCTCAAGCCAATCATGCGCTCGCGATCGCAGAAATGGCCCTCGATATGCAGCGAGTGATTCAAGATTTCAATCAGCGGCATCAAACCAATCTGAATATGCGAATCGGCATTCACACCGGCCCCGTAGTAGCTGGAGTGATTGGCACCAAAAAATTTATCTACGATCTCTGGGGAGATACGGTCAATACAGCTAGTCGGATGGAATCTCACGGAATCATTGGCAGCATTCAAATGAGTGAAGCTACTTATCAGCAATTACGTCATCACTACATGATTGAAAAACGAGGCGTAATTGAGGTTAAAGGCAAAGGCAACATGAAAACTTATTTACTCAAAGAACGGAAAGTTTTACCCGCGATCGCTTCACCAGCATCGGTTCATCAAGCTAGTTAAGTTTGTTGGTTGGAATGTTAGTGGTTGGTGGTTGGAATATTGGTGGATTGTTCTCTAATTTATTACTAATAAATTATCAGTAATCAGCGATGAGTATGACTAAACACTTAGCAACTAATAAACAACAAACAATCAAAAATCAAGAATACTTAATATTGCTAAATCTTTAAATATCTAGCAACTATAATTATCGAATCCTTACAGCAGTTTTCTGTTGAACAGACCACAAATATTAGTAAGGGCAAAGCATGAGGACATTGGCGGCTTAAAAGCAGAGATTTAATGCGGTCATGCTTTGCCCTAAGCCAAATTCGTGGTTCACCAACCTGAAAAGCGCTGTATGGCACAACTGGGCGGGCATAAAAAAACGGGTTCCACCTAGGGGCAGACCCATATCTTGTTCAGAAATAAATTCTGATTCACCATTGCTTCGCATCAGAGGGATTTTAGATTTTAGACGAATATCACCTTCTAAAATCTAAAATCAGCCCTGGCAAAATATCAATTAGATAGGTCGATAAACGCGATAGTTAATATTGGGGAAAATATTATCGATCGCCTCGACTTTTTCCAGCCAGCCCGCATCGATTTTTCCGCTATTTACATCATCATAAATCTTATCCAAGCGCATCAAATGCGATCGGGTACGCCGTACCGCGTAGGGAACCATCGTTCCGGTACGCATAATAAACGCCCAGTCAGAAGACTGCGCCAACAACAACTCCCGTGCCGCTTGGTTCAGAGCTTTTTCTTCTAACTCGTCAGCCGGCTCGCGATAGCTCAACGAAATCATTCGTTCTGCACCTTTATGCAAATGGGGATAAATCCAAGCATTCGTATCATTCAGCCAATACTCGTGGTATCCCTTGTAACCCCAACTGGACTGGGACGGACGGCAAACTTGGTGAGTTTTATGAGTTCGCAGATAGTCCGCCAAGTGGGTCATCTCATAAGTACCCTGGTCATACCAAGACTTACGGAATAAATAATCGATAAACCAAGGGCCTTCATACCACCAGTGACCAAACAACTCCGCATCATAAGGAGACACCACAATCGGTGGACGCTGCATCAGATTATAAAGATGCTCCACCTGCCTTTCCCGGTTGAACATAAAGTTCCCGGCGTGTTCGGCGGCTTTTTCTCTTGCCCAGTAGGGATCGTAGAGTTGTTTATCTCCTAAACCCAAACCGCGCCCGGTAATCTTATGATATTTAATGCCAATATTCTTGCGCTGTCCATTGGGCATAATGTAGGGCTTGATATACTCATATTCCGCTTCCCAACCCAAGTCTTTGTAAAACTCTCGATATTCTGCTGCACCAGGATATCCCACCTCAGACGACCAAACCTGCTGTGAAGATTCATGGTCTCGACCGAAAGCAGCCACCCCGGTTTCCGTGAAAATTGGCGAATAAGTGCCAAAACGAGGCCGAGGCCGACCGTACAGAATCCCGTGACCATCGGTGATAAAGTAGCGCAGACCAACATCGGCCAGCATCCGCTCTAATCCCTCATAGTAAGCACATTCTGGTAGCCAGATGCCTTTGGGGGGACGACCAAAGTTTTCCTCATAATGCTGGCAAGCTACTTGTAACTGTGCCCAAACAGCTTGGGGATACATTTTCATCAATGGCAAATAGCCATGAGTTGCCCCACAAGTAATAATTTCTATGTTATTACTGTCTTGAAATTGTTTGAATGCCGTTACCAAATCTCTGTCATAGCGCTCCCAGAGCTCGCGAGTTGCGCTAAACTCACTGGCATAATGTTCTGCGAGGTAACGAATGTGGCCATGATGTTGATTGTGCTCAATTTCGAGTGAAATCAGTTCTTCGAGCTTAGATAAATGTTGGTCATAGCGTTCTTGCAGTAAGGGATCGCGGAGCATGGAGACTAACGGCGGAGTCATGCTCATCGTGATTTTAAAATCAATCCCATCCTGCTTGAGTCCTTCAAATACACGCAGTAAAGGGATATATGTCTCGGTGATGGCTTCATAGAGCCATTCTTCTTCTAGAACATAGTCACTCTCTGGGTGTCGGACAAAGGGTAAATGGGCATGGAGAACCAAGGCGACGTAGCCAATAGCCATAGTGATTTTTCCGTAGAAGATAAAACCAGTCTGATCGGTTTGAAAAGATTTTACAGTATTTTAAGATTCTCAACTTAAAAACAATACCAGATTGCGGAAAACCGAGTTTAAACACTGAAGAACCTCTAAACATTAATTGTTAGGTATATAGTTTCCTAGGCAAATGGCACCTGTCGCTGACTAAATAGTCTAATCTAAATAGTCTAATAATTAGTTTAGAACTGTCCACTAAGTCAAAGGATCCGAAACGAATGCACCCAAAAAACTTACTGGTTGCCGCTTGTCTGTTCACCGGGATTTGCCTGGGGGTGACTGCTGGCCCGACGTCCGCCTCCCAGCCAATGCTTTCGCAAAATGTGCCTTCCCAAAGAGTACAACCACGGAGTCAGGGTCGAGACTGGTCTCAATTAGTGATCAATGCCCAAGACCTGCCCGGAGGATTCCAAGCAATGCCCCCTGAAGAATTAGCCCAGCTAAAACAGGAACTTAGACAAGAAGACTTTTCTGTGGAAAGTCTCTTTGCATTTATGGAACCGAATAATTTTGAGATGCTGGTGGGTATGACTACCTCGCTAAAAAATCAGCAGGAACAGAAAGATTTTGAGGCAATTTTAGCTTCACCAGAATCCCTGCAAAGATTGATGACAGAAGGCATGGGGGCTACACAAATTCTCCGACAAACTCCGTTACGACTTGAGAATGTCGGGCAAGCGGCGGCTGGAGTGAATCTGAAATTAAACCTAGAAGAGATCGCGGCAAATTTAGATATCGTGGCTTTTCGTCGAGATGCGATTGGTGTTCTTGTATTTTTGTTGTATCTTGAGGGGCAAACCCCGCGGAGGCCAATTGCCAATCTAGCTCAAATCCTGGATCGTCGGGCTCTGAGCATTTTGGCGGCACCGAATTAACCCATATTCCAGGTATCGAGCAGTAAAATCAAGAGTAAAATAAGTATCTCTCGAGCCGCTGGCGCTGATACAAAAACTGCTCAAGCTGAGGCATCACCGCGTTGTCCGGAAAGTTGCTGATTTATCTTTAAAAGAGTGAAATCTTGGGCTAAAATGGATGAGTTATGATTAATTGCCGCTGATTTGCCAAAGTCAATGACTGGTCAATGACTGATAAGTTCATCACCGTTGGCTGATAATTGCCCCGACTCAAACAACCAAGCCTGATCACCTTACTGAAGTATAAACAGTAAACTCTAATCATTAGGCTGATTCCGTTCTATGCCAACCGAAACCACGAACTCACCAGAACCTAATATCAATCAAATTGTTACTCGAATTTTTAGCACCCACCGAATTACTCGTGCAGATCAAAAAATTTTTATGGCGACTCTGTTATCAAAGGAGTCTTTGTCCCCTGAGGAACAAAGTCAAATCGATCGCGTATTTGATGGGCTTCGCCAAGGATTATTGCGGGTAGTAGACTAACTCCTATAACTTTTCCCTAAATAGGAAGTCAATCAAGTCAATCAAAGGAGATTTTTCGCTTCCCGGTTGACTGCTGACTTTGGGGTGAACCTTCCTCTGGACAAACGTCATGCTTGACTCGCTGTTTTAAGCTAATCATTTTGCCAAAGTCAGAAGTGACTAAGACTGTGGTTAAGAACTCCTTACCATAAAACCGTTTAGTATGGGTAGTCTTAACAGTAGAATTAATCCAGTAATCCGTACTGCCCTATGCCTTTATCTGATGCACCAACTGCTCTAAAAGAACGCGCCAAACAAGGTGACGAGAAGGCGATCGCCGCCGTACTCAATCACTTTTTCCAACCCCAAGGAATTACCGCCAAAGCCACCGTGAAACAGGGAAGTCTACTCCTCCTGATTGAGTCGGAAATGGTTCCGGATCAGGATACTCTCGTTCCCTTTATTCATCAAGGACTGGCCAATTTAGGCATTGCGAATATCAAACCTGTTGTCAAAGTCGGCGGACGCCAAGTAGGAGGCCGCACCGCTTGGCAACAGGAGATCGATCTCAATCATCCACCCGCCGAGATTATTTCTGATGATGATCATGGTGATAAAGATGATGATGACCATGATGGCGACCATGATTCACCGTTGGCAGATGACGATGATGTGCCCGTGGAAGACGATAGTTTTCTCAGTCAACGTTCCGCCGACGATGATGAGGATGAAGATGAGGATGTAGAGGAGAATAGTAGTGTAAAACCGCAAAAATCACCGGATAAATTCTCGAAAAAGAACCTATTGGTTTTGGCTGCGGTTTTATTATTGCTACTTCTCGGCGGAGGAGTCGCTGCTTACTTTTTCTTGCCCGGTTTGCTGGGAGGGGAGGAAACCACCGAGACTGAACCTGTGAGTACCCCTGCCGCCCCGTCAGCCCCAACTCAACCAGAAGCGGCGTCACCACCAAGCGAACCGAACGCTACGCAACAACCGGATCCCACGAAAACTCCCCAAGCAACTGCCCCAACCACTGCCCCAACCACTGCCCCAACCACTGCCCCAACCACTGCCCCAGCAACTCCATCTCCCACCGCCACAGCACAACAGAACCCCTCTACTCAGGGGCAGTCACCGGAAAAATCTGCCACCAGTGGGGCGAATACCAGTGGTAGTTCGACCACGATTTCTGTACCCTTTTATCAAGCTGTGAACAAAGCTAATCAAGCTTGGGAAATGACTCAAACGGCGAGTAGTAGCGAGGAGTGGGAAAAAATTGCTGTCCTCTGGAATGAGGCGTGGCTATTGATGAAAGAAGTGCCAACGGATCATGCCAACTATAAGATTGCCGAAGACAGAATCCCTAAGTATGCAAGATATCGAGACTTTGCCAAGAGAATGGCTGAGATTACTAGGCCATAGAATTATGCGGTTTTATGTTGATACTTTCTAGATAATTTCTAGATAATTTCTGGATAATTTAATTAATCATCAGAACTTACGAGTCAAATTTTGAGTTTGACTTTCTCGGAGCAAATCCGGCGCGCGAGATTGACCGATAAATTCGTAAGTCATGAGTTGCTTGAATCAAGCCCGTTTCCGATGTTTAACAGTGGTTTTTAAATGAATAAAACCCAGGATGAATGTGTTTGATTCGCGCATCAAACATATTGTGGTTCGTGAAGCATGAAAAATGCTGTAAACCGATTGGATATAGCCAAAGCCTAGGCATTTTCGGCTTGATGGGGTTAAAATGTAGTCAAATATAATCTCCCCCTATGAGCTACCCCTAAATTTAAGATTCGATGACACAAGATAATTTGCTAGAACTGGCGAAACAAGGGCATCCCAAAGCGATCGCGCAGCTGATTAACCAATCTTTACAACCCAATGGAATTACCGCAACAGCTACGGTAAAAAATGGCTGTTTACAGGTGATATTAGAAGCTGAGTTAGTGCCTAAACAACAAATTCTGGCTAATTTTATTTATCAAGGAGCACTCAATTTAAAGGCTGATTCAATTACATCTTTGGTAGTTTCTGGCAAAAAGTTTAGTCATGCGACTCCGAGTTGGAGTCAAACTTTTGATTTAGTCAATCAGGGTGCGCTGGTCTCAAATTCAGAGAATATCTCCCCAAAAAAACCGCGTCAATTTGGCGGTGTGTCTCAAAAAAATTCAAATAGTTCTTACAAGTCAAAACCCGTCGAGCGAATTTCCCGGTCAGATTCGCGAAAAAAACGTTGGGAAAAACTCGCCTCGGTGACAGAAGAATCTTTATCTCTGGAAGAAGAATGCGAGCGAAGACTGCGGGAAATTGGCCAATTTCCGACTCAGGGAAACTTGACTATTTCCTATTATTATGCTATACCAAAACTAGCTAAAGCCGCTTTAACTTTAGTCCAGTCTGCGTCGGAAATTATTGAGGCGATCGCGGTACGATATCGGGGAGAATTAGCTGCTTTGTTGCTAACTGATAAGTATTTGGCTTGTTTTTTATTTCCTGATTTTTTAAAAGATGCCAAAAAATGTTTTGTGTTGAACTGGGAGCAAGTCAAACGAGTGGCAATTGCTGCTAATGGAGTGATGATCTATCCCAAAAAGTATCCGCCGATTAAGCTATTCTTTCAGCGGCCAATTTATGGCGATGTTTTTCGGTCAAGTCACCTGGATAATTTGGTGGTAATTGAACAATGCCGAAAAATTTCTCCAGAGCAGTATGAAGTGACTTTAAATATATTTGGGCTTTTCGCGTTTTTTCTGGCGTTATTTGCCAATGTTTTAGCGATTTATTTAGTGATTCAGCATATTTTAATTTATTTAATTGGCTCTCTAACTTAACAAGATTGTCGGGTGGGCATCCAAACTGAGGAAAGAGGAAAGAGGAAAGAGGAAAGAGGAAAGAGGAAAGAGAAAAGGAGAGAGAGTGAATAGTGAGTAGTGATATTTAGGAATAATTTTTCTAGGCGTTTTTTTCTAGGCATCTCTTTTCCGCCGGAAGAATGTTAGGGGCTGTTGGATGAATTTTTGTACATGGTATTAAAAACGCTCTAACACTAAGTATCCGTATTTTCTAGCTCTATATCTATATCTATATCTGTATCCATATTTGGGGTCAGTTCTAATGTTTTTAAACTAATGCCAATGCCATTTTGATTGAATTCGGCGACGGTTTTTTCTGAGAGCTCGTGGGTGGCGATCGCTTGTAACACGGCCAAAGGTAGGGTTAAATGATCTGCCCCCGCTTGTAAAGCTAAGGCGGCTTCATCTGGGGATTTGATACTGGCGGCCAAAATTTCTGTATCTGTACCTTGGAGAATGGCTGCCATATCTCGGACTAGGGCAATACCATCTCCTAATAACCGCGTTGCCCGGTTGACATAGGCGATCGCGATTTTTGCCCCCGCTTCATGGGCGATCGCTGCTTGAATTGGGTGATAAATCCCGGTGACGGAACAGGTAATTTCCCAGGATAAAGACGCCACCACCTCAAAACCTACGGGAGTTGCCGGAATTTTCAGAATTGTTTGGTTGCCAATCAAATCGTATGCCGCTTGTGCTTCGGCGATCATCCCCTCATAGTTCGTAGCCGTCACCTGATAAAATACTGGTCCAGAGGTTAAACTGGCTAATTGAAATAGAGTCGCTTCTGGGGGTTGTTCGCTTTTTGCTAATAAGGTCGGATTGGTGGTGATGCCTTTGACCCAGCCCATGCGTCGGGCGATTTCCGCTTCAGATGCAAGCGCTGAATCCAGATAAATTGCCATGATTTTTAATTACTTGCTCTACAGTTGAATAATATATAATAATATGTGCTTCCGACCGATATTCTCAAGAAATTAAACCTCAAGTAGAGACAAAAAATCTCGCGTCTCTACTTGGGGCTAATCGCAGATAAGTAATACCATTTACAACAATTCATCCAACAGCCCCTAAGATTCGTAGGGTGGGCAAAAAGAGAGAAAATAGAAGAGAGAAGAGAGAAGAGAGATGCCTAGAGGGGAGAAAAGAGAGGGGAGAAAAGAGAGGGGAGAAAAGAGTGAATAGTGAATAGTGAATAGTGAATAGTGATATTTATTTTCACTTTTCACTTTCCACTTTTCACTTTTCACTTTTCACTTTCCTCTATCCTCTATCCTCTTTCCTCTTTCCTCTTTCCTCTTTCCTCCCATAAGTGTGGA
>FWWL01001083.1_pt1 | contig 67918 bp, 72 predicted proteins | sample 2228331 | NCBI WGS metagenome assembly FWWL01 (sample SAMEA103939775, study PRJEB20133) | metagenome
CGGCTTTTTTGAAGCCTATCTTAAACCCTGGGACACAGCAGCTGGTTTTCTCCTTGTAGAGGAAGCTCAAGGAAAGGTTACCACCTATCTCGGAGAACCCTATAATCCCTTTAAAGACACCCTTGTTGCCTCCAACAGTCTTATTCATAACGAAATGCTTGAAATCCTCAAAGATAAACACCCTGAAACCCTTAAACCTTTTCGCAACCCTCTACCTGCGGTAGACATTATCATTGAATATCAAGGTGGAATTGTCCTAATTGAAAGAAAAAACCCTCCTCTGGGCTTAGCTTTACCTGGAGGTTTTGTAGAATACGGAGAAACCTTAGAAGAAGCTGCCCTAAGAGAAGCTAAAGAAGAAACTAACTTAGAAATCACTTTAAAAGAGCTTTTAGGTTGTTATTCCCATCCTAAAAGGGATCCCAGATTTCATACTATATCTACTGTTTTTATAGCCGAAGGAAAGGGAAACCTTCAAGGAAGGGATGATGCCAGATTAGCTCAAGTCTTTAAATTAGAAGAATTCCCCTGGAACAAACTAGTTTTTGATCATCCTCAAATTCTTAAAGATTATCTTAAAAAGATTGGCTTTTCAAAAAAGGCTTAAATGAAAAAGGCCTTCATCTATAGAAGAGGAGGCTTAGGAGATACTCTTCTTACTTTTCCCTTAGCTGAAATCTTAAAAAAACAGGGCTATAGGATAACCTTTTGCGGTAATTCCGATTATTTGATTTTTGGAAACTTAGCAGGATGGATAGATGAAATTATTAGTGCTGAGTTTTTTAATGCTCTTGACTTAAAGGCCTATGATCTAAAAATTGTAATTTCTATAGAGGGAAATCTTCTTCCCTTTCCTCAAGTTCGCCTTCCTATCTATCTGTATTATCTCCAAAGTCTAAACTTAATTTCAACTTTTTCCCAAACCTTACCTATTCTTTCCGAGATTAAGCCTCTTTCTAAAAGAGCCATCCTTCATCCTAGCTCAGGCTCAAAGAAAAAGAATCCTCCCTTAGGACTTTTTGAAAAAATCAAAACCTTTTTAGAAGCTGAAGGCTACGAAGTAATTTTTTTACTAGGACCCGCTGAAAGAGAATTTTTAAATCTTCCCTATCCAATTTTTTATACTGAGGACCTTTTAGAAGTAGCCAAAATTTTGAAAACAGGAAACCTCTATTTCGGAAATGATAGTGGAATCTCCCATTTAAGTGCCTATCTAAATATATCCTCCTATATTTTTTACGGCCCCACTGATGAAGTGATCTTTAGACCTTTGGGGAGAAACTTTTCTCTTCTCTATTTAGAACTTCCCTGTAGACCTTGTTTTCCTAAGGTTTGTGAGGAAAGGGTCTGTTTAGATCCTGATCTTCTCTTTGATCTCTTTTTAAAAATTTGGTTTAGGGATAAAAGATAAGGGTAGCCTCCTTTTCTCTCACCTCTAAATGGGCTCTTGCCCCAACTACTAAAGGAAAATTATTATCTCTATGTCCAAAGGAAAAGAAATATCCTACTGGTAAACCTTCAGGGAGAAATTCTTTAATAGAGAGTAGAAATTCTTCGGGATTCACCTCCCCTAAATCCCCTAAAATTAGACCTTTGATTTTGGAAGAAGAAAAATTCCAAAGGAGTTGTAAAAAGGCTCTCTCTATTTTATATAATTTTTCTGAAGTTTCTTCTAAAAAGAGAATAACCTCTTCGTGGATAGAAAAATAGGGAGTTCCGCAGAGGCTAACTAAGGTCATTAAATTTCCGCCGATTAAGATTCCTTCTCCTTTTCCTTTTTGAAAGGCCCTTCCTCTTAAAAGCACTTCTTGCCGTTCCTTTTTTATAATAGCCACCAAAACTTTAAGACAATCTCCTTTTAAATCAGGTAAATTTATAAGCATAGGTCCATGGATTCCTTTAAGCTTAAATCTTTTCCAAAAATAGAGAAGGAGGGTTGTAACATCGGAGAAACCTATAAGAGAGGGAAGATTTTTAGGGCAAAGAGAGGACTGATTAAAAAGCTCCTCTAAATAGGGTAGAAGTTTTAAGGCTCCTGCTCCTCCTCTAATAGCCCAAAGATGACTAAATTGAGAGGAGGTTAATACTTCATAGAGAAGAAAGGCCTTTTGAGAAGGGGGATCGTCTTCAAAGGTGATAAAACTTTTAAAGGGTAGGGCTAATTTTTGCAAAGCCTTTAAAGCCCGCTCAACCTTTTCTTTATCCGGAGGGCTTGAAGGTTGTATCAGAGCAAGCTTTATCTTCTCTTCCATAGATAAAATAAACCTTCTAAGGTAAGGGTCGGATCTATTTTTTGAATCTTTTGAGAGAGGGGAGCTATAAAGGAGGCTAAACCTCCGGTAGCAATTACTAAAGGAGACTTGGACATCTCTTCAGAGAGTTTTTCTATTAAAAAGTCCGTAAGCCCAGTAAAACCTAAAATAAGTCCACTTCTCATAGCTGAGACAGTATCTTTTCCTATGGCTTTTTCAGGTCTTTCACTGAGATCTATTTTGGGAAGCTTAGCGGTTCCTTTATAGAGGGAAGCCATGGAGAGGTATAAACCTGGGGCAATAGCTCCTCCTAAATAAACTCCCTCTTCAGAAATACAATCAAAGGTAATAGCGGTACCAAAATCTACAATAATTAGGGAAGTTTGATATTTAATCCAACCAGCTAAAACATTAACTAAACGATCGGCCCCTATTTCCGTAGGATAGAGCAATGCTACAGGTATCTTTATGGTGTCCGCTTGAGCTACGACTACTTCTCGGCCTAACCATCTTTTAGCCAGCTCTATCCAAAACCTTTCTAAGGGAGGCACAACACAAGCTAAGCTGACTCCCCTTATATCCTTCAGTTTTAAATCATAGAGCTCTAAAAATGATCTAAGCTTAACTAAAAGCTCCTCCGAAGAAACTACAGGCTCAGTCTTAAAACTAAAAAAACCTCTTAAAAACCCATCCTCCTCAAAGATTCCGCAAGTAGTAGCGGTATTTCCAATATCTACAGCTAAAATTAGCTCCGACGTAAAAGATAACCCACCCAATTGTCTTCTTCCCTTCTTTCTAAAACTTTAACTGGTTTTCCTTCTAAAGCCTTCAAAAGATCTTCTTCCATTCCTACCGTGAATCCAGAAATTAAATAATACTCAGCTGAAAAAAATTCCTCCCTTTGAAAGAGATCCCTAAGAAGCCCTTTATAGAGATTGGCTAAAAGGAGATGACAGCCAAAGTCTCTATAAGTTCGCACATCTCCTAATAAAACCTCAGCCTTTAGAGAATTTAGCTCCAAATTCCTCTTAGTAACCTTTACACAGAGGGGATTAATATCTAAGGCTTTAACCTTAGCTCCCTTTTTAGCCCAAAAAAGGGAAAGAATTCCAGTTCCACATCCCAAATCTAAAATACTATGAGGAAGCCCGAATCTATTATAAAAATCCCAACTCAGAGTTAACATAAGATAGGTAGTTGGATGCTTACCCTCTCCAAAAACCACACTTGGATCAAAAATAAGATCCCAACTTCCCTCATACCAAAGAGGAGCTATTTTAAGATCTCCTATGGTTAAAGGTTCAGGAATACGCTTTTCATTCCATTGAGAAAAGGGCACCACATCCTTAATATCTAAAATTAAGTTATACTTTTTAATAAGCTCTTTTACCAATTCCTGCTTAGGCTTATGAAAAAAAAGGACTCCTAAGCCATCCTCTTCCCAATAGCCGATGAGATCGGGATCCTCTAAATTATGGAGATCAGGATGTCCTTCCCGAAAAGCGTAGATATAAAGAGTTTCGTATCTTTTATAGGGAGGTCTTAACATTTCCTTTAAACTTACTCAAGAGAGGAAAAATTTCAAGATTTCTTCTAAACTTTTAAGACCTAAAAGGGACCAAATAAAGAGGAGCCCAAAATTTAAAAACATCCAAAGAAAAAATCTTCTTCGCCATCTTTTAGAATGAGCCAAAATTAGTTCGGGTTTCTTTGAAGCTAAAAATAAAAATTCTATCCTTTCTATTAATCCGTAGTGATGCCAGGATTTACGATAAAGTTGTCCTGTAACCTTTCCTATCTTATAAAAAGCCGAAACTAAAGGAGAGGGATCTCCCAAACAAGTAAGGGCATAAAGATCAGCCTCCCGCTCTAAGGAACGCAAAAAATAGGCAAAAATAATTCTAAAAAAAAAGACAGCAATTCCTAACAAAAAAAGGGCTAAAGCTATCTCCAAATAGAAAAAGAGGTCTTCCTTTTTTAAAAGTTCCTCCCAAAAGCTTTCCTCCTTAAAAATTAAGCTTAAGAGAAAAAACAAAAGAAAAAGGACATTTAAAAGAAGAATAGGAAAGGTAAAAAAGAGGAAAAAAAGAAAAAAGCCGTGTTTTTTCTTAAGATGCCCACTTTCATGAGCTAAAATCCCCAAAAACTCTTCCCTATTAATTAATTCAAGAAGTCCAGAAGAACAGAAAAAATATCTAAAAGGAGGAAGAAACCCTAAAATTCCAGCTGTAAAAAGCCTTTTTCCGAAAAAAGAAAGGATTAAAAAATCCCGAATCCTTAATTTTTCTTGAGTCACAAATTTTTCTATCCACTTCCGATAAGAGCCTTCAGGAAACCTCTTAACTGGCCAAACTTTAATCACTATATAGGGAGAAAAAAGAAAAATTAAAAAAAGAAGCACCAAAAATTGCCCTGGAAAATCTATATTTAAACTTTCTAAAAGATCTTCCAAACCTACTAAAAGAAGATAGGGTAAAAAGATTCCTAAGGAGAATCTCAAAAATTCACTTTTTAATTGATAAAGTAAAAGCTTGATCAAAATATAATAATGGAAAAACCAAAGTAATCCAAAAAGAGAAGAAAAATAAAATTGTTCTAAAAAAATTTTAACCCCAAAAAAAGCTATATCTAAACCAAAAAGAAGTAGAGAGAAAAGTAAAAAAGCTCTCTCCAAAAGGGCTTGAGATCCTTCCTGTAAATTTTTAATCCTAAAACCTAAGATTAAAAGGCTTCCAAGAAAAAGGAATTCTTTGGAAAGAAAAAAGAAAAATTTTACAGAAAAAGGAAGGGTGAAGATAGAATCCGAGGGCAAGAAGAGCCAAAGAAAAAGGGCTATCCAAAAGAAAAGAAAGTCTTCATAAATCACACTTCCTCTTTCTCCTAAAGGCTAAACTTTCTCCAAAATTCCAACCCTCTCCTTAGTTTTTAAAACCGTTTTATTATCTGAGTGGAGGGATAAGTAGAAATTAATCTTTGGTAAAATTTTTTATAATCCTCTTCAGTATAAGGGGTTACAAAGGCTTGAGATAAAGTTTTTTCTGCCAGATATTTCTGAAGGGCTATACGTTTAAAACCTTCTAAAAAAGGAAGCATCTCTTCAAAGCTTTCTAAGTTAATTAAAGGAGGGTAAAGGGTAATTCTAATTTCTACTTTTTCCTTATAATCTTTTAATAGATCTAAGGTTTCATAGATTTTTTCAAAACTTCCGCCTATTTCTGGATATTTAAAAGGACTGGTTTTAAAATCTAAGGCTACAAAATCTAATAAATTTTCTTCTAAAAGGTTTTTTAAAAGATCAGGATGGGATCCATTGGTATCCAGTTTTATGGGAAGATTTATTTTCCCTTTAATTCGTTCTATGAAAGAGTAGAGTTTTTTTTTCCAAAAGGTAGGCTCCCCTCCGGTAATTACTATTCCTTGAATAAAATTTTTACGAAGATTAAGCTCCTCTAAAATTTCATCCTCTGAAATCTCAGGAAGTTGATTATAATATTCTGGCAAAACCAGTTCAATATTATAACAATAGGGGCATCTAAAATTACATCTGTAAGTATAGATAACAGCAGCAATCTTTTCGGGATAGTCTACCAAACTTGTTCCCCTAAAACCTTTAATCATCTTTTTTCTTCCTTAGCTTTTCTATAACCTCAGGGTGGAGTTTAAAAGAGTGGATTTCCTGAGGAAAAAGCCCCTCTTCAACTTCCTTCTTATATCTTTGAAGAGATTCTTTAAAAAGGTTAAAACCATCAACATAACTTTTTACAAATTTGGGGCGCATCTCTGGAAAAAGTCCTACCACATCATGAAAAACAAGAATTTGCCCATCTGTATAGGGACCAGCTCCTATCCCAATGGTAGGAATACTTAATTTTTCCGTGATTATTTTAGAAAGTTCGGCTGGGACACATTCAAGGATAAGGGCAAAGGCTCCGGCTTTTTCTAAAGCTATAGCTGTTTCCAAGAGTTCTTTAGCGGTCTCCCAATTTTTTCCCTGAACTTTAAGCCCACCCATCTCTAAGCTTCTCTGAGGTGTTACTCCCAGATGGGCCATAACCGGTATTCCCATTTTGGTTAAAGCCAAAATAATCTCTAAAACTTCTTTTCCTCCCTCAATTTTTACTCCGTGGCATCTACCTTCTTTAATAAATCTTCCTGCATTATAGAGAGCGGATTCTAAGGAGATTTGATAACTTAAAAAGGGCATATCTCCAATTCTTAAGGTATCAGGAGCCCCTCGGGCTACAGCTTGACAAAAAATTAACATCTCTTCCATGGTAATAGGATAAGTATCAGGATGCCCCAAAACCACCATACTGGCTGAGTCTCCGATTAAAATAAAATCTACCTTAACGGTTTCAGCTAATTTGGCTGAAATATAATCATAAGCGGTAATTCCTACAATTCTTTTTTGACCCTTCTTTGTAATTAAATCTTGAGGACTTTTTTTAAAGAGAGACACTCCAAAGGCTCCTCTCTTTCAAATAGGTCTCTCCAAGCTTAGTAAGGATTCTTCCCCTTCTGGTTCGGGCTATTAAACCTAATCTAATTAAGGTGGGTTCATAAAGGGTTTCAAACTCTTCGGGAGGAATCCGCAAAGTTAGAGCTAAAGAATTTACTCCTACCGGACCTCCTTTAAAATGTTTGTAAAGGATATAAAGACAATTTCTATCTTCAGGGGTCAAACCCCAATCATCAATTTCTAACACTTTAAAAAATTCCGCAATCTCTTTCTCCTTAACTTTAAAAGGAGGCGCAGAGTTAGGCACTAAATAATACATAAATTCTTTAAGCCTTCTTAAGATATTTAAAGCTTGTCTGGGAATACCTTTTCCAGCTTTGGCTAATTTTAGAGCGGAAGAAGGAGTTAATTCAAGTCCCCATTCTTTTCCTACTTTAAGCAAAATCTCTTTAAGTTCATCTATTTCATAATAATCAAGCTTAAAAAAAAGATGAAAACGATCTAAAAGAGGGCTTAGAAGAAGATTAGGTTTATTAGTAGCTCCGATAAAAGTAAATTTCGGAAGGTTTAATCTTAAAATTCTGGCACTTTGATTCTTTCCTATAACTATATCCAAAGCAAAATCTTCCATTACAGAATATAAAAGCTCTTGAGAAGGTTTAGGCATCCTATGAATTTCATCAATAAAGAGGATATCTCCTTCGGAAAGATTAGTAACTATGCCAGCTAAGGAGCCAGGCTTTTCAAGGACCGGACCAGAAGTAATCTTTAATTCCCTTTTTAATTCCAAGGCAATAATTCGGGCTAAGGTAGTCTTACCTAAACCAGGAGATCCTACAAAAAGAGTATGAGGAAAAATACTTCCCTGTCTTTTGACAGAAGTTAAATATATGTTTAATTCTTCTTTAATTCTCCTTTGTCCAATAAATTCTTCTAAAGAAGTGGGTCTATATTCTAACATTTTCCTTAAAGTTTCTTTTTAGTAAAAGGACAACACTTGGGCAAATTTAAGGGTTTATAAAAGTTTTTTTCTAAAAGTTCAAGGAGTTACATCACAAAAGGGTTTTTTACAAAATAACATCTTTCCCTTCCCTAAATATAATAATCTACTAACTCCTCCTTTAGCATAACACTTAAGTGTTGAGAAATTGTAGATTGGGGAACTTTAAAATTTTGAATCAGATCACTTACATAATAATTTTCTTTTCTTAACTCTTTAAGAATTTTTATTCTAATAAGATGGAAAAGAAGCTTTAAAATTTCCAGTTTCTTTTCTAAATTTTTCATAAATAGTTTCTAAAGATTTGGGAAGGCCTCTTCTATTCCTCCATTACTCTAAACCTTCTCTTCTCTGGCACCCTTAAAAGCTATAACCACTTTACCTGCATCGCTTTTTATTCTTCTGGCCCTTTATCCTTACCTCCTTTAAAAAATACTCAAAGAAAAAAAAATGTCAACCTATGAGGAATTTTTAAAACACCTCTTGACTTTTTAAAATTATACTATCTAAATATTAAAATAATCCAATAAAAGGAGGAAAAAATGAACTTGAAAGAAGAAAAGAGCCAAGTTGAAAATTTTAATCTGGTTATACTGCTTAGTAAGGATCCAGAAAGAGCCTGGAATGCTTTAAGAATTGTTTTAGGCTTACTTTTAGAAGGGGAAAAAGTAAAAATCTTTCTTACAGGAGAAGGAGTTGAGGTTCCTGATATAGAACATCCTAAATTTAATGTAAAGGAGCTTTTGAAAAAAATCCTGGACCGAGGAGGAGAGTTTTTTACTTGAGGGAGTTGCCTTGAAATTCGCTTCCGGGAGGAAGCACCTATCGGAAAAGAAAATGTCCTAAAAGATCTTATAGAAGCCCTAAAAGAAGCTAAAAGAATTTTGATTTTCTAAAATTATCTTGTTTTAATTTTTCTTCTGCTCAAAGCTATTGTTGCCCGGGGTAAAATTCCCGTGCTTTCACCAATTAAACTTTCTCCTTCTTAAAAGTTATTTCCAAATATAAATTTTATGGCTCACTATAAAACTACAGAACCTGAAATTTGGGAACAGACTGATTGGCAACAGACTGAAGAGAAGATAACTTGTTTTGTAGCTGGCCTTGGAACTAGTGGAACTATGATGGGAATAGGAAAATTTCTTAAAGAGAAAAATCCTGAAATAAAACTTATCGGAGTTCAACCGGATCATCTTTAAGACCCCCTATTTACCAGGAAGAACTTTTAGATGCCATCCTTTATGTTTCAACGGAAGCAGCTTATAAAAGGGTAAAAGAGGTTGGAGTTTTAATTCTTCAAAAAAGTGTTATAATAGATTTTGGCTCTTAACTCTGAGAGGATTAACTCCCTAACCTAAAAGGATCGTAGTTTGGAAGGGAGGAGGGGAATCTTATTCAAAAATAGAGGGAGGAAAGCTATATGAAGATTGAACGAGATTTCTTTGTAGCCTTAAAGTATCAAATGGAGATTGAAGGGGAGAAAACTCCGGAATGGTTTTCTAAACCTTTGGAAGTATCTTTTATCTTTGGAAGGGATCCTATTCCAACTCTTATAGAAAAAGCTATTGAGGGTAAAGAGGAGGGAGATACTGTTGAAGTAATAATACCTCCCCACTCAGCCTATGGGCCACGTTTAGATTATTTAGTTAAAGAAGTAGATTTAAAAAGTTTAAAACATCCTGAAAAGTTGGTAGTGGGAGAGTGGTATGAAGAGGTATCTCCTTATGGTTCAAGGACCTCCTTTAAAGTGCTAGAAATTAGGGAGGATAAAGTAATTGCCGATTTTAATCATCCAGCTGCTGGCAAGAATGTAAACATAAAAATTAAAATCCTCTCCGCTCGTCCGGCCACTGCTTATGAGATTATGAGGGCTGAGCTCAGAGCCTGTGGAGGGGGGTGAAGATAAGCTCTCTACTTGGAAAGTAGAGATAATGTGAATGCCTCTTTTAGAAATCCGAAATCTTAAAGTTGTTTTAAATTCCTCTTCTCTTTTAAAAGGGCTAACCTTCTCTCTTAATCAAGGAGAAATCTTAGGAATATTAGGAGAAAGTGGATCAGGGAAGTCCCTTACAGCTCTCACTATTATGGGGCTTTTACCCCCAGGAATTAAAGTTTCCCAGGGAGAAATCCTTTATAAAGGGGTTGATCTCTTAAAATTAGAAAAAGAAGCCCTAAATAAGCTTAGGGGAAAAGAAATTTCTATTATCTTTCAGGACCCTCTTAGTTCTCTTAATCCGGTTTTAACCATAGAAGATCAGTTAAAAGAACTTTGTGAATATCATTTAGGAGTTAAAGGTCGGGAAGGTAAGGAATTGATTTTAAAATCCCTTAAGGAAGTAGGGATTCCAGATCCAGAGCTAAGGCTTAGGTCCTATCCTCATCAACTTTCCGGAGGGCTTAGACAGAGGGTTATGCTGGCTATGGCTATTCTTTGTGAGCCTCAAATCGTAATTGCCGATGAGCCAACTACAGCCCTTGATCCAACCCTTCAAATCCAAATTCTCTCTCTCCTTAAAACCCTAACCTCCAAAAAAAACTTAAGTCTCCTTTTCATTACCCATGATATAGGACTTATAAGATGGTTAGCTGACAGAGTTTTGGTCTTCTATAAAGGAACTATTTTAGAATTAGCTCCCACTACTCAACTTTTTAAAAACCCTCTTCATCCCTATACTAAACTTCTTTTAAATTCCTATCCTGGAGAAAAAAGACTATTTTCTTACTCTTTAAGAGAACCTCTTAAGGAGGAAGGGAACTCTTTTTGTGATTTTCGAAAAAGATGTCCCTCTCCTTGTAAAAGAGCTTTAGAGGAATCACCGGTTTTAAAGGAAGTAGAAAAAGAACATAAAGTAGCCTGTTTCCTCTATGAATAATAAAGGAGAGCTAATAGCCTTAGCTAAAAGGGTTTGGAAAAAGTATGAAATTAAGGTCTTTTGGTTTAAAAAACAGACCTTTTGGGTTTTAAGGGATCTTTCCTTAGAGATTTTTAAAGGAGAGGTTGTGGTTCTATTAGGAGAGAGTGGATGTGGAAAAAGCACCTTAGGTAGACTTTTTCTTCAATTAGAAAAACCCGAAAAAGGGGAAATCCTTTGGTTCGGAAAGAGGCTCCAAGCCCTTTTTCAGGATAATTATGCCTCCCTTAATCCCCGTTTTAAGATTAAAACTCTTTTAGAAGAGCCCTATCTTTTAAATTTTCCTCCAAGAAAAAAAGAGTTTGCGAAAAAGATAAAGGAAATTTTAGAAAAGGTAGGCTTAGAAGAAGAGTATTTAGATCGCTATCCTCATCAATTAAGCGGCGGAGAAAGGCAGAGAGTAGCTTTAGCAAGAGCCCTTATAACTCAACCTGATTTAGTAGTCTTAGATGAACCTACCTCCTCCTTAGATGTGACTATTCAAAATCAAATCCTTCTTCTTTTAAAGGAACTGCAAAGAGAATATAATCTTAGCTACCTTTTAATTACCCATTCTATCCCTGTAGCCCTTGAAATGGCTACCCGAATTGTAGTAATGTATTTAGGGAAAATTGTAGAAATTTTTAACCGAGATGAATGGGGAAAAATTATTCCTCACCCCTATACAGACCTCCTTTTTAAATCCTACCCCAATCCCTTTTCTGATTCTCCTCCTAAATTTAACGAAATTAAAGGAGAACCTCCAAGTCTTCTTAATCTCCCTTCAGGTTGCGAATTTCATCCCCGCTGCCCTCTGGCTATTAAAGAATGCACCTTCCTCTCCCCCCCTTTAAAAGAAATTTCCCCAGGACATTTTATAGCTTGCCTCCTAAGGTCCTAACCCTAACCTAAGGATTAAACGATATTTTTCTTTTTTCAAGATAATCAAAGAAAAAAGCTAAAAATAAAAGAAAAAAAGTTTTTTAAAAACATCCTCCTAAAAAATTATTATTTTAAAGTTCTAACACAGTTTTTTCTATCAATAGTTTCAAGGATATTTAACCTTAACCTTTTGATTTTTTGTAAAACTAAAAGAAAAAAAAGGAAAAGTTTTTTAGTATAAAGAGAGAAATTTTTAACTTTGCAAAAATCGCAAGATAGGGGTATTCTTTTTAAAAAGATTTAAAGCTTGAGGGTTAAGCTCTTAACATCGTCCTTCAAAGTAAAAAGGGGTGGATTTTTTATGAAGTTATTTAATGCTCCTAATTTTGAAATCTTTAAATCCCTTTTAAAAGAACAGCTTCCTCGTAACATCTACGAAGTATGGTTTGGAGCTTTAAAAGGGGAGATAAAGGAAGGTAAGGTTTATTTAGAAGTGCCTAATGAATTTGTTAAATTTTGGATAAAGGAGCATTATGGTGCCCTTCTGTCAAAGATCTTAAAAGAATTAAATTTGATAGATATAGTCTATGTGGTTAAAGAAGGTCCTTTAAAAGAAAATAGGGTTGAACAAATGGTTATTCCTTATAATCCTTTAGAAATTATTGGAAGAAAAATCTCTTTAAAATACACCTTAGAGGATTTTGTAATAGGAAAGTGTAATGAATTAGCCTATAAAGTATGTTCTACTTTGGTTGAAGAGAGACCTAAAGGATATTTTATCTATCTTTACGGAAACTGTGGTTTAGGAAAGACCCATCTCCTTCAAGGAGTGGGTAACGGACTTATAAAAAGGGGTTTTAACTATCTTTACTATTTCACAGCTCAAGATTTTTTGGACTATTTTATGAAGTATCTTAGAGCCGGGCAAATTGATAATTTTAAAGAGAAGCTTAGAAAGGGATGTGAAGTCTTTTTGTTAGATGGACTTCATTTCTTGACGGGAAAGGATTTTACTCAAAGAGAACTCTCCTTCTTATTAGATTATCTTTTGGATGAAGGAAAAACAGTTGTATTCTCTTCTTTAAAGGGACTTCAGGAAATATCTAATTTAGATTCCACTCTAAGATCAAGGCTTAGTGCCAGTCTAATGATTAAATTGAATCAACCAGATTTTGAGACCAGAAAAAAAATTATTCGGTTTAAAGCTAAGAAAAAAGGGTATGAATTTCCTTCAGAGGTAGTAGATTATTTAGCCAAAAACTTAAGAGGAGATATAAGACAATTAGAAAGTGTAGTTTGGGGATTAATTGCCAGAGCCAAATTCCTCAAAGAGCCTATTACTTTAACTTTAGCCCAGGAGTTATTACAAGAACTTCTTCTCAAAAAAGAAGATTATTCAGATTTGGAAATTATCTTAGAAGGAGTTTCTAAGTTTTTTGGTTTAGGCAAGGAAGAGCTCTTTTCCTCCTCCCGTAAAAAAAATTTGGTCTTGGCTCGACAAACAGCCATTTATCTTCTAAAAACTCTAAGTAAAAGAAACATTAAAGAAATCGCCGAAGCTTTAAAAAAAGAACACTCTACTATTATTTATCATCTAAAAATTTTTGAAAAAAAACTTAAAGAAAATAGAGCCTTCAAACTTCAACTGGAAATCTTAATTAAAGAGTTATCTTCTGAGTTAGGTTTAAGTTTGGTTAGTCAAGATGTTTCAGAAGCTTCAAAAGCCTAATTACTTTACCGGTTCTTAAAATTGGCAAGATTTTATAACAGGGTTATATTAAAAAATTAAAGTCTTAAAAGCTATGAAATTACCTAAGGAGTTTCTCTCTGCCCTTAAGGAAATTTTTGGAAAAAGATTATTAACTGATCCTTCCGAATTAATTACCTATTCCTATGATGCCAGTTCCCTCCTTTTTCAACCAGATGCAGTAATTTTTCCTGAAAACAAGGAAGAGGTTTTAGAGGTTTTAAGATTAGCCGATTATTTTGAGGTCCCTGTTATTTCTCGGGGAAGCGGAACAGCTACCACAGGAAGTCCCTTAGCCATTAAGGGAGGAGTTATCCTTTCGCTAACTCGAATGAATAGAATTCTTGAAATAATCCCTGAAGAAAGAATAGTGCGAGTTGAGCCTGGAGTCTTAAACGGTGATTTAAAAAATTATCTCAAAAAATACAACCTTTTTTATCCGCCTGATCCAGCCAGTTATGCCTTTTCTACCTTAGGAGGTAATGTAGCTACCGGAGCAGGAGGCCCTAAGGGATTAAAATATGGCACAACTAAAGATTATGTTTTAGCCTTAGAAGTGGGGCTTCCTGGCGGAAAACTTCTTAAAACCGGAGCGTTAACCCTAAAAAGTGTAGTCCCCTATAATATAACTCCCCTTTTTGTCGGATCCGAAGGAACCTTAGGAATCTTTGTAGAAATCCTCTTAAAACTTTTGCCTCTTCCTCCTAAAAGAGAACTTTTCCTCATCCTTTCCCCTCAAGAAGAACTCTCCCTCCAAATTATTACCGATATCCTTTTAAAAGGTCTAACCCCAACTGCAGCAGAATTTGTAGATAAAACAACTCTGCAAGCCATAAAGGATCTTCTTAAACAGAAGGTTCCTTTAAAAGAAAAAATAGAAAGCCTTCTCTTTGTAGAGCTGGACGGAGAAGAGGGAGAAGTTAAAAAGGCCTCAGAAATTTTTTCCTCCTCTCTAAAAGGACAGGGGTTGGACTTTCTCAAGGCAGAAACCGAAAGAGAAATAGAGGAACTCTGGGAGATTAGAAGGGCTATCTCTCCTTCTTTAAAAAAACTTAGAACTAAAAAGATAGCTGATGATGTGGTTGTGCCCCGAAGAAACATAATTATATTTTTAAAATTTTTAAGACACCTGGAAAAGGAAAGCCAAATTCTAATTTCAGCCTTCGGACATGCTGGAGATGGAAATTTTCATATAAATCTTCTTTTTGAGGAAGAAGAAAGGGAAAAGGCTATTTTTATTCGCGAAAAGATTTTAAAAAAGGTTTTGGAACTTTTCGGAAGCCTTTCCGGAGAACACGGAATCGGTTATACAAAAAAGCCCTATCTTTTATGGGAATTAGACCCCCTCCAAATAGAAATTATGCGTAAATTAAAAGCCCTCTTTGACCCCAAGGGAATTCTTAATCCTCACATTAAACTTCCTACTTATTCTTAAAATAGAGATCCCCTTCCCCCCTCCCCCATCCCCATATAAATTAATCGCACCCGTATTTACTGCAGCTATCTCTTAAATCAAAAAGATATTTCATTATCTCTTCAAAGGTAGGAAGAACCTCCTTTTCAATAAATCTTTTAATATCTCTTTCATCCTTTAAATTCACCTCCCTTTCTACCCTTTCAACTAAATTATGAAGCCTTCTATGGGGCTCCTCAAGCTCATCTATTATTTTAGATATAGGTGTATCCTTAGTTTTTTCCCTCAAATACACAAGACTCCTTCCCAATAAACACCTCCTATGATCCCTCTCTACCTTAGGAACTCTTCCTCTAGTAATATCCCTTAAAAACCCTATTTTCCAATTAATATGCCCTAAAATACCAAGATTTACTGTAGATAACACAGAAAGATTTTGAAGCTCTTCATCCGAGAAAACTCCTCCCTCTAATTTAAAAAGATTTTGAATAAGGCTTTGGGTTACCACAATCTCAAAAATTTTATCACTTTCTATTTTTAAAACCTCTACTACGTTATGTAAACCGGAAACAACTTTTTTTAAATCCTCAATTTCTGAAACTAAGCTAAAGCTTTTTTCTTTAGTTTGAAGGATATGTTCTACAATATTATTAGTGACCGCAGTTTGTTCTTCTACCGCTCCAGCAATCATAGAGCTTCCTGCTTCCACTTCATCTATAAGGGCTTTAGTTCTCTCAGCCTTTTCTACTGTTGCCTTAACCTCAGCGGAAAATTCTTCTATAATCCTATCAATCTCTCCAGTAAATTCAGAAACCTTTTTAGCTAACTCTTTAACTTCATTAGCTACAACCGCAAAGCCTTTACCTACTTCTCCAGCTCTGGCAGCTTCAATACTGGCATTTAGGGCCAAAAGATTGGTCTGCTCAGCTATCCCTTTTATGGTCTCTGTAATAACCTTAATCTTTTCCATAGATTTTTCTAAGTTAAGCACCGTTTCTTCCATCTTCAAAGCTTCAGCCCGAACAACCTTAGCTTTATCAGCAGTTTGATGGGTATTTTTAGAAATTTCCGAAATAGCTACCTTCATTTCTTCTGTAGCCCTCTCAATGTCTGATACAGCTCGATTTAACTCTCCAAAAAGGTTGGTTGATTTCTCTACCAAACTGTGGATCTGAGAAGAATAAGGAGAAAGCCCCTCTATTTCTTTTCTTATCTCTCCTATTACCTCATTAATGGTTTTAGAGCTTGTTCCTATTCCAGAAAAAAGATTTCCTAAAATTCCTTTTAAGACTGAAGCATTAAATAAAATACTTCCCACCTCTTTAATTCCTCCTTCCATCCTTCCTGTAAAATCTCCTTTAGCCATCTTTTTGAGAATCTCTTTAACCTCCTTAGGCTCTCCTCCCACATCTCTTAAAATATTTCTAACCATCACCCTACCAAGAAAAAGGGTTAAACTACCTCCCAAAAACATTATACCTAAGCCCACTATTAAAAAGATTAAATTTCCATAATAAAGCTTTTTTAAAACTTTTTTTATTTCAGAAACTAAATCCCTTTCTACCTCTCTTAGGGTATCAATTCTTTTTGTGGTTAACTCAAACCAGCGAGGTGCGGAAAGATCAGAAACACTTGCCCCAACTCCCCTTTCTATAATACTTGTTCTTATTTTCTCTATTTCCTCTACAACCTCTCTTTGAGCTCTCATCTTTTCTTCATAATAGCTTTTCTCTTCAGAATTCGCCAAAATTAAATAACGAGCTAAAAGATCTTCTTGGGTCCCCTTTAAAAAAATAAACCTTGTATAAGCCTCCTGAGATATAGACCCCTTGGCAAGAATTCCTGAGCCTGTAGCCCTCTCTTGTCCAGCCAGCTCCTTAGCAGAACTAAACAAATAAAGCTTCGTAAAAAGCTCTTTGAGCTCAGGATGCTCTGCCTTCTTTACAATCTCAGGTTTAACCCTAAATAAATTAGTAATTAACTCTGTATAAAAACGAAAAGATTCAGGCCCTGGAATTTCTAAAGCATCTATCTTTCTCCTAAAACCATCTAATTCCTTTAAAAGATTTAAAACTGGATTTAAAACTTCCCCTATTTCCGAATCCTTTTGGTCTTTTATTGTTTTATTAAATTCCTCTAACCTTTTATTAGTTTCTTCTCTTTGGGCTTTTAAACGCTCTCCAAACTCTTTACCTTGAGAATTAATATAAAGAGCACTGGCTCCCCTTTCTTTTTGAAACTCATGGATAAGATTATTAATAGAAAATTGTACTTCCGTTAAGGACTTTAAGTTTCTAGCTAATAAAAATTCGCCTCCCTTATCCCCTAAGAAATGAAGATTAAAAAGAATAAGACCGATTAAAGGAACAACTCCGATGAATAAAAGCTTAGTTTTAAAAGTTAAGTTTTTCATAGCCCCCCCTTGTTATTTCTTTTTAGTCTCCCTTTTAAAAATAAATAGACTTTGGCCAAAAGTTTTCTATATTGTAATAAGAGTTAATAAATTTAACAAAATAAAATTAACAAATTTAACAAAAATTTTATATAATTTTATTATTAGAATTTTAAACTATTTTAAGAAAGAGTCAAGAGGTTATTTATAGCTTAATATTCTTTATAAGGGCAATTTTTCGAGTTATAATTATTTTTATCTATTTAGGGAGGGGATAATGGGAGATAAGGCTTGGTCTGGAAGGTTTAAAGAAGAGGTGGATAAGTTTTTTGAAGAATTTACTGAATCTGTGTCTTTGGATTCTATTTTAGCTTTAGCTGAAATTAAGGGGAGTCTCACTTATGCTAAAGCCTTAAGGAAAGCCCAAATCCTTTCCGAAGAAGAGTTTCAACTAATTGAAAAGGGACTTTTAGAGATTGAGGAGGAGATAAGAGAGGGTGTCTTTGAGTTTAAGATAGAGTATGAAGACGTCCATATGAATATAGAGAAGGCCCTTTATGAAAAGATCGGAGAGGTAGCCTATAAACTTCATACGGGAAGATCCAGAAATGAACAGGTGGTGACTGATTTGCGCTTATATTTAATTGAAGAAGCTAAGGCCTTAAAGGAGCTTTTAAAGGACCTTATTTCTGTAATTTTAGATAAGGCTGAGGAATACATAGATGTAGTTATGCCTGGGTTTACTCATCTTCAACATGCTCAACCAGTTCTTTTTTCTCATTGGATTAACACCTATGCCATATCCAGTAAATACCATTTAGATAGGATTAGAGATTGGGAGAAAAGGCTAAAGCTTTGTCCCTTAGGAAGTTCCGCTTTGGCAGGGTGCGGTTTTCCCTTAGATAGAGAATTTATGGCTAAGGATTTAGGCTTTAAAGCTCCTCTCCCCCATAGTATTTATGGGGTAAGTTCAAGGGATTTTGTAATAGAATTTCTTTTTATCTTAGCCTTAATTATGACCGATCTTTCCAGGCTTTGTGAAGAGCTTATTCTTTGGAGCACCCCTGAATTCTCTTTTATTGACTTTCCAGAAAAATACTCCTCTGGTTCTTCTATTATGCCCCAGAAAAAAAATCCAGATTCTGCTGAGCTTATTCGCGGAAAGGCAAGTAGTGTCATAGGAAGTCTCTTCAATCTCTTTTTACTTTTAAAAAATCTACCTCTAAGCTATAATAGAGATTTACAGGAAGATAAACCTCCCCTTTTTCAATCTTTAAAAACTACTAAGGCTTCCCTTAAAATGGCTACTTTGATAATTAGAGACCTAAAACTTAATCTCTCTAAAATAGAAGCTCAATTAAAAGAGGGTTATCTCTTAGCCACCGAATTAGCTGATTTTTTAGTAACTAAGGGAGTTCCCTTTAGAAAGGCCCATCATCTTACCGGAAAACTTGTCCTTTATGCCGAAGAAAAAGGAAAAAGATTGGAAGAATTGACCTTAGAGGAATTTCAAAATTTTTCTCCCCTAATTACCGAAGAAATTTATTCTTGGCTAACCTTAGAGCATAGTTTAAAAAGAAGAGAAATTATAGGAGGAACTGGTAAAAAAGCTGTCTTAAATTTTATTAAAACCTTAAGAGAGGAAATAAAGGATAAATAATGTATTTTTAATGCCCTCTCCTTTTAGGTGTCCTCAAAGAGATTGGCTAAAAGAGTTGAGCCTTCTGGTTAGTGGCTTGAAAAAGGTAAGGTGTCCCTTTTGTAAAAGAAAGATCACTTGGGAAAATAATCCCTATCGCCCTTTTTGTTCCAAAGAATGTAAATTGGCTGATCTTTATAGTTGGCTAAATGAAGAATATAGAATAAAATTAAAAGAGGAGAAATTAGATAGAATTCTTTTCCAAAGGAGTGAAGAGAATGAATCAGTATGAGATTATTATTATAGGTGCTGGTCCAGGGGGTTTACAAGCTGCTATTCATTCTTCTAGAAGAAGGCATAAAGTCCTTATCCTCGGAAAACCTGAAAATTCAGCCCTCTTTAAAGCTCACATTGAAAATTATTTCGGAATTGAAGAAAAAGTAGAAGGAAGTGAGCTTATTTTAAAAGGGTTGAGTCAGGCTCTTAAATTCGGAGCTGAACTTTTAAAAGAAGACGTAGTTAAGATTGAGATTTTAGGGGATGGCACCTTTCGGGTTGAGACCGAAAAAGGAAAAGATTTTCAAGCTTTGAGTTTAATCTTAGCTTTGGGGGTGAAGAAAAAGAAAAAACTCTTTAATAAAGAAGATTTTTATATAGGCAAGGGAGTTTCCTATTGTGTGGATTGTGATGCCTGGTTTTATAGAGGAAAGAAGGTAGTAGTAATTGGAGATGGCTCAGCTGGAGTTCATGGAGCTAAAACCCTTACGAACTTTGCAGGAAAAGTTTATTTTGTCCCTTTAAGGGAAATTCCAGAAATAGAAGAGGAATTTAAAAAGAGTTCTGTTGAAATCCTTTTAGAAAAGCCTAAGGATCTTCTTGGAGAAGAAGAGGTAAAAGGTGTTATTTTTGAATCTGGAAAGGTTTTGGAAGTGGATGGAATTTTTATAGAATTGGGGTCTAAAGGACCTTTGGAGCTTTTAGCTCCCTTAGGGATTGAGTTAGATGGGGAAACCCTTAGTTATGTAAAAGTAAATAGCAAGATGGAAACGAACATCCCAGGAGTTTTCGCCTGTGGAGATCTCACTGGTCCTCCCTTTCAATTAGCTAAAGCTGTAGGAGAGGGCTGTGTAGCTGGCCTCTCAGCTTCCGACTATCTAAAAGCCAAGTTTTCTCGAAATACCTAAGGGAGGATTTAAACTATTTTTTGGCCAAAGGTTTTAGAAATTAATCTTTATAATTTAAGGGAAAATTTTAGAGCTTTAAAAAGGCTTTTACCTCCTGAGGTAGAGTTTCTTCCGGTAATAAAAAATGACGCTTATGGACACGGTCTTTTAGAAGTAGCTAAGGTTTTAGCCCAAGAAAAAGTTTTTGGCTTTGGAATCTCTGAACCCTATGAAGCCTATCTTTTAAGAAAAGCTGGTTTTATTCATCCTCTCTTACTTCTTTCAGGATTGGAAAAAGATTGGCTTTCCGATATCAAAGCCTTAAGGATTACCCCAGTTTTAACTAATTGGTCTAATCTGGAAGGGTTAATTGATTTTTCTTTGAAAAAGGGAGTTAGCTTTGAGGTCCATCTTAAGGTAGATACAGGTATGCATCGCTTCGGTTTTTCCTTAAAAGAGTTACCCCAAGTTCTGAATAAAATTAAAGAAAATCCCCAGATTCAAGTTGTTGGACTTATGACCCATTTGAGTTGTGCAGAAACACCAGAAGATCCCTTAACAGAGAAACAAATAAAAAACTTTCAAATTTCTAAGGATCTTCTTAAAAAAGCTGGTTTCCATTTAAAGTTTTGGCATTTTTGTAATTCGGCAGGAATTATTTTTTTCAAAGGGGAGAAGGGTAATTTGGTTAGGCCAGGAATTGCTCTGTATGGAAGTTATCCTAACCATAAAGCCCGAGCCTATATTAAATTGAAGCCTGTTATGACCTTAAAATCTAAGATTGTAGAGATTAAAAGATTAAAAAAGGGAGAATCAGCAGGCTATGGTCCTACTTATACTGCTAAAAAAGAGACCTGGCTTGGGATTGTTCCTGTAGGTTATGGAGATAGTTATCCAAGAATTCTAAGTAATAGAGGTTTTGCCTTTATCCAAGGTAAAAGATGCCCTATTGTAGGAACAATCTCTATGAAGGCTCTCTATCTGGATCTTTCAGAATTAGAAAAACCTCAAACAGGAGAAGAGGTAATCCTTTTAGGCGGAGATAGAGAAGAAGTGCCCATTGATGAATTAGCCCAATTAGCTGAAACTATTTCTTATGAACTCTTATGTAATCTTGGAAAAGGTATCCCTAAAAAATATAAAGAATAAATGTTTAATATAGGCTTTAGCGAGGCTTTAATCCTCTTTTTAGTGGCTTTAATTGTCCTTGGTCCTGAAAAATTACCGGAAATAGGCAGATTCTTGGCTAAACTATCCTTAGAACTTAAACGAACAATAGAAGAATTAAAAAGAGAATTGGAATTAGAAGAAATGGAAAAAGATATAAAGGAAGTTCAAGAAGAAGTAAGAGACCTCAAAGAGGATCTGGAAGATCCCTTAAAAGTCCTGGATAAAATGGATCCTAAAGAGGATGACCAAGTTAAATCTACCTAATCTTTGGGATTTATCTTTTTTAGGAAGGCTGAGAAGAGAACTTCTTTTCTATTTTGGGGCTCTTTTATTATTTTGGATAGGAACTTTTTTTCTTTTTCCTAAAATTTTTCCCTATCTCCTTTTTCCTTATTTTCATCTTCTGTCTAACCAAAGTTTAATCTTTATCAGTTTAGAGGAAGCCTTTTTAGTGGTTTTAAGGGCCTCCTTTTACATAGCTTTAGCTTTAACTCTTCCCTTTTTAGTTTACAGATTGTATAAAGCTATCTCCTCAGATTTATATCCCTACGAACAAAGGCTTCTTAAGTCTTTATTCTTTCTTTCCCTTATTTTGAGTTTAATGGGAATCTTTCTGGGTTATTTTGTTTTTACACCCTATTTTCTTAAAATTTTTCTTTATTTTGGGCAAAATTTTGCCAACAACCTTCGCATAGAAAGTTTCCTCTTTTTTCTTTTAAAAATAGTGCTTTTTTCTGCAGTTCTCTTTCAAATACCTCTTTTCTTTGCTTTATTTATTAAGGAAGATATTATCTCTTGGGAACTTTATAAGAGAAAAAAGCTTTATTTTTGGCTGGGTTTTTATTCTTTAAGTCTTCTTTTTTCTTCTGGAGATATAATAGGACAATTCTTTTTAACTCTCTTTTTTTTTCTTTTTTTTAAATTATCTTTTGTTATAGCCAAGTTTTTAAAATAAGATCTGGGTTTGCCTTGCCAGTTAGTAAAAAAATTAAGGAGGAACCTATTATGGAAAGTGAAACTCCTTCTAAGAAAAGGAGAAAAAAGGAAAAAGAGAGCTCAATGGAAGTGAAGAAATTTATTATTATTATTGGAGATGGGATGGGGGATTTTCCTTTAAAAGAATTAAAGGGTAAAACGCCCCTTGAAGTGGCTATTACTCCGGGGATGGATTTTTTAGCTAGTTATGGAGAGATTGGCAGCTGTCAAACTATTCCTCCAGGAATGTCTCCTGGTTCGGATATAGCTATTATGGGACTTTTAGGCTATCCACCTGAGGAAAAATATACGGGAAGAGGACCTATAGAGGCCATGGCTAGAGGGATAGACCTCAAACCAGAAGATGTAGCCTATCGTTGTAATTTGGTGACCTTACGCTTTGAAGATTCCGATCTTATAATGGAAGATTATTCAGCCGGGCATATACCTACCGAAGAAGCTATAGAACTTATTACCAGTCTTAATAACAGAGCCGCTACTGATAAAATAGAGATAATTCCTGGGGTCAGTTATAGACATATTCTTATTTGGAGAGGAGGATCTGAAGGTCTTATCTCTTACCCACCCCACGATTTAATAGGAAAGAATGTTTTGTTTGCCTTTCAAGCCTATGATGAGGAGCCTTACTTAAAGGATTTTATCTTAAAATGTATTGAAATTTTAGCTAATCATCCTATCAATCAGCGCCGAAAACTTTTAAATAAGCCTCCAGCTAATTCCATCTGGCCCTGGAGCCCAGGTAGAAAACCTGACTTAGAACCCTTTGAAAAAAAATGGAACCTAAAGGGAGGAGTAATTTCAGCAGTAGATCTGATTAAAGGATTAGGACTCTTAGCTGGTTTAAAGGTAATAGAGGTTCCTGGAGTAACCGGTTATCTTGATACTAATTATGAAGGAAAAGTAAATTATGCCATCTCAGCTCTCCAAGAATTGGATTTTATTTTGATTCACATAGAAGCTCCCGATGAGGTAAGCCATGAAGGAAATTTAGAGCTCAAAATTAAGGCTATTAATGATTTAGATAGAAGGGTAATCCGCTATCTTTTAGAAAGACTTCCTGAAGTAACTAATAATTTTAGAATTCTTGTTTGTTGTGATCATCTTACTCCTCTTTCTATAAGAACGCACTCTATTAAACCAGTGCCTTGGGTTATTTTTGATTCCCTTAAACATCAAAAAAAGAAAGGCGATATTAAATTTGGAGAGACTCTGGCTTATGAAAGCGGTATTTTTTTTAAAAGTGGTCCGGAACTATTAAACTATTTTCTTACATCTGAGTAATTTGGCTTGAAAAACTGGTGACTTTCAAGGGATCTAAATGGAAATAATTAAAACTGATTTTCTTATTATTGGTTCAGGGATAGCCGGTTTAAGCTTAGCTTTAAAGCTTAAGGACTTAGGAGAGGTTTTAATTCTTACTAAAAAACGTGTTTTTGATAATGCCACCAGTTTAGCTCAAGGAGGTATTGCCTGTGTTTTAAGTGAGGAAAATCATTTTGATCTTCATATTAAGGATACCCTTATAGCTGGTGATGGACTTTGCAAAGACGAAATAGTAGAGCTTGTGGTCAAATCTGCTCCTGAAAGGATTCAAGAACTTATTAATTGGGGTGTCTCTTTTGATAGGGATCCTAAAAATCCTCAATGCTATCATCTAACTTTAGAAGGAGGACATTCTCGCAACCGAATTCTTCATGTTGGCGATTATACAGGAAGGGCTATCTTTTCTGCCCTTCTTAACAAAGTCTTTTCTTATGAAAACATTGTTGTTTTAGAAAACCACTTGGCTTTAGAATTAATTTTAGACCAAAACTGTCCTGAGTCTTCTTGTAAGATTGTGGGAGTTTATGTTTTAGATCATCAAAAATCCAAAATTAAGGTCTTTTTAGCTCCTATCGTTATCCTTTGTACAGGTGGGGCTGGAAAAGTTTATATCTATACCAGTAATCCCGATACCGCTACTGGTGATGGAATAGCTTTAGCCTATAAAGCTGGCGCAAGGATTGCCAATATGGAATTCTTTCAATTTCATCCTACCTGCCTCTATCATCCCAAAGCTAAAAACTTTCTTATTAGTGAAGCCTTACGGGGAGAAGGAGGAATTTTACTTAATCCTGAAGGTAAACCTTTTATGGAAAAATATGATCCCCTTAGGAAGGAATTAGCTCCCAGGGATATAGTGACCCGAGCTATTGATATGGAATTAAAAAGGACCGGAGGAGAATGTGTTTATTTAGATATTACCCATTTACCTTCTGACTATATAAAAAAACGTTTTCCCTATATTTATGAAACCTGCCTTAAATTCGGAATAGATATTACTAAGGATCCTATTCCAGTTGTGCCAGCTGCTCATTATTTATGTGGAGGAATTTTAACCAACCAATTTGCTCAAACAGATATTCCTAATTTATTGGCAGTAGGAGAATGTGCCTGCACGGGTTTTCACGGAGCTAACAGATTAGCCTCTAATTCCCTTTTAGAAGCCTTAGTTTTTGCCCATCAAGCCTTTTTAAAAATAAAAGAAATTTATCCCCAATTAAAAAGACAAAACTTTAATCTTCCTAAATTTAAAGAACCAGAAATTAAAGAAATAAAAGATGAAAAGATTTTTATTTCCCATAATTGGGATTTGATTAGAAAAATTATGTGGGAATTTGTCGGAATTGTGCGTTCTACCAAGATGCTTAATTTTGCTTTAAAACGTTTAAATTTTATAAAAGAGGAACTGAAAGAAGATTATCCCGGCATCTATTTAGATTTAGATGTAATGGAACTTAAAAACCTTTTATTGGTAGCGGAACTTATTACCAAATCAGCCCTTTTGAGAAAGGAATCCCGAGGATGCCATTTTCTCTTAGATTTTCCTTATAAATCTAAGGAAAAACCCAAAGATACCCTCCTTTCTCTCAAAAATTTTTAAAAATTTTCCCAAAAAATCCCTTTACAAATAGAAAATTTTCGGCTAAAATTTAAATAAATTTGAGTAATTCTTTAAAGAAAGGGGACAGAGGAATAAAAAAAAGGGGCCACTTTAGGAATAAGGATACTCCCTTGGGGGAAGCTCAGTTTTTGAGACTCCCACGGTTTCTTTCCAAAGCTTTAGAATGAAGTAAGTTAAACCTTGAGTGAAGGAGATGTGAACTTTCTAACACTATAAATTTTTGGAGGACCTATGAAAATTGTTTTTGATCCAGATATTGCAGAAGAAGTTAGAGAAGAACTTCTTAAAACTTTAAAAGAACAAAATTTTGAAGAAATCTGTAGGGTTTGCGGAGCTAATACCGTATATGTAGCCCTGATTGATAATACCTTGGATGTAAAATGTTATGAATGTGGGCACTCCTTTATAGAAATTGAATTAGCCGAAGAGGAGTAAATGGATTATTTAGAGTATTGAATAAAGGCGTAAGCATTATGGCTATGTATAGATTCCATATTTTCAACTTCTACTTGAAACCAATAGATTTCCTTTCTCTTCATTAATTCCATAGCAACATCTCTAACTACATCTTCTACAAATTTAGGGTTTTCATAAGATCTTTCAGTTACAAATTTTTCATCTGCTCTTTTTAAAAGAGGATAAACCGGTGAGGAAGCACATCTTTCTGCGATTTCAATCAATTCTTCAAGCCAAAGAAATTTATTAAACCGCACCCCAATTGTTATGCTACCTCTTTGATTGTGGGCTCCATATCTACTTATAGATTTAGAACAGGGACAAAGGGTCATCACAGGAACCTTTACCCCGATAATTAAATCCTTTTTACCTTTAACTAATTCAGCTTTCATAAAAGCTTGATATTCCATTAAGGAGGGAATTCCAGTTATAGGAGCCTTTTTTTCTATAAAATAGGGAAAGAAAACTTCTAAATGAGCTGATTGGGCATTAAGTTTTTTCTTAAGTTTAGCTAAGATTTGATGAATATTTTTTATATTAATTTCCTCTTTAAATTCGTTTAAAACCTCAATGAATCTACTCATATGAGTCCCTTTAAAATGGGAAGGCAAATCTACATAAAGATTAAATTCACCAATAGTAGCTTGTAAACCTTTTACTTTATCTAATACTTTAATAGGATAACGTAAGTTTCTAATTCCTACTTTATCAATAGGAAGCTCAGAAAGAGGACGCAAATTTTGAATATCAGGAAGTTTCATTCACTAATCTCATTAAGAGAGATTTTAAGATCTTAGCCCTCTCTAAAAGGGGACCTCGGTAATCCCAAAGTCCTCTACCTTCCAATTCTCTTTTTTCCAGTTCTTCATCTAAAGGAAAAGATAAAAGATAGCAATCCCCAAACTCTTCTTTTAGTTTCTCTTCTTGAGAAGGTTCCTTTATCCGATTGCCAATAATAAAGAAATTTTTTAGATTTAATTCTTGAGACAATTTCAAGATCTGTTTAGAGGTTTCTAAACTTCCTTTAAAAGGTTGGGTTACAATTAAGATTACATCTATTGGCGTAACCGTTCCTCTTCCGAAGTGTTCTACTCCAGCTTCCATATCTACAATAACTACCTCCTTAGATGTTAAAAGAAGATAAGTAAGAAGGCGCCTTAAAACTGTTTGTTCAGGACAAGCGCACCCGGCTCCAGCTGATCGGATAGCTCCTAAGATCATCAAACGAAGCCCATCTTTATAGACAGCCATTTTTTCCGGTAAATCCTCTATCTTAGGATTTAAACTGTAGAAAGGACCAGCCTTTTCTGCCCGTTCAGCTAAAAGATCCATCATCTCCGCAAGAGGTGTAATAGCTTTTTCTATCTCAAAAAGCCGAGCTAAATGAGGGCTTGAGTCAGCATCTATAGCTAAGACCTTGTAATTATCTCCTAAAAAAGCTAAACTCAAAATAACCGCTAAAGAACTCTTTCCTACTCCACCTTTACCACAAATAGCTATTCTCATTTTAAGTTTCCTCCCTCTTTGTCTTCAACCCCCACCCCTTAAATAACTTCCAATATCTTCTCCCAAGGAATAGCTCCTTCTCTGATAAGGGAAATCTTTTTTTTATCTAAAATCTCTACTACTGTAGAAGGACTGCCTCCTAAGGTTATCCCTCCGTCTACTATAAAATCTATCTCAGGAAGAACCTTTAAAACCTCCTCAGGTAGAGCACAGGGTTTTTCTCCGGACTTATTGGCACTGGTTCCCGTAATAGGTCTTCCAAAGGCTTGAGCAATTCTTCTAGTTAACTCACAAGAGGACAGTCTTACGCCTATTTTATTAGAGCCAGCTGTTAGAATCTTAGATAAATCTTTCCTAGCCGGCAAGACCAAAGTTAAAGGTCCTGGCCAAAAGACTTTAATTAGTTTCAAAGCCAAGGAGGGTATTCTTTCCACTACCAAACTAAGATCCTCTAATTTGCCTAAAAGAAGTAAAATAGGTTTATTTTGAGGGCGCCCCTTTAACTCCACTAATCTCATTAAAGCCTTCTCACTAAAGGGATTACAGGCCAGAGCATAAAAAGTTTCCGTAGGAATAGCTCCTATTTTATCTTCTAATAAAAATTTGGCTATTAAATTTAATTGCTCTTGAACTTTTGAATACTCTTCAGAAATTTTGATATAATCCATAAATTAAAAACTTATTTTTCTTCTAAAGCTAAGTTCTCTTCTTGAAGATAGATCCGTTTATAATAGATTATTCTTTTACAGTGAGGACATTCATAAAAGCGGTTATCCCTTTGCAGTTCATTATAAAGTTGGGGAGGAATAGCCATATAACACCCTTCACATATTCCATTCTCAACCGGACAAATCCCTATCCCTCCTCTTCTTTCTCTCACTAATTCATATTTCCTTAAAATAGCTGTAGAAGAAATCTTAACTAAAATTTGCTCTCTCTTCTTTAAAAGCTCCTCTTTCTGTTGTCTAATGCTGTCACAAAAATTTTCAAATTTAAGAACCTCTTCCCTTAAGGTTTCTTGGAGTTTATTATAATTTTCCTCTAATCTTTGCTTTTCAGCTGATAATTTCTCACTTTCTTCCATTAATTTTAAAACTTCCTCTTCTTTTTGTTTAACAATTCTCTTAATTTCTTCTATCTCCTTTAGAAGGATTTGATATTCCCTTGAGACTTTAATTTGAGTAAGCCGAGCTTGGGTTTGTTTAAGCCTTTTTTGTTCCTCCTTTAATTCCTCCTCAAAAAGATTTTTTTGTCTTTCCTTTTCTTCAAGCCCTTCCTTTAAAAGGGAGATTTTATTAGAAAGGATTTCACTTTCTTTTTGGAGCTTGGAAATAATTTGGGGTGTCTTTTTTAATTCTTGCTCTAATTTAAGAATTTCAAGATCTATTTTTTGAAGTTCAATTAATCGGAAAATATCTTCCTGCATTCCCTTCCCCTCCTTTACCTACTCTTTTTATATTTTATTTTTTATATAATTAAGTAAACAGGCTCTTCCTTAAAGATTTCAACCGGTAAAAAAATTCCCTTTTCTCTCATCCAATCTTCCAGTTTTTCTCTTAAAACATTAAGAACATAAAATTCCCCTAAGGAATGCTCAATAATTAAATAGTTAAAATTTCTTTCCTTAGCCCAAAGAGCTTGATGATATTTTACATCAGAAGTTAGTAGAGTTTCTATACCTTTGGCTTTAAGGAAATCTGTAAGAAAAGCTCCTGAGCCTCCACAAATTCCAATTTGATCAATCTCCTTTTCTGGATCCCCCACTAACATTACCCAACTTTTTAGGATCTCTTTAATTTGTTTAGCCAGATCTCCAAGCTTAACATAATTTTTAAATTTTGCCACTCTCCCATAACCGAAACCCGCATCTTCTTCCCAAACAAATTCTTTTGTTCTCCATCCTAAGATCTGGGCTAAACATTCACTTACTCCCCAGGAAACTTTATCTAAGGGTGTGTGCCAGGAGATTAAATTAAGCCCCTCCTTTAAGGCTAAAGCTATTACTGTTCCGGGATATTCATCTTTTAAAATAGAGGTTATAGGATTATAAAAAAGAGGATGATGGGTAATAACAAGATTAAGTCTTTTATTTAAAGCCCTTTTAAAGACCTGATAGGTAGGATTAACTGCAAGAAGGATTCCTTTGACTTCCTCATGAAAAGAACCTATTTGTAAACCATTATTATCTTTCTTATCCGCAATTTTAAGGGGAGCTAAATTATCTAAAAATTGATAAAGATCCTTAACTGTAAGAAACATATAAAAAATTAATGGGCCCGCCAGGATTCGAACCTGGGACCTTCCGGTTATGAGCCGGTGGCTCTAACCATCTGAGCTACGGGCCCACTTTATCTAAAAAATAAAAATAATCAAAAACCTCTCTTTTGTCAAGGTATACTTAGGAGGAGATTGCCAAAGCTCCATTAAGGTCTCCGTTATATAAACCACTTGCTAAATTATAAAAAAGAGCTATTTTTATTCTTATGAAAGAAAAAAGCCCACTAAAAACTAAAAAAGTTATAGCTAATGAAAAAAAAATAAAAGAGCTTATAGAGAAATTAGCCCAGGCTATTTTAGCCTTTCATCCTAACTTAGAGGAAATTGTTCTGGTAGGTATTAGATGCGGAGGAGTTCCGGTTACCCAGAGGCTTCATCAAATCTTTAAAGAGAGATTAAAGAAAGATTTACCTCTTGGCTACTTAGATATTACCTTATACAGAGATGATTGGACCAGAATCTCCCATTATCCGGAAATTAAGAGAACTGAGCTTTCCTTTTCTATAGAAGATAAAGTAGTTATTTTAGTAGATGATGTGCTTTATACCGGAAGAACTGTCCGAGCTGCCATGGATGCTCTCATAGACCTGGGACGCCCAAAAAAAATTGAATTAGCTGTTTTGGTAGATCGAGGGGGAAGGGAATTACCCATTGAGCCTACCTATTGGGCTTTAAAAATTAAAAAAATTAAGCCCTATCAATATGTTAGTGTTTACTTTAAAGAACTCCACCGCAAGGATGAAATTTGCTTAGAAACTAAATAAAAGGGAGTAAAGAAAATGGGAGGAAGAGCTAGAAAATCTACTTTAAAACAAAAAATGGTTAAGTATTATAAGGAAAGGGAAAATCCATTAGCTCTTTTGGCACTTCAAGAGGAAATTATAAAATTAAATCAAGAAAAATTAATAAAATTTCAAAATAATTTAGAATTTCTTAAAGATTTAGATGAAAAACAAGATTCTGAAGAAAGGATCTCTAAATTTTCTATAAGAAAATTTACCCAAGAGGATAACAAAAAATTTCTTAATCGCGCCTTTTATGAAAGTTTATATCCTATAACCTTAGAATATCGCTTTATGCCTCTTCAAGCTATCTTTGTTTGGTATTACAGAAGTTTAGAACTGGTCTTCGGAGAAAAGATCCCAAAGCTTCACCTTTCCCGTCTACAAACCTGGATAAAATATTGGTTATCCGCTCTTACTCCCGAACAGGAACTCCGATTAAAGAGTGCTATTGTTTCTTGGATTATGAATAGATTTACCTAATGAAAAATTTTTTTCTTTTTTTCTTAGCTCTTAGCTTCTTTTATTTTTTCTTGGCTTTCTCTAAAAGTTACGCCTCTAAATTCATTTTATATACAGAAGACGACAATTATGGAAAGGTTAACCAAGAAAAGATTTGGATCCTATCTTTCGGAAATCCTGCTTTTGGAGACTTTTGGAATACCAAAGTGCCTAAAAAATTTTTCCTAAAAACTCCAGAAAACAAAGAGGAAAAACTGGTTCTTATTAGAAGAGAGCTTTTTAATCCCTGGTTCAATGCTCCGCGGATTGCCTATAACATCAAAGTTCAACCTAAGATTCAAGGAGACTATCTCCTTTGTTTGGAAGGGGAAGATACCCTAAGAGAAGAAAAGATCACAACCTCCTATATCAAAGCTATCTTTCATGTAGAAAAAGAAGGAAATTGGGATAGACTTTGCGGCTTTCCTCTGGAAATAAAAGTTTTTACCAGACCCTATGGTTTAAAAAAAGGAGTCCTCTTTTGGGGACAGGTGCTTTTAGAAGGAGAACCTCTTACTAACGGCACCATAGAAGTAGAACGACTTAGATTAAAATTAAATCCCCAAAAACTTTTAAAAGCCTCAACCGAGGAAATAAATCTTCCTATCTATAAAAAAACTGTCAAAATAGATGAAAGGGGCTATTTTTTTACTAACTTTGAAGAAGAAGGTTGGTGGGTAATTAACTCTTCTACTCTTAGGGGAATTAAACTTTACGGAAATAAAAACTATCCCCATGAATTAAGAATCCAGCTTTGGCTCTATATCTTTCCTTCAGACCAAGCCCTTCCTCAAGTAACCAAAAAAAGTCCCTCCAAAAAACCTAAAAAGACTAAAAAAGACTAATTAGTGGCTACTATTTCCACCTGTAAAGATCTCGGTTTTTTTAAACCTCCTACCGTTTTCAACCTTTTGATAACTATTTGATAACTATTAATTAAAAAGGTTTGACCTTTTTTATAGAAGCCTCTTTTTTTCTTTTTACTAAATCCTCTCCGAATAAAACGGTTTTAAGCCACTTAAACCCAAATTGTAAAAGTTTAAGATCATCTTTTTTTATTTCCTCAAGCTCCTTTTCTGGGATTTCAAAAATCTCTAAAAATTTAGATTCAAAAAGGAAACTTCTAAATCTCTCTGGATTGGTTGAGACCATAAAAAAAAGCTCCAAGCTCTTTTCAGGAACCTCTATAGGACCGAGAGACTCCTTTTTTATTATAATTTCAGCCCATTCCAAAATAGGTTCTTCTAATTCTGAAATACCCTGAGACTTTCTATAATCTTCTACAGTAATTTCTGATCCTGATTCAAGGCCTTGACAAAAACCTTCCTTGACTAAATAAAAAATCTCCTCATTTCTTCCTTCATCCCGATTTCTAAAGAGCCCAAACCCTAAGGGGTAATACCTACAAGCTAAGGGACGCACTTCATAAATAGTGCAGCCCTTCTCCCCTAAAAAGGGACATTCTTTTTCTTCGGTTTCTTGCATTTTTAAACGCACTATTGGTAAGCCCAACTTAGGAAGGATAAAAGGTTCTGTGTATTTTAATAAAAACTCATCGGTAGTTAACCCTAAAAAATCTCTTATTCGGAGGATATCATAGGGAGTAAGAGGTAGATAGAGATCGGAACAACATAACTTAAAACAGGGAACGCCAGGATAACATTGAAAAACTATTCTGGATTGGGCGGTTAATCTAATAGGTTCAATTATTTTTTCAAAACCCTTAATTTTATGAACTTCAAACATCTTAAAACCTCTCTTTGATTTTTTATTTCTAATTTAACCACCCTTTTTAAGGCTATCAAGCCCCATCCGAGATAAGGACTTCAGTTTTTGGCAGGATCTTCCGTCTTGACAATAAAAAGAGAGCAAGTAAGCTTAAAAAAAACACCAGGAGATTCCTAAGTGAAGTTAGCTGTTCATGTTACTCATGAGGCTTTATATAAAGTGGGGGGAATTGGAGAGGTTTTAATCGGACTTTGCCCAACCCCATCTTATCAAAGTTTTTTTGAGAAAACTCTTCTTTACGGGCCTCTCTTTGAATATATAGGCTCTGCTTCTACTCGCTTAGGAAAAGATGGAACAGTCCTTTTTTCCAGTAAGGATCACTATGATCTTGGAAACTTTGGTGAACTTTTTAAGCCTCTTTTAGAAAAATATTCAATAGATGTGGTATATGGAAAACGAATTGTTATAAGTGAATTTAATCCCTCAAAATCCGCAACGGTAGATACTCTTTTAGTAGATATTACCAAAATGAAAAAAGAAATTGTGGATTTTTATAAATACCTTTTTTGGGAAAGGTTTGATTTAGCTTCGGATCAATACGAAAATGAATGGGATTATGAACAATACTTTCGTTTAGGAATTTGTTATTTTGACCTTTTAAAGGTCCTTTATCCTGAGGCTAAGTTTATCTATCATTTCAGTCATGAATATATGGGAGTGCCCTCTCTTTTGGCTTTAGAATTTAATCCGGACTTTAAACCCGAAAAAAACATCAGAATCTTTTATGCCCACGAGATTGCTCCAGTGCGAAGAATTATAGAAAATCATCCTGGTTATGACATTTCCTTTTATAACCTTCTTGAAAAGGCTAAAGAAGAAAAAAGAAGTCTGGAAGAAATTTTTGGGTCTCAAATGGATTGGTATAGAACAGCTTTAGTTAAACTTACCCAAAGATTTGATAAGATCTTTGCGGTAGGAGACTTGGTCTTAGAAGAATATAAGTTCCTCTGCCCAGAAATAGATCCTAAAAAATTAAAAATTGTTTATAACGGACTTCCTATAGATTCGGTTAGTTTTGAAGAGGTAAGAAGAAGTAGAGAAAAATTTTTTAAATCTCTAAGCAGAAGGGGATACGAAAAAATAGATCTAATCTTTTCCCATGTTTGTCGTTTAGTGAAAAGCAAGGGTATTTGGAGGGATCTAAAATTACTTTATTTTTTAGACTTTTTTTTAGAAAAGACTGGACTTAGAGGCATCTTTTTTCTTCTTTCAACTCAAATTCCTAAGGGAAGGGAGCCGGAACTTGTAGAAAGGATGGTTAAGGAATACAATTGGCCCTTTGAACATAGGATAGGTTGGCCTGATCTTATTGGTTATGAAATAGAAATTAATGAATTAGTAGAAAGGTTTAACTCCCATGCTAAATCCCTTAAAGCTATTTTTATTAATCAATTTGGAATTTCTAAAAGAAAATGTGGTATAGATTTTCCTGAAGAGATAACTACTAAGGAGTTAAAAATAGCTAGTGATGTTGAGCTTGGCTTCTCTATCTATGAACCCTTTGGAATTTCCCATATAGAAGTCCTTCCCTCAGGAGGGTTATCTCTTCTTTCTACCTCCTGTGGAGTTTACTATATTTTAGAAAGGATTTTTAAAGAGGATTTTAAACCTTATTTTGGTGTAAACTTCATTAATATTGCCAAAGACTTGCCAGAAGAATTACTTCTTAGTATTAACCCCTCCACCAGAGAGGTCTTAGAAGAGTTAGTGTTAGCAAGAGAGGCAAGAGCTATCTTTGAAAAACTTCCCAAAAATGAAAAAGAGAGAAGAAAGATCTATGAAAAGGTTCAATCTTATTTAAGCCTGTTAAAGTGGGAAACTATTGTAGAAAATTTCCTCATCCCTGCTTTAGAGGAGAATTAGAGCACCTGAAAGGGGCTATGAGTTTCTCTCCAGTTATTAAAAAATTCCTCTTGAATTTGAAGGAGAATTTTTTGATAATCCGAGGCATTAATTTGAGCTCCCTTTATTCCTCCCTTTAAATTAATCTCTGAGAGATAGGGCCCTTCTCCTTCTATATAAGCTAGGTCTAAATGGGCATAAGGGAAAAGGCCTCTATTAAGAATTTGTTCGCAAAATTCTATCTCTCTTTTAGACAATTTATAGGAAAAGGCCTCTCCTCCAAAAAAGAGGTTTTGACGAAAATTTTTTTTATTTCTCCTTTCATAGGCCTCTCTATATAAATTTCCAAGGTAAATTATCCTAAGATCTCTCCAATCTTCAAAAAAGGGTTGAAGCACAAAAGGAAACTCTAAGCCTGGAGTTCCAGCCCAATTAAAAACTTCTTCTAAATCCCTCCAAATTTTAATTCCTAATCCACAATTAGCCTGATCTCTTTTAGTAACAAATCTTTTATAGGGAGGAGGATTTTGAAAAATAGAAAGAAGGGTGCTTTGATTTTTTATTACATAGGTATAGGGAGGCATAAAGGATCTCAAGATTTCCGCTTGGGCTATTTTAGAAACACTCAAGATCTGGGATAAAAAGGATGGAAAAGATAGAACTCCTCGAATCTCAAGATCTAAAATCAGATGAAAATTATCATTTCTTACAGGAATTCTAGTGAAAATTAGATCACCCCTTTTTAAAAGGGAGAAGTGTTTTAAAAGCTTTTGATAACTATTAATTACATAGAAGGTTTCTTGAAGCACTTTTTAAGTTTATTTCTCCGAAGATTTTTTAAGAAGGGTTAGGTCTGAATGACATACTCCACAGTAAAACTTAACCACTCCTAAGACCTCTACGGACTCTTCTATAGGCTCAAGTACCCCAGTGTCAGTTTGATAATAATGAATGTAAAATGTTGTATTTTCCATAATCTCGTAAAATTCTTCCATATTTCCACAAAAGGGACAGATTATTAGGTCCTTACGAGGTAATATTAGAGGTTTTTTAATCTCTATTCTATGCTTTTTAGGCAAGAGATGCCCAGAATTTTCCTTCATAAAGCTTTTACCTCCCAAAATAAACTGTTAAATTTCCTTCTCCGAGAAGATAAGGTTTTACAGCTTTTAAAATTTCTTCATATTTAGGTTTGGTCGGAAACTTTATCTCCGAAGTATTCAAAGCCAATACTTTAAAGACATAAGAATGAAGCCCTGTTCCAGGAGGAGGTTGAGGTCCTCCCCAACCTTTAAATCCGTAAGAATTCATAAGCTCCTGAGCTGGAGGTTTTATTTCCTTTAAAGAGGCCCCTTCATTAAAACCCTTAATATTCGGAGGGATATTAATCACAATCCAGTGAATCCAATTTTTCGCAACTGGATGAGTATCCACACAAAGAAGAACTAAAGATTGGGTCTCCTTAGGGATATTCTCCCAAAAGATAGGAGGTGAAATGTTTTGCCCTCCAGCCATAGGCATAACATATTTAATCGGAATCTGAGCTTTATCTGAGAAAACTGGAGAATAGACTTTCATAGACTCTTTCCTACTTAATTCTTCTTTTCTTCATAAACTTTTATCTTTTTTTCTGCCTCTAAATACATTTTAGAAGTTTTTTCCAAAAAGGAAAGGGCCCTTTTGTAATGAAAAAGGGCTGTTTTAAAATCGCCCTTGGTCTCATAGTGTTTAGCAAAATAATAATGGGCCTCTCCTAAAAGCTCTTTTCGAGAACATAAAATTCCAAAATAATAATAAAAAAAACTATCCTGATTAACTAAACCATTTTCTTCCAAAGCTTTAAATAATTGATAGCTTTCCTTTAAATTTCCTATTTCAAGATAAGACCGAGCTAAAAGATAATCCCTTTTACTTTCCAATATCTCATAAAGGGAATATTTAGAAAAATTAAGTTCCTTTAAAATTACCAAAGCTTTGGGATAGTCTCCTTTTAAAAAATAGATTTCACCAAGATCTAACTTAAAATATTCTTTCGGCGGAAAAAGGCTCAAGGCTTTGTTAAACTCCTCTTCAGCTAAATCAAAAAAACGAGCCTGAGCAAAGGCCATTGCCAATTGATAATGCAACCAGGGATCCTCTCTTTCCTTTAATTGAAGTTTTAATTGTAATATTAGATCTCCTGTTTCTTCAGTAAGCACTTTAGTTCGAATTTTTATTCTTTGAAAATAGTAAGGATCCTGAGAAAAGGTATAAAAATCCTTTTTATAGGGAATTTTTGTCTTTTCCGCAAGATTTTGCAGATAGAGCGTTCTCTCATAGGAAGGGGGGTGAGTTAAAAGATAGCGATAATTAAGCTCAACGGACAAAGGGGACTCTTGAGCTAACCTTTGAAAAACCCTAACTATAGCTTGGGGATTAAAATCACTTTTGGTTAGAATCTCAAAAGCGATTCGATCTGCTTCTTCTTCATCGGCTCGGCTATAAGCTAAAAATTTAGTTTGAGCAAGAGCTGTAGAAGTAGCTCCTACTATTTGTCCTAATTTACTACCTCCTAAAAGAAGGGAAGCTAAGGTAACTGCTATAGGAGCAACCTGCATCTTTTTAGCGGTTTCAATTCTTTTGGCTACATGTCGGGATAGATTATGGGCCATCTCATGAGCTATAATTCCAGCTAGCTCATCTTCACTTTCTACATAGTCAAAAAGCCCAGTATTAAGAAAGATATATCCTCCTGGCACGGAAAAGCCATTAAAAGTTTTTTCTTTAATTACAAAAAAACGAAAATTAAAAGGACTAAAGGAGGCACCCTTTAATAGCAAAAACTTTCCTAAGCCCCTGACATAAGCTGAAATTTCTAAATCGTTCACTAAAATAAGTTCCTTAGTGACCTCTTGTAAAACCTCTTTACCAATCTTTTCTTCTTCTTCAAGAGATAGCAAAGAAAAACCAGAAACAGGAAAGAGAAAAAGAATTAAGAGAAAAAGTAAAGCCAATCTTTTTTTCAAGGTTATTTTTTAAAGCCTCGGAGGCGTATGGGAATTGAACCCACCCACCCCTTTTTAGGGGGTGCACCGGGTTTGAAGCCCGGGAGAGGCACCAGCCTCCTCACGCCTCCTTTTTAAGCCTTTTAAAAGGGGCTATCAGGGCACTTGTAGCACCCGGAGAGCCCGGCTACCGTTGCTCCCTTTCGGGCCTGGCGGGGTTCACCGGGATCCGCCGCACAAACACCCTTGATAGCCTTAATTAAATATTATAATACCCTTTTTTAAAAAGGCAAAATTAATGAGCACCCACTTTTAAAATTCCAGAAGCTGCTAAAAGAAGAATTAAAACCTGAATAAAAATTAAAAATCCGTAAAGATTGTCCTTCTTCTTAAAATAGATGGGAAGAATCCTTATATAACAAATGATAGTTAAACCAGCTAAAAAGACTATAGGGAAAAAATTAAGAAATTCTCCTTTGGAAGCCAAACTTAACCATCCCCATCCTGAAGGAATCTTGGTTACCTCAAGATATTGATGCACATTCAAACCCCAATATAAAGAAATTTCCTCTATTGGAATATAGGCAGGTAAAAGTTTAAGAATATAAACTAAAAAAGTTATAATCATTCCTATTAAACCTATTTTCATTCCCCAATCCAAAATATTGGCATAGACTAATTGTTCTTCCGAAGGTTTAAGGCTCTTTTCCATGGGTATCCCTCCTTTTTAATTTTTTCTAAAACTTAGGTCCAAATTCCTAAACCCTTTAAAAGGGCTCTAAGTCCGGAAAAAGCTAAAAGTATTATTACTATCCATCTAATTATCTTAGGCTTGGTCACAGCCAAAACCCTCACCCCTACAATGGACCCAAGCATAATTCCTATAATTGAGGGAACCACAATCATAGGAATGATAGCACCGCTATTTAGATAGATCCAGGCTGCGGAGGTATCAGTAATAGAAAGTAAAAATTTACTGGTAGAGACAGCTACTTTTAAAGGAACTCCCATAAGTAAATTTAGCACAGGCACATTAGCCCAACCAGCTCCTAAACCGAACATCCCGGCCATAATTCCAATGATAACAAAAAGAAGAAGGGCAATAGGGGTTCTATGGACCTTCCATTCTATTTCTTTGCCAGTGGTAGGCTCATAATAAACTCCATAAATTCTAAGAACTTGAGAAAGCCTATCGGGCTTTTTAATCTCTGAAAACTCGGATTTTTTAGCGGTTAACATAATAACTACAATTCCTAAAATGGTTAAACCAAGCAATATATTTACCAAGTTTTTGGGAAGGGCAAGCCCGATCATTGCTCCAATAATGGCGCTTGTAGAGGCTATCAAAGCTAAAGGTATGGTTAATCTTAAATCTGCCAGTCCCCTTTTTAACAATCCTGGACCAGCAGCTAAGGCCCCAGAAAGGGCTACCAAAAGACCTGCTCCCCTTACAAAATCCAAATTAAAAGGAAAAAAACCTCCTACAATCGGGACAAAGAGAACACCTCCCCCAACCCCTCCTAAAACAGCTATAATTCCGAGAATAAAGGTAACAATAAAAAGAAGTAATGCCCACGCCCACCAAGGAAGGGATGAACCTTGACCAGCAATTTCTCTCATCCCCTCTTCACAAAAACCTAAAAAGGGCATACTCAAAAAAATCACCAGAAAAAAAATAACACCACTTCTTCCTCCCATCTTCTCTCCCTCCTAATAGTTTCCTTTTTTTTAATCCAATTTTTAATCTTTGCAATTAGTTTATTATAAAAATCTTCTCCACCTTTGACAAATAGAGTTTTTCTTTTAAAATATCATTTTTATGCAATCTAAGTCTCTTTTTTTAAAAAAGAGCCTGTTTTTTTTCTTTTTATTTGGACTTTTTTGGGGGTTTTATATGAAATCAGAGGGAAGCGCAGAAGTTCTATTAATCAACAAGGTTATTCAAAAAAGACTTAACTCCGGTTTAGAAGTTCTTTTTTTACCTACTAATAGAGAAAGAGTAGTAACTGTTTATCTATGTGTAAAGGTAGGAAGCAAATATGAAGAGGATTCTTTAGCCGGAATAACCCATCTTATTGAACATATGATTTTTAAGGGAGGGGAAGGACAAAAGCCTGGAGAAGTGGCAAGAAAGGTAGAAGAGAAGGGAGGTTATATCAATGCCTTCACCTCCTATGAAAAAACTTGCTATTATGTTTCCGGACCTACTGAAGTTTTAGAAACAGCCTTAGAAGTGCTTTCTCAAGCGGTTTTTAATCCCTATTTTGATCTCCAAGAATTAGAAAAAGAAAAAGAAGTAGTTGTAGAAGAAATGAAAATGAGATTAGATAATCCCTCTATTGTCCTCTATGAAGAATTATTAAAAAACTCCTATACTATCTATCCTTACAAGAGACCAATTATTGGTTATGAAAAAACGGTTCGCTCTTTCAAAAGAGAAGATCTCTTTTATTTTATTAATAATTTTTATACCCCTGAAAATATGAGCCTCCTTGTAGTAGGCGATATAGAAGAGAGCTTCCTTAATCTTTTATTAGACAAGTATTTTGGAAACCTTCCTAAAAGACAACTCCAAAAAGTTTCCTTCCCTAAGGAACCTTATAATTCTTCTCCTAAATTTTTTTGGATAGAAAAACCTGTAAAGGAGGGTTATTTAGCTTTTTCTTTTCCTGCTCCTTCCATTGAGGAGGAGCATTCTCCTTTTATAGATCTTTTAGCTGAAATTTTAGGAGGCGGAGAGACCTCAAGGCTATATCTAACTTTAAAAAGGAAATACAACTTAGTAAAAAGCATATCCGCTTCAGCCTTTACTCCGGAAGGACCAGGGCTTTTTTATGTTTTTGCAACAGGAGATCCTAAAAACTTTGCTCAGATTTTAGAACTCTCCTTAAAAGAAATTGAAAAATTAAAGCAAAGGGGGCCTACAGAGGAGGAATTAGAAAGAGCTAAAAATCAACTTCTTTCTTCTTTTATCTATTCTCAAGAAACTGTAGAAGGTTTAGCCCGAGCTCTCTCCAGTTTTCATCTTTTAAGAGGCTCCTATAAAGACATCCTTTGGTATATAGATCAAATCAAAAAGGCTACTCCTGAGGACCTTCAAGTTTTGGCTCAAAAATATTTAGATCCTCAAAAGATGGTTGCTGTCTTTTTATCGGAAAAAGCTTTGTTAGAGGAGGAGCTCTTTAAAAAAATTCTTTCTCCTTCTAAGGAGATCTCAAAAATAGAAAGCCTAGTTCTTAAAAATGGTCTTAAGGTAATTCTTTATCCACGAGAGGATCTTCCCACAGTAGGGATAGTCCTTGCTTTTCCCGGAGGGATTCGTTTGGAAAGGCCAGAAGAAAACGGAGTTTTTCAAGCCTTAAGTTTACTTTGGAAAAGAGGAACCCAAAAACGTTCAGCCGAAGAAATTTCCAAGATTTTAGAAAATCTTTCTGCTGAGATTCAGGGCTTTACCGGAAGAAATACCTTTGGGCTAAAAGCTTTAACCCTATCCAATAAACTTCCTCAAGTTTTAGAACTTTTTAAGGAAATTCTTCTTGAACCAATCTTTAGTCCTGAGGAAATAGAAAAGGCTCGTCCAGAACTTCTATCTCTTCTTTATCAACAGGAAGATCAACCCCTTTATCTCGCTCTTAGAGAATTCCTTAAAGATTTCTTTCCCGATCATCCCTATGGACTAAATATAGCTGGATCTAAAGACTTTTATCTAAATTTTAACTCAGAGAATCTTTTTAAAATCCACTCTAACTCTGTCAATCCTAAAAAAGGTGTTTTAGTTGTTGTCGGAGACTTTGATCCCGAAGATTTAAAATCAAGGATAACCAAACTTTTTGAAGATTGGACTCCTAAGGACTCTGAAATTTTAGAAGAAAAAGAACCTCCCCCTCCCCAAAAATCTTTAAAAAGGGTCTTTAAAGATAGCTTTCAAACACAAATTTTATTAGGTTTTCAAGGTCCTGGACTTTTAGAGGAGGAACGTATAGCCTTAGAAATATTAAATAGTGCCCTTTCTGGACAGGATGGTCCCTTATTTAGGATTCTCAGAGATGAGAGATCCTTAGCCTATGCAGTTACTTCCTTTTTAATCCTCTATCCTAAAAAATCCGCCTTAGTCTTTTATATAGCCTGTTCACCGGATAAAGAAAAACAAGCTATATCAGGTTTCTTTGAAATTCTCTCTCAGATCAGAAAAGAGGGTCTAAGTCCTAAGGAGCTGGAAAAGGCCAAAAATCGTCTCTTAGGAAGATATTTTCTCTCTTTACAGAGTAATTTAGCTAAAGCAGAGGACTCAGCTATTAATGAAGTCTTAGGACTCGGATGGGACTATTCTCAAAAATATGTCAATTTAGTTAAAAAGGTTGACTCCCAAAAAATTAAAGAGATAATTGAAAAGTATTTAAAACAAGAGAAGGCTTTTCTTTTAATCTTAGGAAGAGGTAATGGAACTAAAATTACAGACTAACTCTCCGGAGGAGACCAACTTTTTAGGGTGTCTTTTAGCTAAGTATTTAAAACCCGGAGATTTAGTGCTCCTCTATGGAGACCTTGGCTCTGGCAAAACTACCTTTATTCAAGGAATATGCCGAGCCTTGGAGGTAGATCCGGATATTTATATTACCAGTCCTACCTTTACTATTGTTCATCTCTATGAAGGATTACATACCATTGCTCATATAGATCTCTATCGTTTAGAACTACCTCTTGAGATAGAAGAATTAGGAATATCTGATCTTTTAAATACTCACATAGTCTTAATTGAATGGGCTGATAAACTCTCTTTTCCTCTTAAGGACTCTTTTTTAGAGGTCTCTTTTACTTATTTAGAAGATCAAAAAAGAGAAATTACTATAATTGGCTATGGAGAAGAAGGCCTTTTACTCCTAAAAGCCCTGGAAAGGGATGAAGAATTAAAAAAATTGGAATCCTTTCCAGAAGAAAGGTAAGTCTTTGGGAAGAATAAAATTCCTCCTCTAAAATATTTTTAAATTTTTTTTGAAAAAAGAAATCCTTATTTTTTTGTAAAACACCTCCGGCTAAATAAATTCCCCCGTAAGGTAAAAAAGTAACCGCTAAATTATAACATTTTCTACCTAAAAAAACAAAAAATTTTTCTATTACCTTTTGAGCTTTTTCCTCTCCCTTTCGGGCTAACTCAAATATTTCTTCTCCTATTTTATTCTCCGAATAAAAATACTGATACAAATAGGGAAGGGATTTTCCTGAAAGAAAACTCTCATAATCATGCTCGCCTAAATTTCTTTCTAAATAATCTAAAATCTCTAATTCCTCTTTATTTTTACAAGGAAAAAGACTATGACCTCCTTCTGTAGGTAAGATTACTAAAGGATCTTGACTTATGAATAAAGAAATTCCTAATCCAGTGCCAACAGATAAAAAAACCTTAGGATATTCTTGAATCTCTTCTCCTTTTTTGATTTCTAAAAGCTCTTCCTTAGAAAGAAGAAAAATACACCCACTTAAGCACACTAAATCATTTTTTAAAATAACCTTTTCAAAAGGAAAAGATTTTTTTAGTTGTTGAGCTGAAATAGTCCAATTAAGATTCGTAAGAAAAGCCTTCTCCTGAACTATAGGACCTGCTACAGACAAAAAAAGAGAGAGCTCTGATAAATCTGAATATTTTTCCAGGAGTTCCTTTAAATAGTTTTCTAAAATATCTTCAAAGTGCTTATATTTTTGGCTCTCATAAACTTTAAATTCTAAAAATTCCTCTTCCGGAGAAAAAAGAAGGACTAGCCTTGTATTAGTCCCTCCTATATCACCAATAATCCAAGCCACACTTTTTAACCACTTTTTTATTTCTTCTTAGGTGCTTCCTTAATTCCAGTCCCGCTTGTCTTTTCTGGTTCCTTTTTTAAGGTTTCTCTTGGAGTTTTACTTTTTTCCTCGTAATATTTATTAAAGATATCTACTATTTGAGGAGAAATATCAATTCTGGGAGAGGCATAATAAATACCCGGTTGACTCCTCTCAAATAAGAGATCAAATTTTTCTTTTTCTACATAGCTTTTAATTATTTCTTCTAATTCTTTAAAAATTGGATCTAAAAGCTTTTTTTCATATTCTTGCATTTCCATTTGGGCATCTTCTTGAAGGGTTTTTAATTCCCTTAATTTTTTTTGAAATTCAGCTTGTTTTTTTTCTCGAACTTCTTGAGCCCAAAGCTGACTCTTTTTTTCAATCTCCTCTTTTAAAGCCTCTATTTCCTTACCCTTAGCTTCTAACTGAGACTGTAACTCTTCATATTTCTTTTGTAATTTTTCCATAACCTCTTGTCCATATTTAGAAGTATTTACAACTCGCTTAATATCAATAACAGCAATTTTTAAAGCCTCTTGAGGTTGAGCTAAAAGATTTAAGGGAAAGATAAATAATAAAGCTAAAAACAAAATTAAAAACCCTTCTTTTCTCATTGCTTAGCCTCCTTTTCAATTTCCTTTTATTACAAAATCTACCCTTCTATTAATAGACCAACAAGATTCATCACTTACTGTGCATAAGGGTTTTTCTTCTCCAAAGGAAACAACTTCTACTCTTGTTTCCTCAACTCCCAACCTAACTAAAACTTTCTTTACCTCTAAAGCTCTTTTCATTCCTAAGGCCATATTATATTCATTAGTTCCCCTTTCATCGCAATTCCCTTGTAGCTCTATCTTTATCTTTGAATTTTCAAGAAGAAAGCGAACATTTGCCCTAATTCTATCCCACATATTTTCTTTGATAGAAAAATCGTCATAATCAAAAAAGATAGCTAAAAGAGGAGGAGTAGATCTTCCATAAAGTTTCCAATGTTCCCAATCTTCTTTTTTTTCCACACTTATAGGCTTTTCCTCTTTTCCTAATATATTAGTTAAATCCCTTTCTTCAATTTTAGTTTCTAATTTAGGAGGACTCACCTTTTCTTCTAAAGGAGGTTGCTTAGGCACTTCTATAATCGGAGGAACCTCCTTTTTAGCACACCCTATAATCAAAAAAAACATCAAAATTATGAATATTTTTTTCATTCTTGTCCCCCTTTTTAAATTCTAACTATAACCAGTAATATCCATTTCCCAAAGATAGTCTCCTAATAAAAATTGAAATTCCTTCTTAATATACTCACAAAGTTTATAAAGTAAAGTCAATTCCTTAACTATAACTTGGGTAACTAAGATATAATTTTTTTCTTGAAATTTTTCTCTCAATCTTTTACAAAAAAATTCGCGACAAAGATAGGGGCGAGCAAAAATTTTACAACCCCTTGGTCCAACAAAAAAACATCCTCCAGAAATCTCCCTTTTCTTAGGTATTTCTCGGTTTAAAAATTTATTAATTAATAAAATATTTAAAGTAACCTCATTTTCTAAACCTGCTTTACAACAGCCTTTTCTTTCTTCCACCGAACAGATATAACATTCTTCAAAACTTTCTATATCCTCCATAACTTTATTAGATTTAAGGACAGCTTTTTCATAATCTTTAAGCAAAATTAAAAAATCCTCTTGTTTTAAAAAATAATCTTTCCAGTTTTGGAATAACTCCTCAGCTATTTCAAATTTGTTTACCAAAAGCTCTTCTGGGGTTTTATAATCTAATTTAAAAAGAGTTTTTATTCTATAAGACATAATTTAGCTTTCTTCCATAACTCCAAAAAGTTTTCACACCCTTAGCTTTAAACAGGTCAAAAAAAACTGATATCTATTTTATTCTTTTTTTATTTTTTTAAAAGAGACAGTCTAAAAATAAAGATTATAAAAAAGACTTAATATAAACAAGGAAAATGAAAAAAAGATTTTGTAAAGATTTTGAGGTTTAGAAGGGTTAGTAGAAAGCTTTTTTATTTTTATGTTTAAAGATATGTTCATAACCTCTTACTTTATCACATTAAAATTAAATAAAATTTCTAAAGCCATAGCAGTTGTTTCTAAATAAGAAATACCACCAGGTTTACGAGAAAAACCTCCATCTGAGTTATAACAGGCTAAAACAAAGGAGATGGTCTTTTTAAAATTTACTTCTTTTGAGGCAACTTTATTTAAAGTACTTAGGGCATAATAGGTATTTTCAAGATAAGAAGTAGTTCCAGGATAAAATCCAAAACCTCCATCTCCGTTTTGACTGTTTATTATATAATCAATCCAATCCTTAGTAAAATTTCTTAGAATATCTATAAAATAGTAAAGATCTTCTAAGGTTTTAAGTTGAACAGTTTTAAGAATTGACAAAATTTTATTTCTAATCTCCTCAAAATTAAAATTAAAATTATTTTCCAGCCAAATAATTAAATTCCAAAGACTATATAATCTTTTTAAAGGAATCTTTTTAGAAAGGTATGAAGAGTTTAAAGAATTAAAGAAGGTTTCCAAAATCTCTTGAGAAATAGTAAATTTACTTAGCTGATAAAGCTTTAAAATTTGAAAAGCTTTGACAGGGTCTAAAAAGACCTCTGGGGAGAGGTCTTTTAAAAAATTTTTAAGATTGACCTTTATTTCTTGATTGAGTTTACCGGAGGATAAAAGAGAGAGGGCTTTAGTAGCATAATAAGTATCTTCTATTGTAGCTGGTAAAAAAGGGGTTGCTCCAAAACCACCTGATTCCTTTTTTCTAATTAATAAAAAATTTAAAGTTTTTTCATAATTTAGTTTTGGATATAGAAAGGAGGAGTTTATTATAGAGATCTTCATCTTTATCTTCTTCGGTAACAGATATTTCAAAGATTTTTATATTCTCCTTTTTATAAAAATCAATTAGTGGTTTATTTTCTTCTTCAAACCATATTAGTTTTTTGGCAATTAGGTTAGGGAGATCATCTTCTCTCCCTTTTCTGTCTAAAGCCGGGTCTTTTTGAATTCTTTTAAGAAGGGTAGGGAAATCAATTTTTAAATCAATTATTCCTTCAATTTTTGCAAAGGAGGCTAATTTTTTAGCTTGATAAAGATTTCTTGGTAGACCGTTTAAGACAAGTAAATCTTCCGGAGTGATATCGTTGATAAGAATAAAGGATTTTAAAAGATTTTCAGCCAAATAAAATTCTTCTGGTTTAAGAAGTCTTGCCTCTTTAAGAATACTTTGGATTAGTTTTCTATCTTCCTCAGGAAAAGGGATTTCTTGTTTTATAACCTTTCTTAAAGTTTCTCCAAAATCAAAATGAAAGACCCTTTTAGAAAAGAGACCTCTTTTTTCAAGTAGATTACCTAAGGGGGTTTTTCCAGCTCCAGTTGGTCCTATAAGAAGAAGGGCAGAAAAAATTGAATTTAATTGAGACATTTAAAAACTCTTATTCTGGTACAATCCCCTCTATAAAGGCTCTTTTATCAAAGGGGAGTAAATCTTCAGGTTTTTCACCTAAACCTATAAAAAGAATAGGAAGTTTATATTTATGGGAAATAGAAAGAGCTATTCCTCCTTTGGCTGTGCCATCTAACTTAGTCATAATAAGAGCCTCTAAGGAGAGGGCCTTAGAAAAATGTTCTAATTGGGAGAGGGCATTTTGTCCTGTTGTGGAATCAATAACTAAAAGATTTACTCTTTGTTCTGAAGAAACCAGTTTATTAATTACCCAATCTATCTTCTTTAATTCTTCCATTAAATTATATTTAGTATGGAGTCTTCCTGCTGTATCAATAAGGATAAGTTCTATATTTTCTTTAAGAGCCTTTTCTATACCTTTATAAATAACTGAAGAAGGATCAGCTCCTTCTTTTTCAGCATAAACTGGTATTCCTAATCTTTCTCCCCAGATTAAAAGTTGTTCAATGGCAGCAGCTCTAAAGGTATCACCAGCTATTAATAGGGTTTTTCTGTCTTTAAATTTTTGAGCTAATTTAGCTATGGTTGTAGTTTTTCCAACTCCATTTACTCCTACAAAAAGAAGAACAGAAGGAACTTTTTCAGGAGGAAAGGGCTGATTATAATCTATAAAAAGTTCTATCATCCTTTCTTTAAGTCTTTTTTTTAGTTCTTTGGTAGTTAGAGGTTCTCCTTTTAAAACTTGATTTTTAAAAGGTTCAAGTAAGCTTAGAGTAGTTTCAACTCCTATATCCGCTAAGATTAACCTTTCTTCTAAATCTTCTAAGATTTGTAAATCAACTATTTTATCTATTTCAAAAATTTCTCCTAAGCTATTTTTAAGTTTTTCTCTAGTTTTAGAAAGACCTTCTTTTATTTTCTCAAGGATATTAAACATAGATTTTGGAAAAGTTATAAACTTACGGAGGGGGAGGGATTCGAACCCCCGGAGGGAGAGCAAGCTCCCTCAACGGCTTTCAAGGCCGCCCCCTTCGTCCACTCGGGCACCCCTCCCCTTTTAAACCTATATTATAAAACAAATTTTTAACTTTAAAAGATAAATTTCTAAAAATTACCTCTTGACAAACTTTGAACTATCCCTAAAATTTGTTAATTAATAAAATTAATAAGGAGGTTGGATATGAATAAAGGAGAATTAGTTAAAAAGATGGCTGAAATCAGTGGAACTACTAAGGTAACTGCCGAAAAGCTTTTGGATGCCTTTATGAAGGCTGTTGAAGAGACTTTATCTAAGGGAGACAAGGTGGTTTTAGTAGGTTTTGGTTCCTTTCAAGTAGTAACCCGGTCTGAAAGAAAAGGGAGAAATCCGAGAACTGGAGAACCTCTAAAAATACCTGCCAAAAAGGTAGTAAAATTTGTTCCCGGAAAAAAATTAGAATCCCTTGTAAAATAAGAGGTCTATTAAAAAATTTTTTTAATAAATATGGGGGGGGATTAAAAATCTTTATCCCCCATAAATTTCAATTAAAGAAAAGGAAGAAGCTTAAAACTTTTATCTAAAGGTTCTCTTTTTTTAAGTTTTTGGTAAAGCCAAGATAAACTTTTTTTAAGAGCCTCTTCAAAATTTTGAGTCTTTAATAAATAACCTAAAAGGGCTGAAGAAAAGGCACAACCTGTTCCATGAAATTCATAGGGAAGGCTCTTGACTGAAAAAGAGGAAAGATGCCTATCTTTTCTAAGAAAATAAGTTAGAATTCTATCCTTCCTCTTTATACCAGTAATGAGGGGATATTTTATTCCTAAGGACTTTAAATCCTTTAAAGCCTCTTTTAAATCCTTGGGAGTTTTTAACCTTTTTTCCGTAAGTTTTTCAGCTTCATAAAGATTAGGGGTAAGCACATCTATATAGGGAAAAAGGTTTTCTTTAAGAAATTGAAGATAGGAGGTTCCTTCCCAAAGATTTTTATTGAGGGTTGCCTTTAAAACTGGATCCAGAACTACCCAATTAAGGGTTTCTCTGTATTTTTTGAGATAAAAGGTTACTTTTTCTGCTAAGGTTAAAGTGCCTAACATTCCAATTTTAATTCCTCTGATTTTATGATCTTCAAAGAGAATTTTAAGCATTCTATCCAAATCTTTTACTGGAAGGGGGTGCCAGTTTTCAAAACGGTTAAAGGTTTGGAAGGTAAGGGATGTTGGCACAGCTAAGGCCTTAAGCTTAAGTAAGGTAAGCACCTTAATATCCATAAGGAGACCAGCACCTCCTGAAGGATCAAAACCGGCTATAATTAAAGCAAAGCTCATAGGTTTACTTCCGGATAGAATTAAGGACAACGCTAATAGAAGAAAGGGCCATCATCATTCCGGCATATTCTGGTTTAATTATAATCCCGTAAGAATAAAGGAGTCCACCTGCTATGGGAATTCCAAGGAGATTGTAAATAAAGGCCCAGAAAAGGTTTTGCCAGATTCTCTTTTTTACACTATCAGCAATTTCAAAGAAGTTTTTAAGTCCTTTAAGACCGGAGAGAAGAATTATATTTCCTACCCTTTTAGAAAGGTCAATACCTTCAGCTAAAACAAAGGAAAGATTAGCCTTAGCCAAAGCGGGAGCATCGTTAATTCCGTCCCCTACCATAGCAACGCCCTTGCCCTTCCTTTGTTCCTCTTCCACTAATTTTAATTTTTCAGAGGGTTTAATCTCAGCATAAACCCTTTCTATTTGAAGAAAATTAGCTACTTTTAAAGCCCTTTCTTTGGTATCTCCCGTTGCCAGAACAGGCTCAATTCCTCTATTTTTAAAGAAAGAAAGAATTTCCTTGACTCCCTCCCGAATTTCATCTTCTATTAAAAACTCAGCCCAAACATTTTCCCCTTTTTTAAAGACTACTCCTTTAAAGCCTTTTTCTCTTCCTAAAAAGAGGTCTTCGCAGAAGATTCCCTTGCCTGGCTCCTCTCTACACTCTTTAATTTCTACAGGCTGTATATTTTTTTTCTTAAGAAAGGTAGCTATAGCTTTAGAATAGGGATGCCTGGATGTTTCAGCTAAGGCTAAAACTAAGGGTAAAATTTTTTCATCCTCCACAGAAAAGGAAATAACCTCAGGTTGTCCTTTGGTTAAAGTGCCAGTTTTATCTAAAATAAGGACCTTAATTTGAGGAGCAATTTCAAAAACAGCAGGGTCCTTTATAAGTAGTCCCCTTTTATAAGATCGGGTAAGGGCAACCGAGATGGCTAAGGGCACCGCTAATCCAAAGGCACAGGGGCAGGAAATTACTAAGATAGCTAAGGCAAAATTAAAACTTAGAGTTAAAGTGGAGCCTTTAAAATACCAAAAAAGAAAAACTCCTAAGGAAATCAGAAGAATAGCCTGAACAAAATAATGGGAGATATAATCGGCTAATCTTTGAATGGGTGGTTTTTGTTTAATAGCCGATTCCACTAAACTAAGAAGCATAGAAATATAGCTTTTTTCTAAGAGTTCTTTGACTTTAGCTTTAGCATAACCATTCACCACTAAGCTTCCCGAAATTAGAGTATCTCCTTTCTTTTTTAAAACAGGAACACTTTCTCCAGTTACCAAAGATTCGTCTACTTCAAGGGAGCCTTCTTCAACTTCACTATCTAAGGGAACCAAATCCCCAGCCTTAAGAACAAGGACATCTCCAGGTAAAACCTCATTAATAGCTACCTCTTTTTCCCCTTGGGAAGTAAAAATTCGGACCATAGAGGTTTGCAAGGCAAAAAGTTCTTTAAGAAGATGAAGAGCTCGGTTTTTGGCCTTTTCTTCTATGTATTTACCCAAGCGCACAAAGGCAATTAAAAAGGTATTAGTTTCCAAAAAGGGTTTTCCTGGTAAAAGATGAAAAAGGGCTAAAAGACTATAGAGAAGGGCTGAGGTTGTGCCAAGGGATATTAAAAGATCCATATTGCCAACTCTTGACTTTAAACCAGCTAAGGCCCCTTTATAAAACTTAAAACCTCCTATTATTTGAATTAAAATACTTAAAAGGGCTTGAATAAAAACACTATAGGGAGAAGGAAAAATCATAAGGAACATTATAAGGAAACTTCCACTAAAGGAAAAGAGAAGGATCTCCCTTTGATAATCTCTTTTTTGAACCCCTTTAACTACCCTATAACCTAAGTCTTCAATAACCTTTTTAATTTCTTCCAAGCTTAATAGGGTTTCATCCAATTCAATCCAAACTTTTCCTAGTTCAAAGGAAACTTCAACCTTTTGAAGGCCTTTAAGCTTTTTTAAAGAAACCTCAATAGCCTTAGCACAATTAACACAGGTCATCCCTTCTACTTTAAGAGAAACTTTTTCCATAAGGCGATCCTCTCTATTAAGTTAAGTAATAAGCTTTTTTATTTCTTCCTCCGCTAAGGTAGTTAATCCTTTTTTAATTATATGGCGGTAATAAAGAAGAGGGATCAGAAAGTAGAAATTTCTAAGGTAATTTGTATTTCTTCGTCCCATTTTATAACATACTCTTCTTACCAGCTTAGAAATAAGCTGTAATCAGAATAAGAGCGTATATTCTTAAAAAGGTCAAGGCTTTTGTAAAATTTTACCAATTTTATGAACTCTTCCATCAGGGGCATTAAGAAGCTTTTCTAAAATTAGAAGATTAATTTGATAATCTACGCCTTTGGCATAGGCGAGTGAGTCAATTTTGCGAAGAATATAGTTAAAGGGATTTTTAATTAAGTTTTCTATATCTGGAAAAGCTTGAAGATAAATAGAATTACCTTCAAGGGCTATTTTATAGGGTTCATAGAGGACGAAGACTTCAATATTTAAGGGCACTAAATTAAAGAGTTTTTTTATATCTTCAGGATAGAGTCTGAAACAGCCGTGGGTAGTTCTTCGGCCGATGCTATAAACTTTATTGGTCCCGTGGATAGCATAGAGGTTTTTATCCAAATAGAGGGCATAGTCTCCCATAGGATTCTCCGGCCCAGGGGGCACAATTTCTGGTAAGGTAGGATCTTCTTTGCGGATAGACTTAGGGGGATACCAAAAGGGCCTCTTTTTTTTCTGAACAATTTTATAATTACCCCTTTCGGGAAGTTTTCCTTCATCTCCTATACCTATAGGAAAAACTAAAAAACCTTTTCGGGTAAAGTAATAAAGCCGCATTTCTGGAAGATTAATAAGAAGATAGAGGCCTTTTTTTAGAAGAAAATCTTCAGGAATAAGAATTTTGTAAGGAATAAGAATTTTTTTTCCAGCCGGGGGAATCCAGGGATCAACCTCGGGATTAGCTGAGATTAGGTTTTGATAGCCCACCTTAAATTTTACAGCCAAATCAACTAAGGTATCTCCCTCTTTTAAGGTATAAATTTTATCTTCCAAGTAAATAAATTTATTAGGTAAGAGGGGATTAAAAGCCAAAACTTGTGAAGTAAAGAAATTAAGATAAAATAAGAAAAGAATTAAAAAAAAGGAGGGAAAATGCATTATTCTAATATTCTTCAAAAGATAGGGAATACTCCTATTGTTAGACTAAATAAGTTAAAAGTCAAGAGGGGGATAGAAATTTGGGGAAAGCTTGAATCTCAAAATCCCGGTGGTTCGGTAAAGGATCGTATTGCCTTAGCAATGATTGAGGATGCTGAAAAAAGAGGGCTTCTTACTTCAGAAAAGATAGTAATTGAAGCGTCAAGTGGAAACACTGGCATAGGTTTAGCGATGGTTTGTGCCTGCAAAGGGTATAGATGTGCCATAGCGATGCCGGAATCAGCCTCTGTGGAAAGAAGAAAAATTATGCAAGCTTACGGAGCAGAGATTATTTTAACTCCGGCTCAAAAGGGAACTGACGGAGCTATTGAATTTGTCTACGATTTAGTTCGGGCTGAGCCGGAAAAATACTATTGTCCTGACCAATTTAATAATCCTGCTAATTGGCAAATCCACTATCGCACTACTGGACCAGAGATTTGGAAACAAACAGAAGGTAAAGTAACCTATGTGATAAGTGCTCTCGGAACCACTGGCACCGCTATGGGAATAGCAACCTTTGCTAAAGACCATAAATTTCCCTTTAAAGTAGTTGGGGTTGAACCCATTCCTGGCCATAAGATTCAAGGACTTAAAAATATGAAAGAATCCTTTCCTCCAGGAATTTTTGATCGAAAACTCCTCTATAAGGTAGTTAATGTGGAGGATGAAGAGGCCTATGAGATGGCTAGATGGTTAGCTAAAAAGGAAGGAATATTGGTAGGAATGAGTTCTGGAGCAGCCCTTTGCGGAGCTCTTAAAATAGCGGAGGAGTTGGAAGAAGGCTTAATTGTAGTTATCTTCCCTGATGGAGGAGAAAGATATCTTTCTACCCCTCTTTGGAATTTTGAAATTAAAGTGACTGAAAAAGAACTTTTTATTTATAATACCCTTACTCAAAGCCAAGAGGCCTTTGTTCCAAAGGAACCATCAGTTGTAAAAATTTATACCTGCGGTCCTACTTTAAACAGAAGACCTCATATAGGGCTTTATAGGAGGCTTCTTACAGTAGATATTTTAAAAAGATACCTAAAACTTTTTGGATATAAGGTGTTTCATATTATTAATCTTACAGATTTTGATGATAAGACTATCCAAAGGGCTTTGAATATCGGAAAACCTCTTAAGGAGTTAACAGAGGAGATAGAACAGCTTTTTTATGAAGATTTAGCTTATTTAAGGATTGAAAAGGCAGAGGCCTATCCAAAGGTAAGTGACCATCTTCAGGATATGGCAGAACTCTCCTTTAAACTTTATGAAAAGAATAAAGCTTATGAAAAATTTTCAGCTCTCTATTTTGATGTGTCCCGGTTTCCAGACTATGGTAAACTTTCTAAGATGAATTTAAGGAAACTTAAGCCCGGGGTAGCGATAGATGAAGAGGACTATGAGAAAGAAGAACCCGTTGATTTTGCCCTACTTAAAAGAGTGCATATTTTAGAAATGAAGGCTGGATATTTTTTGGAAACCCCAATCGGAAGGGTTAGACCTACTTGGCATATTCACTGTGCTTGTTTAGCCCTAAAACATTTAGGAGAAAATTTTGATATCTTTACCAGTGGCACTGATTTAATCTTTCCCCATAATGAAAATACTCGAGCGATAGCTAAAGCTCTTACAGGAAAGGAGTTAGCTAATTACTGGCTCCATACGGAACTTACCTATTATGAAGGTAAAAAACTTTCCTCGGAAAACTACCTCACCTTAGAAGACATAAAAGCCAAAGGCTATGAAGGTAGGGAAGTTAGATTTTATCTTCTTCAGACCCAGTATAAGGCGCCCTTTAATTTTTCCTGGAAGGCTTTAGAATCCGCTAAGAAACTTTTGGAGAAGATAGAGACCTATTTAGCTTCTCTTCTTTTTGCCCAGGAAAAGGTGTTTCCCGAGGGAGAAAAGGATGAATTATGGAAAAGATTAGAAGCCTTTGAAGGAAATCTCCTTTCAGCCTTAAAGGACGATCTTAATACCCCTAAAGCCTTAGGAGAAATGGTTAATTTTTTAAAAGGCCTTTATAATTTTTCAGAAAAAGGGCTTCCTCCTGGTTTTAAAGATCGAGTTTTCAAAGTTTTAAAAAAGTATAATCAGATCTTTCAAATCCTTGCCTTTCCCTCTTTAATAGAGGATCCGGAAATTGTAAAACTGGCTAAGAAAAGGGATGAGGCTAAGGAAAAGAGGAATTATGAGGTGGCAGACAAAATTAGAGACGAAATTCTTAAAAAGGGATATAAGGTTTTTGATACCTTTTTAGGAACAAGGGTTGTGAAATTTGATTGGGAAGGATAAAATCTTAAGGGATATTTTTGAGAGGCTTTATAATTATTTTGGACCTCAGGGATGGTGGCCAGCTGAAAGCCCCTTTGAGGTTTGTTTAGGAGCTATTCTTGCCCAAAATACAAGTTGGGAGAACGTAAAAAAAACTATTCAAAACCTTAAGGAAGAAAAACTCCTTGATCCTTATCTCCTTTATAACCTTTCTTATGAAAGATTAGCGAACCTAATAAAAAGCTCGGGCTATTACAATCTTAAAGCTAAGAGATTAAAAAATTTTCTAAAGTTTCTTCTGGAAAATTATGCAGGAGAGATAGAGAGGATGCGGGGGGAGGATCTTGAAACCTTGAGGAGAAAACTTTTAGAAATAAAGGGCTTAGGTCCGGAAACAGTAGATTCCATTCTTCTTTATGCTTTAGATAAACCTATTTTTGTAATTGATAGCTATACTTATAGAATCTTTTATCGCCATAATCTTTGCCCTGAAGAAACTACCTATGAGGAGCTTCAAGAAATATTTCACACCTTTTTACCTAAGGATGTCTCCTTTTTTAAAGAATACCACGCCCTTTTAGTAGCCTTAGGTAAAAAATTTTGTAAAAAAAAGGAACCTCTTTGTAAAGGTTGTCCTTTAGAAAATCTTAACGACCTTTAAGATGCCCTATCTTTGGATTCTCTTTTCTCTTTTAGCAGGCTTTTTTGTAGCTCTAAGTGATGCTTTAAACAAGAAATATTTTTCCTCGGAAGGCTATCTTCCGATGACTGCAGTGCGCACCTTAGGAGCCTTTCCTTTTCTTTTCCCCCTTTTTCTCTTAAAAAAAGAAGGCTTTATTTATTTTACTTTAGATTTTTTCTTAAATACTTTAATATTACTTTTTCTTGAGATTATTGCCACCCTTTTTTATATGAAGGGGCTTGCTCTTTCTCCTCTTTCCGCTTCCCTTCCTTTTCTTTCTTTTACCCCAGTTTTTATTGTAGTTACAGGCTATCTAATTTTAGGAGAAAGGATAACTCCCTTAGGATTTATGGGAATTCTTTTAATTCTTTCCGGAGCCTATTTGATTTATGCCCCTGAGGTTAAAAGAGGACTTCTTTTTCCTTTTAAAAAGATTTGGAAAGAAAAAGGTAGCTTTTATCTTTTAATTACAGCCTTTATATATGGAATTACTTCGGTTCTCGGAAAAAAGGGGATTCTTTTATCAGACCCTGTCTTTTTTGCCAGTTTTTATTTTTCCCTCCTATCTCTATTAACCCCCTTAGTTTTAAAAATAGGTTTTAGGATTAGGATTTTTGACCTCCCTTTAAGAAAGACCAAGGCTTTTTTACTGGTTGGAGGAACCCAAGCTTTAATGTGTCTTTTTCATATGTTAGCTTTAAGTAGGATTGAAACCGCCTATATGATAGCTCTGAAAAGGACAAGCATCATCTTTTCAGTTCTCTTAGGCTGGCTTGTTTTTAGAGAAAGATATATTAAATTTCGCTTTATAGCCGCTATTTTAATGTTTTTAGGAATATTAATTATAGCTTTTAAAAAGTCTTTAAATTAATCTTGACAAAATTATTGTTTTATATCATATTATCTAAAAGATATTTTTTATAGAAAAAATGATTTTGTGTAGAAAAGATCTTGCTACATAGGGGGGAGGGGGAGGCTTTTAATTTGCATCTCCTATTTCCATCAATTAGCCTTTCCTATACAAGAATTAGAGGACCTTTCTTTACCTTTTAGATTTAGGGAATTACAAAAAAGTTCTTGGAGATATTAAAATGGAAAGTTTAGAGAAATATTTAGAGAAGCTTTCTCAGGGAGAGCCCGGAAGGGTTAACATTCTTCTCAATTACTTAAAAGAAAAACCTTTAGAAGATTGGATTGAAGTCTTTGAAATGCTTATAGAAAAAAAGGGTTGTGAAAGGGAGGTATGTTATTTTGTTATTCAAGATTTTTTAGAGATCTTTAAAAAGTATCTTATGGAGGAGAAGAAAGCCTTTCAAGAGGCTAAGGTTCAAATAGAAAATGCTTTATACATCTATTATTTCTTTAATAAACTCTATGAGCTCTTATGGAGAGTTAAAAATTTAGAAGAGTTTTTAAAGGAGATTCCTTTCCAGCTTGATTTAATCCCTTTTATAAAAGATATTGCCTATGTCTTTGAAGGAAAGGAAGTTTGTTCCTTAGAGAAAGAGAAAGGTTTATTTAAAATTTGGTTAGAGCAATACCTAAGCTTAGAAAATCCACCGGAAAGCCCCCTTCTTTTAGAAGAAAGTGAAATTTTGGAGAGCTTAAAGTATATTTTTGAAGAAGGAAAATTTTCAATTCTTTTAATTCCTATAGAAATTTCTGTAAAAGATTATCAAGGAATCTTTTATTTAGCCTTTAAAATTACAAGAAGAGCCTATTCAGAGTGGGAAAAAATTTTGATGTTAGAGGAGCTTCCTCAGATTTTAAAGTTTCTTTTTAAAATTGTTTCAGAGAAAGAGGAGGAGACTTTATTTTTTGATAATCTTACAGGGCTTCCAAGACAAAGTTTTTTTCTTTTTCAAGTAGAAAAATTTATAGAGAGGGCTCAAAGATCTCAAAGACCACTTTTAGTAGCTATAGCGGACATAGATAAGTTTACGGTAATAAATCAAGTTTTTGGGTATGATATAGGAGATGAGGTTTTAGTGGAGGTAGCCAAGAGATTAAAGGATCTAATAAAAGATGGTGAGATAGCTCGGGGAAGGGGAAGTGGTTTTAATTTTGCTCTGATGACAGTGGAGCCTTATGAATTTTTGAAAAGATGTAAGGAACTACTTTCCAAACCTATTTACACTGATAAAGGAATTATAGAAATTACCCTTTCAATTGGAGGAAGCCTTTTTCCGGATCATGGAGATGATCCTAAAATGCTTTTACGCTGTGCGGAAACTGCCCTTAAAACCGCCAAAAAAGAGGGAGGAAATACAGTCTATCTCTTTAAAAAGGAGATCTTAGGGAAAGCAGAAGAGTATGTTAAACTTCTTCCTCGTTTGAAAAGAGCTCTTAAGGAGAAGCACTTTGTTATTTACTGCCAACCGAGAATTGATCTTAAAAGTAAGAAAGTTATCGGGGGAGAGGCTTTAGTGAGATGGTTGGATCCTGAAGAAGGCATTATTCCCCCGGGTAAATTTATATGGGTTATGGAGGAATCAGGGCTGATTAAGGAATTGGGATATTGGATTATAGAAGAAACCTGTAAGTTAATTAAAAATTTTGAAGAAGAAAAAGATTTTTATTTAGCCTTAGATATTTCTTTAAACCTTTCTCCTCAACAACTGAAGGAAACAGATCTGGTTAAAAACCTGCAAAAAATTTTTGAGTCCTATAGTGTGTGTCCCTCTAAATTGACCATAGAAATTACGGAAAATATTTTTGTAGAAGATACCTTAGAGATAAGCGAACAAATAAAGAAATTGGCTGAGATGGGGATTAAGATAGCCTTAGATGATTTTGGCACAGGCTATTCTTCTTTTAGATACCTTTCTACCCTTCCTTTTAATGATCTCAAAGTAGATCTTATCTTTGTGCAAAATATGTTGAATTCTTATGCAGATTTGGAGATAGTGAAAACCATTGTGGCCTTAGGAAAGATTTTAAAGAAAAAGGTAATAGCCGAAGGGGTAGAGACCAGGGAACAACTAAAAGAATTAATGTTCTTAGGTGTAGATGAAGCTCAGGGTTATCTCTTTTCTCCACCTCTTCCTTGGACTAAATTTTTAGAATTTGTTAAAACCTTTGATCCAGCAAATTATTTTTCCTTCTGATTAAATTTTTCACTATTTTTTAAAGGTTTTTCCTTTCCAACAGGGATGGCAATGTAAATCTCTAAAGATAAATTCTTCTTGGGTAGAGAGATTTTTAATTTTTTTAGCTGAAAAAAGCACTCCTCTTTTTTTACTATAGATTTTGGTTCCTACTACTTCTACAGGGTCTCCAATTTTTAAATTAGGTTTTAATTGCAAATAGAACCATTTGGGGCAGAGAAAAACTTGATAAGCTCTCTCTTCTTTTAAAATTATAAGACTTACCATTCCCCTTTCTGGAAGAAGGATCTCTTGAACCTTTCCTTTAAAAGGAATCTCAGTATGGGGATTGTAATCTTCTAAATTTAAAGCCCAAGAGGGCTTAAAGTTAAGGATTAAGAGTAAGGTGGTTATATAAAAAAGGAAAGGCCAAGGTTTTATCATCTTCCTTACCATCTTAGTTTTTTAGGATCCATTCCACCGCAACCATCTTTATTAAAAGGATGTTCACATCTACCTTCATAACATCCTTTTCCCGAAAAGCCCGAGGGATTTACAAAAGAAAACCATTTTTGAATTTCTCTTTTAATTTTTTCTTCCCCATACCCAAGTTTTACCAATGTTTTGGCTAGTCCCATCCAGGACCGGTAAAGATTGCATTGACATCAACAGGATAGAGCGGAAAAATCAGAACAACAAGGAGCTTTTATTTCTTTTAAAGCCCCCTCCAAAACCTTTTTTTCCGAGGGAGACAATGAAATTTCGTAATAAGCTTTTATAAATCTTTGGGTATCCTTTTTAACATCCCTAAATTCTGATAAATCCTTAGTTATTCCCTGCTGATTTAAAATTAACAAAAAAGAGAGAAAAAGCAAGGTTTTAAACATAGTTTACCTCCTTTTTAAGGGTGTTAAAGTAGGTGCAGGAGCACCTGCACCTTTTACTTTTTAACTCTTTACCTCCCAGGGCAAGGGCAATCCATAGCCATTCCCTTTCCTCCTCTTGATCCACTCATAGGAAAGGGAACTCCTGCGTCAAAAGCCTTTTGCTGAAGCTCGGTTTTCAGACGAACTAACTCTTGTCTCTTCTCTCCGATAATCTTCCAATCAGGATTAGGAGCCAAATAGAGTTCTCTTAAAGCCTCCTTAGTTTCCCAAATTTTTTGTCTAAGTTCCCGGGTTTCTTGATAGAACTTTTTTACTTTTTCATAATCTGCAGGATTTAGAGCCCTCATACCTATACCATATTTGGGCCCCATTCCTGGACCCATATTGGGTGGTACATTAGAAGCAGAATAAGGTTGAGCTGAAGCAGAAATTCCTAAACCTCCGATAAGCCCTAAAACTGCAATACCCTTTAAAAGTTTTCCCTTCATTCTTCCACCTCCTTTTAGTTTTTTTAAATTCCTCTATTTATTATCAAAAAGTATGCCTGATTGAAATAAAGAGAAAAGGCTTATATTGGTATTTTCTTAATTGCAAATTTTGCAAAAGAGGATAAGTTTTTGCAATAATTGCCATTATGCTTAAAAAGGAGTCTATAGGGCTCCCTTGGAGAATTGAAGAGATAGCTTTGAGTAATCCTTTGGTCTGATCCTAATAGGAGTATTAGTATTGCAAGGATATGAAGAGTATGCCCTTTCTAAAGCTGGAAGGATATTTACTATTTTTCTTTTATATTCTTTGTGAATTTGGGAGGATTTAATTGAGAGAAAAAGAGGTTTTCTGTGTAAAGGGAGATGCTACTTACTTAATTAAAGATCCCAAAGATGAGAAAAATATGCTTCAGGCAAGGGCTGACAGAGTTTTTTCTCCAAGCATAAATTCTTTCTTGAGGAAAAAAGTTGGCTGGAGAGCGAAATTAATAGAAAGAACCAGTGCCATTATTTTTGCTATTAAAAGAAAGCTTTCTAAAGAGATGTTTTTTAATCCAGGCTCTTCCGAAAGAATCTTGGAAGGAGACGTTCTTATTAAGTGATTTAGCTAAGGGATCAAAATCTCAGCAATTCTATATACTCTCCCTTTAGAGAATGTTTGCCTGCTGAGGTAATTAAAACCTTAACTAAAGCACCAAAGAGATCTTTTCTGGGGGTAGAAAAGTTAACTACAAGATTGGTAGTAGTTCTTCCTGTGAGTTTAGTTGGATCTTTTGGGCTTAAGCCTTCTACCAAAACTTCTACTTCCTTTTCTACATAGCTGGCATAGATTTCTTGAGTAATTTTTTCTTGGACTTCCTGAACCTTTTTAAGTCTTTTTTCTTTTATTTCCTCTGGCACCTTATTTTCCAATTTTTGAGCTAAGGTATAGGGACGATCTGAATACTTAAAAGAAAAAATTTCATAGTATCTTACTTTTTCAAGCATTTTAATGGTTTCAAGGAAGTCTTCCTCCCTTTCACCAGGAAAGCCTACAATAATATCGGTAGTGATCGCAATTTCCGAGATATAACTCCTAAGTTTAGCTACCTTCTCTAAATAGTATTCTTTCGTATATTTTCGGTTCATTCTTTTTAAAATATAATTAGAGCCGGCTTGTAAAGGCAAATGAATATGTTTACAAATCTTTGGATTTTCAGCGATAACCTTCATTAAATTTTCCGAAAGATCCTTAGGATGGCTTGTGGTGAATCTGATTCGGTAAAGCCCCTCTATTTGAGAGACCATCTTTAAAAGTTCGGAAAAGGAGGGAAAGCCTTTTTCTTTGAGTCCATAGGAATTTACATTTTGACCTAAGAGAATTACCTCCTTTATTCCTTCTTTTTGAACTAATTCCTCAATTTCTTTAAGGATCTCTTCAGGAGGACGGCTGATTTCTCTTCCTCGAACATAGGGAACAATGCAATAGCTGCAAAAGTTATCACAACCCTGCATAATGGTGACAAAGGCCTTAATTCGCTTATTTGAACTTTCAGAAGGAGCAATTAAAGGAAAAGAAAAGTCATCCCTTAAATCAGTATAAATAATAGGGTTTTGGCCTTTTTGAAGTTTCTCTAAAGCGGTTTTTATTTTATAAAAGCCTTGAGTGCCGATAACTAAATCTAAAAAAGGAAAACGGTCCAGTAATTTCTCTCCTTCCTGTTGGGCTACACAGCCCATTACGCCAATTATTACATCTGGCCTTTTTCTTTTAAGGTCTTTAAATCTTCCTATTTCACTGTAAAGTTTATGCTCTGGTTTTTCTCTAACCGAACAGGTGTTTATAAGGATTAAATGAGCTTTCTCCGGGCGGTCGACAAGCCTATACTCCTCCTTCAATAGGAGAGCTACCTTTTCCGAATCATTTTCATTCATCTGACAACCAAAGGTCTTTATATAAAGCCCTTTCATATGTTTAATAAAGATAATTCAATTTTTAAGTTTTTCAGCTTCTTTTTTAAACAAGAGATAGGGACGAAAGATTCTATCTAAAAGAATAGAGGCAGCTGATCTGACTGAAAGGTGATTGTAGTAATCTAATCTTCCCCAGATAGGTTCTAAAAAGAGATCACAAACTTTCAGAAAGTTTTCCTCTAAACCCCAGCCTGTGCCAAGAACCAAGGCTAAGGGCTTTTTCCATAAAAGCTCTCTTATTTCTTCTGGGTAGACGAAAATTCCCTTCTTAGGAGAAGCATCAGTTCCCACAAGAAGAGGTCTTTCCCCCTCTTCTCTTTGGATCTCCTCCAGGACCTCTTCTAAATTTTTTCTGATTTTTACTAAGGATAAGGCTACACTTCTTAAAGGATTATAACTTTTTCCTTTTCCTTGAGTCCAATATTTTATAAGTTCTTCAGCTATTTTTCTTTGATCTTCAAGGGGTTGGATAACATAAAAACCCTTCACGCCATAGGTCTTACTGAGACGAGCCAAATCGTGTAGATCCAGCCCAGTAATAGCCGAAACAATAACCTCTCCCTTTTTGTTATACACAGGATAATGGAGAAGTAAGAGGTAAAGCCTCTGTTTCTCTAAGAGTCCTTTAAGATAAGTTAGGTCTTCTTCTTTTAAAGAGGCTTTGGAGAGGAGATCTGGTCGTCTATAAAGGGTAATTTCTAAAGAGAGATTCCTTCTAAAGGTCTTAATTTTTTTGTGATCCCCTGATAAAAGAACTGAAGGGACCTTATAACCTAAAAATTCTGAGGGTCTTGTATAGGCAGGATATTTAAGGAGTCCGGAAGAGAAAGACTCTTTGTCTACAGAATCCTTTTTTCCTACCACTCCAGGAATAAGCCTGGTAACTACTTCAATAAGCACTAAGGCTGGAACCTCTCCTCCAAAAAGAACAAAGTCTCCTATGGAGATTTCTTCATCTATAAAGTGTTGTCTAATTCTTTCATCTATTCCTTCATACCTTCCACAAATCAGAAGTAAACTTTCTTCTTGAGAGAGCTCCTTAGCTATCCTTTGATTTAAAAGTTTTCCCTGAGGAGAAAGATAGATAACCTTGGTTTTGGGATCAAGTTTTTTAATAGAATAAAGGGCTTTATAAAGAGGTTCTGGCTTAAAGACCATTCCCTCTCCACCGCCATAGGGCTTATCATCAACTACTTTGTGTTTGTCCTCAGTAAAATCTCTCAAGTTATAGATATTGATTTTAATAAGACCCTTTTCTTGGGCCTTTTTTATCAGACCTATTTTTAGAGGAGACTCAAAAAATTCTGGAAATATAGTCAAAATATAAAATCTCATTTTTCTTGACTTTCTACCAAAGCCCTAAGGTCTTTTGTTTTAATTCGTTTTTCTTTAAGATCCACCTCTTGCACATATTCTTCCACGAAGGGTAGATAAAATTCCTTGGATCCCTTTTTTATTAAAAGGAGGATGTATTCCCCAACTGGCATTATCTCTGAGACTTTACCCCAAAAAGTTCCCCTTTCATCAACTACCTCTAAGTTTTCTAATTGATGGAAGTAAAACTCCTCTTCCTCTAATTGAGGTAAAGTCTCAGCTTTAATATAAAGAGTTTTATAGAGAAGTTTTTTAGCTTTTTCAAGGCTGTTGTATCCTTCCAGGGATAAGATAAAAACATTAAAACCCGGACCTTTTTTGAGTTTTAAAACTTTAATAGGATTTTCTTCAGGAGGAAGATAGACCTCTTTAAGAAAAGAGAGAAGATCTTCATTAGAACTAAGAAGGGCAACCTTAAGGTCACCCTTTAATCCGTGAAGGGAAAGGACTTTGAAAAGGGGAAAAATTTTTGGAGAGAAACCCTTACTATTCAATTATTTCCAAAACAACTCGCTTTTTAAGTTTGCTTCCAGCTGCTCCGAGAATGCTTCTAATAGCTTTAGCAGTTCTACCTTCTTTTCCGATAATCTTTCCTAAGTCTTCTTTGGCTACTCTTAATTCAATAACCGAGGTTTGTTCTCCTTCAATTTCATTAATTTGGACTGCTTCAGGCTTATCTACCAAAACCTTAGCAATCTGTTCCACCAAGTCCTTCAATTTGCTCATAACCAGCCTCCTTAAGAGTTTTTAGAGATTAGTTCTTTAAAAGTCCAGCTTTTTTTAAAAGAGCTTGCACCGTTTCCGTAGGTTCGGCACCTCTTTCTAACCAAAGTTTTACTTTTTCACCATCTACTTTGAAAACATAAGGCTCTTTTAAAGGGTCATAATATCCTAAGATATCTAAATACTTTCCGTCTCTAGGAGATCGAGAATCAGCAACTACTATCCTATAAAAAGGTCTCTTCTTCCTTCCCATTCTCCTTAGGCGAATTCTCACCGACACTCTTCCTTCCCTCCTTCTAAAAAATTTTTAAAAAAAGAATAACATTTTTTTCTAAAAAAACAAGCCTACTTAAGAAATTTCCCTACTAACTTCTAACCTTTGGGTAGATCTTTCCTGACACTTTAGAGAGAGAAGGTACCTTTTAATAAGTAAAAGGCACCTTCTTTATCCGAGTTATTTGTTTTTCATAGGATTGGGTTAGGTTAAGATTAGCAACCTTCTCCTTTCTTTTTAGGTTTAGCGGGAGCTGAGGTTTTTTTCTCAGAAAGAGATTTAATATAGGCTACCAACTCTTGCATCTCTTGCGATTTGGGATCTAAAGCTTTACCTTTAAGACTCATAACAATACACGCATTAATGGCCTCTTCTAAACTCTTTTGGGTCTTTCCACCTAATTTAAATTCCTTTTTCTTTCCAGAGCCTTCTAATCCCTGCCCTCCTGGATGACAGCTGTTACAAGTTTTTCCGTTGGTGCCAAGCTTAGGGTCATTAAAAAGCTTTTTTCCTTTTTCTACATTACCTTGGGCCCAAGCTAACCCTACGGAGACAACTAAAACTCCTATCCCTGTAAAAACCTTTCTAACCATAACTTTCCCTCCTTTTTATTTTTAAGTTTTTATTTTAAAAACATTTTTTAAAAAAAATCAAGATTAATTTAAATACCAATAGAGCAAGCTTCTTTTTATCTAAACTAATTTTAACACTATTTAATTTTATAAAGTTTAATAATAAATGTATTTTAAGTGATTAAAAATTTTTATAATATAAATTCTTGACAATAACAATTAAATTTATAGACTTTGAATTGTAGATTAAGAAAAGTGTTAAAATTTTGAGTGGAGGGATAGAGAATGAGCAAAGATTACACTAATTTATGGAAGGAAATAGGCTTAAATTTAGATAAGCATGAAGGGCTTTTAGCAGTTCTTTCAGATTTTTATAAGAATATCTATCTTTCTCAGAAAAACCGTCCTGAGGGTATGAAGTATTTTGATTTTGTTATTTCCGAGGTGCATGGATTGAGAATTGAAGAACTTTATGAGGCAAAGCAGAAGGGAAGAAAGGTTGTAGGGACCTTTGTCAATTTCGTTCCCGAGGAAATAATTTTGGCTGTAGATGGAATTTGTATAGGACTTTGTGCTGGAGCTGAAGTAGGTTTTGATGAAGCAGAAAAATTTGTTCCAAGAAATCTTTGCCCTTTAATAAAGGCTTTTATTGGTTTTAAACTTTCCGGACTTTGTCCTTATGTTCAACTTACTGATCTTATAGTGGGAGAGACAACCTGTGATGGCAAAAAGAAGGCTTATGAAATTTTTGAGGAAATAACTAAGAAGGTATATGTAATGGAAGTGCCAAATATGAAGGAGGAAAAAGATAGAGAACTTTGGTTGAGTGAGGTATATAAATTTAAGAAGAAGATGGAGCAAATTTCTGGGAAGACACTGACCTTAGAGAATCTTAAAGAGGCAGTTAAAACTGTTAACGAAAAGAGAAGGGCATTACAAAGATTAAATCAACTAAGGGCTTATGATCCTCCTCCTATTTCAGGTTTAGATGCTTTACTTATTAATCAAATTGCCTTTTATGACGATCCCATAAGATTTACCTCAAAAGTAAATGAACTTTGTGAAGAGTTAGAAGAAAGGGTTAAAAAGGGAGAGGGAGTTGTTCCTAAAGGCACACCAAGAATTTTAATTAGTGGCTCTCCCTTTGCTATCCCTAACTGGAAACTTCACTATCTCATTGAAACCTCTGGAGCAGTGGTAATTGGGGAAGAGGCTTGTATTGGAAGTAGAAATCATAGAACTTTAGTTGATGAGAATTTTACTACCTTAGATGAGGCTATAGAAAAGATAGCTAAGAGATACCTCACCATTGACTGTGCTTGTTTTACTCCAAATAGAGAGAGAATGGAAAATATAAAAGAGTTATATAATATGCAAAAAGCTAATGGAGTCATTCATTGTTCTCTTCAGTTTTGCACCCTTTATATGACAGAAGCTTATAAGATAGAGAAATCACTAAATGTCCCCTATATGAGAATAGAAATTGATTATAGTATGGAAGATATGGGACAACTTAAAACAAGGATTGAAGCCTTTGTGGAAGCCATAAGATGAAGATTTTAGGCTTAGATATTGGTTCTAGATTTATAAAGGCGGTATGTTTTAATGAAGAGAATTTTGAATACGAAATTAGAGAAACCACTTTTGAGCCTTTAAAGGTTTGTTTTGAATTAATTGAAAAATTCAAGCCCGAAAAGATCTGTGCTACAGGTTATGGAAGAAATCTTTTAAAAAATTTTTTAGATGTGCCTACCATTACAGAAATAAAAGCTTTTGCTTTAGGAGCAATCAACCTCCTTCCCTCTTGTAGGACAATTATTGATATTGGAGGACAAGATATCAAGGTAATAAGCATAGATGAAGAAGGAAAGGTCCTTAAATTTGAGATGAATGATAAGTGTGCAGCAGGAACAGGAAAATTTTTAGAGATTATGGCTAATTTGTTGGGATACTCAATTCAAGAGTTTGGAGAAATTTCTATGGATTATGATTCTGAGTTAAGTCTAAGTAGTATGTGCACGGTATTTGTAGAATCTGAAGTTGTTTCTTTAATTACAAAGGGAGTCCCAAGAGAGGAAATTACTATTGCTATTCACAAATCTATCAGTAAGAGAGTCTCAGCCTTAGTTAAAAGAGTTTCTTTAAGAGAAGAAATAGTTTTTGTAGGAGGGTGTGCTTTTAATAAACTTCTTAAAAACTTTTTAGAAAAAGATTTAGGAAACACTCTACATATCCTTCCTTTTCCCCAGTTAGTAGGAGCAAGGGGAGCTGCAATTTTTTGTCAAAAATTAAGCTAATAGTAATCTCCTAATAACCATTCATTTCCAATCAAGACTTTTTTAAATCCTTTATTTTTAGCCAGGCCTAAGGCTTTTCTAATATGATTAAAACTTGTAGGAGGAAGGTCATTCCTTAAAAAGGATCCATGGAAGGCAAGAAAAACTATTGGAGTGCTTGGGGTTAAGGTTTGTTTTACATAATCTAAAATCAGGTCAATTTCAGTTTCATCTACATATCCTGGCATAAGAAGAAGAGAAATTATAAAAAGAGGCGGACTTTCTCTTTTTTCAGCATAGGAAGAGGCTACCTTAAGATTTTCCTTTAAAGAATCATTACTTTCTCCTGTAAGGGCTCTATATATCTTTTCGTTCCAAGCTTTAAAATCAAATTTAAAAATTCCTTCGCTCTCTAAACTATACTCTATAGCTTTTTTAAGAAAGAAGGGATTTATTAATCCATTAGTTTCCCAGCAGATTCTTATTTTTCTATTTTTAAAATTTTTTAAAATTTTTTCTGCTATTTTTAAAGCATGAAAAATTTAGGGAGCCGGATCTCCTCCGAAGAAGCAAAGACATTTAATTTTTTTGTTTTTATTAATTTCCTCTAAAATTTCCTCCACTGTAAAAATCCGTTTTTTTTCTTTTGTTATTTTCCTATATTCCCAGTTTTGGCAGTATAAGCAATCTAATAAATTACAGGCTCTGTAAAATATGGCTAAATTATAGCCTTCCTAGCCTTTGGGTTCTTCACAGAGAGGAAAGTTGTAATACTCTTTTCCTTCCCCCTCTCTTAAACATCGGGCACACACTCCTATAGCTTTAGAAAGTATAGTCTTTTTTACAGTGAGGACAAATACTCAAGCTCATCCTTCAGGAGAGATTTTCAATTACCTTTTGGTGAAAAAGGGGGCGAAAACTTTTAATGGCTTCGTTTTCTCTAAAAGGATGAACCCGATTAGTCAATAAAACAACTATTAGACTTCTTTCTAAGTCTATAAAAAAGGAGCAACCTGTAAAACCTAAATGTCCTATTGTTTTCTTGGAAAAAGCTCCCCCAGTAGCTGAATAACCTTTATTAGAGGCTTTCATAAAGACTAAACTAAATTCTGAAGAGTCCTTATGTTCTATAAAATGGTGAACTATAGAGGAATCTAAGGAACTTTTTTCTCCCTTAAAGGCTTTGAGTATTTCTATAAGAGGGGTTAATACTCCATAGATATTTCCAAAAAGACCAGCCACTCCACTTACCCCAGAGAGGGCTCGAGTATTTTCGTCTTCTACTACTCCTCTAAGAAATTTTTTCGTAAGGGGATCATAAGAGGTAGGCACAATTTTTTCCTGATCTATTCCTTTTAGGAGGGGATTAAAAAGTAAGACACCCTTTTTAGAAAAAGATTTTTTTACGGAATCAAAAAGGTCTTCAAAATTTTTGGAAAAAATTTTTTCTAAAAAATAGGTAAGGAGAAAAAAATTTAAGTCCGAGTAAAGGGTTTTTTCT
>FWWL01001085.1_pt1 | contig 67767 bp, 57 predicted proteins | sample 2228331 | NCBI WGS metagenome assembly FWWL01 (sample SAMEA103939775, study PRJEB20133) | metagenome
AGATGAAAGAAAAAATTAAAATCTTACATATCCTCAGCAGAGTTACTGGACGAGCAGATGGTGTATTCAAACATCTGATGAGTCAGATTAAATTTCTTGATAGAAGTAAATTTGAACACAAAGTCATCTTACCCTATTCGAGAGAAATTCAGAATCGTTTGAATGAATTTGCGGTAAAAAATTTTTTCTGTTCAACAATAGATACAAATAATGTATTCCTAACACTATATAAAATAAATAAAGTAATAAGGAAGGAGAAATTTGATATAATCTGCTGTCATGCTTTAAAACCTTTTTTGATTGGTGGAATTCTTGGTCTTTTTAGAAATGTCAAGGTAGTTTTCTTCTCACATGGGATTGCATTAAAAAATGATTATAATACGGCTCTCGAAAGAATTATCTATAAATTATTCTTCAATTTTTTGTTAAAATTGAAGACTATTTACATTTTATGCCCATCAAAAAAAGCAATTGAGTTCCTCAAGAATGATTTAAATAAGATAAATAATATAAGTGTTTACTACGATGGGGCAGCAATAGTAGAAAATAGCAATAGCTATATCAATGAGACTGAAAAATCTATTCTTATAAATAATTCTTCCGTAAGAATAGTATGGGCTGGTAGATTAGCTAGGGAAAAAGATCCACTCCTTGCGGTGAAAATATTTGAAATGCTACTAGCCGAACAAAAGAACATCAGTCTGCATTTTTTTGGTGAAGGAGAATTAGAACGAACACTTAAAGATTATATACATCATAAAAACATTAGGAATATTTTCTTCCACGGATTTGTTAAAGATGTGAATCGTTTTTTTCAGTATTTCGATATCTTATTGTTGACCTCGAAAAGAGAAGGGATGCCAGTTGTTGTATGGGAAGCATTAGAATGTGGACTACCATTTGTTTCTACAAATGTTGGTGGAATAGAAGAAATTTTGGAGTATGGTCAGTGCGGATTTTTATTTGATTCTATTCAAGAAGGGGTTGAGAAGCTAAAATTGTTGATTATTGACTCAGGTTTAAGAAAAAAGATGGGAAATGAAGGGAAGTTAATCGTGCAAAACTATTTTACTAAACAAAATTTCATAAATTTTTTTTCTGAATATTATCAGAAGATAATCCATGAATAAACTTAACATACTTCATATTTCTCCAGATTTTAATTACACCTGCGGAGTTAGCAAATACCTGACTATCATATTTAAAGAACTAATCAAATACAATGAGATAAATCTATATTTCGCTACTAACAGAGGTGATAGTCTTGATAGAATAAGAAAATTAGGGATTGAGCCAATTTTTATACCATTTGAAAAAGGTATTAAAAATATTTTTTACTTGAGAAAAAATCTAAAGGCCTTATATGAGTTTTGTAAAAATAAAGACATCAAAATCATTCACACGCACCATCGTTACCCGGAATTTCTCGCGAATAAATTAAAAGTCAAATTAGGAATTCGTACAGTTACTACAGTTCATAGTCTTGTGAGAGGATGGAAATATCTTAGTTTTAAATCGGATATCATCATTGCTGTAAGTAATGTTGTAAAATCGAATATTTTGAAAAACTATCAAGTGTCGGAAGATAAAATTATCCATATTTATAACCCAATAGAATCTGATGATGTAGATTTTCATCATTCAATTAAAGAATTGAAAGATTTTAGAGTAATTTTATTTGTTGGTAGAAATGATAGGATAAAGGGGCTTGATATTTTAATTCGTGCATTTATAAAGTTATCGAAAGAGTATGATAATCTTGCGCTAGTAATTGTTTCAGATCTCAGTGATAAAGAGTTTAAAAAGCTTAAAGCAATCAGCTCAAGAATTTTCCCCTATGAACCAGTGAAGGATTTAAGTGCTTTTTATAATTCAGCTGAGATTGTAGTGTTACCATCAAGAATAGAATCATTTCCTTATGTAATGCTTGAAGCAGGTTTGTATAAGAAATTATTCTTGGGTTCAAATGTAGATGGTATTGGTGAATTTATTAATGATGGTATTAATGGCTTTTTATTTCAAAGAGATGATTTTAATAAGTTAATTCAAAAGTTAGATGATGCTTTAAACCTATCATCAGAAGAAAAGAAAAAAATTATAGAAAATTTATATTTAAAAACAAAGGGTCTGAATTCACCAGAAGAGTATGTAGAAAGATTATTAATTATTTATAAAAATCTAATAAATTAACGATGAATTGGATTATTCTAACTATCACAATCTTTTCAATTTTTTTAAGTATACTTGCTCCAATTGAATACCTCATTAAGTTCACCGTCGATGATTCATATTTTTATCTTAAAACTGCATTAAATTTTTCTAAGGGTCTTGGTTCCACATTTGATGGATTAAATATTACTAATGGTTATCATCCTTTATGGTTTTACATACTTGCTATGGTTTTCAAGATCACAGAATATATAGATATTTTTTCGATGGAAAGTTTTTTGAGATTAGTGTTTATCTTATCAATCCTAATAAATTCTTTGACACTTATATTCCTAAAGAAATTTTATAATATTTATATTGATAAGAGTATCAATAACAATAGATTTATCTTATTTATTTTATTGATAAATCCTCTCTCCTTAATGTATCTAATTGGATTGGAGATACAAATATTTTTGTTGTTTTTCATATCATCACTTATTTGGTTAGTTAAATTCATCAAAGATGATTTTTCCTTACTCGATAATTTCATTCTTTCATTAAACTTTACTGCTATTTTTTTATCCAGGGTTGATCTTTTTTGGTTTTATATTGCAAGTATAATAATCTATGTCTCCAGATATAAAAAGGATAAACTTAAAAACCTGGCAATAGTTTTACTTTTACCATTTTTTACATGTTTGTTGTATGTAGTTTACAATCAGAATAATTTTGGTTATTATTATCCAATAAGCAGTCTATATAAATTTTCATTTAGTATCATTCAGAATTTAAGAAACTTCCCTATCCCAGAACATAATCCAATAGATTTCTTTATGTTTTTTATCATTGTTTCCAGCTGGATTGTATTGTTATGGTTCCGAAATAAGCGAATTAACGAAAGGAATGATTTTTTTAATCTTCTGCTCTTCTTTAATGATTTCTTTCTTGGTTTTATCGCTCTTCATTTTCTTTTCAATCAACAAAGTGTTAGAGAATGGTATTATTCGATACCAATTTTTGTAAATTTTCTTTCATTAAATCAAATTAAAATAAGCAAAAAATTAATAGTCGTGTTGATTTTCATATTACTTATATTGAACGTTTTTTATTTTATTCTTTTTAGAGCAAATTACTATAATCACAATTCAGCATATGATTTTGCTAAGAAAGTTAAGGAATTAGTTCCAGAAAATTCTAAAATTTATCAGGTAGATCATACCGGCTTAATTTCCTTCTTTTCTGAGAGACAAATCATTAACGGCGATGGACTGATTAATAGTATTGATTATTATAAAGCTGTAAAAGATAAAAGATTAAAAGATTATCTTATGGAGTTAAAACCCGATTATTTAATTTTTTATTCATTCGATCCAGTAATAAAGAATGATACCATTCATTATAAATTCAGGGTTATAAATAAACATGAATTAAAAATACATAAATCTAACATAATTTTGAGACATCCACTTCTCTATGGAGGAATTTTCAGAAGGAGAATTGGTCAATTTTATCTGGTAAAATTGAATGAATATAAAATCGTTTCTTATTAAAAAATTAATCCATACCAGGAGAGATATTTTTACAGCTTTCAGAAATTTTAAAGAGAATGAAAGTGAAAGATTAATTACTTATTTTAATCAGCATTCATTTAATCTACTCTGGGAGAGACATGATTATAGAAATGTAATCAATTACTTCAATGTATATCAGGAAGGGATTGGAATGTTTCTACTCCTAAAATTTTTGAAAGTTAAAAATTTGGATAGGGTCGATTCGTTTGAAATAATTAAATTTATCTTCGAAGATATTAATTCCTTAATGGTTTCGGTTGCGTTTGTAGGAGGTTATTACGATATAAATGAATTTTTAAATCGATGTAAAAAGAATGGATTAAACATATATTACTATCATCATGGATTTTTTGACCATGAACATATAAAAATTCTAGCTGAGGAATTAAAGAGTAAACAAGTTAAGTTTGTGTTTCTTGGGATGGGGAGCCCAAAACAGGAAATTGTAGCTTATGAATTATCGAAATTGATGCCTGATACGAAATTCATATGTGTCGGAAATTTTTTTAATATCTATTTGAATTACCAGAAAAGAGCACCGTTTATTTTCAGAAAACTTCAATTGGAATGGTTTTTCAGATTGTTAAGAGAACCTAAAAGATTATCAAAAAGATACGTATTAGGTATTCCTTTATTCTTTCTTCGCTCACTATTATTTTTAAGAAAAAATTAGCAAAGTTTTAACTCATACCAGGAGAAGGTTATGAGAATTTACGGCATTTTTTTGATTATAATATCAATCATTTGGGAGCTATATTCTCAAGAAATCGTTAGTCGTGAGCAAAATGGATATAAAATAAAATATAGAACTGCACTAGAGACGATTTTTCATTCTAGAGTTAATGAAAGTTCTAAATTAGATTTCATCCATGCACTCGATGAATCAAAACCTGGTTATCCGAAAGTTCCTTCTAAGTTATTTTATCTTGCAATTCCACCTGAATCTAAAGTAACCGCTCAAATTGAAAGGAAATATGTCACTGAGTTGAAAAATGTTGTCTTGGAATTAAATCCAAAAGTAATTCTTCATAACGATTCTATTTTATTATATTCTGAGGCAGAATCAATTATTGATAATTCAATTGAAATCTATCCAGAAAAAGAAATAGAAATTGCAGGATATACCTGGGTTCGTGATTTTTATGTTGTTGCAATAAAATTAAATACTCATCGTTATTTTCTTGATGAAAGAAGACTCGAGATAATAGATTCATGTGAAATTAACATCAATTACACTCAAACCGATTTTGATTTGCAACAAAATAAATTGCCTCTTTCATTTTATGATGACATGCTTAAAGATATAATTATAAATTTTGATGATGCATTAAAGTTTCGAACAAATAACCCCAGAATTATTTCAGATCCATTACAGGATAGCTGGATTGACTATTCCAAAGAGTATATAAAGTTCGCAATTCCATGGGATAATATTTATCGGATAACATATCATGATTTAGTCAGTTATGGATTGAATCCCAACCAGATTGATCCAAGAACTTTTAGATTATTTTTAAGGGGTCAGGAACAACCCATCTTCGTAGCTGGTGAATCCGATGGAATTTTTGATACATTAGATTTTATAGAGTTTTATGCGGAAAAGAATTATTCATATCAGAATTACCGTCAAATAGTTTCAATCGGGCAAGATTATATCAATTATATGAATAGATATAATGATACAACCATTGTGTGGTTAACCTGGGGAGGGTCATTAGGTAAAAGAGTTTCGTTAATTCAATCAGAACCTGTACAAACTTATGATACAATATCATCTCATCTTGTCAAAATCCATTTAGAACAGGATGTAAGGATGTGGTATTATGATGCTGTTGCACCAAGAGTTCAATTACCTTTCTGGCAGGAAAATAAAGTTTGGACATGGTTGGTTGTGGGAAGTGGAGGTTATACAAGTGTAAACTTTTACGCAAGAGATTTTCTACCAGGTACTCCTGTTCAAGTAATTGCAAGATTAATAAGTTATGCATCAAGTGGAACTGCGAATGCCCACAAACATGGACTTGGTTTGAACTCAACTACTCCGCAGGATACAATTATTTATAACTTTAGGCAAACAGTAAATTTATCTGGAACTTATAATTCTTCGTTGCTAAATCAAGGAAATAATACTGTACGAATTTTTGGGATGCCCACACAAGCTTCGTTTCATCAATCATTGATTGATTGGGTTGATGTCGAATATTTTCGAAGAAATTTAGCTATAAACGATACATTAAGAATCATTATACCAGATTCTGTTACAACTGAAGAAAGAATCATTAGAATCGACAATATCACAGATACTTCTCACATTATTATTTATAAAGTTCAGCCACAGTTAAAAAAGGTTGTTAATTTTAGATTTACTAATTCTGGGCTATACTCGGTTTTATTCATTGATACCGTGAGCGGTAATGACGAATATTTCATAACCACATCATCAAAAGTATCTCTACCTGTATTCAAGCAAAAAAAGTATTTTGTAAATCTTCTAAACCCTTCTCGTGGTGCAGATTATATTATTATCGCGAACAAATTCTTACAGAATTCTGTAAATCAATATAAAAACTTTATTACATCCAGCTATAACATAAGAGTAGAAACAATTTTTGATGAAGATATTTATGATGAATTTTCCTATGGCATGATTGAAGCGGAAGCAATTAAATCTTTTCTTATTGAGGCTTATAGGAACTGGCAAGCTCCAAAACCTTCATTTTTAACTTTGATAGGTGATGCTAATTATGATTATAAAGATGTTGCCTCTCCTGCTCCTGTTCCAAGAAAGAAAAATATCCTGACTTCTTTTGGAAATCCAGTAAGTGATGTCTGGTATGTTATGTGGGATACTGTTAATATACATTTCCCACAAATGTATGTTGGAAGAATTCCCGCGAATAATGACCAAGAGGTGATAAATTATTTACAGAAACATCAAATATATCTTCAAAGAGGATATGATATTTTCAATAAATCATATTTGTTTTTCAGTGGTGGTAATGCTCAGAATCCCTCGGAATTAGCTCAGATTAAAGCAGCGAACGATTTTCTTATAAATAATTATATCTTAAGTGCACCTTTATTCGGTAATTTTACACATTTTTATAAAACTATAAATCCACCTTCAAATTTCGGACCTTATACTCTTGAAGAAGTACAACATGCAATAGATGAAGGGGGATTGTTCATTTCGTACATTGGACATAGTGGCACAAGGACATGGGATAATTCAATTTCTGAAGTAGAACATTTAAAGAACAAATATTCTGATAGATTTCCACTAATAACCGATTTCGGTTGTTCTACATGTAGATTTGCGGAACCCGATGTAGATGCATTCGGTGAACTTTTCATCTGTCAATCACAGGTTGGTCAAGCAATTGCATACTTAGGTAATTCAAGTTGGGGTTATGTTTCCACTTCACTGCGTTTCCCTAAATACTTTTATCAACTATTATTATTTGATTCTCTAAAAACAATTGGACGAGCACACACTCTGGCAAAGATTCGCCAAATTAATGAGACAGGTGCGGGAGATGTTAATCGTGTATTTACTTATTGTAACTTGTTGTTGGGTGATCCTATAATTGGATTCAAAGTACCTGAAAAACCGAACTTTGTTCTAACCGAAGCAAATGTTAAAATTCGGGATAATCAACCGAATGATCAAATGGATTCAATTCGATTTGAGATTATTTTAAGTAATTATGGTATAGTGAATGGCGATTCAACCGAAGTGTTAGTTCAAGATTTTATTAATGATTCTTTGTTGTATCACCAAAAACTAATTATTCCATTTATAAGATTTAAAGATACACTTGAAATTTACATACCAGTTAAAGGTGTAACTGGAAGCAGAAGTCTTAAAATTCTAATCGACCCTGTAAATTATGTTGATGAAATTTATGAAAATGATAATCAAGTTCAGTTGAATTATGTTGTGAACTCTACTTCGCTTCTAACACTTGAACCAAGTAATTTTTATAATACAGGTAAAGAATTTATCGAGATATTAAATCCATTCATTAAGAGGAATAATTCGAACGAAAGTTTAATCCTCGAAATTTCTACGACTAAAGATTTTATAAATCCAAGAACTTATGTAAAGACCTTGGATACATTATTAACTAGAGTTGAAATGATAAATTTAATGCCTCAACAGAGATATTTTTATCGCACTCGTTTAGATGAACCCGGTGCGTTCTGGAGTGAGACGAGATCTTTTACCCAGAAGCTGAACGATTATACTATTCATATTAATGAGATTGTAAATTCAACAGATTTTTTCGAAGTACATCAGGTTAAATATGACACTGCAAGCAAAAGTTGGGAGTTATCGAATGAAAGTTCCTCATTAAGAATTCAATCTGCGGGTGGTCATGATGGTGCTTTTGGTTCAATTCAGTGGAATGGATATGAACAATTACCTAACACTTTCTACTGGGGATTAGTAACAGCTGTAATTGATTCGATTACACTTAAACCAACAAGAATAAGATATTTTCTTGTACCAGACCCCGGGGTTAGTGATTCGTTGACGAATTATATAAATAGTTTAGACCCGGGAACACTCTTAGCAATGACAATTTCAGCTGATGCAGCGCAGGGAGTTCTTGGATATTCTGGTAATACTCCACCGAGAAATGCAATCAAAACATTAGGTTCATTATATATTGATAGCATTAGATACAGAGAGAGTTGGTGTATTTTGGGTAAAAAAGGAGCACCAATAGGGACAGTCCCAGAAAGCTATAAAAAGTTATTTGCTGGAGTTGCTCAGATTGAGATTACTAAAAATGTAACCTATGACTCAGGTTATGTTATCTTCCCAGAATTTAAATACGCAAGCAAGTGGAATCATATTAAGATCGAATCAGTAAGACCAGAAAATTCACTAATAATATACTTACCTCTCGGAATCAAATCAGACGGAACAGTTGATACACTCCATCATTTCCAGACTTCATTAGATTCTGTTGATTTATCTCAAATTGACGCTAAACTTTATCCATCTATAAAGTTAATGGCGAAACTGTATGCAAATTCTTTAAAGGAATCACCAAAGATTTATTCAATCAGTGCGAGTTATGAAACGCTCCCTGAGTTAGCAATGAATTATCAAACGATATCAATAAATCGAGATACCATAACTCAGGGAGAAAATATTCAATACACGGCTAAGATTTTTAATGTTGGGAAATCACCATCGGATACATTTAGAGTTTTACTTGAACTAATTAAAAGTGACAATACGAGTTATGTATTATTTGATACAGTAATTAGCAGATTAAATTCATATAGTTTCGTTAATCTGAATTACAATTATATCAATAAAATTTATGATGGACACGGAGATTTTGTTTTTAAGTTATCTCTCGATCCAGATAACACGCTCAGGGAATTTTACAAGACGAATAACATCTTCCATAAATCATTCTTTGTTAAAAAAGATACCACTACATCGGTTTCTGAAACGAATGTAATTGTTTTATTCAATGGAAAAGAAATTCGCGACTGGGATTATGTTGAACCATCCGCAAGAATTGATATACAAATAAATTATCCCATCTGGTTTCCAGTGAATGATACTTCTGCAATTCAAGTATTTCTCGACGATTTAAGAATTAATTCAAATCAATTTAGTTATGATTATGATACTATTGAAAGAAAAATTAATGTTAGATTAGAAACCGAGCTACAGAAAGGTGATCACTACCTAAGGATTTTTTTGAAAGATGCTTTCGGTAGAATATCTAGTATTCCTGTTTATGATCGATACTTCAAAGTAACATCGGGGATGGAAATTCTTAAAGTTTATAACTTCCCGAATCCTTTTAATAATGGCACATATTTCACATTTATTCTAACTCAGGTACCGGATGAATTGCAGATAAAAGTTTATACTGTTACTGGTAGAATGATAAAAACTATCAAATTAAGTGGAGCGGAACTTTCAACTAATTTCAATAAAGTTTTCTGGGATGGAAGAGATGAAGATGGTGATTTGCTTGGGAATGGTGTTTATTTATATAAAATCATCGCAAATAAAGGTGATAAAATCGAAACATCAATTCAAAAATTGGCTATTGTTCGATGAGAAATTTTCTTTTGAAAATTATTATTCTTTTGATTATTTCAAACAATCCCTTATTCAATCAGATTAAAGACGAAATTCTGCCAGTAGAATTGATTTATTTTGAAGCCTTTACTCTTTCAAATGGTGTTTTGCTCAGGTGGGGAACAGCTACCGAGGTGAATAATTATGGCTTTGAGATACAGAGAGCGTTTGGAACTCAATCATTTGAATATGTGGATTTTGTTTTTGGCAGTGGTAACTCTAATTCACCTAAACATTATTTTTATGTGGATACGAATTTAACCGAATCAGGTTTGTATTCTTACAGATTAAAACAAATCGATTTTGATGGAGGTCATCACTTTTCTGATACAGTTCAGGTGTTTGTCAGTCTCACAGGTATTGAAAGTGAAAAATCGATAAGTAATTCAGAAGTAAAAGTTCATAATTTGTTGTCAACTAAAGAATTAATCATTGAAATAAACGATGAAATCATCCAAGGAGAGATAAAGATTTTTATTTATAATATTCTTGGACAGAGGATAAAGGAGATGGATTTTTACTCCACAAGTTTTCCTATTTCAATTAATTATTCAAACTTTTCGAGTGGTATCTATTTCGTTAATATTCAAAACAATGGAAGAGTACTCTTCAATCAAAAATTCAAAAATGTTCGATAAGAAAGAATGATTTATTAATTTAAATAAAAAAGGAGTAAAAATGCGGTACAAACTACTGATTGCCCTTTTAATTCTTTCTTTTTTATCACTTCACTCTCAGGGATTGCGTGAGCTGAAGCAGCAAAATCAATTTGCCGGTGGATTGGGACTAACCTGGGTTAACGGCGAACCCTTCTACTTATTTAATATCTCTCCTGATATTTCTTTTGGGAAGTTTGGTGTTGGGTTAGATGTAAATTTAAGACTCGATAAGAATGGTTCGTTGAGAAATGAGGATTTCAACTCCTTCTCAGACTATCTTGCATTGATAAAATATGTAAGATATGGACATAAAGGTGACCCATTCTACATCAGAGTAGGTGGATTAGATCGTTCAATTCTCGGACAGGGAAATATTGTTTATTATTATAACAATAGAGCATCTTATGATAATCGTAAAGTCGGTGTGGAACTTGATATTGATTTTGGAAAATTTGGATTTGAATCTGTTTATGGAGATTTAAGTGGGAAAGGATTATTTGGTATTCGTGGTTACACTCGACCTTTTCAATTCACGGAGTTCAAGTCAATTCCGATTATTAACAAATTAGAAATTGGTGCAACTTTTGCAACTGATTTAAATGACTATGCCGGTGTAACAAATGCTACAATTCAATCAGGTAAGTTGAATGTCATAAAGGACGAAGGTAATATTTCGATTGTTGGACTGGATGCATTATTACCAGTGGTTAGAACGAAAGTTGTTAAAATTGATTTGTACTCTAATTTTACAAAAATCTTGAAATTTGGTAGTGGAGCAACAATCGGATCAGGCTTCTCATTTAATGGATTTGGTTTGTTCAATATTGATTTAAGATTTGAAAGATGGTTCAATGGTGACCAATTCATACCCAGATATTTCAATCAATTCTATGAAGTGAAAAGATTAATTGTTGATTCAATTCAAGGATTTGTTTATAGTAAATCTTTCGAATTAGTCAATACCAGATCCCTCGGTAATTCATATTTTGGAGAACTATTGATTGATGTGCTTAACTTTATTCAACTATATGGTTCGTACTCAAGATATGATAAGATTTCAAATTCTGGTATTCTAAGATTAGAGACTGATTTATCACCAAAGTTAGGAAGCTATGTAGCTCGTGCTTATTATGATAAAATTGGAATTCAAGATGAAAAAGATATCTTCAAACTGGATGATAGATCAATTTTAACTGCAGAAGTTGGTTACAAACCTCTCTCATATTTACTTGTATCATTTCTGTATCAATGGACATTCGCACCAGAATATGATGCTAACGATAAAGTTATAGGATATAAAACCCAGAAAAGAATCGAACCGAGAGTATCTGTTATTTTCCCATTTAATTTTGGAAGTAGATAAATATCACTCGTAAAAATTAAATTTAGCTAAAATTTTTTGTAGTCAGGTTGAGAGTAGAGCTCTCAACCTTTTTTATATTCTTTCGAGTAGCCAAGTACGAAAAGAATTCACTGTTTCAAAATATATAGGATTAAGTCGCATCACTTCATCCTTTGCATAAGAATCCCAGACGACTGAAGCAATGTCTATCCCAGCTTCCCTTGATGCAATGATATCTGCAACAGAATCTCCAACCATCAAAACTTTATTCTTATTTAAATTGAAAGTATCTATAAATCTAAAAATCCCTTCCGGAGATGGCTTGTGATTTTTAACATCATCTCCAGTAACAATCAAGTCAAAATATTTTTTTATATCGAGTATTTCGAGAGTAATGTCTGTTGTTTTTCTCCCTTTACCGGTGAAAATTGCTATTTTGATGTCTTTTGATTTTATATCATTGAGTATATCGACAATTCCTGGATATAAATCAGCCATTTTAGGATGATTTTCACGATAAAATTTATAATACTCATTATAAACTTCTGAGAATTTATCTCCATTAAATTTTTCTTTCAGAATTACATCCTCTGTTGGTCCAAACATTGCAATAATTTCTTCATCTGAATATTTTCTTCCTTCGTACTTCTCAGCAATGTAATTAAATGTTGCAAAAATAAGTTCATTCGTGGATGTTAAAGTTCCATCTATGTCAAAAATTATTCCCTTATATTTTTTCATATCCTCAATCCGAAATTTTCAGCTTAAAAATTTTTCCATCCATATTGGAAAAGATGAATGTATTATTACGAACTTCGATAACATCATTCAGACGTGCACTGCCTGTATAAAAAGAATCAATTAAACTGCCATCTTTCAAATTTAGTACATAGAGATACCCATTCTTAGCGGGAATAAAGACTTTGTTCATAGAAACAAAAACAGGAATTGGATTTGTATCCAGTCCATAATTCAAACTTGTTTTCCATAAAATTTTAGGTGGATTATTGCACAAATCGACTGCATAAACCGTATCGATCAAACTTTTGATGATCAAGACTTTTTTTGATTTATCAATACCGATTGATTCCCAGTTATTGAATTCATTCGTTCGATATTTAGTTTGACCAGTTAAAAAATCAACCAAAGAAATGAATTTATCTGGTGTGGATATTACTATTCGATTTAAATAGTCAATTATTGGAGTACATGCTGCAGGTGAATAATAAAAATTTCTGTTTTCTGTCCACTTCCATTTTATGATGGGAGTATCTAAAGGTGATGTACTCAAACAGTAAAAATAGGCATCCCAGTTACCAATTATCAATTTATTGTCATAGAGTAATGGATTTGCTTCGAAATTTTTTCCGGCTACATCATAGCTCGTTAAGGTGAATTTTTTTAATTCAATGTAATTTATCTTACCATCATTACTCAGAACAATCAAATAATTTTTATTAATTACTGGAGTTGCAACAACAGAAGCTTTCAATTTTAAAATTGATTTAATATCGCCATTTCTTTTGTTAAGGAAGTAGATATTCCCATCAGTCCCGGAAACTATTAATAAATTATTAAACAAAATTGGTTTTGCAAAAAATGATGTGGGAAAATACCTTTTCCAAAGAATTTTACCATTTAGATTTATTGAATAAATATAGCCCTTTAAATCAGAAAAATAGAGTTTTGAACCGTCGGTGATTCCTGTCTTAACAATCGTTGATTGGGAATCAAAAATTTTTATGAAATCTTCGCAAGTCCTTGAATGAGGTATATCAATATTCGTTGAATTATTTTTTAGTAAAGAGTTTTTATACCATTCTTTAATTTCAGAAATTTCGTCAGTAGAGATTTTTATGCTATCTTCATATAATTCCACAATGTTATATCCTGGATTTAATCCACGGCTTAGAGCTGAACGACCCATTGCACCCTTTATTCCACTGAAGTTATATATTCTGTTCGAATGTCCATGACCAACTATCACAAATACTTTAGCGAATTCATTGAATAGGCTTAAGACTTCCTTATAGTTATCAATTTCAGAAGTTAGTTGGTGATGGATAGCTAAAATAATTTTTGCATTTTTATCGATACGGGATAATTTTGCTTTCAACCAGTTTAAATCATCAACAGATATGTGTCCACCTCCACCTCTGTGTGGTATCCCACTATTTAATCCGATAAAACAATAATCCTCATAATGGAATAAAAAACGATCATCGCCAAATACTTCTCTAAATTTGGTACAACCACTTTCACTCCACTTTGTATCATGATTACCGGGAATAATGAAATATGGTTTATTGAGATTAGATAATATATCCTTAGCTGTTTCTAATTCATTACTTAAACCCTTTTCAGTAACATCCCCTGTAATTATGGTGAATTTAATTTCTTGTTGATTTATGTTTTTCACTATTGATAACAGATCATCTTCTGAGCCAGTAGAACCTATGTGTGTATCAGTTATCCAGGCAAATTTTAATTGCCCATAAAGTTGGAATGTAAATAGTAGAATGATTAGCCAAAATCTGTTGAAATGTTTTTTCATTATAATTCTCAATTTTTGCTAAATTAATTAACCAATGATACCTGATAAAATGAACTCATTTGACATTGAAACAAATAGATTAGAAATGAATAAAAAAAGCAATTTCTGACTTTTCAATCTTAGTAATTCTTTGCATTCCCGTTTCTTGAAATGTATTAGATTTCAATGATATATTGAATTACATTTTTTATGGATTGAACTGATTAAAATTAAACCCAGAGAGTTAAACAGGTAAATAGATTTTATGAAGAATTTCAGGAATTTCTGCATAATTGCACATATTGACCACGGTAAATCTACACTTGCCGATAGACTTTTAGAACGAACAGGTGCGATATCGGAGAGAGAATTAGTGGATCAGGTGCTCGACGATATGGACTTAGAGCGTGAAAGAGGAATAACAATCAAATCTCATGCTGTCCAGATGAAATACCGTCATACCGATGGGAAGGAATACATACTTAACCTGATCGATACTCCGGGGCATGTTGATTTCACATACGAAGTTTCAAGATCACTTGCAGCATGTGAAGGAGCTATACTGGTAGTTGACGCTTCGCAGGGTGTAGAAGCGCAAACGATCAGTAATCTTTACATGGCAATAGAAGCAGGTCTTGAGATAGTTCCTGTTATAAATAAAATTGATTTGCCCAGTGCAGATATTGAGAATGTTTCCCAACAGATAATTGATTTAATCGGATGTAAAAAAGAAGACATAATTCTGGCATCTGCAAAACAAAAAATTGGTGTTGATGAGATTCTTAAAGCTATTGTAGAAAGAATACCACCTCCGCAAGACAGTGCTGAAAAACCATTACGGGCTTTAATTTTTGATTCGAAATATGATACTTATCGTGGTGTAGTAGTCTACATTCGTATATTTGATGGTGAATTAAAAGAAGGCCAGAAAATAAAATTTTTCAGGACAGATAAGACTTTTATTGCTGAAGAAGTAGGTGTACTCGAACTTAAACAGGTTAGAACTGGTTATCTCGAATCTGGTAATGTAGGTTATTTGATCGCTGGAGTTAAAGATGTACACGACACGAAAGTCGGTGATACAATTACAACTGTCGAAAACCCAGCAACTGAACCATTGGCAGGATATAAAGAAGTAAAACCAATGGTCTTTAGTGGATTATATCCAACGAACAGTGATAAGTATCAGGAATTAAGAGACGCACTTGATAAATATGTCCTCAACGATGCAGCGTTGACATACCAACCAGAAACATCGGCTGCATTGGGATTTGGTTTCCGCTGTGGGTTCTTAGGATTATTACACATGGAAATTGTTCAAGAAAGGTTGGCACGTGAATTCAATCAAGATATTATCACAACCATTCCAAATGTTGAATATCATGTGACAAAAAGAAATGGCGAAAAAGTTTTTGTTGATAATCCCGCGCAAATGCCTTCTCTGGGAGAGATTGATTATATAGAAGAACCATATGTTCGTGCTCAAATAGTTACTCCTGGTGAATTCGTTGGAAATATTATGAAACTATGCATGGAAAGGAGAGGAATTCAAAAAAATACAACTTATCTTAGCCCCAATAGAGTTGATATGCAATTTGAATTGCCTCTCTCAGAGATAATCTTTGATTTTTATGATAAGTTAAAATCAGTATCAAGAGGTTATGCCTCTTTTGATTACGAATTCATAGGCTACCGTGAGTCGGATTTAGTAAAAGTTGAAATTCTGTTAAATGGAGATCCGGTAGATGCATTTTCATTTATCGTACACAGATCAAAAGCATATGAGTGGGGAAGGAAATTATGCTCTAAATTGAAAGAATTAATACCGAGACAATTATTTGAAGTTGTAATTCAGGCAGCGATAGGAAGTAAAGTAATTGCAAGGGATGTTATTAAACCATTACGAAAGAATGTTCTCGCAAAATGTTACGGTGGTGATGTTACAAGAAAACGAAAACTTCTCGAAAAACAGAAGGAAGGTAAAAAACGAATGAAACAGGTTGGCAATGTCGAAATTCCTCAGGAAGCATTTCTTGCTATACTTTCAATGGAAGATTGATGAATTCGATCAGAGCTTACTATTGATTGGGGAACAAAATTTTATCTGATTATTTAAAACATTTTCAAAAAAATTATCAAGGAGTGAAGAATGAATTGGCTGAAAGACTACTGGCAGAGAAGACAACAACGAAAAAGAGAGAAGGAAGAAGCAAAAGCTAAAAGGACACCAAAAGAAAAATTTATCGATAATGTAAAAAACTTTTTATGGGCAGCTGGAGCTGCATTGTTACTTAAAACTTTTGTAATCGAAGCTTATACAATTCCCACTGGCTCAATGGAAGATACTTTGCTACCAGGTGATTTTCTACTGGTTACCAAATTTACACATGGTGCGACAACACCAAGAAACATCCCATTCACAAATGTTGCATTACCATATCTTCAGTTTCCAAAACTAAAAGAAGTGAAAAGAGGTGATATAATCGTTTTTGAATATCCTGGTGATAGAGATGAACTTCGTCATGAAGAGATTATGAATTATGTAAAAAGATGTGTTGGATTACCTGGAGATACTATCACAATTATTGATAAGATATTGTATGTGAATGGAGAATTGTTCCCACCACCACCTAAAATGAAATTTCTTAATCCTGTTCCAACACCTAAAGGAATTGGAAGTCCATATATTTTCCCAAAATATTCAAACTTCAATGAAGATAATTATGGTCCATTGTATGTACCAAAGAAAGGTGATACAATTCATCTTTCCTTAGAAAATATTGAACAGTATAGAATGTTAATTAATCGTGAGTATGGAAGGATTGTTGTTAAGGTTGTTGGAGATGAAATTTTAATAGATGGTGTTCCGACAAAAACTTATATAATTAAAAAGAATTACTATTTTATGATGGGTGATAATAGAGATGATAGTGCCGATAGTAGATTCTGGGGGTATGTACCGGAAGACTTGATTATTGGTGAACCACTTATTATTTACTGGTCGTGGAATCGCGATTTACCTCTCTTTCCTGATGTAATTAAAAAGTTATCTTCAATTCGATTAAACAGAATAGCAAAACTTGTTTGAGATTAAGATGAAAAAAATTTTTAGTTTAATCGCAGTTGTATTGATTTCGCAATATTTGTTCGGTCAAAGTAAGTATTTGGTATATTTCAAGGACAAAGGTGAGCATGATTTAACTTACTTCAAGAAATCAAATATTTATCCTGAGCTATTAGACAAATTTTCAATCAGAGCGATTGAAAGGAGGAAGAAAGTTTTAGGTGAAGAAATTTTTCAATATGGAGATTTTCCTATTTACCCACCTTATCTTAATCAAATAGAAAAAGTAGGAATTAAAATTATTAATAGGTTAAATTGGTTCAATGCAATTTCATGTTATTTAACCGAGGAACAAAAAATTCAAGTTTCTGAATTGCCGTTTGTAAAAAAAATCGAAAAAGTAAAAGTATTCAGATCAAAGAATCAATATGGTAAGGATGATGGTCTAAACGAATTGTTAAAGTTCAATAATGATTATGGACCTTCGTATTCACAACTCTCACTTTCCGAAATCCCAGAAGTTCATTCGAGAGGAGTCACAGGAAATAATGTTGTTATTGGTTTACTCGATTCCGGTTTTAGATGGAAATATCACGAAGCATTTCAACATTTGAATGTTATTGCCGAATTTGATTTTGTATTTCAAGATTCAAATACAGAGAACGAATCAGAAGATCATCCGTCTCAGGATTCTCATGGTACAATGATTTTAGGAATTATTGGTGGGAAAAAAGATGGAAAACTTTTGGGTTCTTCATACAACTCATCTTTTATTCTTGCAAAAACAGAGGACATAAGAAGTGAAACGAGAGTAGAAGAGGATAACTACGCTGCTGCACTTGAATGGATGGAACAGTTAGGAGTTGATGTCACAAGCAGTTCTTTAGGTTACAGTGAATTTGATGATCCCGCGGAAAGTTACACATATCAAGATATGAATGGTCAAACAACAATAGTCGCTCGGGCTGTAGATTCTGCATTCGTAAGGGGAGTTGTTACAGTGACTTCAGCTGGGAATGAATATAATTCACCCTGGAAATACATTGTATCACCTGCTGATGCACGGTATGTATTAGCTATCGGTGCAGTCCAACCAGATGGGGTTATTGCTGGATTTTCTTCACGAGGTCCTACAAGTGATGGCAGAATAAAACCAGATGTTTGCGCACAGGGAACCTCTGTTTATACAGTTCAAGCCAGTACAATGTCTGGTTATACTTATGCGAGTGGTACATCTGCTTCGGCACCGATAGTTGCTGGAATAGCTGCTCTTTTGATTTCTCATTATCCAGAAATCAATCAGTATCAAGTTCGTGATATGATTCGTTATACGGCGAGTCAAAGTGATAAACCTGATACAGTTTATGGTTGGGGAATTGCAAGTGCTAAAAAAGCTCTATCTTATCCATTGTTACTTCGTGAATCCGGAAGAGTTGTTCTGTATAAATCATTTTTCAAAAATACATCGATTGATAGTCTCAGACTTCTGATTTATAATGATGACGGTGAACAATTATTGTATAATCTTCTGATGACAAAAGTTGATTCTATAAAATTTAAAGTTGAATTACCTGTCTTTTTGAATGATGATGATGTTTACAAGCTTAAATTTCACTATTACTCAAACCGTGTTCAATATTCGGAACCAGAAGTGGATGGAAATTTTTATTCATTTCAAATTTCGTCACTCAAAGTCTTTCCTCCACGATCTCAAATGAATAAAGTTGAAAATTTTATACTCTATCAAAATTATCCTAATCCAGTTAATGGTAACACTAAATTCCGATTTGCTATTCCAGAGTTTCAATGGGTTAATTTTGAGATATATGATATACTCGGAAGGAAAGTTAGAACATTACTCAAGAATGTGGGTTTATCGAAAGGATTGCACGATTGGCTTATCTGGGATGGTCTTGATGATAATAATCATCCTGTGGCAAGTGGGATCTATATTTACAAATTGAGTTCCAGTAATTTTACGCAAACAAAAAAATTAATTTTATTGAGAGGAAGTAATGATTGATTCCATAAATGAAACCGAAAAATTTTTGAATGAATTTCATGAATTCAGCGGAAAAGATTTGAAGAATGAAATTGATGTATTCAATTTAATCGAAGCAGTTTTTAGAGTGAATAATTATCAACTCCTTGAAGACCTATCCTTCAGTTCAAAGTATTGTACAGGTTTATATAAAATTCTCAGTCAGAATTCACCAGAAATTACAGAAGAATACAAAAAAGAAATAACAAAAAGTTTTACTGAAACAATTGAGCAAATCAAATCAAAATTAAGTGAAATAATTTCTCTTTTCTCTGATTTTGATCGCGAATCTTTTAAGATTAGATATTTTGAACTCTCACAGACAAGTCTGAATAATCTTCTAAGTTTAATCTTCGATTTCAATGAAATTAAACTTTTCCTCAATAGTAGGAAGAGATCCAGAGACTTTTAAGAATTACTCTAGAACTTGATATTTAATTCTTTAAGAAAATTCTGAAAATTTACCGTTTCTGATGCTTTAATAAAGACTTTTATTTCAATTTTTTCAGCATATTTTATTTCAGGGGAATAAACAGAATATTGATTAATAAACCTTTTTAATTTTTCGAACTGGTTATAATCCAGATTCAAGTAGTATTCAACGGTTAGATACTTTTTAACGATATCTGCAGAATTCAGAACATTCATACTTGCATCGAAATAAGCTTTTGCAAGTGGACCAGTTCCAAGTTTGGTACCACCAAAATACCTTATGACAAATAAAGCAACTTTTGTAAGATTTTTTATCTTAAGTGCTGTATATATCCTAATTCCTGCTGATCCTGATGGTTCTCCATCATCATAGTAATGGAAAGTCTTTTCATCGATTATATAGGCATAACAAATGTGTCGGGCTCGGGGATGTTCTTCCCAGAGTGTATTCAAGATTGATTTGAAATCTTCCTTAGAATTAATTGGATAGAGCAATGAAATAAATTTCGAATCTTTAACTTCAATTTCTTGCTTGTAAACTTTTTCAACTGTAAAATAAGTGTCCATTTTAATAACTATGTCAGTTTGTTTATTTAATAAAATTTGAAAATCAAATTTATATTATTTAATATGAAAGTTAAATTTTTGAGAAATTTGTAACTATGGACTATATAATTATTCGAGGTGCAAGAGAGCATAACTTAAAAAATATCGATATTGATATACCGAGGGATAAATTAATCGTGATTACAGGTTTATCTGGTTCAGGGAAATCATCTCTCGCTTTTGATACGATTTATGCAGAAGGTCAGCGTCGTTTTATTGAAAGTCTTTCTGCTTATGCTCGTCAATTTCTGGGTAATATGGAAAAACCTGATGTTGATTTTATAGAGGGTTTAAGTCCTTCAATTTCGATTGAACAGAAATCAACGACTGCGAATCCACGTTCGACGGTAGGGACAATCACAGAAATTTATGATTTTCTAAGATTGTTATTTGCTCGTGTTGGTAAACCTCATTGTCCAAATTGTGGCAACCAAGTTGAAAAAATGAGTAGCGAACAAATTTATGAATCAATTTTCCATGAATTTTTTGGTAAAAAAGTTGATGTCTTAGCACCTGTGGTTAGAGGAAGGAAAGGACATTATAGAGAATTATTTGAGGATATTCTTAAAGATGGGTTCTTAAAAGCTCGAGTTGATGGGGAGATAGTTGAACTTTATAAAGGTTTTAAAGTCGAAAGATATAAAGTTCATAATATAGAAATTCTAATTGATCGTGTAGAAATTTTGCGTAAGTCAGAGAAAAGAATTCGAGATTCGATTGAGTATGCTTTAAACTACGGCAATGGGGTTGTAATAATATCTGACGGAAAACATGAAAAGATTTACAATCGAACTTTAGCTTGTATAGAATGTGGGATTAGCTTACCTGAACTTGCTCCTAATTCATTTTCTTTTAACTCTCCCTATGGTGCTTGCGCTGAATGTGAAGGACTCGGAGTTAAAAAACAAATTGATCCTGATCTGGTTATTCCTGACTGGTCAAAATCAATAAACAAAGAAGCCATCGCCCCTTATGGTAAACCAAAAGATAACTGGTATTTTAGTCAACTGAGAGCTCTTGCAGATACATATAATTTTGATTTTGATACACCTTTAAATAAACTATCTGAAAAAGTAAGAAATATTCTTCTCTATGGTTCAGGTTTAGAAAAATTGGAATTCCGATATAAGCTGGGAACTGGAGAATTTGTAACTTACGCTCATAGATATAATGGGATAATAAATCAATTGCAACATATGTATGATACAACTTCATCAAATAATGTTCGTCAATGGATCGAAGCATATATGTCAATCACAACTTGTCCAGTTTGTAATGGTTATAGATTGAAAAAAGAATCACTAAGTGTAAAAATATCTGGCAAAAACATTGGTGAACTTTCAAATCTTACAATAAAGGATTTGAAGAAATTTTTTGATGAACTAACACTCAGTGGTAGGGATGAAGAAATCGCTCGACAGATTTTGAAAGAGATAAAAATGCGATTAAGTTTTCTACACAATGTTGGATTAGATTATCTAACACTCAATCGCGATGCTACAACACTATCAGGTGGCGAAGCTCAAAGAATTAGACTGGCTACACAAATTGGCTCTCAGCTTGTTGGTGTACTTTATGTTTTAGACGAACCGAGCATTGGACTTCACCAGAGAGACAATATTAAACTCATTAATTCACTTAAAGAGTTAAGAGATTTAGGAAATACTATAATAGTCGTTGAACATGATAAAGAAACAATTCTGAATGCAGATTATTTGATCGATTTGGGTCCGGGAGCTGCTCAACATGGAGGAAAAGTTGTACTGCAAGGTGAATTATCAGACTTACTTAAAAATGGAGAGAGTAAATATTCAGACTCAATAACATTACAATATCTGCTCAATAAAAAATATATCCCTTTCAATTTGAATCCCCGAACGGGCAATGGAAAATTTATTGTACTTAAGGGGGCACGGGGAAATAACCTTAAAAATATAACTGTTAAATTTCCACTCGGCAAGTTTATTTGTGTAACAGGAGTTAGTGGTTCAGGCAAATCGAGTCTAATTAACGATACACTTGGTAGAATTTTATTCCGGAAATTTTATGGTTCCAAGCTCGTACCACTTCCTCATGATTCTATTAGCGGATTAAAAGAAATTGATAAAGTAATAGAAATTGATCAATCACCAATAGGAAGATCTCCGAGATCAAATCCAGCTACTTACACAACATTATTTACACTGATTCGTGATTTATTCGCTCAATTACCAGATGCTAAAATTCGTGGATATAAACCAGGAAGATTTAGTTTTAATGTTAAAGGAGGAAGATGTGAGGGATGTGAAGGGGATGGTGTGAAAAAAATCGAAATGAATTTTCTTCCTGATGTTTATGTACTCTGCGATGTTTGTAAAGGAAAAAGATACAACAAAGAAACTCTCGAAGTGAAATATAGAGGGAAGTCAATTGCCGATGTTCTGGACATGACTGTCGAAGAAGCGTTAAATTTCTTCGAGGATTTACCACGAATTAAAAGAAAACTTAAAACACTTTATGATGTTGGGCTGGGATATATTCGACTTGGTCAACAAGCAACAACACTCTCGGGTGGAGAGGCACAACGAGTTAAACTTGCCACTGAACTCTCAAAAGTTCAGACCGGACGAACTCTTTATATTCTTGATGAACCTACCACAGGATTACATTTTGATGATATAAGAATTCTTTTAGAAGTCCTGAATAGTCTTGTTGATAAAGGAAACACAGTAATCGTAATTGAACATAATCTCGATGTGATTAAATCCGCAGATTGGATAATCGATTTAGGTCCAGAAGGTGGAGATGAAGGTGGTTATATTGTAGCGGAAGGAACACCATTGGATTTAACTAAATATGAAAATAGTTACACAGGAAAATTTCTGAAAGAGGAATTGGAAAGAACTAATTGAATAGAAAACTATGAAACGAATTATTTTCATTTCATTTTTCTTCATCCTACAATTGTTATCTGCTCAATCGAGCAAGGCAGTGATGGTGAACCCACTCGGACTTTTCTGGGGAGTCATGAATGTACAGTATGAGTTTAGATATGACATTGATAATTCAATCGCATTGAGAACAAATTTTGTTGGTTATGATATAGGAAGTTTTTCTAACTCAGCATTTGGAATTGGTGCTTCATATCGGTGGTATAACAAGACAAAACCAGTGGTTGGTTTCTGGTATGGACCATCTGCTGATATTTTATTCTGGTCGGCAAAAGATAAGGTTAAGATTTCTCCAACTACTTACAAAAGTTCATTCCTTGGAATTGGTGGTGATGCTGGTTACAAATGGGATTTCAATCACTTCGGTGTAGAAATCTTTGGAGGATTACGGTATTACTTCGGTGATATAGCAGGTTTATCTTTTGGTGGTGCATCATTAATTGCAGGATTAAATTTAGGTTATATCTGGTAAAATTAATTGAGGATATTATGAGTAAATATGATGAATTTCACAAATTTAGAACTGAAATGAATGAAAAAATTCTCAATTCAAATTTCAGTGATTTCAAAAAATTCTTTGCATTAGATTCTAAAGCATATCACAATGGCGCAATTCCCTCGAAATACAAAGAAATGATGGGACTTGTTGCCTCAATGGTTTTGAGATGCAACGACTGTATTTTTTACCATCTCGAACAATGTATAAAACTTGGTGCCACGCGTGAAGAATTATACGAAACAATGAATATCGCACTAATTGTCGGAGGCTCAATTGTTATTCCACACCTCCGCTACGCTTTTTCGATAATCGATGAAATTTATGAGAGAGTCAAATGAAAGTAATTTCTCCGGCATACATAATCACAATGAATGGGAATCGCGAGATCCTCAAAGGTTTTTCTGTCCTAATCAATGGGAATAGAATTCAAAGTTTAGAGAGAACAGACAAACTTGAATCACTCGCAAAGGAAAATGGATGGGAAGTTGTTGATGTAAAGAAACAGATTTTAATTCCTGGTTTCGTTCAAACTCATATTCATTTATGTCAGACATTATTCCGTGGTTTAGCCGATGACTTAGAACTTCTTGATTGGTTACAGTTGAAAATTATGCCTTTCGAATATGCTCACGATAAAAATTCAATGAAATATTCCGCTTTACTTGGAATAAGTGAATTAATTCGTTGTGGTACAACGACTATACTTGATATGGGTAGTCTAAAACATTCTGATGTGATCTTTGAAGAGTTATCAAATTCTGGTATTCGTGCTTTTCATGGAAAGGCCATGATGGATATTAACACACTATTTCCAGCTCTTTCTGAGTCCACTGAAGATGCATTAAAAAGTTCTGAAGAACTTGCTAAGACATTTCACAACAGTGCAGATGGAAGAATAAGATATGCCTTTGCTCCAAGATTCATTCTCACATGTTCTGATGAATTACTCAAACAGACAAACGCAATGCTTGAAGATTTTCCCGGTTCATTATTCCACACACATGCAAGTGAAAATAGAACTGAGCTTGAGAATGTTAGGAAGCGATGTGGAAAAGATAACATTGAATGTTTCGAAGATTTGCAGATTTTAAGTGATAAGAGTTGTATCGCTCATTGCATCTGGTTAAATGAAAAAGAAATTGATTTGATGAAAGAACATGATGCTCGTGTGCTTCACTGTCCTTCCTCAAATTTAAAATTAGCCTCAGGAATTGCAAACATACCGCGATATCTTAAAGAGGGAATTTCTGTCTCTCTTGGAGCCGATGGTGCACCATGCAATAATTATCTCGATATCTTTGTGGAAATGCGACTTGCTTCATTAATTCAAAAACCTTTCTATGGTCCCACAGTTATGAGTGCTATGGAAGTTTTTGAAATGGCCACAATTGGAGGTGCTAAAGCTTTACATCTGGAAAATGAAATAGGAAGCATCGAAGTCGGTAAAAAAGCTGATATTGTTTTAATTGAGTTAAACGAATTGCATAATCCAGGTTATGTTAATGAAGAAAATTTATACTCAAGCATAGTCTATACATGTAATCACAACAATGTTAAAAATGTCATGATAGATGGAAAATGGGTTTATCGTGATTCAGAATTTCAAACAATTGATGTTGAAGATGTAATTAACAAATCGAGAGAAGAACTGCAAAGTTTGTTGAAGAGAGTGAAATAAATGAAGATAGTGTTTGCATCAAATAATATGCATAAAGTAAAAGAAGTTAAAGATATTCTTAGCGAACTCGATGTTGAAATTTTAACTCTTAATGAATTAGGAATTGAAATTAAAATCGAAGAATCTGGAAAAACATTCGAAGAAAATGCAAGAATAAAAGCAAACACAATACATAAATTGACAGGATTACCCACAATTGCTGATGATTCAGGATTAATGGTAGATGCATTAAATGGAGCCCCGGGAGTTTATTCCTCTCGTTATGCTGGTGAGGAACATAATTATAAAAAAAATAATCAGAAGCTGATAGAAGAATTAAAAAATAAACCAAAACCGCATAGAGCTAAATTCGTTTGTGTGATTAATTTTAAATCAAAAAATTTTGATGAAATTTTTATTGGAGAAGTATCCGGCGAAATAGTTGATGAACCAAAAGGAACTAACGGTTTTGGTTATGATCCTTTATTCAAACCGGATGGATTTGAGTTAACTTATGCCGAACTTCCTTCCGAAATAAAAAATAAAATTAGCCATCGTTATCATGCATTGATGAAATTCAAACACTTCCTTGAAAATTTATTCGATCAAGGAAAATCAGTCCATTAACTTCAATTTTAATTGATTATTTCCTGGAACTACTAATTACTAATTCTATTAAATCATAACTCTATTTGTACATAATTTGAATATTTAGTAACTACCGACTTGTTCTTGCTACTTTTATTATTTAATTAAAAACGCAAATCCTGGATTGCCTGAAAGAAAAATAGAAAGTTCTTTATTTATGAAAGAAAGATTTTTTCTGTATTCACTGGTGTTAATTTCCTTCTTTATTTTTCAAGGTAATGGTTGTTCAAGAAGAATTTATCGTCAATTGATTCAATATGACACACCCACTCCTCTACTATATGAAGTAAACATCAACGATAGAAAGATAGATACATTTTCTGGCATTGATTACAATAAGGAGGTTGATCTTTATGACGGTGAAAGAGTAGATATCTTCAGAATTACTTTACAAAAAAGCATCACTAAAAAATTCTCTGTTGTTAACACATCGTTTCAATTATTCACTGGAAGATACATTGTAAATGGTATTGATGGTGAGTATGAACCATTAAGCGATTCGATAAAATATGATGGTTCAAAATCTGGTTGGGGCATCAGGATCTCTGTTTTTGGTGGATTAAATTTTAATCATAAAGAGTTTAGATTTGGAGCAGGTCTCGAACCATCTATAAATTTTGATTTTGGTGAGTACACAAACTTTAGATTTGAAGCTGAGAAAAAAGGGATCATAGATAATGCTGGTGGATATATGTCACCAAATTTACAATTTGTTCTATACTCGTCAACAAAATTGACTGAGCGAAGTAAATTAAATCTTCAGATTGGTCTCGGTTTACCAGGTTTTGTTAATCCTTTACTTGCCTTACAGATCAATGAACATGTTATCTGGACAGGATTCACTGAGAGCAGAGTAGCTTTCGGATATATGCTGGATATAAATAATTTCAAAAAGATTTTTTAAAAATATTCCCGGGCTCTAAATTTAACTCCTAATTCTTCCTCAGCGAATTTCTTTGCTTTTTCTGCATCAACCTCCTTCAAATCAACGATCGTAACAACAACTTCAGGAATGTATTCCTTAGCTTCTTTTGTGAAATTAACCATTTCGTAGAACATAGATTTATCAATCTGCATCAATTTTGCATATTGCTCCGGATCAGCTGAATTCAAACTGATTGATACAGAATCAATCAGTCCTTTAAGTTCTGGTAAGATATTTCGTTTGTTAATGTAATTACCATGTCCATCGGTATTCAATCTCGTCTTGCCTCCATTTTCTTTCACATATTTCGCAACTTCTTTTATTATATCCATTCGAATTGTAGGTTCACCAAAACCACAAAAGACGATCTCAGAATACTTTTTGGGATCACCAATTTCTTTGATATAAACTTCCGCAGGAGGTTCCATGTTCTTTGGCATTTTTAGGTTATAACCAACTACCGAAGCATAACCTTTCCGATCACAAAAAACACAATCAGCATTACAACGGTTTGTAACATTAATGTAAAGAGCATTTCCGATCTGATATGTAAATGAAACCACTGGAAGTTCTCCAATCTTAAAAAGTTTGTAAGCACTGAAATTAGTTGAGCGAATTATATCTTCAATAGTTAAACTTTGAACCTCTGCAATTTTTTCTATAATATATTTCAAATTTGAGGGTTTATTTGTTCTACCACGAAATGGAACTGGTGACATAAACGGTGAATCTGTTTCAAGTAACAAGTTTTCTGGTTCTATTCTACTTAGAATTTTTCTTAGTTCATCATTTTTAGAAAAAGTAATATTTCCAGTGAATGAAATAAATGACCGTAATTCGATAACTCTTCTTGCCATTTCATAATCACCATTGAAACAATGGAATTGTCCGAATAAACTTCCATCTGCTTCTTCTTCAAAAATTTTCATTAAATCTTCACTTGATTCTCGATTATGAATTATTACAGGTAGATTATGTCTTTTCGCAAGTTTGAGTTGTTCTCTAAATGCTAGTTTTTGTTTTTCCTTCGGAGAATAATCGTAGTAATAATCAAGACCTATTTCACCAATCGCCACTACTTTTGGGTGATTAATGAGTTTTTCTAATTCCAGTAAAGTTTCTTCTGTAAAGTCAGCTGTATCATGTGGATGAATGCCAATAGCAGCAAAGACTTCAGGATATTTCTCTGAAATTTCGAGAGTTTTCCTGGCTGTTTCGAGATTTGTAGATGGACAAATTATATACTTTATGCCAGAATCTTTCGCTTCTTCGATAACATTATCTAAATCATTGTAAAGTTGTTCAAAAAACAAATGGCAATGTGTGTCTATCATTTTTCCTCAAAAAATTTCTCGCAAATTAAGAAAATTATGTAAGCTTATCAGTGTAAAAGAGTATACCATAAACTATAAATTTAAATTTCTTAATTCAATTTTAGTAACTGACATGAGATACAAATCATAATGTTATTTGCAACTTCATGTAACATAAAATAACTTTGAATCATGAAAACAATCATTGAACCTTTCAAAATCAAATCGGTAGAAGCTATCCGCTTTACAACGCGAGAAGAAAGAGAAAGAATACTTAGAACGGCATGTTATAATCCTTTTATGATTCACTCACGTGATGTGATAATTGACTTGTTAACTGATAGTGGTACATCAGCAATGAGTTCGGAACAATGGGCAGGAATTATGCGAGGTGATGAAGCCTACGCAGGCTCACAGAGTTTTTTCAGATTTGAAAGAGTAGTGAGAAAAATCACTGGATTTAAACATATTATTCCAACTCATCAGGGTAGAGCAGCAGAAAAAATTCTTTTTTCTGTTCTTGGTGGACCAGGAAAATATTTTCCCAGCAACACACACTTCGATACCACTCGGGCAAATATTGAATTCGTTGGTTCTGAAGCAATTGATTTATTGAATGAGATTGGCCTACGACCTGAGATCAAAGCAGATTTCAAAGGTAACATGGATATTGAAGCACTTGAAAAATTCATTCAACAAGTTGGTCCGGAAAATATTCCACTGGTGATGTTAACTGTGACTAATAATTCTGGTGGTGGACAACCTGTCTCGATGGAAAATATTAGAGAAACAAAAAAATTGTGTGATAGATACGGACTAAAACTTTTTCTCGATGCGTGTCGATTTGCCGAGAATGCCTTTTTCATAAAAAAAAGAGAAAAGGGATACGAAAACAAATCTGTTCTTGAAATTGCTCAGGAAATGTTTTCTTATGCTGATGGATGCACAATGAGCGCGAAAAAAGATGCTCTTGTGAACATAGGTGGATTCCTTGCAATGAATGACGATGAACTGGCTATGAAATGTAGAAATGTTCTAATAGTAACAGAAGGATTTCCGACTTATGGTGGTTTGGCTGGCAGAGATTTAGAAGCAATTGCACAGGGACTGGAAGAAGTTCTGGAAGAAGATTATTTGAAATATAGAATTCGTTCAGTAGAATATCTCGGAGAGAAATTAGTTGCATCAGGGGTTCCGATTATTGAACCACCGGGTGGACATGCAATTTATATCGATGCAAAAAGATTTGCACCGCATATTCCACCTGAACAATATCCAGGACAATCAATCGTCTGTGAATTATATCTTGAAGGTGGAATTCGTACTGTTGAAATTGGAAGTGTTATGTTTGGTAAATATGATCAGAACGGGAAGTTGATTCCGGCAAAATTGGAACTCGTAAGACTTGCAATACCAAGGAGAGTATATACACAGAGTCACATTGATTATGTTATTGAAGTTATTCAGGAAGTTTTTTCAAAGAGAGAAAAACTTAGAGGGATGAAAATTGTCGAAGAAGCACCAATTCTTAGGCACTTCACCGCAAAGTTTGATTATGTATAGAAGGTAATCAGAAATATAATTGGAAATTTTATCATTGAAAGATTTTTGTGTTTATTCTTTTGATTGGTAAAGCATCTCTTATGAGCGTATCATTATACAGGTCTAAATTAATTTTTCGTGATGCTGTTAATCGACACGGGAGTTTTAATCAATAACCCCAACCATAATATCGGTGGGGTTATTGATTTATGAGGGACTATTTTAATTAGTTAATAGAATTGTTTTTCAAGAGAATGTCTTCAATAATTTCTTTGAAGGTTTCTTTCGGTAGTGCACCGACAGCCATTTGAGGTTTGTCATTCTTGGGAATGAATAGAAGAGATGGGATGCTTCTGATACCAAAAACTGCAGCAAGCTCTTGCTCCTCTTCTGTATCAATTTTATAGATTACTATTTTGTCTTTATACTCTTCTGCTAATTCTTCAAGAATTGGAGCAACAATTCTACATGGGGCACACCAATCTGCATAAAAATCAATTATAGCTGGTAGTTCACCCTGATATTCCCATTCAGTTTTATTCTCATAATCAAAGACTTTTTGTAAAAATGTTTCCTTTGTTAAGTGTTCTAACATAGTTATCCTTTCTTATTTTTTTGAATTAGATGCAAATTACTTTTTCCGGTTTCAAGGTACCTGTTGTTTTAATTCAGAAACACTTGTTAATTAATAAAATTAACTATTAAATCCAATAATGGGAGAATTAGTAAAATATGTGAATTTGATCCGTGTTATCAATTCAACTGAAAGTGAATTTTTTCAAAATGATCTGTTTCATAAATAAAACGCTTATTGTTCAAATTCTATTATTTAAATCATTGCAAATAAGTTTAAATGGTTGAATATTGGTAGCAAAGATTTGAACTAATTCTTTAAATTCTAATTAGAACAAGTCTTTATTTTTTCTATGCAGATACCAAAAACGAAATATTACATATTTCAATCAATAATTCTCGCATTCCTTATTTTCATCATCACTAATGAAGACCTCATATATTTTCGGCCATTACAATCGCTCGAACAGAAAATAATAGATTCTTACATAATAAGAAGAGGAACACAAAAATATACAGATTCACTTGAAGTTATTATTATAGGCATTTCTAATCAAACAATAGAAGAATTACCTGAACCTTTGAATAAATGGCCTCTGCAAAGAAATCTTTTTGCAAAAGCAATTGAAAACTTAAACAGAGCAGGTGTAAAAGTAATAGGCATTGATTTACTCTTTTCTGAATCTGACCGTTATTCAGAGAAAAACGATTCACTTATGATAAAATCTTTGAATAAGTATGATAACATCATCCTTGCGGGGAAACTTGAAAAAATTGATTTACGGTATCAGTTTGAAAAAACGAGTGATAAAAATTATGGAAATGTCTTTCATCCCAAATATAAGAGGATTGGACTTGTTAATGTACTTCCTGATGATGATGGAGTTCTAAGAAGATATATCCCTTTCTATTTCGATCGCGCGACGAATACAAAAATCCCTTCATTCGCCTTCGCTGTAATTAATAAGTATTTTAATTTACCACCAGATTTCTCACCAAATTCTCTCGAAAAAGTTTTTGTCCTGAATGATATTATCATCCCTAAATTTACCGGAAATTCTGTCTTTATAAACTTTTATGGACCGTCAGGAACTTTCTCGCAAATTGATCTAATCGATATTCTGGATGATAAAGATTTTAAAACTCGAACAGAATTAGAAACAGGAGAGGAAATCAACATTTTTGATGATGAGAATTATGGATTACTTTATTCCGGAAGATTAAAAGATAAAATTGTTTTAATTGGTTCTGTTGAACCAGAAGATAAAGATTTATTACCCGTTCCGATTTTACCAAAAAATGGAAAAAGCATTTATGGTAATTTAATGTACGGAGTTGAAATCCATGCCAATGTTATTCAAATGATCATTGATAAGAATTTTTTAGTCCGAGGTTCGTTGAGCATAAGATTTTTAATCATTTTTATCTTAATATTTGTGAGTCTCAACATATTCAAAATTTTTAGACAGATAAAATTAAGATTTGCCTTTCTTGGTGAATTAATCAATTTAATATTTGTTCTGTGCATTCTTCTGATTTTGTATGAAGTGTATTATTATCTTTTCACACACTTAAACTTAATTCGAATGTTTATTCCACCAGCTTTAGGATTGTTAGTAGCTTATGTTGGAAGTGCTGTTTTTGATTTTATAAAAGAAAGAAAACAAAAAGCTATGATTAAATCAATGTTCAGTCAATATTTAAATCCTGAACTTGTGAATGAACTGATTAATAATCCAGAAAAATTAAGATTAGGTGGTATTAGAAAAAACATGACTGTATTGTTTTCTGATCTAGCAAATTTCACAACAATTTCAGAAAGAACAGAACCTGAAATATTGGTGGAGATGTTAAATCAATATTTCGATGAAATGACAGAAATAATTTTTGAATGTGGCGGAACACTCGACAAGTTCGAAGGTGATGCAATAATGGCTTTCTGGAATGCACCGTTAGATGATGATAAACATCACTTCAATGCATGTCTTTCGGCAATTAAGATGAAAAAGAAAGTTGAGGAGATGAGAAAAAACTGGAAAGCAATGCTTGGATTCGATTTTTCAATCAGGATTGGAATTAATTCAGGAGAAATGATCGTTGGGAATATGGGAGGAAAAAAGAAATTTGATTATACAGTAATGGGTGATAATGTAAATCTCGCAGCGAGACTTGAATCAATTAATAAAATCTATGGTACAGACATAGTAATCAGTGAATTTTGCTATGAATATGTAAAAAATGAATTTTTATGCAGAGAACTCGATTTAATTTTAGTTAAAGGTAAAACAATCCCTGTGAAGATTTATCAAATTCTTGATTTAAAGTCAAATCCAATCATTTACAATTCGGAAGAAGTGAAATCACTTGAGCTGATGATAAAATACTTTGCAAAAGGGCTTGCTCATTATAGGGCAAAAGAATTTTTAAGAGCTATTGAAGAATTTGAAAAAGTGTATTTAATAGATCCAGATGATCAACCAACGAAAGTATTTATAGAACGGTGCTTTGAATATTTAAATGTTCCACCACCAGAAGATTGGAATGGAGTATTTGAATCGAAGATAAAGTAATTAAAAAATCACTTTTCTTGACTTAGTAGAGAAACTTTAAGAATACCACCCAGCAAAAGAATCACACCTAACCATTGGGATACAGTCAACATATTTCCGTGAACAAAGTACTCAAGCAATACTGCGGTAAGAGGAAAAGACAACTCACATATAGCACTTACTGAAGCCTGTGTTGATTTAAGTCCATAATAGTACAAAAAAATAGCTGGACCACCTGTCGTAAAAGCGATAATAAAAAATACAATCCATTGTTGTTGAGAAACATTTTCAATCGATTTAAAATCACCTGTCATTGTTACAATTAAAATCATTATAGCAGAACTTATGAAAAACCTGATATAAGTTCCAACTTCGAATCCAACATTTTTCAGTGATCTTTTGCTTAGAACTGTTGAAGCTCCAAAACTAAATGCCGCGATTAGTGAGAACATTACTGCCACAGGAGTTTTATCATCCGATTTTATTTCAGGTAATTGGAATCCAAAGGTCATAATATAAGCGCCAACAATTGAAATTCCTGCCCACTTGAAAAATTCTTTTTTCAATCGTTCTTTTAGCAATAAAGCTGCTAGTGAAATAGCAAAAACCGGTTGAAGTTTTTGAATCAGTACAACAATTGAAAGATTAACATAGTTAACATAGAAAAGAGCTTTCGTTATAGCCATGGTACCAATTGCTCCACCAAACAAAGCAACACCAACAAATGCAAACCAGTCTTTGACTCTTAATTTTTTCAATAAATCGAATTTGTTTGCAAAAAAGGGAGTTAGTATTACAGCTACAATTGAACTTTCGATTAAAACTACAATTGGAACAGGAAGAGTGTATAGAGCAGGTCTAAGAACAATTCCATCAAGTCCCCACAGTGCTGCTGCTAGTATAATTGCGATAGGAGCAAATCTGAACATGGTTAATAAGATTTTGTTTCTCCAGAATGTTAATTAAAAACTCTTACTCATACTTAAAACTAATTAAATTCATCAAGATTATTTATTCGAGATTTTTAAAATCAACCCAATTTGTTTTTGAGTATAATTTTTTATTTTCTTCTATTTTTTAAAGAGTCAAATTTGACTGAAACGATTCTTAAACAGCTTAAGTATCAATCATAGCTGGGTGATTTTTTAGCAGAGTATAATTTAACAATACCAAATGTCATTGGTACGATTTTAATCTCTCTAAATCCTGCTTTTATCATTTCACTGGTAATATCCTTGTTTTCTTCAAATAACTTGACTGATTCAGGTAAATATTTATAAGCATGGCTATCAGATGAAATCATTTTACCGATAAATGGTAAAATTTTTTCGAAATAAAATTTATAAATAGTTCGTATGAATTTATTTTGAGGTAGACTAAACTCAAGGATTAATACAGTACCTCCATCTTTCAAAACGCGATACATTTCACTCAGAGCTTTCTGTGAATCATAAAAATTTCTTATTCCGAAAGCAATGGTAATAAGATTCACTGAGTTGCTATCTATGGTTAAATTTTCTGCTTCACCTACGATAAAAGAGAATTTTGATTCATCAAATCTTTTCTTTCTTATTTTTTGTTTGAATACTTCAAGAGTTTTTTCCGCAATGTCATAACCAATTATGTAACAATTAAATTTTTTATAAACTTCAATACCAAAGTCACCAGTACCGGCAGCTAAATCGAGACATACATCTGTATCTCTAAGAAAAACATTTTTAAGCGCTTTTTTTCTCCAGTAAATATCAATTCCGAAGCTTAGCAGGTGATTAAGAAAATCATAAGTTTTATGAATAGAATTAAACATTCGACGAACGAATTCTTTTTTACTTTCCTTATCTGAACGATTCAAATCATTTAATTTGTTATTGTAACTCATTATCTTTGTCTAGTTAATTAAAAGGTTTAGTCATGGAAAAATATCTTCAAGCCATCAGGGAAAAAGTTTGTTCAATTTGTGTTGATTCTGATGAAAAAGGAAATTGTAAGATGACCGATGAAGAATGTTGTGCTGTGGAATTATACCTCGATAAAATAGTTGATGTAATTCACTCAATAAATAGTGATAGAATAACTGATTATGTTGATGCACTTCATCAAAAAATATGTGTTGAATGTCGTGGCAATTTTGAAAGATGCAACCTAAGAGCCGATGTAAATTGCAGTTTGGATCGTTATTTTCCTTTAATTGTCGAGACAATAAAATCAGTGGATGAGAATTCATAGCTAAATCCAATCAGGAATTTTTCTTCCTGTAAATCTGTTCCATCCTTTGTAAATCGCCTTCCCCGTCCATAGTGTTATAATCATAAATAAAACGCCTGCAATTAAATCGATTACATAGTGATATCTTAAATAAACAGTTGAAAAAATTAAAAGTATACCTGTGGGTATGATAAAAAATCTTGACTTTGTATTAAATTTAAGCGTAGCATACATGGTCAGTAAAGTCATCTGTGTATGCCCTGAGGGGAATACATCTCTCTGGACAAGTTCATGAGGGTTAATCGTTCCTCTGGGAATTGATTCGCCGATGTTTACAAATTCACGCAAGTAAGGTGTGAGAAATAATCCAGGTAGTTCATTATCTATATTAAAAAAATTGTGAAGTGTGAATCTTGGTCCAACTGCAGGTAAAGAAAAATAACCTAAATAAGACAAGAAAAATCCATATACTATGAGAAAAGCAGAAAATTCAAATTCATCATATTTTTTACTTTTTATTAAATCAACACCTACGATAATTGGTAAAAGATAAAAAGAAGTATATACTATTTGTAAAATTTCAGTTAAGATAGGATGCGAAAATCGCGAGAGAAATTGAGTTGGATCAGTTCCCAGAAGCCATCGATCTATTTGAATTAAGAGTTCGTCATAATCGGTCGGGTGTATGGGATGAACCATAAAATATAACTGTTTAAAAGTGATAAAAATCATTGGAGGAAGATACCAGAAATGGAGATTTTTCCAGATTGAATTATTTGTTCTGCTATCTTGATATGCAACGATAAATACAAAAATTATCATCAATAGTTCGATCGTTAATAAAGAAATAGTATGAACTACTTTTTCGTAGAAAATAAGATTTAATGTAATCAAGAAGAGATAAAATATTACTACACAAAGATCAAAAACATTAAGGGTTTTAATTATCTTATTCATCTATTTATAAAGATTTGGATTAGTTGACTATTTATTGCGACAAATTTGATAAAAATTTTTTGCAAGATAAATAAATTCATCGAGATTCAGTTCTTCGGCTCTTCTTGAAAAATCGAAATCGAGAGAAAAAAATTTGTTCGAATTTTCTTTTACTTCATCACTGAATAGACTTTTTAATGAATTTCTCAAAGTTTTTCTTCTTTGATTAAATGCAGCCTTGATGATTTTTCTTAGTATTTGTTCTTCCTCTCTTGTTATGTCAATATTTGACTTCATTTTTAAATGTACGACTGAGGATTCTACTTCAGGTTTTGGATAAAATACATTTCTTGAAACATGAAACAGTATTTCAGTATCTGTGTAAAGATTTGTAAGCACAGTCAAAATTCCGTATTCCTTGGTCGAAGGTTTTGCAATCAATCTCTCGGCAACTTCTTTTTGAATCATAATCAATACATCTTCTATAATTTGTCTGCTGTCAAAAATCTTAAAGAGAATTTGACTGGTAATATAATATGGAAGATTCCCAATTATTCTGAATTTCGAATTAAAAAATTCCTTCGAAAAATCACATTCTAAAATATCTTTATTAATGATTCTTGTAGCCGGAAATTTTATCCTTAATTCGTCAACCAAATTTTCATCTACTTCGATGAGAATCAAGTTTTTGCATTGTTTGTATAATTCTTCTGATAATGCTCCATGTCCAGCACCTATTTCAACAATCAAATCATTCGGAGAAGGTGAAAAGTGCGTTACTATTTTTCTAATTATATTTTTATCAAAAAGAAAGTGTTGTCCTAATCTCTTTTTTGGATGATTTGACATAGATTGACTTAATTACCCTTTTGCAGATATGATTTATAGTCTTCGAAATTGTTTTTAAGGTATAGAATATTGTTTGAAAACGTTTCAGGAATGAGTGAGAGTTCTTTCATCTTATCGAAGTTAAGTCCGAGATTTTTAGCCATTTTGTAGTGAGTAAAGTTTTCACAACTATCCTTGATTATTAGTTCTGGGTTGAATTCAAAAATTTCAGCTGTGATTTTTACCATCTCGTATCTTGATAATTTTTCAAAACCACAAAAGTTCATTATGCTCCGATTTGGTAATTTCATCTGAGTTAATTTTTTGATCATTCGTGCTGCATCTTCGACGAATAGGGGATTACGATATTGATCATAAAAAGCTCTTATCTCCTTACCATTCATCAACTGATCAAAAGCAAAATCAAAGAAAGATTTGTGGAGTGAGATGGAGAATCCATACATCAATGCTGTTCGAAGAATTAGAAAATATTTTCCATAATAGTTAATTGCTTTTTCAGCTTCCAATTTCGTTTGTGCGTAAAGATTTAAAGGTCTGAGGGGATAATCCTCTTTTATGTTGTCACCTTCATCATAGACAAGATCCGTGGAAGTAAAAATTAAAAAAGAATTATAATCCCGACTTAATGAAGCAATCTCTTTCGTTACTTCAACATTTATTTCATAGACAATTTTTTCATCCATGTCTATTGATTTAGAAGGTGTTACAACAGCAAGGTGAATTACATAATCTGGTTTTATGTTCTTGAAATAATAATTTAATTCATTAAAGTCACTCAAGTCTAATTGAATAGTCTCTGCTAATTTCGATTCTAAAATTGTTTTGTTGTAGAAGGCGAATACTTTTTCATGATCCATCAATCTACATAGATGAGCACCTAGATATCCCGAAGCTCCAGTTATCATTATTTTATTCATAGACAGATCTTTCCAAGAATTGTTTTTTGATTTGCTCCTGTTACGGCTGGAATATTTATTGGTTTTTCTGATATTGTTTCGTTTGCATATACAGCGAAACACACAGCTTCTTTTGCATCCGAGGTGAAATTCGCATTCTCTAATTTTTTGACTTTTATCTCTGGTTCGAAATATTTTTTAAGAGCGTTTAAAATGAATTCGTTATTTGCACCTCCACCACTTACAATTAATTCCGATATTTTTGCTTTCTTTTCAAGAAACTTTTTGTAATTGTAAAAACTCACAAACGCAGTGTAATTTGAGAATGTTGCGATGATATCTTGGGGAGAAATGGGAATGTGTGTCTCCAGTATCGAATCTATAAACTTCTGATTATAATATTCTCTGCCGGTAGATTTGGGAGGATTAAGATTTATGAATTTATCATGATTAATAATTTTCTGATGGAGTTCTTCATTTATTTTTCCAGTGAAAGCAATTTTTCCATCTTCATCAAATTTTTTGTTGTAATATCTCTGCATTAGTAAATCGATTAAAATATTCCCCGGTCCAGTATCAAAAGCAATCACATCATCTACTTTACATTTTTTGGGTAAGAAAGTGATATTCGAAATTCCGCCAATATTCAATAAACATCTATTTATTCTATTCGATCGAAACATCAAAAAATCGAAATAAGGAACAAGTGGTGCACCTTCACCACCTAATGCCATATCACCAATTCTGAAATCTCCAACTGTTACAACTCCTGTTAATTTTGAAATTACAGAAGGGTCACCAATCTGTAATGTTGCATTGACTTCTTCTCCGAAAAGATTTTTCTTTTGTGGCAAATGATGGATTGTTTGTCCGTGTGAACCTATCAAATCAACATCTTTAATAGAAATTCCATAATCTTTGCATAGTCTATATGCTGCTTTTGCAAAAAGTTTACCGATGAGGAAATTTAAACGGCAGATATCCTCAACATTACTCGTTTCCTTAATTGAATTGGTCAATATTAATTCTTTCAATCCCTCTGGATATGCGTAAGTAGCAAAATAAAGTTGCTTAATTTTTGTTTTCGATCCAGAGTTTTGGATTTCCACTAGGGCTGCATCAATCCCATCTACTGAAGTACCGGACATAAGCCCGATGACTAATTTCTTTTTCTTATTTTGTAGTTTGAAGAGTCTTTTCATAACACTTGAAGGAAAATTTCAATGAAAATTCTTTTAGGCGCACATACTTCCATTGCTGGTGGAGTTGATAAAGCCGTTGAACGAGCTTTTAGAATCGGCTGTACCACTTTTCAACTGTTTACAAAAAACAGTAATCAATGGAACTCAAAACCTTTAACTGAACAAGTCATTCAAAATTATAAAAGACTTATTAAAGAGACAAAGTTAAAACCTGTCATTGCTCATGATTCTTATCTGATAAATTTATGTGCAAAAGATAGAACTATTTTGAAGAAATCTCGCAGAGCATTCGTTGAAGAATTAAATCGTTGTGAAATTCTTGGAATAGACTATCTGAATTTTCATCCCGGTTCGCACATGGGAAAAGGCGAAGATTATGGGATAAAATTAGTAGCTGAATCAATTAATATTGCTCACGAATTAACAAAAGGATTTAAAGTAAAAAGCATGATTGAGACAACTGCTGGTCAAGGGACAAGCATCGGTTATCGATTCGAACAGATTAGAAAAATTATCGATTTAGTTGAAAATAAAAATCGTCTGGCGGTGTGTGTTGATACCTGTCACATCTTCGCAGCAGGTTACGAAATCAGAAATGAAAAAGATTACTTAAAAACTTTTGAAGAATTTGATTCAGTAATTGGATTGAAATATTTGAAAGCATTTCATTTAAACGATTCGAAAAAAGATATTGGTGAAAGAGTAGATAGGCACGAACATATTGGCAAAGGCAGAATCGGATTAAATGGTTTTCGATTCATAATGAATGATGAACGATTTATTAAGATTCCAAAGATTTTAGAGACTCCCAAGGGAGAAGATATGAAAGAAGATGTTCTCAATATGAAAAGGTTGTTAAGTCTGGTGAGAAAATAAATTGTATCTAGAGTGATTTATAGTTGAAGTTAAATATCGAACAGAATAATAATGAAAGAGGAGCGAAAACATTTTCGCTCCTTGAGTAAAAAATCAAAATGGGGGAGGTTCTTCTGGTAGTTCATCCGGGGGATAAAAATCACTATCCAGATTATCATTCCCTGGAGTGAAATTTTGTTGCACCTGTTCGTAAAATTCGTGAGTAACTTTGTCTTCGAATCTAGTAAAGCTTGGAAGAAACACAAGTTGAAATTCTCCAGTTGGACCATTCCTCTGTTTTGCAATAATCACATCCACAAGTTTTGGTGAATGTTCATCATGTTCTTCTCCATCTTGAGATGATTTATACAAATCTTTTCTGTGAAGAAAACAAACTATATCAGCGTCCTGTTCAATTGCTCCAGATTCTCTTAAATCAGAGAGCATTGGTATTTTGGTTTGTCTTGTTTCGACCTGACGATTTAATTGTGCCAGAGCGACAATCGGAATATCAAGTTCTTTCGCTAAAGCCTTTAATCCTCGAGATATGTATGAAATTTCCCTCTCTCTACTTTCGGAATTTTCCGGACCTTGCATTAATTGGAGATAATCAACAAAAATAATCTTAACATTGTGTTCCAGAATCATTCGTCTGGCTTTAGCTCTCAATTCATAAAGTGTGATAGCCGGTGTGTCGTCAATATAAATTGGTAATTTTTGAATCACCCTTATAGCTATTGCGAGTTTTTGTGTTTCTTGGTCACGATACCTACCGATTCTTAATCTTGAAGTATCAATTCTCGATTCCTGACTTAATAATCTGATTACGATTTGTTCTGCTTTCATTTCGAGACTGAAAAATCCAATACCAAGTTTCTCCTGTTTTGCGATGTTATATGCAAGTGAGAGTCCAAAGGCTGTCTTACCAACACCAGGTCGAGCTGCGATTATTATTAAGTCTGAATTCTGAAACCCTCCTGTTAATTGATTAAATCTCTGGTAACCTGTTGGAATCCCCGGTACCTCGGATTTGCGCATCTTTTGAATTGAAACTTCAACCTTTGGTAATAAAGCACTTAGTGAATGATAGGTTTTAATGAATTTTTTCTCAGATATTCTGAATAGCCCAGCTTCTGCTTCATTCAATAATTCGAAAACATCTGTGGAAGAATCATATCCTTTATGAGCTATGTAAAGTGAATGCTTAATAATTTCTCTGAGAATGTGCTTTTCGATGAGAACCTTTGTGAGACTTTCAACTTGTTCTGAACTAACGGCGTAATTTGTCAATTCTACCAGATATTGAACTCCACCAACATCATCTAACCAGCCATTTGCTCTTAATTTATCCATCAAAATTGGTAGATTTAAATCCACTGGGTTATTATCAACAGTGAATTCACGGATTACAGTAAAAATTTTTTGATTTGCTTCAGAGTAAAAAACAGACTCATCAGAAAAATTTTCAATCACAGTGTTTATACATTTAGGGTCAGAGATCATTGTAGCGAGCAAACTCTTTTCTATATCTGCTGCGTAGGGCATGGTTTTCTGAGAATCAGCAATTGTAATCTTAATCTCGTTATTATATGTAGATTTTCTTCTTGGCATTTTAATTCTCCTCCATCAAATTGTCATAATATTTTTTCATCTTCATTAAATCATCCTCAAAATAAGTTTTCCATCCCATATTCCGTAAAATCGCTGCAGGATGGTATGTGATAAATATTGGAATGTCATAGTAATTATAAATATTTTTTCTAAGGTTTGCTAATGTTTCGTTTTTACGAAGAAGAGTATTTCCAGCAATTCTCCCAAGTGCAACGATGATTTTGGGCTTTATTAGACTTAATTGTTTTAATAGATATGGTTCACATTTTTCGACTTCCGATGGAAGTGGATCACGATTATTTGGTGGACGACATTTGAGAATATTACATATGTAAACTTCTTCTCGTTGAAGACCAATTTTTTTAAGTGTTTCGGTTAAAAGTTTTCCTGCTCGACCTACGAATGGTTCACCCTGAGCATCTTCATCAGCACCAGGTGCTTCACCAACAAAAACTATGTCAGCTGTTGGATTCCCTACGCCAAAAACGAATTTCGTTCGTGTCTTTCCCAATGGACATTTCTGACACCGATTTATAAGTTCATCGAGTTCACTTAATGATCTCGCATTTACGAATGCTTCATTAATATTACTTAGAAAATAATCTATTACCTTTGTGTTCAAATTTTTTATTTTTGGTTTTGAAGGTTTGTTATCAGAAATAAATAAAGGAACATTAAGTTCCTCGAGGTATCTAATAAAGTCTTCCAGTTTATCTAAAAAAATTTTATTGTTTTGATTCATTTTAAGTTTTTAATCTCATTTAGGATATCGTTGGCTACATCAATTTTAAACTTTTTGGGAAATTTTTTCAAAGTTCCATCTTTTTTCAATATCATGATTTGATTGGTATCAACTTCAAATCCTGCGCCTTCTTTTAGCGGATTATTAATGATAATCATATCGAGTTTTTTCTTTTTTAATTTTGCAAGGGAATTTTCAATCTCTTGCTCTGTCTCTACAGAAAATCCAACTACTAATTGATTTTTCTTTTTCAGCTTAGAAACTTCGTGAAGGATATCTTTATTCTCAACTAATTCTAAAGTAAGTAATGAATTATGCTTTTTGATTTTTGTTTTCGAAATTTTTTTTGGTTTGTAATCTGCAACTGCTGCTGCTGAAATAAATATATTACATCTTGGAAACTCTTTTTTTACTTCCCTATACATTTCATCAGCCGTTTTTACTTGAATGACTTTAATCGTATCAGGAAAAGAAAGATGAGTTGGACCAGTAATTACCGTAACTTCTGCTCCACGATACAATGCTGATAATGCCAGTGCCTGGCCCATTTTTCCACTGGATCTGTTACCTATAAATCTAACTGGGTCAATAGGTTCATAAGTTGGTCCAGAGGAGATGAGGATTTTTTTCTTTAAAAAATCTTTAGATGAATCAGAAACGATCTCAATAATTTTCTCGACAATTCTATCCACTTCTGCCATTCTACCATATCCCGTTAAACCACTTGCCAATTCACCATATTCTGTTTCTAAAAAATAAATTCCCTGTAATTTTAATTCTGAAATGTTTTTCTGATTAGACTGACTGAGATACATATCTTCGTCCGCAGCCGGAACGATCAACAAAGGACATCTTCGTGCAGAAACAAGTGTTGTGAGCGCGTTATCTGCAATTCCATAATTAATTTTTGCTATTGTATTGACAGTCGCAGGTGCGATTACAAATAGATCAGCCCATTGGGAAAGTTCAATGTGCCAGGTAGATAGTTTCGTATTTTCTTTTTTACCAGGGAATATATTTACTATTACTTCATTTTTTGAAAGTGTTGAGAATGTAAGGGGAGTTACAAATTCGGTCGCTGAAGGTGTCATTACAACACGAACTTCAGCACCAAGTCGAACAAGTTCACGAACTAAATAACATGACTTGTAAGCGGCGATACCACCGCTTACACCTAAAATTATTCTTTTGTTCTTTAAGGTAGTCAATCAATTAGAATTAAAAAATTTTATTTTGTGTATCTATAAACAATTTCACCTTTTAGTAAGGATTCAAGAGCCTGTTCGGTCGACTTACCCTTCGCATCAATTTCTTTGCTGATCCTAATCTGATCTGGATTTTCAAATTCATCAAGATCATCAAGTTGAACCTGAGGAGGTAATTCTGAGAGTCTCTTGTTGAACTCAATTTTCATCTCAGCATTTATTTGTCGTGCTTTCTTTGCTGTTACAATAATCGCTTCATAAATACTGCCAGTATGTTTTTCTATTTCCTTTAAATCTACTGGTTTCAAAGGCATAGGTACCTCAATTATTTTGTTAATAATACCACCATTTAATTAACAAAGATACTAAAATTTTATTAAATAATTTTTTTAATCATCAAAATCGAAGAGTTATTCAATCCATATCCAGAACCTGACGAATGATTTTTTCTACATCCTGAATTGCTTCATCGAGATTATAATTCTTCACTTCAAAATCAAAATGTTTTGACATTCCAAGTTCCATTTTAGCACGTTCAATTCTTTTCTGGAAAGTCTCTGGAGTCTCGGTATTTCGTTTCCTCAATCGATTCTCCAATTCTTCAAGACCGGGTGGAACTATAAATATGGTGATTGCATCCGGATATAGTTTTTTGAGTTTTAAGCTTCCATTAACATCAAGTTCAAATAAAATATGTTTACCTTCTTTTTTCGCTCTCTCAATTTCTGATTTTGGTGTTCCGTAATAGTAATCATAAATTTTTTCCCATTCGATAAATTCATCGTTTTCAATCATTCTCTTGAACTCTTCCTCCTGAACGAAATAATAATCAACCCCATCTACTTCATTAGTTCTTCTTGGTCTTGTAGTTACAGAAATAGAAAACAAAATCTTGTCTGAATATTTGTTCAGTATCTCTTTTATTATGCTTGTTTTACCTGTTCCACTTGGTGCAGAAATGACTATTAATTTGGTCGAGTTATTCAATGTTCTGAACCTGCTCTCTGATTTTTTCTATTTCTTCTTTGATCAGTACAATCAATTGCGAAATTTCAGCGTTGTTAGATTTTGATGCAATTGTATTTGCTTCTCGCAGTAATTCCTGAAGTAAAAATCCTAATTTTCTACCACTTGGTTCTTTCTGATTAATAGATTCTCTAAAAAACTTAATATGACTTTTTAACCGAACACATTCTTCTGTAATATCCATTTTGTCTAAAAGTAATGCTAACTCTAATTCAATTCGATTTGCGTCGACCTCTTTCCCTTCCAAAAGTTTTTGAGCTTTCTCTTTTAGTTTGATGAATTCTTCTTTTGCTCGAGTGGACCAAATTTCTTCAATCTTTAAGACATTTTTCTCTATGAAATCGATTCGTAGTGAAATATCTTGCTCAAGTTCTTTCCCTTCTTGAATTTTCATATCCATAAGTTTTTGGATGGATCTATCTATACATTCGAGTAAATTTTCAAATTCTTCTTCTGAGAGTTCTTCGTCTTGATGTTGAAAGATTTCTGAAAAATGAAGAAAGTGCTCTAAGCGAATTTTTTCTTTTGACTTTGTGATTTTTTTGATCTTCTTGAAAAGCTGTTGAATATATTTTAAAGACTCTTCATCAATGTCTATTGGTAATTTTGATCCCGATGTTTTTTCGAGATTTGCAAACAATAAAATTTTTCCACGGGAGATATATTTTTTAATAAGCTCACGAACTTCATTTTCTCGCTGAACATGTGCACGCGGAAGTTTTATTGATATTTCGAGAAACTTACTGTTAAGACTTCTGATTTCGCTTGAGTATGTAATGCCGTTCTTTTCGAACTCAGCATTTCCATATCCTGTCATGCTAATTATCATAGTTCATGCTCATTTTTAATTCACAAACTTAAAGAAAAGAGAATAAAATAGAAATTTTGGGGAGTAATTAATGAATACATGTGAATTTGAGATTCAATAACCTCTGGGTTGATTTGATTGTTGATCTCGATTTGCGCTTACTATGCAATTTGTTTAAAAATATTTTAAGAACACTAATTACATGTTAAAAAACCTTAATGACAAAATAATTCAAAAACTAAAAGTTATAATCGTAAATTTTAATTGGTCTATTCTAAATATCGATTAAATTAGCAACATTGAGGATTGGGGCGAATCAAAAAATCTCCGTGATTTTCTCTATTTTTGTCAGTCATTTTGAAGAATAAAATCAAACAATAAGAGGTCAAATAGAATGAAAATCACAAGAAGATCCTGGGCAGAACCTTTTAAAATTAAAGTTGTCGAACCTCTTAAGATGACAACGAGGGAGTATAGACTTAAAGCCATCGAAGATGCAGGTTACAATACATTTTTACTCAAATCGGAAGATGTTTACATAGATTTACTTACTGATAGCGGTACGAGTGCAATGAGTGATTATCAGTGGGCAGGAATGATGCTTGGTGATGAAGCTTACGCAGGGAGTAAGAATTATTATCACCTTGAAGATGCAGTTAGAAAATATTATGGCTTTAAATATCTTGTCCCAACTCATCAAGGAAGAGGAGCTGAACATATAATTTCAAAAATTTTAATTAAACCGGGGGATTATATTCCCGGAAATATGTATTTCACAACAACAAGGTTGCATCAGGAATTAGCCGGTGGAACTTTTGTTGATGTAATTATAGATGAAGCACATGATCCCGAGAATGAGCATCCATTCAAAGGGAATATTGATTTAAACAAGTTGGAAGATTTAGTTAAGAAAGTCGGTGCTAAGAAAATTCCTTACATTTCTGTTGCTGCCACAGTAAATATGGCAGGGGGACAACCGATCTCAATGCAAAATGTTCGTGAAGTCAAAGCTTTCTGTCAAAAACATGGCATTAAAATGTGGTGTGATGCAACCCGTGCTGTGGAAAATGCATATTTCATTAAGGTGAGAGAGAAAGGATATGAGAATAAATCAATTGAAGAAATTTTGAGAGAGTTCTGTTCGTATTTCGAAGGTATATGGGTAAGTGCAAAAAAAGATTGTCTCGTCAATATTGGTGGATTTCTTGCGACTCGAAATAAAAAAGTTTTCGAAGAAGCAAGAAATCTTGTCGTAGTTTATGAAGGACTTCATACATATGGAGGACTCGCCGGAAGAGATATGGAAGCTATGGCACGAGGGATCGAGGAAATGGTTCAGCTGGATCATATTAAGGCAAGAATTGGTCAGGTTGAATATTTGGGAAATAAATTGATTCAAGCTAAAATTCCTATAGTAAAACCAATTGGTGGTCATGCAATTTTTATTGATGCGAAGAGATTTTTGCCTCACATTCCACAAGTTCAATTTCCAGCTCAAACTTTAGCAGCGGAAATTTACATTGACTCGGGCGTCAGAGCAATGGAACGAGGAATTGTATCAGCAGGAAGAAATAAAGATACAGGGGATCATAACTATCCAAGACTCGAACTTGTAAGGTTAACTATTCCACGAAGAGTTTATACACAAGCTCATATGGATGTAACTTTCGAATCAATTGTGGAAGTTTACAATCGAAGAAAAGAAATAAAAGGATTGAAAATGGTTTATGAGCCTAAATATCTCCGTTTCTTCCAGGCGAGATTTGAAAGACTCAAATAACTTCACTGGAAATGATGTGTCAAATTAATTAATTTATTTCAAAAAGAGATATAAAATGGAAATTGTAGAGTCAAAGGGATTTTTTATTAAGAAGGTGAACAATCTAATAGATAGATTTTCTTCTTTTACATCTGGTCTTGAGTTTTCTCTGAATTACTCGCAGTTGATTAATGATCGAATTCAATCATTGATAAAAGATATCCCACAGGATATTGCCATTTCTGCTATTGGTGGATTGGGTAGAATGGAACTTTCACCATATTCAGATATCGATATAGTGTTTATTTCTAATTCACCAGAAGAGCACAAAAATTTTATTTCAAATGTGATTCAAACTTTGTGGGATGATGGAATTGGTGTTTCCCATTCAGTAAGAACATTCTCTGATATATTTGATTTTGCTGAATATGATTTGACTTCCTTTACTCAATTAATGGAAATGAGGTTTGTTGCCGGTAATCAGTATCTTTTTAACAAATTCATTGATAATATCAGGAATGTTATCAATTCAGAATTAAAAATCAAATTACTCGAATCATTTCTATCAGATATAGAAAAACGGCATAACCAGTTTGGTAAATCACCACTTCATCTCGAACCTAATATAAAAAATTCAAAGGGTGGAATACGAGATTTACACTCATCAGCATGGATTTACTACACTTTAAAAAATACTCTTCCAATTTTGGACAAATATGATACTGCGACAAATTATTTTCTTTTGAATGCAATAAATTTCGATAAAATTTCTACCCCTAGAGCAAAACGAATATTAGATGCTTACGATTATTTGATTAAAATCAGGAACGCTTTGCACATCGTTAATTCAAACTCTAAGGATAGATTTGATTTTCAAGCACAATTAAATGTTACAAGATTTCTAAATTCTTCGGATACCAACCTTGATGATGCTCATGTTGATCTGATGAAAAAATATTTTGATTCTACTCTGGAATTATCTTTGTTGCTCGAATATTTTGTTAAGGAGACTTTACAAACAATACATCCGTGTGAATCATATAAAGTTTATGAGCTTGATGAAGATTTCGCTCTGTGTGGTAGGTTTTTGAAGTTTAAATCCAGAGCGAGAATGAATCTGATTCAGATCTTGCAAGCTTTTATTTACCAGATAGATTATAACGCATTATTTTTTAATGATCTTGATAAAAATATAAAGGAAAGCCTTGAATATCTGGATGGGACAGAAGTTACTGATCCGGAAGTAAAGGGACTTTTCAAAAAGATATTCCAATCCCCGGAAGACTTTAGTAATGTTTTAATTAATATGCATAGACTCGGAGTATTAGGATTTCTAATCCCTGAATTTAGTGCACTTAAGTTTTACTTTCAACCCGATGCATACCATATCTATACTACCGATGAGCACACACTAATGGCAATTAAGAATATCTATAGTCTTGAACTTGATAATTCTACTCTGGGTCATATCTTTAGAAAATATGAAAATAAAGAGCTGCTTATTCTTGCGATTCTTTTCCATGACATAGCAAAACCGATCTCTAAATCAGGTCACGAATTCATCGGAGCCCAGATAGCTGAGAATGTGATGCAAAGATTCAGCTATAACACTGAACAAATTGAAATTGTATCATTCCTTGTAAAAAATCATCTTTTAATGGAACAGACTGCATTTCGTAGAAACTTAAATGATTCAACCATTCTTAATTCTTTCAGAGCGAATTTCAAAAGCATTCAAGAACTGGATTTTCTTTATCTACTGACTTATGCTGATTTATCGGCTGTTAATCCAAGTTTGTGGACAAACTGGAAAAGTTCATTACTTAATGAACTTTATGAAAAAACAAAAGAAATGATTCTAAGAGGAATTACTGCGGAAGAATTATTAAGCATTAAAAAAGAATTTGATTTATCGAATTTATCGATAGACGAGAAAGAATATAGAGCACACATGGAGAAGATTAATGATACAAATTATGTATATACATTTTCAGAGGAAGAGATAGCACTCCACATAAAAGAAATTAAAAAAGGAAATGTGTTATCGATTCTACGAAAAGATTTAAATGATTTCACGCAGGTCACTGTGATTACCCAGGATGCAAAAGGCTTGCTTTCAAAAATTTGTGGTGCAATTTCAATAAGTGATTGTAATATTCATGATGCGAGCATTTTCACAAGAAATGATGGGATAATAATTGATACATTCAAAATTACTGATTTCACTACTCACAAGCCTTTAACAGATGATCATTACGAACTACTTGCTGAAAATATTACGAGAGTACTATTACAAAATTACGATTTAGAACATGCCTTCAACGAACACAGGGAAAAATGGAAAAGAATTGAGAAAAAAAGAAAATCGAAAGTTGACCTTGAAATTAAATTAGAAGACCATCCAATTTACTCGATTATCGATATTCATACATCAGATAGAATTGGGTTATTATATCTTATTACTAAGAAATTATCTGAACTAGGACTCTATATCTATTTTGCAAAGATCGGTACAAAACTCAATGGTGCTTTCGATAGTTTTTATGTGCTTGATTCAGACTACAAAAAGATTTCTACTAATAAAATTAATGAAATAAAAAAAGCTTTAACTTCAGCATTAACCTCTTAGATATTATAATTGATTGAATGAGAAAGATTAAAAACAATCCTATTGGTGTTTTTGATTCGGGAGTTGGTGGCCTGACAGTTGTGAAAGAATTAATTAAACTCCTTCCGAATGAAAACTTAGTTTATTTCGGTGATACTGCAAGAGTACCTTACGGGACAAAATCAGAGAAGACGATTAAAGAATATTCAATTCAGAATACAAAGTTTTTAACCTCTCATAATGTTAAAGCAATAGTAATTGCATGTAATACTTCTTCTGCGATAGCACTGGATTATATCGCTTCAATGATTAATATTCCCGTTATAGGTGTCATAAAACCAGGTGCTCAAGCTGCAGTGAATTATACTAAAAATAAAAAAATTGCTGTCATTGGTACTACGGCTACAATTACAAGTAAAGCTTATGAGAAGGAACTAAAAAGACTTGATAATTCGGTTGAAGTATTCGGTAAAGCTTGTCCATTATTTGTTCCAATTGTGGAAGAGGGATTTTCGAATCATCAGATTGCATATCTTGCTGCAAAAGAGTATTTAACCGAATTAAAAAAATTTGATATTGATACTCTAATTCTTGGTTGTACACATTATCCGCTGTTAAAAGACACAATCCAGAATGTAGTAGGGGATAGAGTAAGGTTAATAGATAGTGGAGTGGAAACAGCAAAAGTCGTAAAAGAAATTCTTGAAAAAGAAAACCTTCTAAATGACTCAATTCTCACACCGAATTATAGATTTTTTGTAAGTGATTATCCCGAACAATTTAGAAAAATCGGGGAAATGTTTCTGGAGAGAAAAATCGAAAGTTTGGAATTGATTGAGATTTGAAAAACAATAAACTCCTAACAAGATTATAACTAATTGAGGAATTTTCAAAAATTATAATTAATCGTAACTAATTCCCTAAGAAAGTAAAATCCATCCTTATCATTCTTATCTGAACGGTGCACTGTCTAATATCATCTTAATATCATCGTTCATAAATCTGATTCAGATGCAAATATAAAATGACATTTGTATTTTATTTCCTTAGTGAATATATTGGGTTAGAAACAATTAGGGGGATCAAAAATGAAAGCCTGTAAATATCTTATAGTATTAATTTTTCTTCCATTGATTTTCATGTTTTACCATTGTAAGGAGTCAACTCCTTCTACCCCGGAGATAACGGAGAACATTTTCAGTATCGTTCCTGGACGTGTAATGATTTACGATTGGAGACAGACAGATCTGGATGACAATCCGCTCCCTGGTCGTACTGGGGAAACTATTTCACAAGTCATTGGACCGACTCAATATTACGGAAAAGATGCATATCTTATGATTGATTCAACAATGATCGGTGATACTATAAAAGTCGATTCTACTTATATGTTTATTGATGCGGATGGGAATCTGTGGCAACATTTACTTTTTGAAGAAAATGATCCAGGTTTAGGTCCAGGATGGCTTATGGTCTATAATAGAAAGATTGGATTAAATAAAGAGCACATAGCTTACTTAACTACAGTCCAACCACCGGGATCTCCTGCACCAATAACTGTCTCAATCAGAACCATAATCAAAAATAAAGCGATATTGAGTGTTCCTTATGGGACATTTAATAATGTCTATCCCTGTGAGTTGGTAGCATCTTTTGTAGGTCAATATATGAATTTTGAAATAAAGGTTAGACAATACTTTGTTCCTGACATTGGCCTAATAAAGATGAAAATGGATATTGCTGAAGATTTTCCTGGAGCAATAATCGGATACGAGATAAGGGAATTGAAAATGGTTAGATAATAAATTCTCTAACTCTTTGTTTAGATATGAATGCCAGGTATTTACTTTTTAATTAATCAACTCGAAAAAAAGTTGTAATAAATAAATCTATTAATTTTATAATTTATCGTTAAGGGGAGTATTATTCTTCAAATCTTTTTTTTATTTCCTCATAACCTAAACCCATTCCTAACAATAAACCTAACTTGATTTTAGCTTTCTGCCCATTTAAGTAATCTGCAAATATTACGCCAATTTTTTTTAACCATTTTCCGGCACCATAATAACCATAAATATCCATGGTTTCACCAGCAGGACAACGAGATGTCAAAACAACAGGTATTCCTTTCTCACGGACATATTTAATTCCATCATATGCTCTTGGTGGAACATTACCAACACCAAGTGCCTCAACAACTAATCCTTTTGTTCCACTATCAGCACTGAATCGAAAGAATTTATCACTCATATCTGCATGAACAAGAATTAAATCTATATCTTTCTCAATTTTATCAGATGGAATATGTTCTCTTTTCCTTGGCAATCGATTTATAATCACACGATTTTTTGAGACGAATCCAAGTGAGCCAAAATCAAGACTCTTAAACGATTCAATCTCATCAGAAAATATTTTTGATACTTCGCTCGCTGCATTAATCTCTCCGTTCATACAAACCAGAACACCTAAATCCTGACAATTATCAGAAAGTGCAACAGTGATTGAATCAATCAAATTTTTTTCACCATCCCAATCAGGTTCAGACGCATTTTTCATCGAGCCAGTAAGAACGACAGGTTTTGACGAATCTAATGTTAAATCGAGTAAATAAGCTGTTTCTTCAAGTGTATCGGTACCGTGAGTTACAACCACTCCTTTAATATCTGCTCTATCAAGATAAGATTTAACAACATTTTTCAACTGCATCATCAAATCGAGTGTCATATGTGGACCGGGATACTTACCAAAATCATAAATCTCAATTTCTGCAAGCTCTTGTATGGAAGGTATTAAACTTATCAGTTCGTTTCCACTCAGATATGGAACAGCACCACCGGTTGTTTCATCAATTCGCATAGATATTGTTCCGCCGGTGAAAATTAAGGCAATTTTGTTTTTATTCATTTTTTTCTCTTAGAATAATTGAATTATGAAGTTCTTTTATTTTTTTAATTTTTCGAGTTTCTCTGTCAATATTTTATTCACAAGATTTGGATTAGCTTTACCTTTCGTCTCTTTCATAACCTGTCCGACAAAATGAGCAAAAACTTTTTCTTTTCCGTCCAAATATTGTTGAACCTGTTTCTGATTTGAATCTAAAACTTTATCTATGATTTCGATCAAAATTTTTTCATCGCTTATTTGAATTAAATTTTTATTGTTGATTATAGTTGAAGGAGATTGATGGGAGGATAACATTTCAGCGAAGACTTCTTTTGCGATTTTTCCACTAATGGTTTGATTGTTGATTAAATTTATTAACTCACCGAGCCATTCAGGTTTTATTGGAAATTCATTGATAGAGATTTTTTCCTCATTAATTATTTTTAGGATCTCTGTCATGAACCAATTGCTTATGCTCTTGTAATCAATTGTAAATTTTGCAACTTCTTCGAAGTAATCAGCATATTCTTTCTCCGAAGTTAAAATTTCTATATCATAATCTGGTAGACCATACTGTGTTTTCATCCTATGTTTTCTTGATGATGGAAGTTCAGTGAGTTTTGTTGTGATTGATTTCAGCCATTCATCATCAATGACAAGATGTGGCAAATCCGGTTCAGGGAAATAGCGATAATCGTGACTTTCTTCTTTAGTTCTCATTGGTTCAATAATTTGTTTCTCTGCATTCCACAGAAGTGTTTGTTGAATAACTTCCTCTCCATTTGAGATTAATTCAATCTGTCGATTTATTTCGTATCTCAAAGCATCAATCACATTTTTTATGGAGTTCATATTCTTAACTTCGGTTTTGGTACCTAAAATATCAGAACCAGCTTCACGAATAGAAACATTTGCATCACATCTCAGACTTCCTTCTTCCATGTTGCCATCACAAATTCCGAGATATTTAACTATTTGTCTGATTTCACCCAGAAATTTTCCTGCTTCTTCAGGTGTTCGTAAATCAGGTGCAGTAACAATTTCTATGAGTGGAACTCCACATCTATTGAAATCAAGTAGAGTGAAATTTCCTTGATCATGAATTGATTTGCCTGCATCTTCTTCGAGGTGAATTCTGTTTATTCTAACTCTCTTTTTTTCATTGTTGACTTCAAACTCAAGAAAGCCGTTGGAGCAAAGTGGAAATTCAAATTGAGAAATCTGGTACCCTTTCGGTAGATCAGGATAGAAATAGTTTTTCCTTGCGAAAATAGAATGTCTATTGATGGTACAATTTGTTGCCAGTCCCATCAAAACTGTAAATTCAACAGCTTTTTTATTTAGGACAGGGAGGATCCCGGGATGTCCCATGCAAACAGGACAAACATTCGTATTCGGAGGATTTCCAAATTTTGTTGAGCAACTACAGAATAATTTTGATTCTGTTAAAAGCTGAGCGTGAATTTCTAATCCAATTATCGCTTCAAATCTCATATTAAATAAAATATTGTTTCAAATTTTATATTCAGGAATAATTAATTGATCACTTAGAGATAATTTTGTTTTTACTTATTGATTCATTTGCTAACTTCTCTTTGTACTCCACCACCTTCTTGAATAATTTCTTATCACATATTCCGAGAATCTGTATCGCAAGTAATCCTGCATTTCTTGCATTGTTTATTGCAACAGTTGCCACGGGTACTCCCGCAGGCATCTGGGCAATTGATAGGAGTGAATCCAGACCGTCCATTGATTTGGTTTTAATAGGCACACCAATGACTGGAAGTGGAGAGAATGATGCTGACATACCTGGCAGGTGAGCTGCACCTCCCGCACCCGCAATTATTACTTTGATTCCTCTTTTGTGAGCTGTGCTTGTATACTTTGCCATGAATCCCGGTGTACGATGTGCCGAAACAATTTTTAATTCATACTCTACATCAAATTCTTTAAGTACATTTGCAGCTTCCTGCATTATTGGTAAATCTGAGTCACTACCCATTATTATTGCTACCTGTGGTTTTTTTGCCATAGATCTCCTATATAATTATTTCTTGCTCTGCTTTTTTTGCTTTTCGAATTAGTAACTCTAAATTATCCCCGCAAAATGTTATATGACCCATTTTTCTCCCTTTTCGTGATTCATCTTTGCCATAAATGTGTAAATGGGCATCATCATAATTTAAAACTTTTGTGATATTCACGCGATGGTTTTTCCGGCTAATTTTTCCTAAAAGATTAATCATAACAGCATATGGATAAGCCATTTCAGTTGAGCCAAGAGGAAGATTTAATACACTTCGTATGTGATTCTCAAACTGAGAAGTTATGCAAGCATCTATTGTGTAATGTCCTGAATTGTGTGGTCTTGGAGCAATTTCATTTATTAAAATCTCTTCTCCCTTTGTGAGAAAAAATTCAATTCCAAATATTCCATAACCCTTTATACTTCTAACTGCTTCAGTAGCAATTTCTTTTATTTCTTTTACTTTTCTTGAACTAATTTGTGCTGGTGCGATAACTATATGGCAGATATGATTTTTTTGGATTGTTTCAACCACAGGATATGTTCTGATTTCTTTCTGCGTTCTAACTACCATTATTGCCAATTCTTTTTCGAAATCAATTATTTTTTCTGCCATCAGTTGAGAATTTCGTTTCAATAACTTTTCTACTGAGTTATTAAACTCCTTTTCATTGGTGATAAGAGCATTTCCGTAACCATCATAGCCTAATTTTCTTGATTTAATTATGAAAGTATTTCCAAGAATTTTCTGAATTTCTTGATAAGTTGTATTTGATTGCAATGGAATGAATTCCGGCACAGGAAGATGATGTTTGTCAAAATTTTGTTTTTGAATTAATTTATCCTGTATTAAAGAGATAGTCTTTGAAGTTGGAATGACCTTTTTTCCCTGATTTTCTATCCATTCGAGGTGAGGATGATCAATAAATTCATTCTCCAATGTGATGACATCACATGTCTTGATAAAATTCTTTAATACATTTTTATCATCCACCCAACCGACAAACTCATTTTTAGTAACCTGACCCGCAGGAGAATTCGCAAATTTTTCAAGAATGTTTACTTTGATTCCTAACCGATGGGCTGCCAGAGCCGACATTCTGGCCAGTTGCCCTCCACCTAAAATTCCAATAGTAAGAGACATATAAAGTTAAATCAAATTATCAAAATGGTTAAAATTTTTTACAAAAATAACCAAAAATAATCAGGGAAAGAACACAGAAAGGTTAAAAATGGAGAGTGAAATAAAAAGAACCTGGATTTGATTGATTTCTGAGCTTATCTCGGTTACTCTAAGGCAAGTTGAGTATTTAATACTCAGTCAGCAAATTCCTACTAATGAATTCTTGAAAATATTACATTAAGATTCTACTTTTTAGAGCTTGAAAAAAAGTATAAAAGCATACTTAATTCTAATTAATGGAAGATGGAATTGAATAAAATTATAATGTTTTTCCAATGAGATTGAGATTAATTTTACGGTGTGTTTCAAAACCATTGGTGATCCCGATTAATTATAATTATCAATTCTCCTCAGCTATTCATAAACTTTTTAAGCTTAATTCACCTGATTTTTCAAAATTCCTGAATGAAAATTATGATAAATTGGAAAACAAAAATTTCGATCTTTTCACCTTTGCAATAAAATTAAGAAAATATGAAGTCAATCCTGTTACTAATTTTTCAGGTAATCATTTCAGGTTACTTTCTCCTTATGTTGAATTGTTAATATCTTCACCAATAATTGGTAGTTATATTAACAATTCATTCATTGAGCGATTCAAGGATGAAAAAATTTATATCACTTATACAGAATATATCACAAAATTTATTATAGAAAGAGTCGAATTTATTTATGAACCTCAGTTTACAAGTGAGATGAGTTTTCGATTATTGAATCCCCTTGTCCTATATAAAATTATTCAATCCAATGGTCATTGGATGGTATACTATTTACGTATTGATGACCATGGACTTGAGAACATTTTGTTGAAGAACTTAAAACAAAAATATGAACTACTCTATGGGAAAAAGATTAATACCAGCAACCTAACACTAAAATTTGATGAAGATTACATCAAGAGGAAGAACGGCAATGTATCAAAACTTATTACAATTGGCGAGGGGACGAAAAATGAAATGAAAATCAAAGGCATTCTTTGTGATTTCACTATAAATGCTAATCCAGAACTGATCAGAATTGGTTATGAATGCGGATTCGGTACAAAAACCTCACTTGGTTTTGGTTTTGCAGAAGTAAAAAACAATAAATTTTCACAACCAATCAACCTCCATCACACTAATTAATTCCATGAATCCGCTATTTCGGTTACTGTTCAGCTGAAGAATTTTTTATAGTCTTTTCAGAAAGAAAAATATACAGACTTCATTCACCTTCGATTCTCAGACAATTTTTAATTAAAGAAAATAGTCATATTACATCATAAACTTCATTTATATAAATAAATTTTTTTCATTATCTTTTGAAATAAAAATAAGGAATTTAGATGCCATATAACGATAGATACTATAGACCATCGATGTTTGGTGGATTTTCTTTCTTTCCGCCGGTGATAAAGTATTTAATGATTATTAATGGAATTGTTTATTTATTACAAGTTTTTTTAGGACAATTTTATTTTGTTAACGAGTTTGGAAGACCAGTAACCCTTGAGAGTTACATGGTTAAATATTTTGCGTTGATACCTCTAGGTGAAGGATTCAGACCATGGCAACTTCTGACATTTCAATTCATGCATGGTAGTTTTTCGCATATTCTTTTCAATATGCTTTATATGTGGATGTTTGGAACCGAACTTGAAAATTTGTGGGGCTCAAGAAAATTTTTGATTTATTACCTTACATGTGGAATTGGTGCCGGTCTTACCCAACTTTTTCTGGCACCTATATTTGAAAGTGGTATTGCTCCAACAGTCGGAGCCTCAGGTGGAATTTATGGATTACTCATGGCATTCGCTGTTTATTTCCCAAGAAGACCAATTTACCTTTACTTTTTTATTCCAATTCCAGCAATGTATTTAATTGGATTCATGATTTTAATTGAATTATTCTCTGTCGGTGATTTTTCTCTCACCGCACATCTGGCACATATTGGTGGCGCTTTCATCGGTGTGATGTACATATTATTCGAAAGATATTTCAATTTCTCTCTTGATGGACTCGTTGATAAATTTTTAAGTCGAAGAAAAATGAAATACTATTCATCATCATCACGGTATCAGGATGTTGATTACTACGAAATTGACGAGAAAACTTCTCCTCCTAAGGATGAGATAGATCAAGAAGAAATTGATCGAATACTCGATAAGATTAGTAAATATGGTTATCAGAGTTTAACGGACGAAGAAAAAAGAATACTTTTTGAAGCAAGCAAAAAATTGTAGTGTCAAATGAAAAACCTGTTCCTTCTCACTTTTATGGTCTTTGCTTTATTTTCTTGCAAATCAAATTACTACATCGAAGAAAATCAATTTGTCAATATCTATGCAGATCTGCTCATAGCAAAGGAGATGCATCGCGGGAATGATTCAGCTTACATTCGTGCTCGTGATTCGATTTACAATCACTATAATGTGAATCAATTCATGGTAGACAAAACTCTCGAATATTATAACTCCGATACAAAAAAATGGAAGGAGTTATACGAAAAGGTTATACGAAGATTGGAAGAACAACAAACACAAATTCAGATGTCAAACTAAATTTTTTTTATGAATCCTGTCGAAATTATCGTCAAAAAAAGAAACGGTTTTTCCTTAACTGAAGAAGAAATAAAATTTTTTGTCAACGGTTTTCTTGATGGAAAAATCCCAGATTATCAGATGTCTGCTTTCTTGATGTCTATTTATTTTAATGGTATGAATGACGATGAAACAGTTGCTCTAACACGAATAATGCTTAATAGTGGTGAAATTCTTGATCTATCGAGTATTCCAGGATTAAAAGTTGATAAGCATTCAACTGGTGGAGTAGGTGATAAAACCTCTCTGATTATTGCGCCTATAGCTGCAGCTGCTGGAGTTTCTGTACCGATGATTAGTGGAAGAGGACTCGGACACACAGGTGGTACACTTGATAAACTCGAATCAATTCCTGGATTCAGAACAAATTTGTCCAAAGATGAATTTATTAAAGTAATCGAAAAGGTAGGAGTTTGTTTAATTGGTCAGACGAAAGAAATAGCTCCAGCAGATAAAAAAATTTATGCTCTACGCGATGTTACAGGTACTGTCGAATCGATTCCATTAATCTGCTCGAGTATTATGAGTAAAAAACTTGCAGAGGGAATTAATGCTCTTGTCCTTGATGTCAAAACTGGCAATGGTGCATTCATGAAAACTCTCGAAGAATCTGAGAATCTTGCATTTAATTTGAAAAAAATTGCAGAGTCCTTCGGAGTTAGAACGATTGCATATATCACTAATATGAATCAACCTTTAGGAAATTATGTTGGGAACTGGCTCGAAGTTTTAGAATCAATTAGAATTTTAAGAAATGAAGTCCATAATGAATTGACAGAACTCTGTCACATTCTCGCTGGCACGATGATTTATCTTGGAGGAAAAAGTTCAAGTATTGAAGATGGTGTTAATTTATCCAGAGAACTAATAGCAAATGGTAAAGCTTATAAAAAATTTCTGGAAATAGTTGAAAATCAAGGTGGTGATACTAATTTTATCGAAAATCCCGAAAAATATCCTGAACCAAAATTCAAAATTGAAGTAAAAGCAGATCGAAGTGGCTTTATTTCGAAAATGAATTCATTTGAAATTGGAATGCTTGGAATTGAACTCGGAGCAGGACGAATGACATATGAAGATAAAATTGATCCAAAAGCTGGGTTCGTTTTCTTCAAAAAAGTTGGTGATGAGGTTGCTTTGGGTGATGTAATTGCGGAAATTAGAACCGATAAAGATTCGAAAGAGTACTTCAATAAAAAGTTACTTGATGCTATTGAAATCTCGGACATTAGACCTCAACCAGAACCGATGATATTCAAAACAATTTAATTTATTCGAATTGGAATTTAATTATTTGACGGTATGAGTAATAAATTGAGAATGTTTAAAGTTTAATGGGGGAAAGTATGAATTTACAGAAGATTTTTATCATAATTGGTGTAGTTTTTCTATTAATCGGTTTACTTTTTCCACTAATTAGCAAAGTGCCACTTTTCAGATTGCCAGGTGATATTGTAGTTGATAAACCAAATTTCAAATTTTATTTCCCGATTACTTCAATGATTCTTCTCAGCATATTACTTTCAGTAATTTTATGGATAGTTAGAAAGTTCTTTGGTTAGACTAAATGGAAGGTAAAGAGATGAGTAAAGGAAAACTTTTGTGGGTAGATGATGAGATAGAGCTTCTCAGATCTCATATACTATTTCTTAACGAAAAAGGTTATACAGTGGATACGGCAACGAATGGTGAAGATGCTTTAGCAATGATATCAGAAAATCAATACGATTTAATTTTACTCGATGAGATGATGACAGGAATGGGTGGTCTTGAAACACTCTCAAAAATAAAAGAGATAAGTCCATCTCTACCGGTTGTGATGATCACCAAAAACGAAGAAGAATCATTAATGGAAGAAGCAATTGGAAGTAAAATCAGTGATTACTTATTAAAACCAGTCAAACCAAACCAGATTTTACTTGTTTGTAAAAAATTTCTTGAAAGTAAAAACATTTCTGCGCAATATGTCTCGAAAGACTATCTTCAGGATTTCAATTACATCTCAAGAAGATTGATGGAGGGGCTCGATTATGATGAATGGATTGAAATTTATCTTAAACTCATTAACTGGGAGATTGAGCTTCAGCAACATCCTGAGTTAGAATTTCAGGCAACACTTGATGATTTGATGCGTGAAGCACGAAGAGAATTTTCAAAATTTGTTGAAAGAAATTATCGAAGCTGGATTAACTCAAAAGAGGATAGACCTTTACTTTCTGTAGATGTTGTGCAGGAATCAGTGATTCCTCTCTTGAAAGATGGTTACAATGTGTTCTTCTTTGTTCTTGATTGTATGAGATATGATCAATGGATGGTTATGGAAGATGCACTCCGCCCATTCTTCAACATCAAAAAATTTTCTTACTATTCGATACTTCCAACATCAACACCATATTCAAGGAATGCAATATTTTCTGGATTATTCCCATCTGAGATCGAGAAGTATTTCCCTGAGCTATGGACTCACGGAAATGATGATGAAACATCTCATAACAGATTCGAAAAAGAATTGCTCGAAAAATTACTGGAGAGAAAAAGAGTTCAATTAAGAGGAGATATAAAATATTTGAAATTAATCGATCCTGAGTACGGAAGAAATTTCGAACAAAATATAATGTCACTGGTTGATCATAATCTTGTAGCAGTTGTTGTTAATTATCTTGATATGATTGCTCATTCAAGATCTGATTCACAGATTCTAAAAGAAATTGCTCCAAACGAACAGGCATATCTATCATTAACGAAAAGTTGGTTTACACATTCATCACTACTCAAAGCATTGAAAACTCTTTCATCAAGTAGAAAGACAAGGATTGTTATCACCACTGATCATGGTAGCGTAAGATGTTTGCATGGTGCAAAAGTACTCGGTGATAGAGAAGCGTTACCAAATCTTCGTTATAAATTTGGAAGGAATTTAAAAGCTGAAGAAAAGCAGGCTATTTTCATTCGCAATGCGGATGATTATAAATTGCCAAGAAGAGGACTCGCTGTAAACTATATCATTGCAAAAGAGGATTATTATTTCGTTTATCCCACAGAATACAGTAAATATCTTAACCTTTATAAAGATACATTTCAGCATGGTGGAATCTCGATGGAAGAGATGATTCTTCCTGTAATAACTCTTGAACCAAAAACTTAATCTGGTGAAAGTTGGAAAAGGAAATTCATATCTCAAATTCACCTGAAGAAACTCATCAGCTTGCGATCAAATTTGCGGATAAACTCAGATCGGGAGATATTGTTGCACTTAACGGTGATCTTGGTACAGGAAAAACTATATTTGTAAAGGGTATCTGTTATGGATTGGAAGCAAAACAAAATCCAATGAGTCCATCCTTCTCTATTGTAAATGAATATAATGGGAAGTACACAATCTATCATTTTGATTTTTACAGGATTAAGGATATCGAAGAATTGTATGATATTGGAGTCGAAGACTATTTCAATGGTGAAAGTATTTGTCTGATTGAATGGGCAAATTTGTTCGAAGAAATTCTTCCACCAGAACACATAAAAGTTTTAATTGAATTTGGTGAATCGGATATTCAACGGAAAATAACAATTGAACGACCATGAAATTACTATCAATTAGTACTGCCTCTGAGATTTTAAGCATAACTCTTGTTGAGAATGAAAATATTATTGCAACCTTTAACTCGGAAGGATATAAACGACATGCAGAGTTGATTGCACCGGAAATAAAGAAAATTATGAATGATTCAAAATTGAAATTCACGGAGCTTGATGGAATTGCTATTAATCTTGGTCCAGGTTCATTTACTGGATTGCGTGTCGGATTATCCACTGCTAAAGGAATAGTTTATGGTTCAAATATAAATTTGTATGGTTACACAAATTTTGAAGAACTGCTGTTTGGTTCAATGAAAGAATATCAAATTAATGGAAGAGTTGCGGTTTTGATTCATTCCAGAAGAAATGAATTTTATTTTGCCGGTTATGATGTTTTAGAAAATAGATTCACTCAACTTGATGTATTTGAATTGATGAGTACTGAAGATTTCGCTGGTCATTCACATAATTTTGATTTTGTGATAATGGAAAAGAAGTATGTTGATGTAATTAAAGACAAAGTAAAAAATATCAACATAATTGGAATGCAAAACAATTCATATTATGGTGCACTGGTTGTTAAATTAAATCCGCAAAAATATCTGTGTGGAGATTACTTCTATCTTGAACCACTTTACTTAAAAAATTTTGAAGTAAAAACAAAAAAGTAATACTGGTCGCCGTAAAACATCAGAAATAAATCGATATCTAATCGAATTTATTGAGAGGGTAACCCACAGCACATCAAAGTAATTGATTGAGTTAATATTTTTTGAATTACTCGATGCATAATTGAGAGAGCGTTTGGGTAGGCAATAATTTTTTGTTATTTCATTTGATTTATGATGGATTTAGATGTAAGGGTGTGTGGCGATACTTCCCAACGAGTAATTGTTTTTGCATGTTCAACTCTTCCAGAGTTGTTCTGATTTGTGGTGATTTTTCGCTCCACATTGCGATGTGGAGTTATTCATATTCGACGCTTCCGGAGTTAGTTTTTGAATTATTAATTTATATCACCACAGAGTCCACTGAGGGTTCACTGAGATTCCACTGAGAAAAATCTAATTAGATTCTCTGTGTTTCTCTGTGCCCTCTGCGGTTAACCAAAAAATTACACATAATACGAACACAAATACATTTGATTACAAATACAATAAACAAAAATATTGTAGATGCGTATTGCGATATGTCTCTACAAATGTTTGTTGTTAATATAATTCAAGTAATGCTCAATAATCATTAATAGAAAATTCTAAGTGGATTCTAAGTGTTCCTGAGTGTCCTGAGTGGTAAGTAAAAAATCCCGAATTAAACAATAAGAAAAAAATCTTTAGTGACTCCGTTTCACATAACAAATTATCTCAACGAAACAATATCATTTTCTCAATTTAACCTCAAAGGTTCTATCAACAAGCTCACCATTAATATAATTTCTTTCGATAAACTTCATGTTATCATTATAATCAACAATTAGAACAGTAGATGAACGAGTACCGTAAATTTCGCTCTTAATAAAAATAGATGAGAGTAATCTTTCTCTTTCGAGACCTACGCCTGTATCAGGTAAAAGTTCATCTGGAAATTTACTTTCATTGGCAAGGAGATCGAATAAATCATCAATAATTTTTTCTGAGTTTCGAATTATATCGGCGAATCTCAATTTTGCCCAGTGAACTTTTGGCCAGGGTATGTTAAGAAAGGAATTACTCAATCCATGAATACCATGATTAATCTCTTCGACACTTTGTTTTACACTCGAGAAATAATAAAGCTTATCAAAGTTACCGAAAATTAAATTGAATGGATTGTAATTAGAACAATTCGAGAGCACATAATTACTAAAATCATCAAATCTTTTGTTAGGACTCCTGATTGGATAATCTGTTAGTAGAAAATCAAGTGCCAGTAAACCACGAGAACGCAAATCGGAATTTTCTTTGTATCGATAAAAATCTCTGTGATTTGTAATCACTACAAAGTCTCCTGGAGGAATCTCATCTTTTCTCTCAACAGTAACTCCTAACCAGATTCCATTTGATTTCAAATCAATACCGGAAAGAATTTTAATATCATTTCCATGGATTGATGCTGGTTTAGTCGGTCGATTGTAAAATTCATCTCTATTGCCAGCGAAAATGAATTTGTATTCAGGATGAGAATGAAAAGCAAAAACAAGTACACACATATCAGTCTCGAGTATTAAATTTTTTAAGAACTGCAAGTATTATTGATTTCGGGAAGAATTTTACGAGAATAACACCGGTTTTATTCATCAATCCCGGAATAATTACTCTATTACCTTTCATCAAACCAGTATAACCGATTCGCGCAACTTTTTCTGCTGACATATATGGAATCAATTTTGTTCTTTCCAGGTTTATGTTTTCCATTCGTGCTCGTTTTTGAAATTCCGTCTTAGTTGGTCCAGGACAGAGTGCAGAAACACTCACACCAGTTCCTTTTAATTCAGCATTCAATGCTTCGCTAAACGAGAGTACGAAAGCTTTTGTTGCATAGTAAATTGCCATATTGGGTCCGGGTTGAAAAGCTGCTGTTGAAGCAACATTCATTATCTTTCCATTTTTTCGATGAATCATTTCGGGTAAGAACAAATGAGTTAAGTGAACGAGGGAAGTGATATTTAATTGAATCATATCAAGTTGACTTTTCAAATCAAGTTCTACGAATGGTCCCAACAAACCAAAGCCAGCGTTGTTGATTAAAATATCGACCTGAAAATTATTTTGTTTTACTTCGTTATAGAGTTCTACCGGCGAATTGGGCGATGTTAAATCTTTTTGAATTGTGTGAATTAAAATTTCATGTTTTGATAATTCTGATTTTATCTGGTTTAACTTTTCAAGATTTCTTGCGACGAGTATTAGGTTGAAATTATCTCTCGCAAAAATTTTTGCTAATTCATAACCTATGCCAAAAGTTGCACCTGTTATAAGTGCAGTCTTCATTTTCCACACCCTTTTTATCTTAAGTTAATAAAAATTTTGTAAGTTGAAATTGATAGAAGAATGATAATCAATTCAAAATGATATCAAAAAAGTTAAATAAGGAGTATCTGGCGATTCTTATTTCTTTCTCACTTACCACTTTAATTTATCTTAATACAGATTTGCTTGATTATTACCATTCAAACTTTCCAAAACCTTGGGATCATCATAAATATCTTTACATGGCCATTAGTCAGCTTGATTTTCACATTGCGCCTTTCTGTTGGAGAATACTTGTTCCATTTCTTGCTTCGATTTTACCATTCGAACTTTCTGTGAATTTTCAGTTCATTTCATTCATTTCTTTAATATTTACAGGATACTTTGTCTTCAAGATTGGAGAAAAAATTTTTAATGATTCGAAACTTGCATTTGCAATGTTGATTTCTTTTTATTCTCTATCATTTTCGACAAAATTTGTTATACATGATTTCTGGTTACCCGACGCTTTTGCAAATATGCTAATTGCAGCTGGAATTTATTATATCATAATTAAAAAAGATCAACTTTTTTTGATCGTTATGATAATTGGAGCAATAACGAAGGAATCCGTTTTATTTACTTTGCCACTTTATTATACGATCAATACAAAAAAGTTTTTCGATAGACATTTACTAAAACAAACAATCTTGATTTCTTTAATTCCATTGCTCGTACTCATACTTGTAAGAATTATTATTCCTCCGTTAAATTCAAGTGAAGAATATCTTAGTTCATTACCAGAGCAATTAAAACTTGTTCACTTCGATTCCTCGGATTATAATTTGAATTATCTAATAAATGAATTTGTACCCGAAAGGATAAGCGAATTTTCATTCGAGACATTACATAGAATTACCATTTATACTTTCACTATTCATTTTTTTCTCTCCCTCATAAATTTTAGAATGTTAAAAGTATACGGATTGAGATTTTCAATTTTTCTTCTTCTTGCGTATTTACAAATTTTCTTTGCTGTAAATGATGATAGACTCGTGGCAATTGCTTTTGTCCCATTTTTAGTTTTATCGATTGCAGGACTGGATAAAATTTTCGGTCCGCTACCTTTCAGAAATTATTCCATTCTAATACTTTCAATAATCTTCTTCCTCATGGTACTTTTCTCGGGGATTTTTTACGGGAATTGGTTGATTATTCGAGAGGTGTTTTTAGTTGTATTAGCATATGGACTTTTGAAGTTGGTGAAGTGGTTGGGAAAATTGAGAGTGTGAATCGTTCGTATGGATGAAAAATTTATAGTGGTTTGATCTAATTATTGAAAATAATCTGAATATATTGAAGGCAAATTTATTTTTATTTTAATTTGTAATAAAAAATTATATAGAATTTTTGATTGAAAGAGTATTAAGAGTGGTATTAATTTTTGAAATAGAATAATAACTACATTCATAAAAATGGTATAAAAACAAAGGGGAGTGTAGATGGCAAAGAAAAAATCAAACGGAGCCAATTTAGGATTTGAACAAAAGTTGTGGCAGGCAGCAGATAAACTCCGTAGCAATATGGATGCAGCCGAGTATAAGCATGTTGTGTTAGGAATTATTTTATTAAAATACATTTTAGATGCTTTTATAGAGATTTATGAGGAATAAAAAAACAGATGGACGGGGAGATAAAAAGAGATTTAAAAAAATTATGTGGGAGAAAATTGAAAGAGAATAGAAGTGGATGATTATAGCCTATTGGATCAAAAAAGTATGTAATATAATTATGAAAAACAAACCAAAATTGAACAATCCGGGATAAAAATTGTAAGGTATATAAAAGAAAATATTAATTGACAAGGAGTATTATAAATGTTTTCGCGTAATATAAGAGTAGGCGACATTATAAAAGGACCCAATTGGCCAGAGCCTGTAGAGCTCAAGTTTGTTGAAGAGCTTGCCTCCGGCCTACGCATTATCGGTATTTTGACACTGAGTAAAAATCCTATAGATCAAATAATCCCTATCGAAGAACTTGATAAAATATCATGCCAGAAGCCTCAAAACTTTTTCGCCGAAGAGCCATGGAAGATATTTCTCTCATTGGAAACAAAACGGTATCGGTATGCCTCATTGTATGATCCACTACTGGCAATGAATACATCCAAGATAGACCCTTTACCGCATCAGATCGAAGCTGTATATGGATATGTATTAAAACTTCCGAGAATCCGATTCCTAATAGCAGATGACCCGGGGGCAGGAAAAACAATTATGGCTGGCTTGATTATTAAAGAATTAAAACTTCGAAATCTCATTAAACGAATTCTCATTATTGCACCCGGACATTTGAAAGATCAGTGGTGCCGTGAACTTAAGGATAGATTTAAAGAAAATTTTATACCTGTAAATCGTGGATTGATTGACTCTTTATATGGTGAAAATATTTGGTATCGGGAGAATCAACTAATCACTTCTATGGACTTTGTAAAACAGGAAGATATTCTTCCTTCAATTTCTGCTACTCATTTCGATCTCATTATTGTTGATGAAGCGCATAAAATGAGTGCTTATCGATATGGCGATAAATTGGAACGCACTGAACGATATCGCTTAGGCGAGATACTCTCAAGGATTACCGAACATCTCTTATTCCTAACTGCTACACCTCATAAGGGCGACCCAGAAAATTTCCGATTGTTTATTGATTTATTAGAACCAGGTTTTTTTG
>FWWL01001086.1_pt1 | contig 67747 bp, 56 predicted proteins | sample 2228331 | NCBI WGS metagenome assembly FWWL01 (sample SAMEA103939775, study PRJEB20133) | metagenome
GGGGATAGGCTCCGACCAGCTCGGCAAGCCGTGGTGCAATATCCTCGTGGTAGCGATACCACGGGATGCGTGCGTGCATGTGTCCGCCGACACCGAGCGTCCCCCACTGGTTGAACACCTCCTCGAGCGCAGCGCGTGCCGCTTTTGGCATCAAGCCTAACGAATTGCCGGCAAAGTACGCACATGGCTTGCCTTGGTGCTGTGGGAATTCAAACTCTGTGCGAAACGCAGCCAGCACATCGGCAGCATCGAATGCCTGCGCTCGGTCGGCAAACGAAGTTCCCGGTCCAAACAGTGACATTGAGCCTCAAGCAAACAGTTCAACTCAGCAGATCAGCGCCACAATGTTACGAAAGTCCGTCGCGACACCGATGCCGGCACTGAGAAGGTTCTCGGTGTATAATGCGTCGAGAGCAATCTCGTCGGGAACGCGCAGCAAACAGATGTGTGACCTTTTCGTGGAGACACCCGTGATTCGATTGCTCTGTTTTGTGTTCGTTCCTGGGATGCTTGCAGCACAATGGTTGGTCGGGATAGGACCAACCTACCAGCGTCCCCTCTGCGGTTGCCGACAAGAGCACTAAACGCAGCATCCTGCGCGGAGTACCGCGTACTGTCCAGTGAAAAAACTGGCACGCGGTGAAAGCTGGTATCTGCTATCACTTGTGTGATACCAGCATTGCAACCACAACGCTGCGGGTGGTTAAACTTGCCAGAGTGGCGAAAACGCCACGGGGATATATCCCATCGTGGATGTGCTCACCCTCGCAAATCCGCAAACAAACAGACAGATTAACACTTAAACTTAATCAACCCATTGATGAACCCATCGATCGAATCAAACCAGAAATCTCTATCTTTGGTTACCTTACTTATGTCGTCCGTCCTGAAAAAGAGATGCACTGACGCCTTCCCACCGTCTATGGTAAAACACCGCGGCTGACCGTCCTCCAGGAACACGGCGCGGTATCCTTCCAGCTTCCGCTGCCAGTCTGTGTGTTCGGTGCCCTTCGGATCTACAAAAACGATGTAGTAGTGGCTCTCTTTCTTCATCTCTTTCTTCATCTCTTTCTTCATCTCTTTCTTCAGCCAGAAGATGAAGTCGGGCTTGAACTTCGCTATCCGATTCGCCATCGGGTCATAGTAGGGGATGTAAATCGTGTCTATGCTTTCGTCCAGCTTGCTGAAGAACCACCAGTCAAACTCCCCAAATTTGTTTCCAGATGTTTCAAGGTATTGCTCAAGGTCTCGGATAAACTGCGCTTCACTCTTCGTGCGGATGATGTGGTGGATGTAGTCCACCCGCTCGTCCTCGCTCACAACCACAGGCAGGTAGTAGTGCTGGGCGATGTGCCTAATGGTGAAACGCTTGCCGTTGTAGATGAATTCCTCGCTGGCACGCAGATTGGATGCCCTTGCTGTGTATTCCTCAAAGGACAGCGCCCCATATTGCGCTTTCAATTCCTGCATCTGGTGGGGATAATCTTTGACTTGATTTACTTTACGTTGCAACTCGCTGATGTCTTCCAGCGCCACCGTGATGTGCTGGAAGTGCTGAATCTCCCCCTCCAGTTCCTTGAGTCGCTCCACTTCTTCAGGCACGATTGCCCACCAGCGTACCGCCTGACGGAGCAGTTGGAGAAGGTCGCCTCGTTTCCGTCCGTTCAGCTTGTAGAACGCATCTTGCTGACGCACGCTTTCGCGAAGAAGCCCTACATGTTGGGCAGACGAGTCTGTCAGCATCAACAGCACGCGGTCGTCCGTCGTCTCCACGAAGCGTTGCATCCGCTCAAACTCTTCAGGGTCAATTTCAAACTTTGCTGTTGGGCGTTGCGTCACCAACGGTTGCGTCGCCGACTTGTACACAGGAATGAGAAGGCTGTGCTGGCTCCTATCGATCGCGGGGTTCACTTCAAACAGGGAGAGCTGCTGTTCCCCTGTTTTGGTGCGTTCCTGCTCAAGCCCCTGAATGACCGTCTGCAACGCTCCCCGATTGGTTCCGAAGATGAAGAGCGTCTCCAGCGGCTGCACTTTGTCTTTCAGCAGGTCAAACTGGGCTTGGCAAACCTCGCCTGCGTTGTACAGAGGAAGCAGCCGTTTGCGCTTGTGCTTCAGCGGTTCAATCCGCACGCCGCGCCCGACCGACTGGAGGATGAACTTGCGTGCATCCTCGCCCACGCCGATGTTGATGTAGCAAATCACATTCGGTCGGTTGGAGTCCCAGCCTTCGTAGAAGGTGCGGGAACCCATCAGGATGGTGATGTCGGAGTCGTCTGCGTTGAGACGGGCGAAGTAGCTTTCATCTTCAAAGCGTTCGACGATTTCGTAGCCTGTAAGCTTCTCTTTGAGCCAGCCCGAGATGTCGCCAATCTTGATAAGAGCAAACGGACGATCTGCCGTAGTGAGTTTGAACGCCAGCTCCTTGCGGTCGGAGGGACGAATAATCACCTCCACTTTCCCATGAGCGTCGGCATTAAAGACAAAGCGGAGCAGGTCCTTGGGATCAAGGGTGTCCCACGCTTCCTTGAGAATCGTTGCTTGCCCCCACGATTGCCCCTCCTCGAAAAGGAACGCTGGAGATGGTTGCAGCTCATTCTCAAGCTCCGTTTTGGCTTCCTGCCAGAGCGTGCTGGTGATACCCTCTCGCGCGATGCGCTCCAGTTCCTGGAAAAAGAGTTTCAAATCAGCGTCTTCAGTGTTCACCGAGTTCACCAGCACTAGCATCATGGGGCGGTGGTAAAGCCTGCTGCCGTTTGCCTCAACAGCCTTACGCGCCTTGTGGGCATACGCCAGCATCATCAACGCTTTGAGCACCACTTTTTTCTTTTCATCGCCGGTGTAGTCCTCCTTGTCTCCGAATGCCTGCATATCTTGCTTCAAGAGGAGAATATGCTTGCCGTAGCCCGCGCGGATGTATTCCGACAGGTTGAAGTTGTAAACCGTCGTTGCAATGTCCTTTGGGTCGGTAAAGGTCGCCGAGAAGTTGAACAGAAAGCCGTTGCGGGAGAGAATCGAGAAGATATGCTGGCGCTTGGAGTCGCCCTTATCGCCCTTGTGCGCCTCGTCCAAGAGTACATACCAACGTCCTTCGTTCTCGTAGTTGTGAAAGTCTACGATTTTCTCCTTCTGCTCATCGCTTAGGTTGTCCGAGCGGTAGTAGAAAACCGTCACTTCTTGCTCCCGAAAAAGCGACGGTGTTTCGCGCTTGACGGCGGGGTAGTCGCGCAGCTCCCGCAGGGCGATGCGACAATCGCTTCGGGCACGGTTGAACTCCTCCACATGGCGCTGGAGTTGCGCCATAAGGTCGTCTCGATGAGTGAGGAACAGAATGTCGCATGACGGGATTTCGCCCCGACGGATTAGCTGTGCCAGCGCTTCGATCAGTTTCACAATCACGAGCGTCTTGCCGCTGCCCGTCGCCATCCAGAACGCCATGCGGTTGATGAAGTGCTCGTAAGAAATTCGCTCGCTTGGCGTTTCGTAGTGATCGCGCAGAAGGGCATTGAGCCGATGATCTTTCACCTTTGAAAGGTCAAGGTCAAAGTCGTCCTGAAGCCCATTGTCTTGATACCACTGCCAGAGCCCCTTTTTTCTGTGGCGATGGGCGTCCTCGCCTTCGTTTGGGCTATAGTCCCCGAAGTCCTCGTAATACTTCCACAGCGCCTTGACAGCATTGCGCAAAGCCCGCTGCTGGTAGTCGTAGAGGGTTTTCTCCCGGGAGAAGGTGGCAAAGTCCAGGTCTGCCCAGTTGGCAGGCAGGCGGTCGTCCGGAATCGCCTCTACCATCCTTTGGAGTAGAATCTTCGCCATATTCTCACCACCAAATCAAGGGCTTGATGAGCCGCCAGTCGGGGTTCTTCAGGTCGGCCGTCGTGCCGTCTTCAAACTCCACCGTGCCGGGCTTGGTCGGGTCTTCCGGGTCGGGGTGGATGCGCCGAATCCACTTGCCCGTCAAACAGGAGAGCGTCTCGGCAAGGTCTATGTTCGGGTAGAGCCTGCTCAAGTCCACCTTCACCGTGCCCTGCTCCAGGTTCACCTCCAGGGCTTCGGTCATCTTGGGGTCGCGCAGGAAGAGATAGCGGCAGGGGTCATGCGCAGCGGGCGGCGTGAACAGGTCGGGGTCGTCCAGATACTTCGTCTGGCGCAGGGTCTCCTCGTACTGCTCCAGGCGGAAGTATTTGACGAAGTGGCTGATGCCCTTGCCGTCGGGTTGCGCCTTGCCGTCCTTCCACTTGTCCGAGAAGACCACCTTCTTGATGCGGGGCAGGAGCACGGTGTGGAAGTAGTCTGCCATTTCCACCAGGATGTACTTGCGCTTGCCGCCATCCTCCCGGTTCAGGTTTATAACCGCATGGCCCGTGGTACCGGAGCCGGCGAAGAAGTCGAGAATAATATCGTTATCTGCGTCCGCTGCAGCTCCGATCAACTCTTCATACAGAGAGACTGGATGGCTGTAGGGGAACTCAATCCCCAGCGCATCTGCATCGTGCTTACCTCGTTTCGGATCGGCAATGATAGAGGATAGTTGCTTTCGCGCATCCGCTGTAAGAAACACCTTCCGTCGCGGAAGGACAGTTTCGTCTGCTCCAAATAGTATTTCGCTCTTTGCAAGCAACTCGGCAAGAGTTTCTGGAGTTCGTGACCAGCCATTCCTTGGAACTGGGCAGGGCTTGCCAGTTTCAGGATGAATGAGAGGCTCGAAAAACTTGGGATCCGTTCGCGGTTCCGGGGCTTCTAATGAGACGCTTTGAAAAACGCGCCCCTGCTCGTCCAAGAAGCGGTATGCTCGCTCACCACCAGAAAAGCCCGGATGACTGCCGATCCATTGCGCAAACTCTCGTTGCGCTTCGGGAGTTACACCTCCATGCTTTTCGATAATCTCTCGAGCCGTTTTGAGAATTAGTCGTATGTTCTTGCTACGCTGATAGATCGGTGCATCATTAAAGCTGCGCCAGCACACATATTCGTGTTGGGTTGCTACTCCCTTTTTGCCGAGCATTGGGTTGCGCTTATCCCATATGACTGTACCCGCATTGGGGAAACCTAACTGATCAAGCATCAGAGAAAGGCGCTCGAACTCGTTCTCATCAACGTGTACCTGTAAGGACCCCGACCGAGGAACCAGAAAACTCCTGGCAAGCTCCAACCGATTTCCCATCATTGTCAGCCAGCTGGCATGCCGAAAACGGTTTTCATACAGAAAGCCGCTGGTCTCAGTGTTGTAAGGCGGGTCTATGTGTACACACTTCACCCGCCCCTCAAACTTCGGCAGCATCGTGTTCAGCGCCTGGTAGTTTTCGCTATGCACCAGCCAGCCGTCTAGCTCCTGGTCCAGGTGGTCAAAAAGGCCCACAATCGCTAGCTCCAGGTCAGGAAAGTGCTTCGTGTCTATCGGCAGATACTGATAGCGCTCGTGGAGTTGCTTGCCCATAAGATTCGTCGTCCACACTTGTTCAGGCGTAAAGGATTCGTCCACCATGCCCAGCTCCCGCCACTCCTGCACTTGGGCTTCCATGCCGGAGTGCTCAAACAGGCTTTCCAGCATCTCCTTGCCCCCTTCGCGGCTGGCGATGCGGTCTAAAGTAATCACATAGTGGCTCTCCAGCACGAACTTCGGCTTGTTCCAGAGGCGCACCAGCTCGTCTTCAAAGGCAGCGATGTAGTCGATCACCTTGTAGGCGATGCGCTTGAGTGCCTGAAGTTGCTGGAGGCGCTCTGCCGTCCACTGGGTCTCAGGTTCCTCGCCTGGTTTGCCCAGCAGATACTGCCACAGCCACAGGTCGAACTGCTCGCGCAGGAAGGCTTTGGCGTCCTTGCAGATGAAGTAGTCCACTTCGCTCTGGCGTTCAAAGAGGCGGAAGGCGCGCTCTAAGGTCTCTTCGGAGGGCACGGCGTCGGTGTAGTTTTTCAGTCCCAGCGCGTCTTTCATAGCCCGCCGAATATCGGCGATATTCGTCTGGCGTCCCTTCTCGGAGTATTGTACCGTGAAGGCGAGCGTGCCATCCTGCTGGCGTTCCTTGAATTCGAAAATCAGGCTGCGCTTCTCGTTCGCTCGTTTATGCTCCAGCGTGGAGACATCGAAGGCGAAGCGGAAGCCGTTCACCTCCACCTGCATGCTTCGGAAGAGTCGGTCGGTCTTGACATAGTAGAGCCGTGCCGTCTTCCAGAAGAGCATCACATCCTGGTCATCGGTGTAGACGCGCTCGTAGACGCTTTGGTGGTAGGGGGTGAAGAAGAAGCCGATAGAGCCGCTTTCGGTGAAGTAGCGCTTGAAGAAGGTGTAGAGCTTGTCGAAGAGTTCCTCACGGAAGTTGGGGAAGGGCTGAAGAGCGGCGTTAATCTCTTGCTGCAACGCGGGCATCATCACCCGCTCAAAGTATCGGGCTTTGATGCGCATCAGGTTGATGTAGCCCGATTCGCCTTCCACCTGTGCGCCAATGAAGATGTTTTTTAGGGCGTCTAAGAATTGCTTTTCTTTTGTCATAACGTTGTTTTTCTCCGAAGCTTCTGTCAACGTTTACAGCCTCCGTACCAGGCACTCGACAAATCTAAGTCGAACGACTTTGCCGACTGAACCAACGCGCGGTTTCACGCGATCAACGGGACTGCATTGCCCGGGGCATATGCGATGGATGCAAAAATCGTCATTAGGGATGCGAGTCCTTCCTCCCATAGGCTACACAGGCGTGCATTTTCCGTAGTTCTACGGTCTGAGGCTTGCGGTGCACTTCCGTAATTTTCGGGTGCACTGCCAATTGTCGAACACCTGGAGCATCCGTTGTGAAAAAGCACTCACTCCACCTGCTTGTCATCTGCTGCGCATTGATCGGCGCGTGTGCAGGACTTGTGCGGCTTACTCCCGACCACGCGCGGGCACAGCAGTTCATCAAGCGCGGCATGTGGGATTCTGCCAGCGTCCTGCTCGAGCGCGAGGTCAAGCGAAATCCGCAGAATTACTCCGCATGGTACGACCTGGGATTGGTTCGCAAAGAGCTGGGCAATATTCCCGGCATGATCGAAGCCTACCGGAATGCTGAGCCAGGCTTGAGCGACGAACGCCGCCGCGCACTTCCCCAAATCTTCTATGCTGCATGGGCTGAGTTCTACAACACCACCGTCGAACTCTATAACCGCATGGTCGAAAGTCGCGACACCAGCGATCTGGATCGCGCCCTCCAAACGATCGCCAACGCCATCACGATCAAACCCGATGCCCCCGAAAACTATGATCTCCAGGGTCGGCTCTACGAGTTGCGCGGCGACACGGCAACCGCCATCGAATCCTACCGTCGCTACGTCGAGCAACTGGAGCCTTCCGTTGGCTTTGCTCAGCGCACAGGCTTGACGATCGGCACCAGCCGCGATAAGGCTATCGAACTTTTCGGTCCGCCCGTTCAGAGCCGTCCCAGCCGCACAACGACCGGTGACTCGATGATCGTGGACCTTTTCGTTCGTGGAGCAGACTCGATCTACGTTTCCAGCTTTGCCAAGTCGCAACAAGGCTATCGCGTCGAGGGATGGCGTCTCAACCCGTCGTCGTCATGGTCACTCGATGAACGCTTCCGCTATGCGCCGATCGCGCTGGGACCCTACTACCAACTGGCAATGATCTACTACAACCGTCGCGACTTCGCCCAGGCACTTGCCACGCTGGAACCACTGGGGGTTCTCGTTCCTGATGATGAATCCGTGCAAAATCTCCGCATTCAAATCTACCGCGACCAGGGCAAGCTCGATCAGGCACTGGCAGAACTGCAGCGGCTCGTCGAGCGCAACCCGAACAACAAATTCTTCATCGCTAGCTATGCCCTGGTGCTCATGCAGCTTGAGCGCTACGAGGATGCAATCGCCGAATACGAAAAAGCGCTCCAACTGGACCCGCAGTACGATGTGGCGCTCTTCAATGCCGCTGCAGCACTGAAAAACCGCGCTGCCCAGATTCAAAAAGAAGAGCGTGACCGTAAAGAGCGCGACCCCAAGTACAAAGAAAACGAGCAGCGCTACTTCCCGCTGCTGGTCAAAGCCGCCGACTATTTCGACCGCTACCGCAAGCTCAGCGAGCATCGCAACGACCTAACAGCACTCGAGCACATGGTCAACATCTATGAAACTATCCGCGAAAAAGACAAGCTCCGCCAGACGATTACCGAGCTGGAGGCAATGGAACCCCAGTATGCCAGCGAAGTCCGCTACTGGGAATTGCTCGGCGGCTATTACGCCCGAAACAATCAAGTGGACAAAGCCGAGCGCGCCTACAAGCGTGCCGATCAGGTGCGAAAGCAACGCTAACAATCCAACAGCATGGCGCTCGTTTATTGCGCCTGTATTTCAATCCACTGTTCTCGACACTGACGTATGCCACAGCAGCACGAGCATCCTGCTCCACAGCAAATCAACATCGAGTTGGGCGAAAAAGAAGCCGAAGGCATCTATTCGAACCTGGCGATTATTTCGCATTCGCCGGCAGAATTTGTCATTGACTTTACGCGATTGCTCCCGGGTGTACCCAAGGCGCGCGTCCACGCTCGCATCATCATGACGCCCCAGCACGCCAAGCTTCTGCTTGCGGCACTCAGCGAGAATATCTCACGCTATGAGCAGCAGTACGGCGAGATTTTGATTGCTGATCCCAACATGATGGTGCCGCCCGAAGGACACAAGTTCCATTAGAGCCCGACTACCTGAGCCAGCACCCCAGCGGCAGTCGTTGCTGCATCCGGTGCTGCCATGCGACCGAATGCTTCTGCCATTGCCCGGCGGCGCTGAGCATCGCCAAGTAGTGGTTCCAGGTGCTGCCAGAGTTCTCCCTCCAGCTGGCTATCACTGAGCATTAGCGCTGCATCACGCGCAACGCAGATTGCGGCATTCTTGTGCTGCTCGCGATTTGCAGCATGCGGATACGGCACCAAGATTGCCGGCTTTTTGGTCAGCGCAAGTTCGGCAACCGTGCTACCACCGGCTCGGCAGAGAACAAGCTCCGCTGCGGCATAGGCCGACGCCATATCCTCGATAAACGGCACTGCCACAACGCCCGCCGGCAGCGACGCGGGTATTTCGTCGGCGCGACCTGTTTGCCAGAGCACGTTCCACCCTGCAGCAACAATCCGATCGGCGTAGCGCGCAATGGCACGGTTGATCGAGCGCGCCCCCAGCGAGCCACCCATGACCAGCAGAACTGGACGATGCCGATCAAAGCCGAATCGCTGGCGAGCATCCCCGCTTTCGGGCAGCGACCGAAGCTCGGCGCGCACGGGTGTGCCGGTGACGATCACACGGTGGTGCGAGCGAAAATGCTGGCGACATTCGGGAAAGCTAACCAGAATGCGTTCCGCCCAATCCGACAGCAACCGATTGACCTTGCCGGGTGCTGCGTTGATTTCAACCAGCACGATGGGCACGCGGTACATCCGCGCAACGATAGCAACCGGTAGGCTGAGGTACGTTCCCGCCAGCACCGCCAGTCTGGGTTTGATCCGGCGCACCACCTTCCAGACGCGCAGGAGCGATACCGGCAATCGCCAGAGCATCGAATAGGTTCGTGCTGAACGCAGCCCATAGTACCCACGCATCGGCACCGCAACGAAGCGATACCCTCGCTCGGGTATGAACCGACCCTCGATTCGATCCGGATTGCCAACAAACGTTGCCTCTACCGCAACGCGATCACTTGCCGTCCGGCAAAACTGTTCGACGATCGCCACCACGGGAAAAAGGTCTCCACCTGTTCCGCCGGCTGCGACAATGAGCGAAAGTTGGGATAATTTCTGCATTTTTGCCACTAGGTGGTTAGACCTGCTCGTGATTTATTCTGCGTTGTGATGCACAAAAGTATTGCGACTGCAGCCCACAGAGACGACGCCTCGCGAGCAGTGCGCCGCCATTGTTCAACGATCCGATGGAGCACCGATGGTTGCACGTGTCCTGTTACTGGGGCTGGGATTGTTTTTGATGCCGCTGTTTGGACAGCAGGCAGCTATTCGCGCAAAAATTTTAGCCGTTGCCGAAGGGCACGCTGAAGACGTTCGCCGCCAATTACCCTCGCTGCTGAAAGAATACCCGAACGACCCGGGCGTGCTGTTTCTCAGCGCCATTCTCGAACGCGATGGGAGAAAGGCACTCGAAACATACCACCGTATCGTCCGCGACTATCCCCTGTCGGAGTGGGCAGACGACGCGCAGTGGCGCATCGTTCAGTACTACGCTCTCTTGCGCGATACGCTGGCAGCCCGGCAGGCACTGGTGGAGTACCAGCAGCGATTTCCGCTGTCGGAGTTCTTGATCCATGCGCAAAATGTAGTCCAATCAACTGTTGGCATCGAGCAGGAATCGCCGCAGCGAGCAGCATCGGCAGCAGCACCCCAGCGCGGCACAACCGCAAGTTCCCAGCGCTTTACTCTCCAGATCGGTGCCTATTCCACCAAAGAAGTTGCCGAGCAAGAAGCCGCAAAGTACCGTGCCCAACGTTTGCGCGTCGAGGTCATCGAAAAAGCACCCTCGCTGTTTGCGGTTACTATCGGCGACTATAGCTCGCGCGATGCTGCCGACAAAGCCCGTCCACTGGTCGAACAGCAATGCCAGTGCACGCCCTTCATCATCCCAAAGCCGACGACGGCATCCGGAGGGAAACAGTCGGGCAAATGACGCAGCACTTTGTTCAGCTTTGCGCTGCCGGGTGTGCACTGCTTGTGCTGACAGCCCAGGCGCAAACCGATACCACACGCGGCACCGTCGGCAGCCAGCTTTGCTTCCGTCTGCCGATTGGTAGCGATACTCTGCACGCCTGCGCATTCCGCGGAGTGCTTCGGCTCAGTAACCCGACGGTTTGGTATCCCACGACAGCTCAGATCGGTAGCAGCCGTGCCGTACTGCAGCGCATCAGCGACACGCTCTGGTTGGTTGAATCCGATACTCTCGGCGGAAACCGGCTCGAACTGTGCGGATTAGTCCTGGCTGCGTCCGATTCGCTGTGCGTTGTGGTTCTTGACTCTGTAACGGTGTGTTCTATTCCCCAACCGCAGCAACGTCACGTCTTGGTCGTCTCCTCGATTGGTCCACCATTGCCGTATGTGCGGTTTGCACGGCTAGAGGGACCCTATCCATCGCCGGTTCAGCGGCGATCGGGTTTTGTGGTTTATGTCGGTTTGGACGCTTCGTCTCTGGTCAGGCTGCACCTCTACGACCTTATAGGGCGTCGAGTGCTGGAGTATAGCGCACTGCTCGATCGCGGCTCGCATCGGATTGACCTTATTCTTCCCGATGGCACCGCTCCAGGGCTTTACCTGCTCCACATGAGCAGCACAACCGGCTCGGCACATACTCCGGTCATCGTTGAATAGCCCCCAATCGGACTGGAGGAAGGGAACTGGATTCGGGATACCCTGTAGAGCCAAAGCACTCTAAGCTGCTCTGCACAAAAGCCCGTACGCCGAGCATTACTGCGCTGGCACGAGTAAGCCACTTGGCGTCCGCTCAACTTCGATTGCTTCGACGGGTGTTGCTTCAGAGTCAATCAAAATTGGTCGCGTACGCTTGATTTTTTCCTGAATGGTCATCAGTGCCTTGATGAGCGCTTCCGGGCGCGGCGGGCAGCCAGAGACGTACACATCAACGGGCAGAAACTGATCAATCCCCTGCACGACTGAATAGCTGCGGAACATCCCACCGCTGGACGCGCACACGCCCATCGAAATGACCCACTTTGGATCGGGCATCTGGTCATAGATTTTGCGGACAACCCACGCCATTTTGTACGTCACCGTTCCAGCAACGATGAGTAGGTCTGATTGCCGCGGTGTAAAGCCCATTTTTTCGGACCCAAAGCGAGCAACATCAAAGCGTGAGGCAGCAAACGCCATCATCTCGATGCCGCAACACGAAATACCCAACGGCATCGGCCACAGAGAATTTGCTTGCGCCCAGTTGATGGCTGCTTCAACGGTTGTTGTCAGAAAGCCGCCATTGGCGACAGGATTGATCACTCCCATGACAGTGCTCCTTTTTTGACGATGTACACATAACCAGCAAAGAGCAGAACCATGAACAGCACCATGGCGATAAACCCGACAGCACCAAGCTCGCGGACCTGCACTGCCCATGGATACATGAACACGATTTCGATATCGAACAGGATAAAGAGCATCGCCACCATGTAGAACTTGACCGAGAACCGTTCGCGTGCCGAGCGGAGCGGTTCCATGCCCGACTCGTAGGTGGAGTTTTTCTCTTTGTTTGCGCGGCGCGGACCGATGTATTCGGCAACGAGAACATTGACGATGCCGAAGACAATGCCCAGCGCAATCATCACCAGCACGGGAACATATTGCTCAAGCATATGCGGCAACCTGCAGTGGAACTGTTGCAAATCTACTGCACACGCGACGCTATCTTTGCGCCGCTATTGCAGGAGCACAGACGAATGACGCGAATTTCTGGCGTAGTTAGCCGGTTTGGCAACTCGATTTTTTCGGAGATGTCTGCCCTGGCGCGCTCGGTGGGGGCAATCAACCTGGGTCAAGGATTCCCCGATTTCAATCCACCGCCGGCGCTGATTGCCGCAGCATGCCGCGCCATCGAAGAAGGGCACAACCAGTACGCAGTCTCGCGCGGCGAACCGATCTTACGCCAGGCTATTGCCGAGCACGCTGCCCGATGGTATCACCAGTGCATTGACCCCGACGCGAACATCTGTGTCACCTGCGGCGCAAGCGAAGCGCTCTGGTGCGCACTCCGAGCGATCGCAGAACCTGGGGACGAGGTGATTGTGCTGGAGCCAACCTTTGACGTGTACACCCCGGATATTCTCATGGTCGGTGCGCATCCTCGCCCTGTTGTCCTGGAACCACCCGACTTTCGGATTGACCCGGATCGGCTCAAGTCTGCCATCACCAATCGAACACGCGCGATCATCATCAACACACCCCACAACCCCACCGGACGCGTCTTCAGCTACCACGAGCTGGCAGCAGTCGCTCAGCTCTGCATCGAAGCAGATTTGATCGCAATCTGCGACGAAGTCTATGAGCACATTGTCTTCGAACCGCACCAGCACATTCGCCTTGCAACACTCGACGGTATGTGGGAGCGCACGATCACCATTTCCAGCGGGGCGAAGACCTTTTCTGCGACTGGCTGGAAATGCGGATGGGCAATTGGACCCGAACCGCTAGTGAATGCCATCAGCCGCGTCCACCAATTCACAACCTTTGCCAGCGCTACCCCCTTCCACTACGCCATCGCCGAGGGCTTGCAACTGCCGGAGAGCTTTTTCGACCAGTTGCGCACCGACTATACCCAGCGACGAGCACATCTGCTGTCGGCGCTCGCCCAAACACCGCTGCGCGTTATCGAGCCACAGGGTGCGTACTACGTCGTTACCGACATTAGCCCCATTGCCAATGGTTCGAGTGGCTACCAGTGGTGCCGCTGGCTTGCCGAGACGGTTGGGGTTGCCGCAATTCCGCTGGAAGTGTTTTACCTCGATCCTGCTTGCGGCCGGACACTGGTGCGGTTTGCCTTCTGCAAACGACTCGAGACGCTGCAGGCAGCGGCAGAGCGGCTGGTTGAACTGGCAGCGGCTGTGCAGCGATGAATCCGCGCTTGCCTGGTGGCTGGACGCACCGCGACGTCGTTGCGCTGAGCCTTCTGCGCGGCGTGCAGAGCGTGGATGTACGCGCCACTGTTGCCGAGTGTGCCTCACTGGAGGACGCTCTGGCAGCGCCACCGTCACGCCTGGAACGCCTAGTTCGCCAGGACGAATTGTTCGCTGCACGCTCTGCCGACGTGCTCCGCGAGCGTGCCGAGCAGCAGCTCCACGGACTTGCTGCAATCGGCGCTGAAGCCGTGACGTTCTGGGACGAGCGCTACCCAGCATTGCTACGAGACATTCCCTACCCGCCGGCGGTGCTGTATGTGTGGGGATCGCTTCAACCGCCGGCGTCGCTGGCGATTGCTGTTGTTGGGACGCGGCGCTGCACAACCTATGGACGCCTTTGTGCTGAACGCTTTGCCGGTGACTTTGCTCGCGCCGGCTGCATTATCGTCAGCGGACTTGCCAACGGGATTGACTCGATTGCGCATGCGGCAACGCTCGATGCCGGCGGGATTACCTACGCGGTCATTGGTTCTGGTATAGACCGTATTTCGCCAAGCCAGGCACGTCGCTTAGCCGAGCGCATCGTGAGCGCAGGCGGCGCGGTTCTGTCGGAATATCCGCTGGGCACGGTTGCGCGTCCGGGATATTTTCCACAACGCAATCGGATCATCAGCGGCATTGCCCGGGCTGTTGTGGTCATCGAAAGTCGGCGCGAAGGTGGCTCGCTCATCACTGCACATTTTGCGCTGGACCAATCGCGCGACCTGTTTGCCGTACCTGGCAATATCACGGCACCAACCAGCGAGGGAACCAACCTGCTCATCGCTCGACAGAAGGCACAAGCTGCTATCAGTCCCGACCAGGTGCTGGCAGAGCTTGGGATTGCAGCGCCATCGCGTAGCCAGGAAACAACGGTTGAGCTGCTCTCTCCGCTGGAGCAACAACTGTGGGAAGCGCTATCGGGCGAACCGCAGAGCGCCGACGCACTGGCAACCACGCTGGGGCATCCTGTTGCCGACGTTCTCAGTGCCTTGCTGATGATGGAGTTTCGCGGTGCTGTCCGCCAGCTTGCCGGCAAGCAGTTCATCCGTGCCGTGTGAGGATCGCGTCTATGCGGGTGGCACGTGACCGGCGGAGGAGCCTAACCACTGGAGCTTGACCAGCTCCACCATGCGATCGGTGGCACGAAGCACCTCGGCGCGGTAGGGCGGAATCTCGAAGACCTCGCCAACGGCGGGAATCGCGCCAGCTTGTTGCAAAATCAATCCACCGAGCGTTTCGTAGTCCTCGCTTTCTGGCAGCGGCACGGGCAAATACTCGTTCAGATCGGTGATCGTCGTCGCTGCCTGGACGATATAGTCGCTCCGCTGCTGCTCGACAGGTTCGGGTTCCTGGTCGTATTCATCCCGAATTTCCCCGACGATTTCTTCGAGCACGTCCTCGAGCGTAACAAGTCCGGCGGTACCGCCGAACTCGTCGCAGACGATCGCCATGTGCACCTGTTCCTGCTGGAACCGGCGCAGCACGTTGCTGAGCAGCTCATCTTCGTTGACGGTCATGGCTGGTCGCACAATGTCTTCCAGAATGATCAAGTGCTTCAAGTGCACCAGCGAGAGTAAGTCTTTGGTGTACACAATGCCGACGATGGTATCGAGCGTACCACGATAGACCGGCATGCGCGAATACCCTTCTTCGAGCACTACCTCGAGGATGCGGTCGGTCGGCATGGTCAGATCCAGCGCAACAATCCGAGGACGCGGCACCATCACATGGCGCACCTGCCGCTGACGAAACTGGAAGATGTTCTCGAGTAATTCGTGCTGCTCTGCTTCGATGAGACCGCTGCGCTGACTTTCCTCGAGCAGGTACCGAAGCTCGTCGGCGGAATGAACGTCGCCTTCGCGTGTGGGAGCAATGCGCAGCATGCGGAGGACGCCTTGCGCCAGTCCATTGAGGAGCCAGATTGCCGGCTTGAACACAACGTAGAACGCACGCATCGGCAGCGACACGGCATAGGCAACGCGTTCGCTATGCTGGATCGCCAGTGATTTGGGCGCCAGCTCACCGAGCACAATGTGCAAGATGGTAATGAGCGCGAACGCAACCGGCAGCGAGATGCGATGAATGCTGGCAGCGCTTGCGTCCACGCCGAGAGCGCTCAACACCGAAGCAATCAGCCGCGCGACGACCGGTTCCCCGATCCACCCCAAGCCCAGCGAGGCGAGCGTGATGCCTAATTGCGTTGCCGATAAGTACCCGTCCAGTTGCGCAATAATCGAGCGCACCAGTCGCGCAAGAATGCTCCCCTCGCGCGCTCGAATTTCCACGTGGGACGACCGTATCTTGACCAGCGCAAACTCGGCAGCGACAAAAAAAGCGTTCAGCCCAACTAGCGCCAGCGTCAGCAATAGGTCACTGAGCATCGGCACCGACAAACGGTACGCATGGACATACGATAAGCACACGCAGCATGATTACACCTGATCCGAAACTACGATACCGGAGGCAATCACCCGTGCATGGCGTGCACCGCACTATTTTCGCTGCCACACGACTTCGGTAACAGCGATTCGATGAATCATCCTGCAAAGCCGCGCGCGGTGACCACACGCCGCCTGCTCGAGATGAAGGAGCAAGGCGTCAAGATCGTTGCCCTGACTGCCTACGACGCCTTGATGGCAAGCATCTTCGACCAGGCAGGTGTGGACGTTCTGCTGGTGGGCGACTCGCTGGGGAATATTGTCCAGGGTCACGAGACGACAATACCGGTCACGCTGGAGGACATCATCTACCACACCAAAGCCGTTCGCCGCGGGACACAGCGTGCCCTCGTCGTTGCCGACATGCCGTTTATGAGCTACCAGGTGCACCCCGACGAGGCGTTCCGCAATGCTGGGCGTTTGATGAAGGAAGCCGGCGCTGCTGCCGTCAAGCTCGAAGGCGGTCAGCGCGTGCTCGATGCCGTCTCGCGCATGACAGCTGCGGGCATCCCCGTCATGGGACACCTGGGCTTAACACCGCAGAGCATCTACCAATTCGGCTCCTACCAGGCACGCGGGCGTACCAGCGACGAAGCCGAACAGATTTACCGCGATGCACTGGCACTCGAACAGGCCGGCGCATTTGCCATTGTGCTCGAAAAAATCCCCGCATCCTTGGCACGTCGGATTACCGAGTCGCTCCATATCCCAACAATCGGCATTGGTGCCGGTCCCTGGTGCGACGGACAAATTCTCGTCTATGCCGACATGCTCGGGCTAACAGTGGACTTTCATCCCCGCTTTGTCCGGCGATACGAGAATCTACACCAGCGCATTACCGATGCCGTCGCGCGTTTTGGAGAAGACATTCGACGTGGTGATTTCCCCAATGAAAGCGAAAGCTATTAGCATCACGGTGCTGGTCCTTGCCATGGTGGCTGGCTGCGAGCAGGGCACGCAGTATCGCCGTGCCCAGGATGTGGTCTTCCCCGACTCGAACGTAAGCTATACACGGCACGTGGAGCCGTTTCTGCGCTTAGCCTGTGCGTTCAGCGGATGCCACAGCAGTAGCGACCCTATCCCGCTCGATAGCTACATCGCGCTGTTCCAGACACCGGGCTTGGTCATCGTTGGTCGCCCGGAGCAGAGCCGTCTCAACCAAGTGCTCGAAGGAACACTGGCGCACCCGCCCGTCTTTAGCAGCATCGTCACCGACAACCACCGCCGCGGTATGGCGCAGTGGGTTCGCGAAGGTGCGCGCAATAATTAGCCGCTGGTGGTATCTTTGCGCCCCGCGCAGGAGTGGCGGAATCGGCAGACGCGCTGGACTCAAAATCCAGTGGAGCTCAAAACTCCGTGTGGGTTCGACTCCCACCTCCTGCACTCGCGCTACCAGAGAGCACACCCTCAGCGCACAACCACAAACGGTATCGCCCGCTGCCCTCCTTCCCACCAGAGAACCGCTGCATAGACACCAACCGACAGCTCGCGGCAATCCAGCTCAACGGTATCGCCCATGAGGAGCACCGCTGGCACGGCGACCTGCCGCCCATCGAGCGTAACGATCTGGCAGCCCTCGATTGGTACCGATGCTTTGATTATGATGCGTTCGTGTGCCGGCATCGGCGCAATGCTCCACGCCACTGCCTGCTGGTGCTCGGCGCTCGCCGCGTTGGGCGTTGTCCCCCGCATGGGAATGCGAACGCTTGGTTCGTCGTAGTCGTTGCTATTGATCACGAGTGCAGCAGTCCGGATGCGTGTTTCTTCCTGGGGTGGGCTGTATTCGAGCGTAACCGTCAGGGAATCAGCCGTGCGGAGCCACATGCCCTCCGGCGGAAGGGCAGGCTCGGTTGCCGCGATGCGAAAACCAAGGTTGGCAGGAAACGAGGAGACCTGCAATTGCTTGACCTGCAGCGCGGCGCCCGTTGCTGGTTTGATTACAAGCTGCCGGTAAACGGGCACACCAACCGGTGTTGCGCCGAAATCTACTGTGTCGCGAGGAACGTTTATTTGCGGTACTGCCCCGACGCGGAAGGTGTAGATGAACCCATTGCCGCAGTCACCCTCGAGCGTAAAGACGCGCTTGCCACGGGCACTGATCCAGAGCGCTCCGCTCCCTAATTGCTGCGCCGTCGCCCACCAGGCAAGACCGTAGCCAGCGGGATTATCAAAGCGAAACTGGTAGCATCCATCCTCCAGGTCAAGCGTGACAATGTCGGTTGTTTCATCGTCGAGATTGCGGCGCTCGGCAATGAGCGAATCATCATCGAGCCGACGCAGCGTCCAGGCTAATCCTTGCTCGCGCGCAGCACGGTTGGTTTTGAAGTACACCACCACCGAATCACCCGGCAGCGTCGGAACATCGCTAAAGTGCGCCACCGCATCCGACAGCAGTGTTTCCTCGTTGGGCTCGTCATTGACCTGCCGAATGGATACATCCAGGCGCCGCACTGCCGGTGTATCGAGCGGCACAACAAGAGTTGGAAGCTCGACTCGCGCTTGTTGATCGAGCGCCAGTGGTTGCGCCGCCTGCCAGCGAAACGACTGCACCGGACCACCATCGAATGCATACTCGATCAGCACCGAGGCGATGCTATCCCGTCCCGCATTGCGGACAATCACGGCTGGCTTCCCGCACGACGGATTGAGCCGCCGCATCATAGGATCGTCGGTCGGCGTTTCGATGGCAGTAAGAATTGCTCGCCGTCGCATCGCCGGTGTGCGAGCGTAGAGCACCTGCGCGGTGATCAGGTACGACGACGGGTGCGCACTGAATTGCTCATTGACAAACGGTTGCATGCGATAATCGAGACTCCCCACAGCGCCGGGTGTGACAACGCCGGTGATCCAGCGCTCCCAGGGACGAACGACATCGCCCGGGCACCAGCCCGCCCGCGCCAGTGGCCAGGTGCCATCCTGCGGATAGACCGGATTCCAACCACAGTCATCCCGCCAGAGACGGTGCGTGTAGGTTGCCGTCGTATTGACCACGACGGTATGCGTTTTGTCAGCAAATTCAGCAGCGTTATCGGTTCCGCCAAAGCCGTGCCCTGTCGTCGTAATCCGAAGCTTGACCATCTGGGCATCTGCCGGGACACGGAACTGCTTGCCCGTTGTGTACCGGTCAATCGGATCGTCTGGATTTCCGTAGGGGAACGAGCCATCAATGACCTGGTCAAGAGCGAACACCTCGTAGGGTGGTGTACCTTCGATTGCCTCGAGCCAGACGGTAAAGAGCGCACTTTGCGTCCAGCCCTGGTAGGCAATCACAACCTCGGTACTATCGGAGAACAAAAACCGGTAGTCGGTTATGTCCCAGTGCCAGGTCCACTGCCAGCTTGAAGGTCGGTTAGCGGCATACGGGGTGATAAATCGTGCGATCTCGATGCGCTCGAGGATCGGCGCACCCGTTGAATCGCGTTGTCCGGTTGGGCGCGTGGCAAAAAAGCGAACCGTATAGTCCCACTCGCCCAAGCCAGGTCCACAGGGACAGTTGAGTCTGACAAACAGTGTCAATTGGGCCACGCTGCGCCCGGGTGGCAACCCAACAATGGCGCGCTTTTCCGATGGCTGTCCCGGAAAGCGTTCCTGGGTAATGATCGGAATGCGGAGAGTATCAGCAACAAGCGAGTACGCACACAACACAAGCACAACACCGTACCTCATCACACACACCAGCCGAAACGTGACGCTGGCGCGAAACTACGGTGCTGTGTTCTGCTCCGCTGTGCCGCCCCGGGAAGTGCTATGCGGTTGGCTGCTGTTTTCTCGTGCGCCACAGGCTCCAGAGCACACCCAGCGCTGCCAATATCACCAGCGCCGTCGAAGCCATGCTCACCATTTTTCCCTGCTCGAAGGCTGGCGAAACAAAACGAAACTCCAGCGTGTGTTCACCCGGCGGAATCACCACGGCGCGAAAAGCAAAATTTGCTTTGTACGTTGGCACCTCCTTGCCGTCGAGCAGTGCACGCCAGGAGACCGGATAGTACACCTCGCTGACAAAGAGCATGTTCGTGCCACTGGCGCGAACGCGGTAACGCTGATGGTGGAATGACCGCTCCTGGAGCTCAACCGTGGCGCTGCTATCAGGCGGAACAACCCCTGCCGGCACAGGACCCTCGATGAACACCGTATCCCGCGGATCAAAGTCGCCGGCACGCAGCCGTCTCAAGATGTCCACATCGCGTGCACTGACGGCATGCCGCACAAAGAAAGCGCGTGGCAGTGCCGTTGGATTGGCATACACCATCGCGCCAGTGGTGGAAGAGAAGACTGGCTCACTCTGCTCGAACATGCGACGGTCGGCAAGAATGTACTTGACCCCGAGCAAATTCCAAAGGAACGGATTCATGATCACCGAACCACCACCGTTGCCCGCTTCATCCATCAGGTCCTGGTAGATGCGCAGTTTAGCTGAGTGGTAGCCGTGGATGTTTTCGAGCCCGTAATACGCCGATGCATTTGGCACGGGCAAAGCGCCAAAGTCAGCAATGCGGTAGGTGCTCGTATCGCGGCGGAGGAACTCGACGTAGTCGTACTGCTGAAACGTGCGGGCAGCAGCATTCCCTTTGTTGACCTCCATCGGACGATAACCGACGCGCCACAGATCGAACGTCGTTACAGCAATCAAACCCAACAGTGCCCAGTGCGGAGGAATGCTCCCTCGCTGCCAGAACCACAACAACCCGACCGACAGCAGAGCGATCACTCCACCGCTGATCCAATCGCTCCGCATTTCACTGAACACAAAGCGAGCGAGCGTTGCTTTGACCTCTGGTGCGTACTGGGCAATCTGCTGGCTCCGCTCGACGCTCTCGCGATAGCTTGACTCGATGACTGCGGGCGCCACAAATCCCAGCACCAACCACACCGCTGCTCCGATGAGCAACCATCGCAGAAGCCGCTCTGAGCGATGCTCGGCTATGCCGCGAATCCCGTAGGCTGCCAGAATCGGTACGGCAAATTGAAGCATTGCTAGTGCCATGCTCGGCGCTCGAAACTTGTTGAACAGCGGCACATGGTAGTAGAACAGGTCGTAGAGCAGCGAAAAATTTTTCCCAAACGAGAGCAGTAACCCAAACAGTCCGAGCACAACCAGGAACTGCACGAACACATCACGCCGATAGAGCCATGCACCCACGATCGCCAACAGCACGACGGCGATGCCCATGTAGTTGGCAGCATCGGTGAACGGCATCTGTCCCCAGTACGCCATAATTTTCGTTGTGCGTCCGCCGGTGAGCGGTCCGCGGTAGTCCAGCTTGCCAAAGCCGAAGTAGTTCGGAATCAGAAAGGTCAGCATCTCTTCTGGCGAAAACGACCAGTTGGTTGCATACTCGTAGTCATTGCCATCGAGTTTTTGTTGCTGCGCCGAGTCAGGATTGATTTTGAACTTGATCGGGACCGTCCCACGCGTTGAGTAGGGCGTATATTCGAGCGTGGTCAGATACCGATCGGCTGCCATACCAAACGACAGCGCTGCCGCGACCGCCAGTACAGCGCCCGCACGCAGGACGCCGGCAACCGATTCCCGCCGAAGCAGACGACTGACCAGCTCAAACAGCAGGTACAACCCAAAGGTGCAAACACCATAGAACACCATTTGCAGGTGCGTTGACTCGATCAGGACATGGACAGCAACCACCAGCAGCAGTGCATGCGCAGCGTGCCACCGCTGGCGAATGGATTCCAAGCCCAGCAGAATCCACGGGAACATCGAGAGCGCAACGGGCTTGGTCAAGTGACCAATCATCACCCACACGATCACAAACGTCGAAAAGACCGCAGCAATACTGCCGAACAGTGCAACCAGTGGTACGTGCTCTTTCCGTCGCAGGAGCACGAACATACCCGCTCCGTAGAGGACATACCAGAAGGCAACCCGCGCTGTATCGCTGCCGAACAGGGTACCGATCGCCTTCGCCGTACCGAAGACAACTGCACTGACAACATCCCACCACCGATCCCCTGTCACCAGAAGGGCGCCATATCCCGGCATACCGCTGAAGATGTATGGCACCCAGAGCGGAAATTCCCCTTTTTTGGAGACCTGCTCTAAATACGGGCGAAAGCTTTCCGACGAGAGACTATCGGAGGAAACAAAGGAACCACCGAAAATCCCCTTCCAGAGGAAAACGAGCACCAGTGCTGCCAGTACAAGCGTTGCCACAAGCGTCGTCCGACGCTGCAATCGGGGCAGCAGAGTGCTCGGAAGAATCGCTTGGTGTGTCGTCGGTTGAACGGTCGGAGTCATGATTGAGCATTCCACCAAAAGTGTAACGGGCAAAATTAGGGAGCATCTAGCGTGGTCGGACGCACTCAATCGGTGTGGAGGTGTCGGGCGAATGCTGCGTCGTGCACGCTCAGGACACAATCGCTCAAGAGATTTTCTCGGCAAGAGCCGGCGGCGGCGTTCCGTACTTTTGCATGCCACGTGCCCAACAAGTATGCGGACGTTACTGCTGACCACAATCAAAGCCTACCAGCGCTGGATTTCACCACTGCTCGGCAGCAATTGTCGCTTCTATCCGACGTGCTCGCACTATGCCGCCGAGGCGATCGAGCGCTACGGCGTCTGCAAGGGCACCTGGCTGGCACTTCGCCGCCTTTTGCGGTGCCATCCGTGGCATCCAGGCGGTTTTGATCCAGTCCCATAACTTTTACCCTCGCTGCATGGATCGGAACGCACTCATTGGCATGATTCTCATTTCGCTCATCGTTGGGGTGTGGATGTTCTACAGCTCCATCCGCCAGCATTCTGAGCAGGCACCCCCGATGCAGCGCGATAGCAGCGCGCAGACAAAACCAGTCTCAACCGCGCCTGCTCCAACCGCGCTGGCACCGGCGCAACCAGCACAGCCGGAAACACGCCTTCGCATTGTCACCGATAACTACCGCGCCACCATTAGCTCGCTGGGCATGACCATCAGCCGCTGGGAGCTGCGGCACTACAAATCCTGGTTCGGAGAACCGGTGCAACTGGTTCAGCCCGGTGCCCGAGAATTGGGCATACTGCTGACAACACGCGGCGGCGAAAAAATTGGACCCCGCCAGCAGCCATTCGAATTTCTCAACGCTCCCAGCGGCGACACTATCCGAGTTTCGGGCGATTCGACTTTTACGCTGCGCGGTGTGCTCCGCATCGGCGGTGCAACCATCGAACGCACGCTGACATTCCACGGTGCAAGCTATCTGGTGACAACCCGTATCACGCTCGATGGTGCCGACACACTCTTGCCCATGACGCACCGGTGGTACGACCTTGCCTGGAATTCAGGACTCAAGTACCAAGAAGCTAATAGCGTCGAGGAATCGAGCCATTCGACGGCGTTTGCCAGCTTGAATGGTTCACTCGATGAACTCGATGTCAGCGACTACAACAAACCCGCCACCGTTCATCAATCCGGCACCGTCGAGTACATCGGGACCAAAACCAAGTACTTCATGGTCGCTTTGCTCAACGGTCATCCCACCAAGCAGGGTGAATATTTCCTCGAAGGCGTCATGTACGGCGCGCCCAATCAGGGACGGGTCAAGGTGTACTCGGCAGCATACCGCATCCCGTACCGTGGCGGTCGGCAGAGCGATTCGGTGGCGGTCTATATCGGACCGCTCGACTACGATATCGTCAAGCCCTACGGCTTACAAGCGACCGTGAATTTCGGCTGGCGATGGATTGTTCGTCCGATTGGGGAGTTTTTCATGCTGCCCATTTTCAAGGCAATCCATTCGGTGATCCCGAACTACGGGTTCTCGATCATTGTGTTCTCGGTGCTGATGAAAATTTTGCTGCTGCCGCTCTCGCGCGGACAAATGCAATCGGCACTCAAGATGAAGGCACTTCAACCGGAAATCGAGAAGCTGCGAAAAAAGTACGCCGACGATCCCATGACACTCCAGCGAGAGCAAATGCAGCTTTTTAGCCAGTACGGCGTCAATCCAATGGGCGGTTGCTTACCGCTCCTGCTGCAGCTTCCGATTCTCTATGCGCTCTATGCAGTGCTGGCGACCAACATTGCCATGCGGCAAGCAGTGTTCATCCCCGGCTGGATTGACGACCTTTCGATCCCCGATCACATCCTGCGCTTGCCGTTTAGCATCTTCGGCATCGAGGCAATCTCTGGTATGGCGTTGATTATGGGTGCAACGCTATTCATTCAGCAAAAAATGACCATCACCGACCCCAACCAGAAAGCCCTGGTGTACCTGATGCCCATCATGCTGACGCTCATGTTTTCGTACCTGCCCTCGGGCTTGAATCTGTACTACCTGGTGTTCAACGTTCTGGGAATTCTTCAGCAGGTGTGGATGACCAAGTTTTCCAAGAAGACCATCACGCTGGCTGATCTCAAGCGCATGCCCAAAAAGGAAGGGTGGCTGCAAAAGCGTCTTCGACTGGCGCAAGAGCTTGCCCAGGCACAAGGGCGTTCACTACCGGGAGGACTTCCCACTCAGAAAAAACCACACCCACCGCAGCGCCCATCGAAACGGCGACGGTAGCATTCGGTGCAGTCCCCGCAAAGGCACGTCTTCAGGCTTAGCTCCGCTTGATTCTGTCCACTGCCGGCACTAAAACACCCGACCTCCCAGCGGCACATCATCGGACTCGGGACCAAGCAGCACGACCGCTCCCTGGGCATCCGGCACCCCGAGCACCAGCACGTCCGACCGAAAATCGGCAATCTGCTTGGGCGGTAGATTCACCACCGCAATCACCGCTCGTCCGAGAAGCTGCGCCGGCGTATAGCGCTCGGTAATCTGCGCACTCGACTGCTTGATACCGATGGACTGCCCGAAATCAATCCACAACTTGTAGGCAGGCTTGCGGGCACGGGGAAAATCCTCGACCCGCACGATACGACCGACGCGCATCTCGATCGCAGCAAACTGTTCGGGTGTTATCATCCTATCACCGGCAACGGTCAACAACCAACAAAAATCGCGCACTGCCGGAGAATACAACGACTCGTTTCCTATTTTTGCCGACCGACTGGTCAGTCAAATTGGAAACACCGATGCCTCGACGCCCACAAACAGATGAGCAGTGGAATGCCAAGCGCCAGCAGATCATTGCTGCCGCCATTGGGGTTTTTGCCCAGCGCGGATTCCATGCAACGAAGATGGAACACATTGCCGCTGCTGCCGGCATTGGCAAGGGCACCATCTACGAATACTTTTCCACCAAAGACGAGCTGTTTTTGGCGGTGTACGACTACTGGATGGACAGTTACGAAGCAGCAATGCAGCGCGCCGCCGATGAGCATGCCGGCGATCCATTGGCAACAGCCGACGCATTGATCGAGACAGCAATCGCCTTCTACCAGGAGCACGCTGCCTATGCACCGATTCTGCTGGAGTTCTGGGCACATGCACTGCGGAGCGATGACCCGCACTTCCTCGAGCGCATTCGGCAGATGAAGCAAACGCTTGGTGCCATTGGTGCCGGTGTGACGGCTGCATTGGTCAAAAAAGGCGCCTTTGCTCCTGTGGACGTCGAATCGTTCGCGCAACTGGAGCTGGGCATTTCCGATGGCATCTTTCTGCATTGGGTGCTCGATGGGCAGCGCTATTCGCTTCGTGATGCCTACCGCTTCCGTCAAGCTGTCATCGGTGGTGGATTGATGCGACCGATCCTGCGTCGCGTCCTGGGCAGAAAAGTTGCCAAGCGACTGACCGAAGGCTTTCTCTCCCGCTCATCGCGGAAACGTTCCCGTTGATGTTTAACCACTCCATGTTTTGTTCATGCGCATTGTTGTTGCCCTCTGTGGTTTGCTCTGCTCATTTCTTCCGGCTTTTTCGCAGTCGCTCGACGGTCGTGTGGTCACCAGCGACGGAGAACCAGCTGCCGGTGCCGTCGTCTCGATCGAGCAACTGCGGAAACGCATCATCACCGGTGCAAGCGGTTACTACCGCTTCGACGAGATTCCACCGGGACGCTACACCCTCTCGATTGGCGGCATTGGCTACCGCCGCGTCGAGATTCCCATCGAGATTGCTGCCAACCAACATCTCCACCGCACCGACACCATCAGCATCGAAGCCCGCACGATGAACGAAGTCGTTGTTTATGGTGCCTCCCGTCGCTTCGAAAAAATCACCGATGCACCGGCGGCTGTGTCGGTGATCTTACCTCAGGAGCTCGAGCGCGCATCAACGCACGGTCAGCTCCCGAAAGCACTCGAACATCTGCAAGGGGTGGACGTTGTGCAGTCGGGCATGAACGATTTCAACGTCAATACACGTGGATTCAACACCTCGATCAACCGGCGTGTGTTAGTGCTCATTGACGGACGCGACCCCTCGACACCGCTGCTGAATCTGCTCGAGTGGAATTCCCTCCAGCAACAGATGAGCGACATTCGCTCGATCGAAGTCATCCGCGGTCCTGGTTCGGCTCTCTACGGTGCCAATGCCTACAACGGTGTTATCAGCATCAGCACCTACGACCCACGCCAGGTTGTCGGCACGCGGGTCAGTGTTACCGGTGGCGAATTCAATACGCTGCGTGCCAGCATTCGCCATGCCGGCGCCGCCGAGCGCTGGGCATACAAGCTCACCGCCGGCGTTTCATTCCAGGACCAAGCCTGGGTGCATTCGCGCGATACCACTGCCGGCGGTACACTGGAATATCCCGGTCTGGCTCGCGACGTCACAGGTCAGGTTGTCTGGGGTCGCCGTATCACCAGCATTGATTCGCTCATCGCTGCTCATCGCCGCGCCTATCTGTACTCGATCACTGCACGCACCGACTACGACCTATCCACCACTGAGCGCATCACAGCAGACGTCGGCTATTCGCGCTACGGCAACGAATATTTCGTCAACCAAACCGGACGCATTCTGATACCCAACGTCGAAAAGCCCTACGCACGACTGGCATACAACAGCGAGCGATTCAACGTGCAGGGCTACTGGACCCGCCGCGTCACTCCAGAGCCGCAAATTGTGCTCAATGCTGCTGCCACGTCTGCCGAGAAGTCCGACGTTGTCGTGCTCGACGCGCAGTGGAATGATTCCTTCGCTGGCGATCGCCTCCGCTTGATCGCTGGCATCCAGCACAGCTACGAGCACGTTCGGACCGCTGTTGCCGGGGCACTGGCAATCATTGATCCCAGCGAGCTGCACAACAATTTCACCGGCATGTACGGTCAAGCCGAGTTTAGCCTCCTGCCGACACTGCGCCTTATTGGGGCATTGAGGCTGGACCGATCAACATTTTTCGACACGCAGCTTTCCCCCAAAGGTGGAATTGTGTGGACGCCGGTTGCCGAGCATACGTTTCGCGTGACAGTAAACCGTTCGTTTTTGCGACCAAGCTATCCGGACCTCTATCGCCGCTCCCCAGCCGGTGCGCCGGTTCCGTTTGTCCGCATAGACTCACTGGTCAGCGCTCAAACGGGAGTGGCACGGTTGGGCGTACAATCGCTTCCGCAGTGGAATCTGGGCAATCCAGACATCGGCGTCGAGTCGGCTGTATCGTACGAGTTTGGCTACAAGGGCATCCTCGGGCGTTCGCTGTACGTGACGCTCGATGCATACCTCAACCAGCGACGCAATTTCATTTCTGTACCGCTGGGCGGCTTAGCACCGCAGGTGTACCAGCCCGTCCGCTACGGAAATGCACAGGCAGATTCCATCCTGCGTGCCGAGCTGAACAAAATCAATCCCGCCTACTTTAGTCGGCTTGCCTACGATCGCGACGGCACGCCTGCGCTCATCATCACGCCAACCAATATCGCCGAGGTTATCGAGCAGGGCGTCGAGCTGGGCATCAACTATTACATCAGCGATCGGCTCGTCGCCAGCGCGAATGCTGCATGGCTGGATTTCCGCGTGGTCAACAACAATCTCCCGACACAAACGATCGTGCCGAATACCTCGCCTCGCCGCTACAACATTGGGCTGTCGTACACCCAGCCGCAGCTATTCGATGCAAGCATTACTGTTCGCTACAGCGATGGCTTTGCGTGGGTGGCAGGATTGTTTCAAGGCTATGTGCCAGCATACGCGGTGGTCAACCTCAATGCTGGCTACTACGTGACCGACGATTTGCGCCTATCGCTGAATGTGTTCAACCTACTCGACCGTCCGCACTACGAAATCTTTGGCGGGACAATTCTGCGACGCTACGCAACGGCTGCACTTTCGTATGAGTTGCGCTAAAAGCACAGCCAGTTAAGCCGCACGTGTCGGGGCGTTCAGTACTGAACGCCCCGGTTGCTATTAGTCCAACCAGCGGGGCAATCGTTTGCGAAGACGTCGGTACTGCTCTGGGTCGGTGCGTTTTGCAACGATACGGCGTCGGATGCACCCATCGGCAGAGCAAACAGTGACGACCACATCCTGCGGCGATATGTCGGCTGCACCGATGATGCGCTCCTGCCCGCCAGCAGGTGCATTCCACTGCGCGTCCAGCACAAGCATCGAAACGGCAAGGTCTCCGATGTCCAGACTAAACGCATCGGCAAAGCGCGACCACTGGCGCTCGGTGAATGCTTCCGTCGGAGGGCGAACGTGAAAGTGGCACCAATGCAGTCGGTTGCCGATTGCCGTCATACCGCAGCTCTCCTGGTGTGGGCAGGGCAGGACGATTGCAAAGTGTGCACAAAGCATCTGGCGCAATGCCACCACCTGCGCGCTTGCATGGCGTGTGCCTGGTTCGACGATCAACACCGCACGCGCCCGCTGGCGAAGCTGGTCGGCGAGCATCGCCAGGTCATCGCTCGTGAGCTCGGTCAAAACATGGCTAATCAGAACCACGCTGCCCGGCGGGATGTGCCAGTGTGTTGCTGTGCGGAACTGGCACTCCGGAAAGCGCTCTCGAAGGCGGCCGGCTGCATACTCAACAGCGAGCGCCGAGCGATCACAGAGCACAACCTCGGCACGCGCACCGAATCGGCTGAGCACAACCTCTGTTGCTATACCACTACCGCAGCCAAGGTCGCACAGGCACGCATCAGGCGGTAGCGTCCACTCTCGTTCGCCGAGTTCATCGAGCATCGCTTGCCACTTCCACCCGATGCGTTGGGCAAATGTTGCGTGGTAGAGCTCCAGTTCGCGGGTGCTCTGCCAGTACGATTGCTCGATTGGCTCAGCGTGCAGAAAGCGCTGGCGCAGGCGCTCCAATAACTGTCGGTCTTGGCTCGATAGATTCATCGCCAATTCGGTGCAGACGGTGGAATACACGCGCAGCGATCATCACGCCGGGGCAACCTGCTGCTCCCACCGATCGAAAATCGCACTGATTGCTGCCACGCCATCGGTGAGTGCTGCCGGTCCGGGCTGCAGAATGATCGCGGCACTAATCTCGTGGAGCTGACCGGTAGCGACGGCAGGAATGGTGTTCCATCCCGGACGCTGGCGCACGCGCTCTGGCTTGAACGCCTTGCCACACCACGAAGCAAGCATGATGTCCGGCTCTCGGCGGATAACCTCGCTCGGATCAGCCACGATGCGGCGCTTGGCGTCGGGATACTGCCGATGCTCAGCAAAAACATCGCTGCCACCGCAGAGCTCGATAAGCTCGCTCACCCAGCAAATGCCGGTGATGATGGGATCGTACCATTCCTCGAAATACACGCGGGGACGGCGCCGGCGCTGCTCGCCGCGTTGGCGGTAGCGCTCCAGGTTTGCCTGGAGCTGCTCGACGTACTGCTCAGCCTGCGGGAGCCGACCGATCAACGCCCCAAGCCGAAGAATCATGCTCAAAATGCCCTCAACGGTGCGATGGTTGAAGCACACAACCTCGAAGCCATTGCGCACGAGCTGCTCGACGATGGGCGCCTGCAGATCCGACCATGCCAGAATCACGTCCGGTTTGAGCGCGCCAATCTTTTCGATGTTCGCCTCCAGGTAGGTGCTGACTTTCGGTTTGGTTTTGCGTGCCTGGGGCGGACGCACCGTAAACCCCGAAATGCCGACGATCAACTCCTCGGCACCGAGTGCATAGAGGGTTTCGGTTGTCTCTTCGGTCAGGCAAACAATGCGGCGCGGCAGAGACGGACGCATCGCAGGGGCACTGCTCAACGCTTGGTACATCGCAGGCGAACATACGGAATGCCCCTGGATCGGCAGAAGAGTTCCTGGTCGGTGCGCTGCGCAAACCATGCGGTATCGTCGAGAACCTCCTCGATGTCGAATCCGCCGTGCTCAGCAAGAAGCTGGCGATGGTACTGATCCACCATTGGAACATCGGTCATCACGTAGAGGGCGCCACCGTCGAAGAGAACACGATGGATTTCATCGAGCAGGGTCCGCGTCAGCGCGCGGCGTTTTGCATGACGCTTTTTGAACCAGGGATCGGGGAAAAAGTAGGTGACCGACTGCACTGTGCCAGACTCGATGAACGGTAGTCCGTTGGCAACAGAATACCAGAGCACAGCGGCATTGCCAATTCCTTCCGCACGGATAACGCCGGCAAGCCATTCGACTGCCGCGCGCCGAACCTCAATGCCGAGGATATTCTCAGTGGGATGCGCCAGCGCGTAGTCAATCAAAAACCGCCCCATTCCACAGCCAATATCGAGCACATCCGGCGATCGCGCCATGCGGAAAAGCTCTGACCACTCAACGCGTTCAATCAGTGGCGGATAGCTTGGCGGTACAACATGCAGTTGCTGCCGGGGCAGATACACTTGCGGGTTTGTGTGGTGGCGGATGCGCGGCTGCCGATACTTGCTCCAATCAATGCTCGGCATGGTTCTGGCTGCGCAGACGATCCAGGCACTCGATCACGACGCGTCGTTCTTCGGACGATAACACAGTTGCCCTCTGGTGAAAGGCACGCACCACCGGCTCGAGCTGCTCAAGAAGGTCAAGCCCACGCTGGGTGAGCCGAACTTCAATCCGCCGCCGGTCGAGAAGGTTTGTGGTTTTCTCGACCAATCCTTTTGCAATCAGGCGATCAACGATCCGCGAGGTATCCGACGCGCGGTCAATCATCCGCCGCCGAATATCGCAGGTCGAAAGCGGCTCATCGCTCCCCCGTAAGATGCGGAGGACGTTGTACTGTTGCTGCGAGATACCGTATGGTGCCAGCTCCTGCTCGAATTGCTCGCATATCCAGGAACTGGTACGCATGATGGTGACAATAAGCCGCTCTTTCTCGGACCGAAAAGGACGCTGCTGCAAAAGATCCTGCTCTACCCGACCCATCGTTTCAGTTATCATCGTCTTGAGAAAAAAATGCGGGCGCAAAGATAGCACCCGCACATGAAAAAAGAGCATCCGCTCCTGAACGTAACCGCTACTGACTGCTCGACTTTTCTGGATTCGACTTGATAAGCTCCAGATTGACCCGAAGGCGGACATCTTTGCCCACGATCAGCCCGCCTGTTTCGGTAAGGTTGTTCCACTTGAGTCCGAAATCGAAGCGGTTGATTGTCGTTTCAGCAATAAAGCCGGCGCGCGTGTTACCCCAGGGGTCTTTGGTTGTTCCCTTGAAACGGACAGTCCAGGTTACTTTTTTGGTGATACCGCGGATCGTCAAATCGCCGGTGAGCTGGTAGCGATTGTCGCCGACTTTTTTCATGCCGCTTGCTTTGAACGTTGCTTTCGGGTACTTGGCAGCATCGAAAAAGTCCTCACTCCGGAGGTGATTATCCCGACGCTCATTGTCGGTATTGATCGAGGCAACATCCACGCTAAAGTCAATCTGCGCATCGCTCCAGTCGGGCTTGGATGCCGTCACGGTGCCGTCGAAGACCTTGAAGTATCCGGTCACTTCCGAAATGACCATGTGGTCAACGGTGAACAGAACGTTGGAGTGACTTTGGTCAACCTTCCAGGTTGCAGGCTGAGCACACAGCAGCGTTCCTGCCAGTACCAGTGTACTGAGAATCCGCATATCAACAACAGACCAATGGTGAAACAAAACAACACACAAGACGGAGCGCTACGACGGAGGCACATTGGATTTAGTGTTTCAACACCATTTTTGCGTGCCGATCATGCGTGCTGGTCAACGGGTGCTGCGAGCTCCGATTAGCCTTGGGATGCTGAGTGTGTAAGTTTGCACCGCCAGTATGTTCAACAACCAGTGGGGACGCCATGCGAGCGTTCATCTGTGCGGTATGCTGTGTCATTCTGCTTGGTGGTTGGGCAAGTGCACACCAGCAGGATAGCATCAAGCCACGGAAGAAAAAGCAGGTCACGGCTACACCGTCGGCACCGACACCTGCACCGGCAGTCCAGCAGCCCAGCGATGCGCGGGTGGGAACGACCAAAAGCGGGCAGGTCGTCTATCGTGGGAAAAAGGGTGGCTACTACGTGCTCACTCCGAGCGGGCGTAAGCGCTACGTCAAAGCAGCCGACGTCATTTTAGACGAGCCGAAGTAAGCTGAACTCGCACCTCCGACAAGCACCGTCGCGCGCAGAAGCCATCGCGCTGCTGGCAACGGCAGCGCTGCTGTGGAGTTTGGGTGGTGTCTTGATCAAGCTTGCGACGTGGACACCGCTGGGAATTGCATCGGTCCGCAGCGCAATTGCAGCGCTGGTGATTGGCATCTATCTCTGGTGGCGAACCGGACGCATTCCCCGCATCGTACCGCACAGCCCTGCAGCATGGGGCGCTGCGATTGGCTATGCAGCGACGGTGGTGCTGTTCGTCTGGGCAACCAAGCTCACGGCTGCCGCCAACGCCATTGTCCTGCAGTATAGCTCGCCGCTATTTGTCGCCATTGCTGGGCGCATGTTTCTCGGCGAACGAGTGCGATCGGTGGAGTGGGGCATTCTTGCCATCATGCTGGCGGGGATCGTGCTCTTTTTTGCTGAACAGCTCTCGCCGCAGGGCATGCTGGGTAATGCCGTCGGCGTCGCAAGCGGCGTGGCAATGGCAATCATGACGCTCTGTGTCCGAGCAGAACGCAACGGCTCAGCACTCGAGGCACTCCTTGCCGGGAACATTCTTGCCGCACTCGTCGGGATGGGGAGCTGGTCTGAACTTCCCCGGCTCGATGCAGGAACGATTGCGGCTGTTGGGGTTTTGGGTGTGGTGCAACTGGGTGTGCCGTACATCCTCTTTGCGCGCGCACTGCGATCGGTTCGTGCAATCGAAGCGGTCATGCTCACCATGCTCGAACCGATTGCCAATCCACTCTGGGTGATGCTCGTTCTCGGAGAGCGTCCGAGCATGCTGGCAATTATCGGCGGATCGCTGGTGCTGGGCGCAATTGGGATTCGGGCAATCCTCAGCTACTGGGAATCCTCTTCTGCCGAGGAGGATTCAGCCTCATCGGTTGGTGGCGGTGGCACCTCGCCCTGATGGTGCTGGTGACGCACAAGCTTCGCTTCCGCCCAAAAGATCACGTTCTCGGCAATGTTCGTTGCGCGGTCAGCGATACGCTCGATATTGTGCAGCCCGATGATAAGCCGTGTCCCGCTTTTAATCAAGCCCGTATCGGCTTCCATCTGCTCGATAAGCGCTGCCGACAACTCCCGCTCAAGGTTATCAACGATGTCGTCGGTCGCGAGTACGTGCTTGGCAAGCTCGGTGTCACCCTCGATGAACGCATCCAGACTGGCTTTGACCATCGTATAGGTTGCTTTGGTGATGCGTTCAAAACCGGTACGCTCAGCAAGCTCGCGTGCGCGCGGATCGAACGCCAGCCGAGCGACCACGACGGCGTAATCACCGATTCGCTCGAATTCGTTGTTGATTTTGATCGCTGCCAGCAGAAGCCGCAGGTCGCGCGCCACCGGCTGCGAGAGGGCAAAAATTCGCTGGACGTGCTTATCAATTTTGACATCGAGCTTATCCACCTTGTCGTCCCGCTCGATGACCAGCTCCGCCAGCGCTGTGTTACCCTCCAGCAACGCCCGGAACGCAAACTCGACTTGCTCCTCGGCAAGCGATCCCATGCGAATAAGTCGGGTGCGGAGTTTGTCGAAATCCTCTTCGAATTGACGATACATCGAAGCCTCACGGGAAGTGAACATTGGGCAATGGACAAAAGGTGGCACCACGCTGGATGCCACACACACGCAGACCATCACCGCTGGCTCTGTTAGCCAAAGCGTCCGGTGATGTACTCTTCCGTCTGGCGTTTGGACGGATTGGTGAAAATGTTTCGTGTCTTATCGAATTCGATCAACTCGCCCAGGTACATGAATGCGGTGTAATCACTGACGCGGGCGGCTTGCTGCATGTTGTGCGTAACGATGACGATGGTGTAGTTTTTCTTCAGCTCGTAGATCAGCTCTTCGATTTTCGCGGTCGCGATCGGGTCGAGGGCGCTGGTTGGCTCGTCCATGAGCAGGACTTCGGGTTCGATTGCTAAGGCTCGCGCGATGCAGAGGCGTTGTTGCTGCCCACCCGATAGAGACGTTGCTGGTGCGCGGAGACGATCTTTGACTTCGTCCCAGAGCGCGGCACGGCGCAAGGCGTCTTCGGCGATCTCGGCGAGAACGGTGCGTTTGCGAATCCCATTGAATCGCAAGCCCGCCACCACGTTGTCAAAAATGCTCATCGCTGGAAAAGGGTTCGGCTTCTGGAAAACCATACCCACTCGACGGCGCACCACCGTTGGGTCCATGTCCATGATGTTGATCCCATCGAGCAGGATGCGTCCCTCGACGCGGGCATTGGGCTGGATTTCGTGTAACCGATTGAGCGCCCGCAAAAATGTGGACTTGCCGCAGCCGGATGGACCGATGATGGCAGTGACTTTGTTGACGCGGATGGGAAGCGAAATATCCCGAATGGCTGGCTTGCTATCGAAGTACACCGAAAGGTTCTCGGTGACGATGCGGAACCGTTCGTTCCAGCCGTGGTCGCTGGTTTCGGTTGCATCGCCGGTCTGCTCGGCAAGGCTGGATGATTGCTCAGGTATGGTGTGCTGATGTTCTGGGGTAACCATCACTGTTCCGAATCAAAGGTGGTACGCGAAACGACTAACCGCAGCAATATACTCAGCACAAGCACCAGCGTAATGAGCACCAGCGCGCCTGCCCATGCCTGGCGGTGCCAGTCGTCGTAGGGAGCAACAGCGTACGTAAAAATCTGCACCGGTAGCGTTGCGATCGGCTGGTCCAAGCCTGCATGCCAGAAGCGATTGTTGAGGGCGGTAAACAGCAGCGGTGCTGTTTCGCCAGCAGCGCGAGCGACTGCCAACAAAATACCCGTCACAATCCCGCGGGCTGCAGCGCGGAGTACAATGCGCACTACAACAGCCCACTGCGGGATGCCCAGCGCTAGTCCTGCTTCGCGGATGTGCCGGGGGACAAGGCGCAAAATTTCTTCCGTCGTCTTGATGACAATCGGCAGCATGACAATGCTCAGCGCAACGGCACCGGCATAGGCAGAAAACCGCCCCATCGGCTTGACGACGACTGCATACGCAAAAATTCCCAGGACGATCGAGGGCAAGCCGAGCATGACCTCCGTCAGAAAGCGAATGACAGTAGCCAGTCGAGCGCGAGCATACTCGTTGATGAAAATGCCCGCAAGAATGCCGATCGGGATTGCCACCAGCGAGGCTAAGCCAACAACAATGCCGCTTCCGACAATCGCATTCGCCATTCCGCCCCCAGGTTCACCGACGGGTGCTGGCAGGTGCGTGAAAAAGTCCCAGGTCAACCCGCTGATCCCTTCGCCGATCGTGTACCAGAGAACTGCACCCAGTGGAATGAGCACAACCACCGTTGCCAGCGAGACCAGAGCCATCGCCACCGTGTTGGTAAGGCGGCGGCGTAGCTCCGTCCAGCGCGACGGACGCACGCGGCGTTCCGCTTTCATGCCTGCCGATAGCGTCGTGCCAGACTCCATACAAGCAAACGAGCAATGATGTTGACCACCAGCGTCGTCAAAAGCAGCACCAGTCCAATCTCAACCAACGCGCTCAGGTACAGCGGTGTTGTGGCTTCGGTAAACTCGTTGGCGATGACAGATGCCAGTGTGTAGGCAGGTTGCAGGATGCTGGCGTGAATAGACGGATCGTTACCGATGACCATCGTCACCGCCATTGTTTCGCCGAGGGCACGACCCAAGCCTAAAATCATCGCGCCAAAAATACCCCACCGCCCTGATCCGAGCACAATGCGAATGGCTTCCCACCGCGTCGAGCCGAGCGCATAGGCTGCTTCGCGTTGCATCCGCGGTATTGCCAGCAGAATGTCCCGCGTCACCGAGGTAATGATCGGAATCGTCATGATTGCCAGGATCACTGCGGCACTGAGCATGCTTGGTCCGATCGCAGGCGGCGCAAGGAACGGTAGAGTATCTCCCCACCGCTCGGCAAGCGGCTCGGCGACGTGCGCTAAAAGCCAGGGCACCAGCACAAAAATTCCCCACACACCATAGACAACACTCGGCACCGCCGCTAGTGCCTCGATCAAAAACGACAGCACCGTCCGCGTCCATCCCCGCGTGATCTCCACCAAAAAAATTGCCGCGCCGATACTGAGCGGTACTGCTATCAGCATCGCCAGCAGCGAGGAGACCACCGTCCCGTAAATGAAGGGCAATGCGCCAAACTGCTCAGCGACGGGGTCCCACGTCACCGATGTCAAAAAGCCAATTCCAAATGCCTGCAGCGATAACCGGGCATCCGCCACCAACTGCGCAATCACGGCAAGCACAATAACCAACACGGTTATGCCCGCCACCGTGCACAGCGAAAAAAACACCGCATTGCCAACCGTGCCACGCTGTGCAAGGACAAAACGACTCGACCGGGGGAACGCCGTCGCCGGCGTCGCTGGAGCAGTCATAGGCAGGTACAAGCAACCTCGAGTGTGTGGTGCGAAAATACAGGAGGCGTGCTGCTTCGGGTGAGCGCAGGCTCGTTACCAATTGGTAACGCCGCCGGCTCGCGGCGCCGCAGAGGCTGCCCCGTTAGGTGCGGTGCAAACCGGGACGCTGTCGCAGCCGATAGACGTAGGCGAGCACCCGAGCAACCGCACGGAAGAGTGTTTCGGGAATTTCATCGTCCACCTCGCAGGAGGCATAGAGCGCCCGAGCCAGTGGTGGGTCCTCGACGATCGGCACATTGTGCTCGCGTGCAATCTGGCGAATCTGCTCAGCCAGGAAATCCACACCTTTTGCGACAACACGGGGCGCGTGCATCCGCCCCCGCTGATAGACCAGCGCAACGGCATAGTGGGTTGGGTTTGTTATCACAACGTCGGCGCTCTTGACACGCTGGAGCATCAGCTTGCGGAGCCGCTGCCGTCCAATCTGCCGGATCCGCTGTTTGATGCTGGTATCGCCTTCTTGCTGCTTGAGTTCATCCTTGACTTCCTGTTTGGTCATCTTCATCTCTTGACGGAAGCGGCGGCGCTGGTAGAGAAAATCCACAATGGCAATGAGTGCATAGACCAGGCTAACTTTGAGCACCAGCTCGAATCCGAGCCGAGCCATGGTCGTTGCAACCGCCTCGATCGGCAGCGCCATCAGCGTCAGGACCTCATCGCTGCGGCGGCGCAGCACATCCCACACCAGCACCCCAAGAACGAGCACTTTTCCGAGATTTTTAGCAAGCTGCATGGCGGTATCTTTCGACAGGAACATGCGCCGCAATCCTCGCATGGGATGAAACAGCGGTGCATTTTTGATGCCCTCGGTGAATTTCTTGCTTGCCCACCGCAATCCCACCTGCCCGATCTCGGTCGCCAGCCCTAAGAGCGTGACAATGCCCAGCAGCGGCAGTATCAGGAGCGCAATGGAGCGGCTCAGCTGCTCTGCCAGCACAGGAAGCGTCGCATCGGTGATTGTCACCTCTGCCGCATGAGCAAACACTGACCGAAAGAATTCCGCCAACTGCATTCCCAGGTGCGCCCCATAGGTGTAGAGGAACCAGCCCCCGAACAGAAGCAAGGCAGCACTGGTCAGCTCCATACTTTTTGCAACCTGGCCCCGTTCGCGCGCATCGCTGAGGCGTTTCGGCGTCGCTTCTTCTGTTCGTTCTTGACCGTCGGGCGTTTCGGGCATAGCTTAGCGCGATCGAAGTGCAACAAGGAGCGTGCTCAGGTGCTGGTCGAACCAGCCGAGCGCATTTTTCATCACCAAAACCACCAGCGGCACGGTCCCAAGCAGAACTAGCAAGCCCACGACAATCTTGACATGCATCGAGAGCGCAAAGATGTTCACCTGCGGAGCAATCCGCGCCAGCAACGAGAGGGCAATGTGGATCAAAAAGATTGCCACGATCACCGGCGCTGCAATCTTGACGCCGAGCACCAACGCACCGGTTGCCATGCGCACCAGAAAGAGTGCGTCCACCTGCCCGAGAGCAAACCGATCGAGCGGCACCAGTTGAGCGCTTGCCCAGATCGCCTCGATGAGGGCATGGTGACCGTCCAAGCCTAAAAAGAGCATCAGCATCATCATCGCTTTGAATTCACCCAGCAGAGTGGGAACGCCCGCATTCGAGTCAAACAGCAACGCTGTCTGAAAGCCAATCTCCATATCGGCAAGCCCACCGGCAAAGCGTGCCGCCATCATCACCATCGAAGCCGAGAAACCAATGAGCGCACCGACAAACGTTTCCTTCAGGATGAGCGGCACCAGCGCGAACGGCTCGACAATGATCGTCGGCTGCAGCGGTGCTGCTACCATTGCCATCGAAAGAGCAACAACGGTAGCAAGCCCAACCTTGACCAGCGGCGGTATCCCCAGCGCGCTCAACAAAGGACCAGACACCATCATCGCCAGCACCCGCACAAAAAACAGGACGCCAACGATGAACTTGCCCATGAGGTATTCGAGAACGTTGCCCGGTGGAAATAGCATCGTGCGATGGTGCTGTGTTCAGACAACGACTGCTGCGGCTTGCCAGACGGTGCGGCTGCTCATTTGAGCGTTGGGATCATCGAAAACAAGGCGATCGTGAATGTCTTCAGATTACGAATCATGAACGGCAACACCAGCACGGTTACCAGGAACGTTACCAGCAGCTTCGGCACGTACGTCAGCGTTTGTTCGCTAATGGATGTTGCTGCCTGGAAAATGGCAATTGCTAAACCAACAATCAGCGACAGCAGCAGCAGCGGACCGCTCACCAGCAGCACGTAATAGAACGCATCGCGGACGATTTGAACAACCATTGCATCGGTCACGGGCGATCGGGATTAGAGTGGAACTAAACTTTTCATCAGCGATTCGACCAGCAGATGCCAGCCGTCAACCAAAAGAAACAGCAACACTTTGATCGGCAACGAAATCACCTGTGGCGGCAGCATGAGCATCCCCAGCGACATGAGCGTACTGGAGACAATCATATCCACCACCAAAAACGGTACGAAGATGATAAAGCCAATCTGGAAGGCAATGCGAAGCTCACTGAGCGTATAGGCAGGAATCACTGCCCAGGTGCTGACCTCATCGAGCGAGCGGGGTTTGTCCTTGCCACTGAGCTTGACAAAGAGCCGGAGATCATCCTCGCGAGTGTGGCGTAGCATGAATTCGCGGAAAGGCTGCACCATCCGTGCAACGGCAGTATCCTGGCTAATTTCTTCGCGCAGGTAGGGCTGTAATCCTTCGCGGTTGGCTCGGTCGAGCACTGGCTGCATGACAAAGAACGTCAGAAAAAGCGCCAGCCCCACCAGGAGCTGTGCCGGAGGCTGTGCCTGCGTCCCCAGTGCTTGTTTCATGAAGTAGAACACCACCACGATCCGCGTAAAGCAGGTCATCATCACCAGAATCGAGGGCGCCAGTGCTAACACCGTCAGCACCAGCAGTATCTGCAAGGCGGTGGTGAATTCCTTCGGGCTTTGGCTCTGCTGCACGCCAATGGTGACCGTCGGCAGCGGCAGTGCCCCGCCGTCGGGCTGCTGCGCATTGACAGGCAGCGCACTGATCAGCACCAGTACCAACGCAACGAAGAAAAAATGGCGTCCGTGCCTCATGTTTTTAGAGCGGTGTCCGATATTCTTCTGCTTCCCCTGCAATGCCCGTGCCAGGAGCGCAGTGCTGCTAAGAGCAATGCTCTTTTCAAAACCGTGCAGTACAGAAGGTTCTCGGTTGAATCAATCAACCCCACCGCTCTCTATTTTCGCTACCTGTTCACCGGGCACGAGGCTTGCAATGCGAGGGTACGTTGTTTGGCTTACGCTTTCGACGGCAGTTGGACTGGCGCAGCTTTGCCAGGACTGTCCGCTGCCTCGCCACGATCGGGGTGCCGATACTGCAGTGTACGTTCTTCTCCGCGATCGGATTCGGATTGAGCAGTGCCGCTCGATTGTTCGGACGTTTCTTGCCGATGGAATCACGCAGGCAGTTCGCATTCAATTCCTTCGTGGAAATGTCTGCCGCGATACCATTGTGCCCATCACGAGCATTCTCGAAGCCGGAACAGTGGGTCTTGGCTTGGATGGTCAGCCGCGCATCATACCAATTCTGCCCGTGCGCGAATACGAACGCCGGCACCGCCCGCCGGATCCGAGCGCGCGTTTCGTCGAGCTGTGTGGCATCGGCGGTGTTGCTGGCAAGGATACCTCCATCCGCCGGATCGGTTCGGCACAACTCTTTCCTGCGGTCGAAGCAATCATCGCACCCTTTGGGACGCTGCTGGGCAAACGCTGGTCGCTGGGTATTCTGGCGGCAGCAAGCTCTGATGGCCAGCGGTGGCGCATCCCGCTGGGAGGACATCTGCGCTATTGGTTTGCGCCGCAAGGCGAGCTCGAGCGTACCGCATCCTACCGTCCGGACTCCTGCACCTTCAACGACGCTCTGACCTACATACCCGGCGATGATTACCGCGAGCGCGCAACACCCTACCAACGCACTGACCCATCAGCAGCTTACGTGGTGGACTATCAGGAACGGTCCAGCGGTTGGCAGCCCTTCTTGTTTGCTGAAGTCGGCACACTCCTGGACACTGACTTCCCGGGCGCTGGCAGCGAGCCATCGCTCAATCCCGACGAGTACCAGCAATGGTTTATCGGCGGTGGTGTCGGAACAACCGCCTGGCACTGGCTGACGCTCTCGATAGCCTACCGCTACCAGCGACTCAACGTCCGAACGCCGTGTGCGCTCTGCCCACCATCGTCGGCACTGCCGGATAACTACGTGGTCAATACAGCCCGAGTCCATGCGGTTATGCTCAAAATTGGTCTTCACATTCGCTACTGACTGGAGGAATCGCCATGAAACGCGTGCTCAGTGGTGTGCTTATCGTTCTGTGCTGGAGTGCTCTCCAGTGGTCCTGCCAGAGCGCGATCGAACCGACGGCGGAGGTTGTTGATACCCCAGTGGTAGTCAGTGTACGCGATCAGGGTGGTCAGCCGATCAACGGTGCACGGGTGCAGTGGATCGTCACCCGTCGTGGTGCATCCCAAGCTGCTATTGACGCTGCATTCGCGCGGGCAGTTGGTCCGCAGGAAGCCTACACCGGCAGCAGCGGCACTCCCGGCTATGCCGTCTTTCGCATTCCGGTGCCGGTTGCCGATGAGCAAGCGTTGATTTTGCTCAAAACAACGCCGCCGCCCGACCCTGCCTACCGCGGCAATCAGAAAAACGGTGACTTCCGACTCGACACGATCATTCCTTGCAACCAATTATCGGTTGCGCTGACGCTGATCCGACGCATACCGGTTAGCTGCAATCAGCCAGCACCCTGCTCCGACGTCGAACTAACAGTGGCACCCGGTCAAACTCAATCGGTCAAGCAAGGCGAATTTGTCCAAACCGATGCCGATGTGATTATCGCCAGCGTCAGCGGTGTGCCGGCGCAAATTGCGGGCGTCACGCTTTCGGTTCGTGCAGAGGTTGGCGGGCAGCTTCAGCCTCTGCCGGCATCAGTATCGCTTGGGCAACCCTACAGCATCGTATTTACCGCAACAGCACCGGCGACGGCTGCTCCTCTGGATACGACGCTCCAAGTCACGATCACCGTAACGGCCCAGGATGGAAGCCCGTGCTGGCAGTGCACATTTCGTTTGCGCCTGGTGGTTCGCCCGCAGTGGGCTTGCGATTGCCCGACAAACGGACTGCACATTGTGGCAACGATAAGCTCCTGTGTCGGCAGCGTTGCGGACACCACAGTCAGGGTTGGCTTTGCCAATACCAACACCCAGTGTAACTACCGCCTCCAGGTCCAACCCGGTGCGAACGAGCCAGAGCTGGGCATCATACAGCTCAACACCACATCGGGCACCAGTCTTGTTCTCCCACCAGGCGGGCGTCTCGATTCGCTGCGCATCCGCTTTGCGCCGAGCCGACAGCAAACGATCACCGAACGTTTTGTTATCCGCATCTACCGCCAGACGCCGCAAGGAGAGCAGCTCTGCGACAGCATGATCACGGTCACGGTCGTTGCCACCAGCGACACCCCCGCCTTCGGCATTGACTCGGCAGGCTCAACACTGTTTCAGTATCTGCAAAATCGCTATGTCCCCGATACGCTGGTCAACTGCACCACACGCGACGATCCTCGCACAAGTATCGGTACGCTCTGCCTCTACAACCGCAGCCGGTGCCCGGTGGACCTTGATCTGTCGTTGATAGCACCTGGACCATTCCGCCTGGACACAACGCGCTTGCGGCTGGCTGCCGGCGACACCGTCTGCGTCTCCGTCAAGTTCGCACCTGAGCAGTCGGATGTCTATCAGCAGGGACGCTGCAATCCAGCGATCCGGGATTTCCGCACCACTGTTCTGATTCGAAGCTCGAACCAGAGCGAGCAAGTGCCCGTGTTCGGTTATGCAGAGCTGGACGTCCAATGCGCCAGCAAGGCGACGGCTGTGCTCTACGAGTTCGGCACCCAAGATGCCAACGGCACCCGCTACTACATCACGATCAACATTCTCCAAACCGAGCGTGAAAACACGCTCATCATCAATGAGCAGCTCGACGGTAACACCGACTCGGTGGAAATCTACGTCCAGCGCATCAACACGACCGGACCGCCACCGAACGATGCCAACATCACCAGCGCCGTGCTTGCGACCGGTCGCATATCGGGCGTCGAGTTCAACATTGTTGCTCGAAATCTGCTCTCGCTTCCGCAAGACATTTGTCTGCTGTTCAACCAGTACGGTTGTTCGTTCGATCCGACTCAGTGGACACAGCAACCGACCGTCCGCGAAGGTGACCTTTTGATTTTCCGTTTCGGCAGCTACTACGGCATACTGTGGGTCAAAAAACTCTCGTGGAGCAATCGCAGTGGGCAAGCCTTACCACAAGTAGAGGTGTTGACATGCTATCCGTTCAACTAATCGCGCTGTCTGCGCTGTGTGCAACCGTTGCAGCGATGGCACAAAGTAGCCGTGACGTCGAACCGCTGCGGTCAGTCAACACAAACGGCGACGATCGCGCCGCCTGTGTGCGGATTGATTCCACAGGAACAGAGCTTTGGGTAACAAGCCAGATTCCCAGCCAACCGCGGGGACGAATGCTGAAGGTGTACCGATTCGCCGCAGGACAGGTGACCGAGCTTCCCGATCCGACCGAGCCGATCAATCTTCGCCCCCAGCCGGGCTACTCCGCGCGTAACGGGTGCGCAACCTTTCCGCTCTGCTCGCCGGACTATGGCATCTTTGTCTCGAACCGTTTGGTCGGCGGCAAAGACTTCGACAACGACCTTTACCAAATGCGCTGGGTCAATGGCGCCTGGCAGGTCCAACGATTGGATTTGCTTTCGTCGGAATGGTGGGACGACACGCCTGCGCTCTCGCCGGACGGACGATTGCTCTATTTTGCCTCCAACCGCAACGGGCATGAGCGCGGCACCACCGACATCTTCGTCAGCCGCTGGCTCGATACTGCCTGGAGCAAACCGGTGCCGCTGACCATTTCCACCGAGCAGTGGAGCGAGCAATCACCGTTTGCGGCAACCGATGGCTACCTTTACTACGCGACCAACCGCAGTGGCGACTTTGACATCTGGCGCGTTGCCTACGACCCGACCACCGGCGCCACCGTTGGCAGATCGGAACCGGTTCCGTTCGAGGGCGTCAACCAGCGTGGCACCAACGAAGGGCATCCCGCTTTCGCCGAACGGGGCACGGTTTTTCTATTCAGCAGCAACCGAACCCCAGCGCGCGACTACGACATTTTCATGCTCGCGTTGCCCCAGACGCCAAATGATTCGCTGACGGTGCGCGTAATTATTCGAACGCGCGTTATTGACTGGCTCACCGGCACTGCAGAGGATTCGATCGCGGTGTATCCCAACCGTCCGGTGCAGGTGCGCGACCTCAACCGCCGCACAACTCGCCTACTTACTACCAACGCCGAGGGCATCGTTCGACTGCCGCTGCCCGAGCGCATGCTCGAACGCTGGGAACTGAGCGCACAGCCGCACTCGCCCCGGTATGTATCCTCCCGCGACACACTCGAGCTGAGCAACCTCTGCGCCGAACCACCGGTGCATACGCTCGTGGTCTGGGATACGGCAACGATCCTTGCACCCGAATGCGTCCAGGATTTCCCCGTCAAGAATGTGCGCTTCTTTGTGACGGGCTATTGGTGCCCCACGACGCAACGCTACACATCCTGGCTATCCTGCACACCGCTGCTATCACTAGACACATGCACAGCGGTATGGTTCGAGCAGCCCCGACTTGCCTGTGAGGATAACGAGGTGTTCCGCTACCGCTTGGTATTCACACCGCCCCGGGTCGAGCCATTCCGACGCGACGGCAGCGCCTGCATTGACATGGCAGAAGCCCGCAGTAAAGGACCACTGTTTGCACAAGACGTGGACGCCGCTATTGACCGCATCATGGCTTCGATGGCGTCGGCACTACAAGCGCCGTGCGTCCAGCGCGCAATCGCCGATGGCAAAAAAGTCACCGTGACCGTCACCGGCTGGACCGACCCGCGCCCGCTGGATGCATCGTGCCTCTACACCGGACCAACTATCGCCACCCGCAACGGCATCGTGCAGATGGATACCAAAGACAGCCCGTACATCGTTGGCGACTCTCTGCCGGGAAACGGACGCGTTGCCTTTGCTCGTTCCAAAGCCGGCGGAAATTACTTGCTCTCCCAACTTCGGGCGTACTACACGGCGCTGTTGCTCGACCGGCTCTGGGAAAATCAGCTCGCCAGCTACGCCCAGCTCAAGGCACGCGGGCAGATCGAAGTTATTGCCGTGGGCAAAGCAATTTCCCAAGAGAACCGCGACTTCAGCGAGCGTCGCTCGATCGAGGTGCGCGTCTCGGTCCCCATGCCCGAACGACGGGTTGTCAGCGGACAGATTCCCACGCCGGGTTCACTGATTCGACTCTGCCAACCGAACTGCGCCCAACACTAACAGGGGCGCTGGCTCGTACTTTGGCACATGCTGAGTGCACCGATGTTTCACTTTCTCTTTGGTGAGTGCCATGCGTTTTCTTTCCTTTGCTGTTGCTGCTGTCATCGCCGTTGGTGCATCTGCCCAAGGGTACCGCGTCGGTGATCTGGTCGAGGATTTTTCGCTTCGCTCGACCAAGGGCGGAACGCTCTCGCTGTCCTCGCTCGATAAAGTGCAGGGCGCAATTGTGATCTTTACCTGCAACCACTGCCCCTACGCAAAAAAGTACGAGGACCGCATCATTGCCCTCCACGATGATTATGCACCCGAAGGGTATCCGGTTGTTGCCATCAATCCCAACGATCCATCCCAGGTCCCCGAAGACTCATTCGAAAACATGCTCAAGCGCGCCGAAGAAAAACAGTATCCCTTCCACTACCTGTTCGACGAAACGCAGCAGGTTGCCCGCCGCTTCGGTGCAACACGCACGCCGCACGTGTTCCTCCTTCACCGCGAAAGTGATGGTAAGTTCCGCGTCGCCTACATCGGTGCGATTGACGATAGCCCCAACGACCCCAAGGCAGTCGAGCAAGAATACGTCCGCAACGCCATCGAGGCTCTCAAGGTCGGCTCGAAAGTGGACCCCACTTTTACCAAAGCGATTGGCTGCACGATCAAGTGGCGGAAAAACTAAGCGTTCCCAGCGCCAATATTCCGGCTACTTCTTGTAGGTCAGCCCAAAAACCGTCTCGGTCAGCCACCGTTTGAACGACTCGTTGTCGCTGAACTGCTTGAACAGCTCGGTGTCGTCCTTGAGCAGCGCGGTGATCACCCGAACAAGCGCCTTGTCGTGCTCGATGCGCGCATTTTGTTTGTCGGAATTCCTCATGGCGTTCTGGTAGGCAGTGTCGGCTGCCACGCGCTGCGGAATCTCTTCGGTGATCAGTTTCCGTACCCGGTCGGCGTCGGTCCAGGGAATGTTGCCGAAGAGGTCGTTGAACGCCTTGATGATGTTCGAGAGGCGGTCAAGCTCCGGTTCGGGCTTGTGGCCGGCACCTCCGGTGGGCACCGGTTCGATTTCGGCATCGGCATCAGGGAGTGCAATGCGCATCGTAGCTTGCTTTTCCACCCGGTAGCTGTCCATGTCAATGGCCTCGATGATGCCTTTGGAAAGGTCCTCTTCCTTGGGAGCAGGTAGCTTGGGCACCAGGAATTCGAGAAAGATCGAGAGCTTCTCCCACGCGGCATTGGTGTAGGGAAGAATCGAGGCGAGAAAATTGTAGGTGCGCAAAAACGCCTTCGCGTTGCCCTTGAAGGCCACCTGTCCGTCTTCGTCCAGCCGCAGGTATTCTGCCACGCAGGCGTCGAGGATCGGGTCGAGCCTGTCGCGGTCGCTGCCGCCGAGGTACAGGCGAACGAGCTCCTCCACCTGCTCGGGTGCATACACCTGGTAGCCGTCCAGATCGGCTTTGAGATCGTGCAGCTTGTTCGGGTCTGTTTTGTCGGCAAGGATGGTGGTCCGGTAATAAGGCTCAAACGCGGCGCGGATGGTATCGGGATCATTCATGAAATCGAGCACGAAGGTGTCGTGCTTTTGCGGATGGGCGCGATTGAGGCGCGAAAGCGTCTGCACCGCCTTCACCCCGGAGAGCGCCTTGTCCACGTACATGGTGTGCAACAGCGGCTCGTCGTAGCCGGTCTGGAACTTGTCGGCGCAAATGAGGAACCGGTAAGGGTCCTCGCGGATTCGCTCGGCAATCTGGCTGGAGGGAAAGCCGTTGAGGCTTGCCTCGGTGACCTTCTGCCCCCCGTAGTCGTGTTCGCCTGAGAATGCCACGATGGCGCGATAGGGGCTTTTGCGATCGGAGAGGTACGCCTCGAAGGCATGGAAATACTGGATGGCACGCTCGATGCTGCCTGTGACCACCATGGCCCGCGCCTTGCCGCCGATTTTGTTTTTGGCAAGCACCTGCTCGTGAAAATGGTCCACCATGATCTCAGCCTTGAGGCGGATGGCGTGGTCGTGGCTCTCGACAAAGCGACGCAGCTTTTTCTGCGCCTTCCTGACGTCAAACTCGGGATCGTCCTCGATGGTCTTGATGAGCTTGTAATAGCTCTTCACCGGCGTGTAGTGGGCGAGCACATCGAGGATGAAGCCCTCTTGGATGGCCTGTTTCATGGTGTAGCTGTGGAACGGCCGGTGCTTCACCGTGCCATCGGGCTGCGGGTCGGGCGTGCCGAAGATTTCCAGCGTTTTGTTTTTGGGTGTGGCGGTGAAAGCGAAATAGCTGGCGTTGCGCAGCAGTCTCCGGGATTCCATCAGCCGGTTGATTTCATCCTCGAACGTCTCGTCGTCCTCAGCATTTACTTCGGCAAGAGCCTGGTGCATTTTGGCGCTGGTGCGGCCACCCTGGCTCGAGTGTGCTTCGTCGATGAGGATGGCAAAGCGGCGCCCGCGGTGCTCATTGCCGATTTCATCGAGGATGAACGGGAACTTCTGCAGCGTGGTGATGATGATCTTCTTGCCGCCCTCGAGGAAGCGCCGCAGGTCGCCGGAGCGTTCAGCATGCCCGACGGTGGCGCTGACCTGGGCAAACTGCCGGATGGTGTCGCGAATCTGCTGATCCAGGATACGCCGGTCGGTCACCACGATGATGGAATCGAAGAGCGGCTGCCCCGCCTGGGCGAGGCCGATGAGCTGGTGCGCCAGCCAGGCGATCGAGTTCGACTTGCCGCTGCCGGCGGAATGCTGGATGAGGTAGCGCCGCCCTGTGCCATGAGCTGCTGCGTCAGCCAGGAGCTTGCGCACCCCGTCGAGCTGGTGGTAGCGCGGGAAGATCTGCCGGCGCCGTTTCCTGCCGGTGCTCTGATCTTTCTCTTCCACCAGCTGCGCGTAGTTTTCGAGGATGTCGGTCAAACTCTCACGCGTGAGGATCTCGCGCCACAGGTAATCGGTCTTGAGGCCATTCGGATTGGGTGGGTTGCCGGCGCCGTCGTTCCAACCCTTGTTGAAGGGCAGAAACCACGAGGCTTTGCCATTGAGGTGGGTGCAGAACCACACTTCGCTATCGTCCACCGCGAAATGGGCGATGCAGCGGCCCAGCTCGAAGAGCCGCTCGCGCGGATTGCGGTCGCGCTTGTACTGTTCGATGGCATCGTGCACCGTCTGTTTGGTCAGGCGGTTCTTGAGCTCGAAGGTGAAGACCGGCAGCCCGTTGACAAAGAGCACCAGGTCCAGCGCCCGCTGCGTCTCTTCGCGGCTGTAGCGGAGTTGGCGCGTGACCGTGAAGCGGTTCTGCTCGTGGAGAGCCTGTGCCTGCACATTGCCGGGTGATGGCGTGCCGTAGAACAGCTCGATGCGGTGCGGTCCATGCTGGATGCCATGCCGAAGGACATCCACCACCCCGCGTTTGCTCACCTCGCCCTGAAGTCGCGCCAGAAACTTGCGCCGCGTCGGGCTGTCGTTGTCCAGATCGAGTTCTTCGGCAACCTTTGGCTGCGTGGCGCGCAGAAAGGCGGTCAACTGCACCAGGTCCACGCAGTATTCGCGGTCGTAGTCGGCCGGATCTCCAGGGAGCCAGCCCACCCCGCCGTAGGGTGCCGGCGTCTCGGCAACGAACGCCGGGGTGCCGGTCGGCCGAGGCGCACAGTCGCTGCCCGTCAGTGCCCGGCAGATCAGAATTTCCAGTCCGCGTTCGGAGGTGTCGGTGGGATTCATGGTTCTGGTTCCGAAAGACGATTGAGCAAAGCCACAACAAGCCGCGCGTTCACGGTATAGCCGTGCACCAGATGCTCGCGCAGCACCTGCGTTGCCCAGATGCGAAACTGCGTGCCGCGCCGCGAGTTGACCCGGCAGCCGACGGAAAGGATCGCGTCGAGATTGTAGAAAGCCACTGGCTTGTCAGATCCAGAAATGTGCATTTTTTGCACATTGCTTTTTTCGTCGAGCTCCCCACTCTTGAAAATGTTTCTCAGGTGCTTGGTGATCACGCTGCGCTCGGTCTCGAACAACTGCGCCATCTGCTTTTGGGTGAGCCATACGGTTTCCTTCTCCAGCCGCACGTCCACGCGCACGCGGCGTGCGGGGTCCTGGTAGATCACCACTTCGCCGCCCCGGGCGCCGGTGATAGCGGTGGACTTTGGCGCATGCTTTTCGGTGGACTTCTTAGCCATTGGTGATTTCTTCTTCGTCGTTTATGACCGTTTCGCTTGCTTCGTCGGTTTCTTCCGGCTGGTCGTCTTCCATCTCTTCCGTTTCCTCCGGCAGCCGGGCAGCCACCTCGCGCACATCCACCTTGCCGGTGACCACATCTGCAATCAAGCGCTCGCGGTATTCGCGCAACAGTTCGATTTCGCGGCGGGCGTCGGCGATGGCGGCGTCAATCTTGGTTGTCTGCGCGTCGAGGTACTCCACGATGGCGGTTTGTTCGGGGAGTGGGGGAAGAGACACAAAAGCGGACTTTATCGAATTGTGGGACAGACCAAAGCGTGTCACCCCGGTGGCCTCAACATGAATTTGCCATGCTATCTCGGGGCTCTGGAGTGCACGAAACAGATAAGGACCGGCAATTGCTTCCCTAGGGCGCAGGATCGCAAGATGATAGCCACTTATTAGGTTGGGCGCAGATGTCTCGACGATAGCCGGCACTGCAATGTCATCCCAAATTTCTGAGTCTTTCGTAATGAGCACATCTCCTGGTTCCAGGCGAAATTTTTCAATTTCTTCATCGGTTGCGGTTGCCGTCATGAAGGTCATGTCAGCACGAATTCTGTCGTGTTTGTATACGTCAACGTAATTGCACAGACGCACAGGTTTTTCACCCTCTCTTGAATGTTTGTCGACATTGCTGACACGCATCTCAACGACAGTTCGCAGCCGCCGCACCTCCCAATGCGTCGGCACGTCACCCAGCCACTCCACGCCGGAGGGTTTCATCTGGTCTTTGGGCCGCGGCACACGCTCCAGCCGCTCCGAGCCGTCTTTGTTCTTTACCCTCCTTACCTCGCTTTTCCCCGTCACCACTTCGTGGATGAGGGCTTGCTTGTACTCCTCGAGCAACCTGATGAGCTTCTTCTTGGCGCGGACGGAGCGCCGTATCCGTCGGTCCACGTAATCGAGGAAGCGGACAATGGCGGTTTGTTCGGGGAGGGGGGGAATGGCCACCTCTAAAGAAGCGAGGCGGTTCTCTGCTATGGCTGGATAAGCGATACCGACCGACTCAGCAGTGACTCGATTTGTGAAACCCTCACTTTGGACTAAGTAGCTGACAAACTTCGGTTCCGTCCCTTCCTTAGGCGTCAGAACTGCAAACCCAGTTGATGCGATTAGGTTGGGATGCTCATCCGTAACAAAATAGACTGCCTTCAGGTATGTGCGCACCGTTGAAAGAATGGTGTCCCCTTTGCAAACAACGCGACGAGCGCGGGATGGTGCATCACCGAATTTCATTGGTTGGGGCGCATTTAGCAACCGGCCGGCACCGACTGAGCCAATATCGATGTACAAGAACTCGAAGGCCGACGGTGTAGTTTCTGGCAAAACACGCAGGTTCATATGAAGCCAGTATTTCAACCGCCTTACCTCCCAATGCGCCGGCACCTCGCCCAGCCACTCCACGCCGGAAGGTTTGTAGGCGGGGTAGGGTTTGAGGGTGTCCATCATGTGAGAGTATCCATCATGGGTACGTTGGGTAGGTTAAAACTGCGGCAAACACGGTGTTCGATGAACCCGGTGTAAGGATGGATGGCGGTGCGCCCCTATGACCTTGGTCGCCCATGTGGTCATTTTTCAGGCAGCAGGAAAGGCGGTGGTGTTTTTCGGGGTCGTAGCGGATCATGGTGCCTCTTCCTCCGAGGGTGGCACAAGGATCCAAATACGCTTTAGCGGGAGCTCAGCCTGGAGTTCATCGGGCAGTCGGTCGTAAAGATGCAGAATCTCACGCAACAGCTCATCGGGACCCCATAGGCGAATTTCGAAAAACAGCCGGGCGACTTCCTTGTCCACCGATGACTTGAATCCGCCCCACGAAACAAAAAGTCCTCGAGAGGCTTGAAAGTTCTTCATCGCCCCTTGTAGCTCTCGAACCGCTTTAATGTCCGCTGGAACATCGCCCGATTTGACCTGAACAGCGATGCGGGGCTCGTCAAAACCCAATTCGCCGGAACCGGCCAGGATGTCCACACCGCCGTCGGGACCTTCCGGAGAAACCCGCACTTTGAGTCCCTGTGCAGTCAGTACGGCAGCCACCAGATCCGTGAGCCGATGCCCTTTGAAACGTTGGCTGATGAAGCGCCGAATTTGTTCCAGAGCGCTTTCTTCGAGATTGATTGCCGCACTCTCGTCACTTGCGCGCCCCTCATCTGGGGACAGTTTTGGGCTTGTCGGCAAAGGTTTGCCTTCGAGCATGCGTCGGATGCGCTCTTCGGCCTCGTTGCGCTGAATCCGGCAAACGGTCAAGAAAGCGCCAAAGGAAAAGAGCAGATCCTGTTCGAGCCTCGAGCGGGAAGCGCTCTTGATCCACTTCACTGGTCGCGTATGGCGCGCATCTGTCGGCAGGTCAGCGCGGTATTGGTAGTCGCCGGTGACCCTGCCAAAAGCGATTGCCGGCCTTCGCTTGAGCGGCAAAGCGATGAGGTCGCCGGGCTTCATCTCCCTGATGAAAGGGAAAAGCTGACTGGCCCAGTTTAGCAAGGTCTTGCGTTTGGCATCGGGATAGGTTTCTTCCAATCGGGCTATCAGGGCTTCCCGCGTCACGATATCCGAGAGGTCTCCGAGTTCATCCCAACCAATGACGGCGATGTTCTGACTGAGCGCCAGATCCTCGCGCTCGCCCTGACGACCGGCACGAACCAACCACAGTGCCATCATGCACCTCCGTTGAATCGTTGAACATCCTTATTGCGCGGGCGTCGGCCGGCGAAACAAGCCCCAGCCCAAGCGCAGTCGCATCCCTTCAATCGACTGCTGCTGCGGTCTGATTTCATCGTACCTTCCCCAAAATTTCCTCCAACAACCCCTCCGCCTCCTTCTCCACCGCCAGCAGGTCGGCGCGAATCTCCTCCAGCGTGCGCAGGGCCTTTGGCTTGTAAAAGTAGCGGTTGAAGTTGATCTCGTAGCCCACCTTGACGCTTGCCGGGTCGTACCAGGCATCCGGCGCGTAGGGCAGCACCTCGCGGCGAAGGAAGGCCTCGATGGCCGCGCGCTCATCTTCTTTGCTGGGGAGATACCCCGGCTGTTGGCAGGCGGGGCACTCGAGGAACGGGATCTGCTCGCTGTCGCGAAGTTCCGTGTCCGGCTCGTACTCCACCACGCGTGGCTTGCCGCCGATCGTGACCTGGAAGAGGCCCCGCAGCGGATCGGGCGCGGTGCCCGGTTTGTGGATCTTTTTGATCACGGGAGCTGCGTCTTCGGCGCGTTCGGCGGTCTCTTTGAGCGCCTTGATTTCTTTGGGCGTGTAGGCGCGCTCGGGGTCGATGCCTTTCAGGCGCAACGGGCGCTCTACCGTCACCTTCCAATAGCCGAATGCCGCGTTGGGGAAGATCTTGGACTGCTCGGTCTCTTCAAAAGCGAGGAAGGTATCCACGATGCGGCGGATGTCCTCTTCGGAAAGCTCGCAGTTTTTCCTGCCCAGGTTCTTGCGCAGCGGCTTGTACCACTCGGTGGCGTTGATGAGCTGCACGCGACCCTTGCGGTGTTCGGGCTTGCGGTTGCTGAGCACCCAGACGTAGGTGGCGATGCCGGTGTTGTAAAACATGTTGAGCGGCAGCGCGACGATGGCTTCGAGCCAGTCGTTCTCGATGATCCAGCGGCGGATGTTGCTCTCGCCCTGGCCCGCATCACCCGTAAAGAGCGACGAGCCGTTGTGCACCTCGGCAATGCGGCTGCCGAGCGGGGTGTCGTGCTTCATCTTGGAGAGCATGTTCACCAGGAACATCAACTGACCGTCGCTTGAGCGGGTGATGAGCGAAAGCGTTTCGCCGCGGTGCTCAACGACAAAGCGCGGATCTTTTACGCCGGTTTTACCGCCCATGCGCTCCAGGTCGCTCTTCCAGCTTTTGCCGTAGGGCGGGTTGGAAAGCATGAAGTCGAAGGTGCGGCCCGGGAAGGCGTCGTTGGAAAGCGTCGAGTGTTCGGGGCCGCCAACGATGTTGTCGGCGGCATCGCCTTCACCTTTCAAAAGCAGATCGGCTTTGCAGATGGCGTAGGTTTCGGCGTTGATCTCCTGGCCAAACAGGTGCACCGAAACCTGCTTGCCGCGCTCACGCGCGAGTTGAAGCAGCGTTTCCTCTGCTACGGTAAGCATGCCGCCTGTGCCGCAGGCACCGTCGTAGAGCAGGTAGGTGCCGTCGGCGATCTGATCGGCAATCAGCTCGAAGATGAGGCGTGCCATCAGGCGCACGGCGTCGCGCGGGGTCCAGTGCTCGCCAGCCTCTTCGTTGTTTTCTTCGTTGAAGCGGCGGATCAGCTCCTCGAACACGGTGCCCATGGCGTGGTTGTCGAGGCCGGGCAGCCGCACGGTGCCGTCGCTGTTGAGCACAGGGTACGGACTCAAGTTGATCGAGGGGTCGAGAAACTTTTCGATGAGCGTGCCCAGGGCGTCGGCCTTGCTGAGCCGAGCGATTTGGTTGCGGAATTCGAAGTTATTGATGATCTCCTGCACATTGGGCGAGAAGCCATCGAGGTAGGCGCGAAAGTCAGCCTCGAGTTGTTGGCGATTGGCGCGAGCCTTGAGGTCGCGCAGGGTAAAAGGCGAGGTGTTGTAGAAGGCCTGGTTGGCAGCCTGACGAAGCGCCGCGTCCTGGTTGGCGATGCCAGCCTTGTCGAGCGAAGCCTTCATGTCGAGCACAGCCTGCTTAGTGGGCTCCAGCACGGCGTCCAGCCGTCGGATGACGGTCATGGGCAGAATGACGTCGCGGTACTTGCCGCGCACATAGAGGTCGCGCAGCACATCGTCGGCGATGCTCCAGATGAAGTTGGTGATCCAGGTGAGTTGGCCGTTTTGCATAGGTCATGGGTGATGATACCGACACACTCAGCGCACTGCACACCACACTGTGGTAGCAGGTTGCAATCTACCACGCACACATGTTATTTCTCGCGGTACCAGTAGGGCTGACGCATGCGTTGCCCCTACGCCATCCAATCGGCACACATACCAATCCTGCACCTACCATCAGACTGTCATGCTGAACGTGGTTCAGCATCTGCAAAGACCCTGAAACAAGTTCAGGGTGACACGGTGCGGAAGTGCTGCCAATGCGTGTGACCATGCCTTTCGACGCGTCATGCTGAACTCGGTTCAGCATCTGTTTGCGCCGGGGCACGTCATGCCGAACTTGCTTCAGCATCTGGAGACCCTGAAACGAGTTCAGGGTGACAGGCGTGAGAAAAAGACCCTGAAACAAGTTCAGGGTGACGGGACCAAGACACGTTCAGGGTGACGGTACACCGTCAGGGTGACAGGGCACCGGGAGAAATGAGACCCTGAAAAACACGCTCAGGGAGCTCGGCGCTGCAACGCCATAAGTGGCACTACTTCCCCCTCTGCGGCTCTGGAGCAGCCACCGGCTGCTGATGCATCAATAGTCGTCCTGTTCGGTCAGCTCTTGCTCGAGCGCGTCGGCAGTGTTGGTCACCACCAAGACCGCATGCAGGATCGGAACAAAATCGGCATTGGCATCAATCTGTGTTTTGAACACAACGATGCTCACATCACCCTCGCGCTGAAGTGCCCATGCACCGATTTTGAGGCGATTATTCTGCTCCAGTAATCGCCGCACCAGGTGACACGGAAGATCACCCGTGGTTTTATAGGCAACCGACATCACATCCCGCACTTCCACCTTGCCGTAGGTCGAAGTACGGCTGACAATCCAGGCAAGCTGTGTTCGTGTGCTGTCAACGCGGTTGATGACACGGAAGTCACCGTCGTCGTCAATGGTGTATTTAACCTCCGCTTCGTCGAGGACTTTTTGCACCCGTGCATCATGGGGAGCTTTTTTCTGGGAAGATGCACCCAGTTGGGCAATCGCACTAGCTGTTACGACCGCACCCAAAATGACCGCTGTGAGTATCTGCATAGGACCACCTAAAAAAGTGAATAAAAGTGCCCCACCAGAAGGCAGGGCAACTGGTACGCGATTTTCAATGTTGCGTCACTCAAAGCCAGGAGGCGACAGTTACCGGGTCAGCTCCAGTTGAGCATCCTTGAGCGGTGTTTGAATGACGATTTGCACGGTGCGATTGTAGAATCGCCCTTCGGGCAAGTTGTTATCGTAGAGCGGATCGTCTTCGCCGACACCACGCGACAGGAGCATTTTCACACCGCGGGTGCGGGTCTTGACAGCGCGCTCGACCGTTGCCGCGCGGTTAGTCGAGAGCTTCTGATTATGCTCGTACATACCCACCACGTCGGTATGCCCGACCACTTCAACTTCGGACGATGGGAAGCACCGCGGCAGCACGTATTCATTCAGGATGCGTTCATTGCGCGGTCCTGCATCGTAGCTGTCGAAGGGGAAGAGAATGAGGTTGTACTTTTCGAGCGTTTTTTCTTCGCCGTACTCAGCGCCCAGCGAGGCAGTCGAGACATACTTGACCGGAATGGTGATAGGATCGGATTCGCACTCTTTACCGCTGGTGCTGGTCACAACCAACTTTGCCGAGAAGGGAACCAGTGTCGAGACTTTGGGTCCGGGCTGCCCGACACGACTGGTAGAATCGGGATATTCGCCATCCTCATTTTGCCAATCCCACTCGACGGTTGGTTCGGTTGTGCCGCGGGTGGTGATGGTCTTCCACGGTTTACCGTCGCGTGTGACCTCGATACGGCGTTTGGCAACGAGCTTATCCTCGATCCCATTTTTGAGGACGAAGTTCATTGTTTCGGGCTGAGGCACCACTTTGGGGTCTTTGTCCAGAATTGGCTTGATGATTTCCCAATCCTCGCAGAGGATTTCCACGCGACGATTCTCTTGGATGCCCATCGAGTCTTTCATGTTCGAGGGTCGTTTCGGGCGGGTCAGGAAGGTCAGTTTCATGCGGTTCTCGCTGATACCCCAGATGTCGCGCAGGTAGTTATAGACATTGCGCGCGCGTGCTTCGGCAAGCTTGAGACCACCTTGTTTTTCCTCGGGATTGACGTCGTCGGTTGTGCCGACGATTTCAATGGTTGCTTTGGGATTTTTCCGCAAGCGATAGCCGAAGATGTTCAGGATGTGGTAGTACTTTTCGAGCGTACCGCCCGGAATACGCTCGTCGGTGAAGTTTGCCGTTTGATCTGGACTGCGGAAGAGGATGTAGCGCTTGGGAATATCGCTGGAGCCAACGTCGAAGAACACATAATTGAGCAGCGGGTATAGCGTAATGGTTGCAATCTGGCGCATGACCAAGCCACGGAAACCCTGCATCTCGGGGTCGTTGGGATTTTGCTTGGCATATTGAGCTTGAGCGATGTCGGCATCGAGCACCGGACGCTGTCCTAAGCGAATGACCACGTCGTACTCATCGGGTTTTGCAGCAGCATCGCGGTCGCGGGTGATGCGCGGCTTGGTAATGCGTCGGACGACCTTTTTGGCACTGTAGAGCGGGTTGGACGCTTCGATTTCCAGATCAATGGCAACGTTGGGGTCTTTGCTGGTGCCAAAGGCTTCGTTGCCAAAGACAAAATCGCGGACTTTTTCGGTGAAGGTGACGCTATCGCGGATGACCCGCCCGGTCAGCGGATTGCGGATTGTTAGCGTTGCCGGGATATTTTCACCGGAGCACTCATCAATGACCTGCACACGCACCTGAACAGCGCGGAAGAACGTCGGCACAAACGCCATAAACAGGTCGAAGTTCCCCTGGTAGCCGGGCAAATCGGTTCGCGTTGATGCAAAGTACATCACATCCCCGGAGGCTGGCATCGAAAGAAAACTCTCCCGTCCGGTAGTATTCAGCGGCGGGGGTAGATGGACCGGCTTCGACCAGGTGTCCTTGCCATCAGCGCCGACGCCAGTTTTTTTGACAAAGTAAAAATCGAGATCACCAATGTTGGGCTTATGACCGTCGGAGGCAAAAAAGAGCGTGATGTTATCCGGCGCAATGAACGGCGACCAGTCGGTACCATCGGTATTGATGGCGGTCAGATTCTGCGCCGGCTTCCACTGGTTGGTTTCGTCGTCGAAGTCGGTGTACCAGATGTCAATGTTGCGATCACCGTGGGGACCGGGACGATTCGATGCAAAGTAAATGCGCGACTTATCGCTGGTGATAGATGGCTGGGAGTCCCAGAACTCGGAATTCACCTGGCGACCTAGATTGCGGGGCTTGCCCCAGCGATCCCCCTCGATGTCCACGATGTAGAGGTCGCAATCACCGAAGCCATCAGGACGGTTGCATCCGGTGAACACCAGCGTCTGCCGGTCGGCAGCGATCGAGGCGACGCCTTCGTTGTAGATGGTGTTGACGCTTTGTTCTAAGCCGTAGGTGTGGAGTGTGTCAATGTTGAAGGGAGGAAAAAAGTTCGTGTCGAGATTTTCCAGTTTCTTGGCTGCCCAGAAGTCATGCGACGGATCCCCATCGTTGTTGAGCGTGCTGCCCGGGCGATCGGAGACAAAATAGAGCGTCTTACCGTCAGCGGTCACCGTTGGTGCATAGTCGAGCGCTTTCGTGTTGACCACTGGACCGAGATTGATGATACGAATTTTTTTGACAACCTCGGGGCTTGTCAAATCAATACCGCCTTCTTCGTCGTCGCCGTCGCTGGCAATCGTTGCAGCATACAGGTAGAGCTGGACTGAGGATCGCTCTGCTGCAGCCGAGTGCGCCCCCGACCGAGCAAAAGCCGATCCTACCATTGCAACAACAATCATCACACCGATTGCTGCTGCCACTCCGTACGTAACTGGTCCTCGCGTTTGCATAGTACGTCACCACGTGGTTGATTGAACAAGACTTCAAAATTCGACTGCGGTCGAATGCTTGATTGTCAAAGTTGGTGCATTGCTTTTTTGTTCACGCCGTGCTATAAGTCACGCCGAATCATGCAGCGTCATGCTGAGTCATGCTGAACTTGGTTCAGCATCTCAAGACCCTGAAACAAGTTCAGGGTGACACGGTGCGGAAGTGCTGCCAATGCGTGTGACCACACCTTTTGCGTGTCATGCCGAACTTGTTTCGGCATCTGAACAGGACCCTGAAACAAGTTCAGGGTGACCAATCCACAAAGAGCAGGACCCTGAAACAAGTTCAGGGTGACCCACGGGAGGAACAAGACCCGAAAACACGTTCTAGGTGACCGATTCACAAAGAGCATGACCCGAAAACACGTTCTGGGTGACAGGTGGTAGAGCGTGCACGTGTCCTCAGTGCGTCATGCTGAACTCAGTTCAGCATCTCCAAAGACCCTGAAACAAGTTCAGGGCGACGGTATGACAAAGAACAAGAGCTGGCGCTGCGTGCAGAGAAACACACGCTGCATCCTGCAGCAGCTCACGTGCGCACGACTCTGCGCAAACATACCACCACGGTTTAGCGCAGAACCGCCACACGCCAGCATTGAACACCGCTTGCACTGTGCACGACCACACAATAGATGCCCATCGGCAGATTTCCAGCAGGCACCAGCACGTCGGCTCTTTCGGCAGACATCGTGCCACAGAGATTGCCGCGTATATCGTAGATCGAAACGGTTGCTGGCACCTGCTCGCTGCGTCGGATCGCAATCGCGTCGCGCCACTGGTCATACCATGCCGCCTGCGTTCCTACTGGCATGGGAGCGCTGCTGGTTGTTACAACCACAAGGCGCTTCCAGGGCGACACGACAAAATCGGTGAGGGCATAGACCACAACATGCCAGTAGTAGGTGTGCCCTGCTTCCAGCACGCTATCGGGATTAGTCCACAGATACGTGGTATCTTGCTCGGCGGTCGCATCGAAGACCAGCTCGTAGGTCTCGGTATCGCTGACAACTTCCACCCAGTAGGCATCAACAGTTTCTCCGGCTGACGACCAGCGGAAGCGGATCGGACCATTGTCGAGAGCAACCGTGTCGGCTGGTTCGTAGAGCGTTGGCACTTGCAGCGGTAGTGCCACACGGAATCGCACTGCCGCGGAAAAATCACTCCAGCCGAGTGTGCTGTGCCGCCCGCGCACACGCCACCAATACTGCGCACGATTGCGCAGCGATCGCAGAAGGTAGGTCGTGTCGCGAAGCGTGGAATCATTGACCACCAGCGTCGCGAACGCCGAATCGGTTGACACCTGAAGGTGATACCGCTGCGCCTGCGGAATACTTCGCCACACGAGCCGAGCAGTTGTATCCGGCAGGGTTGCTGCATCATCGGGCATAAGAGGCAGCGGCACCGGCGCAACATCCTGGGTAAAATCAACCTTCACGTTCACGCCGGACAGCGTCACCGTTTTCGATGCAACAATGCCATTGCCTTCGGCAGTGAGCGTGATAGCACCGCTTAGCCCCGTCACCGGAATTGCATAGCCACCCGATGTGGAGGTTACCGCGTAGTAGTTCCCGCGCGAGGGTGTGATCGTGACGCCCGACAGTCCTTCGCCGATGTCGTAGAATCCGTTCCCATTTCGATCGCGATAGACCACGCCGAGGATATAGACCTGGCTCGATCGTGCAAAGTCCTGCGTGATGATGTAGGGTCCAACCTGCGTTGCAGGGTTGTTGTCTTGTACAACTCCGACGCCAATTTCGTTGTAGGTGACTGTGCCGTCGAAATTCATGATGTTCCGGCGATGCCCAAGCGTTTGTTGGTTTTCCGGTCCCCAATCCACGTTGAATCCGCAGTGCGCATGCCACATACTCCGTGCGTAGGCGAACACATTCTCGCCGATCGTTGTGCCTGCATAACCGACGCGCTGGAGACGTTGCTGGAGGCTGCTCCCATCGGAACCGGTATGCCCCTGGAAGTCGTTCTGCTGCATGTCGCGACTGTGATTACGGGCAGCCTGGATCAGTTGGGGATGGAACGCAAGCGGTGGTCGGGCTGGATAGTTCTGAAAATCCGAGCGCACCTTGTTTTTGTCCACGCTGAAGTATTGGTAGGACTGCACGACATCGGGGTCAGTTGTGGACGCCAGGCGATCGCCTTCTGCGGCTGGATTTGCCCGCGCTCGGTTGATGTACTCCAGCGTCAATTGTTCCTCCGGAGTTGGGTCGCCGTGGCTATAGAGCTGTTGAGCCTGCGGGATCAGCGCGCCTGCCGACTGTCGCTCGTATGGCACGCCATAGGGAGGATGCGACGCCGGCGCATGCTGCGCACTCACCGGTGCAACCGACCATGCGATCAAGAACAAAATAACACACACAATCAACGCGCGATAGAGCATACCAAAAAGTTTTGTACAACAATGCAAGCGTAAAATTACAGCGAAAAAATTTTCAAACAAAGAACTTTCTTCGGCGTTGAGCTGCCGGGCAGCATGGTAATTTGCGTTCCGTTGAATGTTAGATCACTTGGCAAGCATTCGAGATGAAGTCGTTTGGCGTACTCCGCCGGGTGTGGTGGAGCCTTCTGGTCATAGCAGCGGTCGGCACGGCAGCACACTCACAGCAGACATCGCTGGCAGAGCGGCTCCGCAAGCACGTTCAGTACCTTGCCTCACCGGCGCTCGGCGGACGCGAGCCCGGCACAGATGGCAACGACCGTGCTGCCGACTACATTGCCGAGCAGTTCCGGGCTGCCGGCGTGGAGGCGCTGGCAGCAAATTATCGGCAATCGTTTCTGATTGCCTCGCAGGTCGCACTTGTCGGCACCAACCAAGTGCGCATCCGCATGCTGTTGGAACGCCCAGGTATTCCACGGCAAGCACTCAAACCAGTGCAGGTATCCTGGAGACCGCTCCAGGACTACGTTCCGCTCGGTATCAGCGACACCGGCAGCATAACCGCGCCCGTGGTCTTCTGCGGTTTCGGCCGGCAGCAGAGCACCGGACCCAACGACTTCGCCGGTATCGAGCTGGAGGGGAAAATTGCGCTAATCTTGACTGGTGACCCTGAGCACTACAACCCACACGAACCGTTTCGGATCAACTACAGCGAACTGCGACGCAAAGCGCTCCGCGCGCGCCGCGCTGGTGCACGGGCAGTGGTTTTTGTCCATCCGCAGGGCGATTCCAGCGAAGTCCTCATGCCACTGCGCTACGACGGACGCTCGCCGATCGGGGGGGTGATCGCAATCCACGCCAAGCGCAGTATTGCTGCCCGCCTGTTCCCTCGCGAGCAGTCGCTCTTTACGCGCGAGCAGCAGATCGTCAAAACCAAAGCACCACAAAGCTTCGTGCTTCCCGACGTCGAAATGACCATCGAGGTTCACCATCGCATTGACAGCAGCACGATCGCCAACGTGGTGGGCATTGTCCGGGGGACTGATGACGCACGGCGCGACGAGTACATCGTCGTCGGTGCACACTTCGATCATCTCGGCTGGGGCGATGATAACTCACTCTACACCGGTGCGGAGCGACGCATTCATCCCGGTGCCGATGATAACGCATCGGGCACAGCAGGGCTTATCGAATTAGCACGCGCTGTTGCGGCGCAGCCATTGCCGCGCTCGGTGATATTCTGCGCCTTCAACGCGGAAGAACGTGGCTTGCTCGGCTCGGCATACTACACCCGAGCTCCGCTGGTGCCGCTGGAAAAAACCGTCGCGATGATCAATCTCGACATGATCGGGCGCTTGCAGGGGAAACGCCTCAACGTACAGGGTGTCGGTTCATCACCGCTGTGGAAATCGCTGATGGATAGCCTCCTGGCTGCTGCTGGCTTCGAGCCAAGCTACACCAACGACGGGATCGGACCGAGCGATCACACTTCGTTTTACCTGCGCGGTATTCCCGTGCTGTTTTTCTTCACGGGCTTGCACAGCGACTACCACCGCCCCACCGATACCTGGGACAAGCTCAATTACACCGGTCAGGCAGCCGTGGTTGAACTGGTTCAACGCACAATTGAGCACATCGCAGCACTGCCGGAGCGTCCGGCGTTTAGCAAGGTTGCCTCCTCGGCGCACGGACAAACCAGCATGAGCGCGGCAAAAGTGCGTTTCGGTGTCATGCCAGACTACGCCGATCACCCCAAAGGACTGCGCATCAGCGGCGTGTCGGATGATTCCCCTGCCCAGCGGGCCGGTCTCCGCGAGGGCGACATCATCGTGCAGATTGGTTCAACACCGATTCGCTCGATCTACGATTTGATGGACGTTCTGACTCGGATGGAACCAGGACAGGAAGCCGAGGTCGTGGTTCTGCGCGGTCCCCAGGAAAACGAACGCGTCACGCTGCACGTCCTTTTCGAAGCCCGGCGCTAAAAGCGGCGCCAGTAAATTTGCCAATGTTCCACAATTGAGCATTCAACCAATGGCACAACGTACTGCTGTTGAGACACCGATTCCCGAGCGCGTCAAGCGGGGCGAGCTTGCCTACAAACCAGGGCAATACTGCGTCCGCGATCTATCGCTAGCAGAATGGGGACGACGAGAAATTCATCTTGCCGAAGCAGAAATGCCCGGCTTGATGGCTATCCGCGAGCGTTACCGCGATGCTAAACCGCTCCAGGGTGCACGCATCGCCGGCTGCCTGCACATGACCATTCAAACAGCCGTGCTCATCGAAACGCTGGTCGAGCTGGGCGCCGAGGTACGCTGGTCATCGTGCAACATTTTTTCCACCCAAGACCACGCTGCTGCTGCCATTGCGGCGGCGGGCATTCCCGTTTTTGCCTGGAAAGGAGAAACCGAGGACGAATACCGCTGGTGTATCGAGCAGACGCTCTTTTTTGGATCGCCCGACCGCCCGCTGACGATGATCCTCGACGACGGTGGCGACTTGACCAACCTTGTGCTCGATGAATACCCCGAACTGGTGCAACACATCCGCGGCATCACCGAAGAAACCACGACCGGCGTCCGCCGTCTCTACGAACGCATGCAGCAGGGACGGCTGCCGATTCCCGCAATCAACGTCAACGACTCGGTAACCAAATCAAAATTCGACAACAAGTACGGTTGCCGCGAATCCTGCGTGGATGCTATTCGGCGAGCAACCGACATCATGATTGCCGGGAAAGTGGCGGTCGTCGCCGGATATGGAGACGTCGGGAAAGGCTCGGCAGCATCGCTCCGCGGTGCTGGTGCGCGCGTGATTATCACCGAGATTGACCCCATTTGCGCTCTGCAAGCAGTTATGGATGGCTACCAGGTCCGCCGCTTACAGGATGCTGTCCCCGAAGCCGACATCGTCATCACCGCAACGGGTAATTGCGATGTTGTCACCGGCGACATCTTCAAACGGATGAAGGACAAAACCATCGTTGGCAACATCGGGCATTTCGACAACGAGATTGACATGGCCTGGCTCAACCAGCACTATGGGCACACGCGTGTGCAAATCAAGCCGCTGGTGGACCTTTACAACATTGACGGCAAGGAAATCATCGTGCTGGCAGAGGGTCGGCTGATGAACTTAGGCTGCGCAACAGGGCATCCGTCGTTTGTTATGTCGGCATCGTTTACCAACCAGACGCTGGCACAGATTGAGCTGTGGCGTCATTCCGCGAGGTACGAGCCGGGCGTCTATACCTTGCCCAAGCATTTGGACGAAGAGGTTGCCCGTCTGCACCTTGCCAAGCTCGGTGCGCAGCTCGATGTGCTCACCGAAAAGCAAGCGCGCTACATTGGCGTTCCCATCGAGGGTCCCTACAAGCCGGACTACTACCGGTACTGAGTTCACTTATCAAGCGTAGAGGCTATGCCCGGCCGTCGTCAATCAAGTCAAAGCGGTGCTTCCCTGGAACAGGATGTTGCCATGCTTGCTGAAGAATTAGGCTTGGAAGTACACAAACACGTGAAGGCTGGTCATCGGCTGTGGGGCAGGCGTCGCTATATTGACGTTGTGATCTACGACAGAAAAACACGCAAATCACTCGGTGTTGAATGCAAGGCACAGACCCAACAAGGAACCGCTGAGGAAAAAATCCCTGCAACGATCCAGGATATTGCCTCATGGCCAATACCGGGCATCGTTGTTTTGAGAGGTGAAGGCTTTTCCGATCAAATCAAAGCATTTGCCTTGGCAACAGGAAGGGCTGTTCTTTTTGAAGACTTTCGTGACTGGTTGATACTTTATTTTGGATTGCATGATGCCGACACTGACTAATAGCCATCTTCTTCCTCGCCCTTTTCTAAAGTGGGCAGGTGGTAAAACTCAAATAGCAGAACTAATTATCCAGCGCCGACCCTCGTCGTTCAACGTATATCATGAACCTTTTCTTGGCAGTGGAGCGGTCTTTTTTGCTCTTTACCGCCACGGTCTGCTAAAAAAAGCGGTCCTTTCCGACATCAACTGGGAACTGATCGAGACCTTCACAGCCATACGCGATTGTCCTGGTGAAGTCATGGCTATCCTGGCAGAGTTTCCCTATAGCCCGGAATTTTACTATCAGCTACGCGAACATAATCCCCGTAACCTTAGCAGGGCAGAGCGGGCGGCACGGATGATTTACCTAAACAAAACCGGTTACAACGGACTCTACCGAGTCAATCGAAAGGGCAAGTTCAATGTACCATTTGGAAGCTACCGCAATCCCACATACTATGATGCCGACAATCTCCGTGCTGTTTCTCGAGCACTCGAAAATGTCGAGCTTCGGTGCGAACCATTTACAGCTATCCAAAATCGAGCATGTCCTGGTGATTGGGTTTACTTTGACCCGCCTTACGTACCGGTCACAAAAACTGCAAACTTTACTGCCTACCAAGCATGTGGATTTGGCATCGAGGACCATCAAACGCTAAGCACACTCTGTCGTGATTTGACTGAAGGAGGCATTTCTATCACGTTGTCGAACTCAGACACCCCGCTTGTTCACAGCCTTTACGCAGCTCCTGTCTTTCACATCGAGCGTCTGGCAGTACGACGCGCAATCAATTGTAATGCAGAACGGCGGGGTCCTGTCTTTGAGGTACTGATAACGAACTTTCCTCCCACCGAACATCTGTTGGTATAGGGAGAAATTTGGTGAAGTACTCAGCGCAGGTACAAGACCGGCGCTTACCCCGCGCAACTACTTCCGCCGGAACAGCAGCGAGATCGGTACGCCCTCCAACGGCAAAAGCTGCCGCAGGACCCGCTCGATGAAGCGTTTGTAGTGGTCGGGCACAAGGTCCGGGAAATTGGTAAAAAACACAAACAGCGGCGGCGCAACACCCGTCTGCGTGACGTAATTGAATCGCAGGTCGCGTCCCCTGACCGCAGGCGGTGGTGTGCGCTCCAGCTCCGGAAGCACCTGTTGATTGAGCTCTGCCGTTGACACTCGCTGTAACCGACGCTGCCGTATCTGCTCGGCTTTCTCGATGAGTGTCACCAGGCGCTGCTTTGTCACCGCCGAGGTGAACACAATCGGTGCAAACGCTGCCGTGGGAAGCTCCGCGCGAATACGCTCGGCGTAGCGATCGGCGGTCGTGGCATCTTTTTCGATCAGGTCCCACTTGTTGACCGCAATGATAATGCCCTTGCGAGCTGCAATGACATCGGCGATGATCTGCTTGTCCTGATGCTCCAGCCCGCGTTCTGCATCGAGCACCACAACGGCAACGTCGCACCGCTCAATGGCGCGCTGCGTACGCAAAACGCTGTAGAGTTCGACCGACTCGGTGATCATGCTACGCCGACGCAAACCAGCAGTGTCAACGAGCACAATCTGGCGACCGTGGTAGCGCAGCACGCTATCAACGGCATCGCGTGTTGTGCCGGCGATGGGTGTGACCACCATGCGTTCCTGCCCCAACAGCGCATTGACAATCGAGGATTTGCCAACATTGGGTCGCCCGACGATGGCGATCTTAAGCCGCTCATCGGCTGGGGGTGGTGGCTCTGGCTGCAGGTGTGCAACGATCGCATCGAGCAAATCCCCCGTTTGCCGGCCGCTCATTGCCGAAATACCGAACACCTGCTCAAATCCAAGCCGGTAGGCTTCGGCAATCGCAGCATCGTGCTGGGGGTGGTCGCACTTGTTGACTGCAACAAGAACGGGTTTTGCTACACCGCGCAACCGTGCCGCAATGGCGCTATCGAGCGGTGTCAGACCACTGGAGGCATCAACAACGAACACGATGACATCGGCTTCGGCGATTGCCAGTTCGGCTTGCTCCCGAATGGCACGCTCGAATAGTTCCTCGCTATCAGGAACGATACCGCCGGTGTCCACCAACCGAAAGTGCACACCGTTCCACTCAGTATCGCCGTAGAGCCGGTCACGTGTGACACCTGGTTGCTCCTCGACGATCGCTTCCCGCCGCTCCAGAATGCGATTGAACAGAGTGGATTTGCCGACGTTCGGACGCCCAACGATCGCAACAGTATTCATTCGGCAGACTGAAGGTGGTGCAACTGCTCGAGAACCTCCCGGGCATGACCAGCAGGGCGGACCTTACGAAACACTGCAGCAATCCGACCGTCGGGAGCAATGATGTAGGTTGTTCGCTCGATTCCATGGTAGGTTCGACCGTAGAGCTTTTTCTCGGTCCAGACGCCGTAATCGCTGGCGATGCGGTGATCGGTATCGGCAACCAGTCGGAAGGGCAAGGCATGCTTGTCGGCAAACCGTCGGTGCGAGGCAACCGAGTCGGGGCTAACGCCGATGACAACAGCATTGGCAGCACCCAGCTCCTCGATGGCATCGCGGAACTGGCATGCTTCCTGGGTGCAGCCACTGGTGTGGTCTTTGGGGTAAAAGTAGAGCACTACCCACGAGCCTCTGTACTGGGATAGGCTAACGGTGCGCCCGTCCTGATCGAGCGCTGTAAATTCGGGAGCAGTTTCACCGACTGATCGTGGCATGGCTTGGCATCCATGGTGGTTGATTGTTGTGGTCGTGGTGCTGCTCGGTTGTCGAACGACACCAACCGAGCCAGCGCCTACCGACGAAGCATTGTCCGTCCGCATTGTGACGACGATGCCCGGAAACACCGAAGGCATGCCGGGCATTGCCTACACGTTCCGCGCCGAGCATCCGCCGCTCAGCGGTGACCCGATCGAGTATCGCTGGGATTTCGACACAGCCCAGGCACGGACCTCGACGCCACAGGTTCAGTACGCATTCGCCTCGATCGGATGGTATCGGGTACGCGTGATGCTTCTGCGCGGGGATCGTGTCGTCGGGACTGGTTCTCTTCTGGTCAACATTCGCACCGAGCCGCCCGTTCTTTCGATGGTGCCTATTCCTGCCGGCAGTTTTGTGCGCGGTTCTCTTCGGGGCGACTTTTTGGAGCAGCCGCTGGCGCTCGTCCGTATTTCAACACCCCTGCTGATGAGCGCCTACGAAATCACCCAAGCCGAATGGGAACAGGTCATGGGCACTAGTCCCGCCTACCACCGCGGCGCAACACTTCCGGTCGAGAGCATCACCTGGATGGATGCAGTAGATTTCTGCAACCGGCTCTCGGTGCGCGCAGGGTTGCAGCCCTGCTACCGCATCCGGGGCGATACGGTTGACTGA